>TARA_R100000789_G_scaffold3166_3_pt1 | contig 93393 bp, 82 predicted proteins | sample TARA_R100000789 | Tara Oceans TARA_R100000789 (sample SAMEA2623403) | marine metagenome | biome: marine biome (ENVO:00000447); feature: mesopelagic zone (ENVO:00000213); material: "saline water (ENVO:00002010), including plankton (ENVO:xxxxxxxx)" | depth 450 m
AATTCTTGGGCTGCCGCTCTCCTTTTTCTGGGTTATTCTGATGGTCTGTTGCTCCTTTACAGCACTCTTTCTCTTTTTCAGAAAAGATACTGAGGAGGAAGACTAGTTGGCTGACTGGATCATTATTCTCGGAATTTGTGGGATCTATTTGGTGATCACTTTGGTGATGGGAATCATCCCGGGAAGAAAAGTGAGTAACAGTGCCGCCGGATATGTAGCCGGTGATCGCTCCATGAATGTGTTCATTCTTTACTTTGTGCTGGGCGCTTCCATCTTTTCGTCTTTTGCATTTTTGGGTGGACCGGGTTGGGCGTATTCCCGTGGAGCAGCCGCTTTCTACATTATCGCTTACGGAGCTTTGGGAATGGTTCCCTTTTATTTCTTTGGTCCTAAAGCCAGAAAACTTGGAGCTAAACACGGTTTTGTAACTCAAGCAGAATTGCTTCAGGATCGCTACAACAGTAAAGTACTTTCAGCTCTTTTAGCAATCCTAACTGTAGTAGTTTTAATTCCCTATTTAACCCTTCAAATGAAAGGCGCCGGATTAGTACTGAACACTATAAGTGAAGGGACTATACCTGAATGGTTGGGCGCCGGAATTGCGTACGGAGTCGTGCTTGTGTACGTGTTTTTTAGTGGAGTGATGGGCGTGGGATGGACGAACACTTTTCAGGGAATTTTTATGCTGATCATTGCCTGGTTTTTGGGAATATATCTCCCAGAGAAAATTTATGGAGGAATCGGGCCGATGTTTGAGGAATTGATTGCTTCCGATTTTGGTGACGCTTTAACTGCTCCGGGTTTAACCAGTAGCGGAGCCGTCTGGGATTGGTGGGGATTCAGTTCTGCCGTGTTGATCTCTGCCATTGGGTTTTCCATGTGGCCACATTTCTTTATGAAAGCATTTGCTGCAAAAAGTGATCGTACTATTAAACTTACGGTTGTCCTCTACCCTACTTTTCAGATCTTTTTGGTTCCGATATTGATCATCGGTTTTGCTGCTGTTCTTGCTTTTCCAAATGTAACCCCGGCTGATTCCATTCTGCCACATGTATTGCTTCAAATGGATCTGCCGGTAATTCTGATCGGTTTGGTTTGTGCCGGGACTTTGGCAGCTTCCATGTCTTCGGGTGATGCTATTGTTCATGCAGCGGCTTCGGTTGCCGTTCGGGATGGACTTTCGAAATCCCCATCACTTGCGAACTGGATGAAAGTAGAAGGCAATGAACGAACTTTGATACGAATTTTAGTAGTCGTCATAAGTTTGATCGCCTATTATTTTGCCGTGTTTTCAGAAACGGATATTGTTTCTCTATTACTGGGAGCTTATGGCGGAATTGCTCAGATGTTCCCTTTGGTGTTTGCCATGTTCTACTGGCCACGAGCGAATGGAAAAGGTGCGCTTGCAGGTTTGATTGGTGGGATTGTCGTTACATTGTTCTTCCTGTACAATCCTGAATTCAAACCGCTCCCCATGCATGAAGGAATTTATGGATTGATCGCGAATCTGGCTTTATTAATAGGAATTAGCTTGACCACCGAGCCTGAGGACAGAGAGCGGATTGAGAGGTATACGGAGCTGTGATAAAAAATCGCCAAAACTGGTTAAATATGAATAATAATCTCTCTTTTTATACAGATCGATCAGAAACTCAGAAAACAGCTTTTGAACTAATTGCATTTGGTATTACAAATATTAAACGGGCAAAAGTAATTAGATACATTAATCAAATAGAGAAGTATATCTTAGAGGGAAGCTATCTCGATCATGAAATTCTTTCGGATTTAATTTTTGAGCACTTAGTAGATAATATTAGAATTATTCTCTTTTTTGAAAATTATATGAAAGCAGTCTTAATCAAAAAAGGTTTTTGTGTCCATAACTTAAAAAAAGAAAAAGATGAGTATAGAATTTTAGCAGAAAGTCAGTATAACAAACCGATTTCAATTCATGAAATTAGAGCTGCTACTGATCTTAAAAACATTAGTGATCTTAACGGACATTTTCTTAAAGGATTAAAATCTACGACAGTAAACTTTAGTACACTTTTAAGTAAAAATTATTGTTCTTTTAATAATCTTGATGAAGATTTAATTCTTTCATTAAAAAATATTTCTAAGGATAGAAATAAACTTCATTTTAATAATCATACAGAATTTTATTTTTCTCCAAAAAAAATAGCTTTAATTAAAAAGATAGCCTCCTTTGTCGATCAACAAAACGAAGTTCTTATAAGAATACAAAATTCTTCAATTTAAAAGAATTTCTCTAAAATGAACCTATCCACCAACCCAAAAACCACCGAAGTTTTCGAGAATTATCCTGATTCCGTTCGGTCTCAAATGGAGAAGCTCAGAAAATTGGTGCTGGAAATAGCTTCAGAAGTTGATGGCTTGGAAAATTTGGAGGAAACACTGAAATGGGGAGAGCCCAGTTATCTTACCAAACACGGAAGCACGGTACGTATGGACTGGAAAGAAAAGAATCCGGATCAATATGCTATGTATTTCAAATGCACTTCAAAATTGGTTCCCACTTTCAAAGAACTCTATCAGGATGTATTCACATTTGAGGGAGACCGCGCCATCGTATTCAAGCTGGATGAAAAAATCCCCGACAAAGAGCTTAAGCATTGTATAAAACTTGCTCTCACTTATCACAAAGTGAAGCATTTGTTGCTTTTGGGAGCTTGAAAATACGTTACTTTCAAGGACAATAAATTTTAGTAATTCTGTAAATTCAATTCAAGATAATTAACTGTCAACAGGATTTTCTCCATAGATCGCCGGAACCCAGTTTTGACTTTTTATGGAAGGTCTTTCATAATCTGTATCAACAATTAATGGTGGCAACTCGATTGGGTCTGGAGTTAGATCCTGATAATCGATTTTACTCAAAAGATGGGTCATACAGTTTAAGCGGGCATGTCTTTTAACGTCAGCATTTACCACATACCAAGGAGATTCAGGTGTATCGGTATGTTCTAACATTACATCTTTAGCTTTAGAATATTCCACCCATTTACTTCTTGCCAAGAGATCCATATCACTGAGTTTCCATCGCTTGAGAGGATCATTATTTCTATCCTGAAAACGTTTATCCTGAACGCCGTCACTGATCGCAAACCAATATTTTATAAGAATAATACCTGATCCGATGAGCATTTTCTCAAAATCCGGACACGTTCTAAGGAATTCCCAATACTCTTCATCAGAACAAAAACCCATTACTCGCTCTACTCCTGCTCTATTATACCAACTTCGGTCAAAAATCACGATCTCGCCTGCTGAAGGAAGATGTTGTACATATCTCTGAAAATACCATTGTGTTTGCTCCTTTTCAGTTGGCTTTGCAAGTGCTGCCACACGAACGGTTCTGGGATTCAATGGAGCAGTTATCCTTTTTATGACTCCACCCTTTCCAGCAGCATCTCTTCCTTCAAAGATCACGCACACTTTTAGCTGCTTTTCTTTTACCCAATATTGCAGTTTCAGTAATTCTGACTGTAGTTTGGCAAGTTCTTCAGCATATACTTCGTACTTCAGCTTACCATTTTTATAATTTTCTTTGTCCATATCAAAAAAAGAGATATTTAGTAATTTTACATTATATCAAGATCATTACTGGCAAGTCATTTTCAAAATTAATATTCATAAGTACGAAGGTGAAACTTATTCACATACGGGTGAATATAAAGAGGCCTCTCCAACAGATAAGATAATATTCTGTTGGAATTCAAATAGTGGTTGCCAATGCTCTGGTAACAATCACTCTTTCAGAGGTTGGTGGCGGAACAGAAGTTAAATTAATGCATGAGTTTATGCCAAATGATCAACAAGTAGAAAATCACATCGGTGGTTGGACCATGATACTTGAGCGATTGAACGATGTTGTACTTAGTTAAGAGCTAATATTCTTTAAAAAGCAGGTATTATACTATTGTTGAAATAGCTGCTACTTTTTTAAAAATTAACCAACTTCATTACACTTCTTTGATTTCCGGTGTCGATCAAATTATAAGCAATTAGTTTAGGATCTTGACCTTTTTTAACTGGATCCAGGATAGCTATTAACATTCGTTTTGTTTCCTGAGACCCAATCAAATTATACACCTTTATTGAATCTTTTTTTAAATCCGGATTTGAAAGCTCTTTCAATGATTTAATATCATATTCTTGTATCAGATGAGCAACATCTTCTAAAACCCTTTTACCCTTATAGTCTATTGTTGCAATCTCGATAGAATGTTGATAACTGAAATCAATATTATTATCCAAAAATACTTTTGGAATACAAATCTCTCTGAATACTTCTTTTCTCTTAAACCAATTAAACATATCTATTCATTTGATGAATCTTCTCTGTATAAATCTCTTTATTCATACTCTTTAATAAAGGAGTAAATAGATCACTCTATGTTACATTTGCACTGAACGGGCTTTATATACTTTTATTTGCTTGCAATCAAAAAATAAGGAAATTTATATTCACTAACCTTTCAGTCTTTTAATATTAAATATTTATAAGAACTGAGAATTGATATTATAATTCATTGAATGTCAATGAATTAATCAAAAAGCAATTAGAATTGTAGATTTAAAAAGATGTATTTTTCTAATTAATCTGAGAATAGAAATGAAAAAACACACCACGCGTACCAATCCCGATATTCCCATTATTTATGAAGACAATCATTTATTAGTGATTGATAAACCCGCAGGTGTACTTTCGCAGGAAGATCATACCGGAGATCCTGATGTACTTACGCTTTGTAAGAAGTACATCAAGAAGAAATATAACAAACCGGGAGATGTTTGGATGGGTTTGGTTCACCGATTAGACAGGCCTGTAAGTGGAGTAATGGTTTTGGCCAGAACCTCAAAAGCAGCGTCTCGACTATCTGAACAGATTAGAAATAATAAAATGGACAAAACTTACTGGGCAATGGTAGAAGGCATGACTCCCCCAAATGCCACTATGGTTCATTACCTGGAGAAAGATAATCGTTCGAATAACGTTTCCGCATATAAAAAGCCCAGAGGCAAAGCCAAAGAATCTAAGCTCAGCTTTGAAACCATCAAACAAAATTCCAATTACAGCTTGGTTGAAATAGACTTATTTACGGGTCGACCTCATCAGATAAGAGTACAAATGGCAAAAGAAGGGCATCCTTTATGGGGCGATTATCGATACGGAGAAGAAGGTACTAAAGATGGCAAAGATATTGGATTAAGAGCCGTTCGTTTGAGTATCGAACATCCAACGCTTAATAAGAAAATGACTTTTGAAGCACCTGTTCCAAATCTCCAGCCATGGAATTTCTTTGAGTATTAATTCAAACTCTCTAAAAACTCTTTGAACTCTGCCTGAATGGTTTTGCCTTTATCTCTGGCGTACCAAAGATGTAATTCTTCGGCTGCTTTTTTATTATCATAATCAGGATCTCTCCTTTTTTTGACATAATCTTCGTGAACGGCTTTCGGACGTGGTCCCCAGCTCCCCAATACATCAAGGTTTTCTATATTCAGGACAACAACTTTCGGAATCGACCTACTTCCGTCTGTTAAAAATTCATCCATTACTTCGGGATGTTGATCTCTGAGTACGAGTTTCAGCTCAATTTTCTCATTAAGCTCTGATATTTTATTTATAAAAGGAAGTATCTGAGCAGCGTCCCCGCACCACCCTTCTGTGATCACCAGCCAAATCTGATCGTTATTAATCTTATTGACTACTTCTTTCAGATTTTCATTTAGTTTAGCTCTCTTTTCCCACCTAGAAGCCCGCTGAATATTCAGCTTGGTATAATTAAGCTGACTTTCAGAATTATCGTCATTGGTTGTTCTGTTTTCGAAAAAAAGATCTTCGATCAGCTTCGTATAGCTTTCATAGTTAAAAGCTTTGGACAGAACTTCGTTGGTAATAGCTAATGACTTCATCATTCGTTGTCTCATTTGAAATTTCACCAAACTTAAAAACTATTTCTATCACAATTGATTGATATATGTGATAAGATTGATAGTCTATTTTATTGAGGCAAATTGAACTAAAATTTATCAAGTTTATAATTTCTGATTAATCCCGAAGGGATTCAATGTCAATAGATGTAAGATAATTCCCCAAAAACCCTGAAAGGGTTAAATCCAATTCCTTATCTTTGCATATGCAATCAGTTATACCTGACATAAATATAGACGTGGTTCTTTCGGAAGAAGAATGGAAATCCAGCCAAACAGATCACGAATCTAAAGTAGATAATTTAGTCGGTCAATATTTGATCGAGCGTTCTCAACACAAAAAGAATCCGGTAATGGATTTCTTGTTTCAATATTACGCCTTTCGTCCTTCAATGCTGAAGAGATGGTCGCCCGGATTTGGAACCGCTCTTGAGTTTTCTGACGTGGAAACTCTCCCCGATTTTGAGGAGCTGAAGATCTCAGATAATAAAGCGTGGATCGATATGGATCTTTTTCCGGAAAGAAGAATTCGGTCTGCTACCTGGATTTTGGAAATGCTGAAAAACACTCAAAACAGTCGCCCGTCTTTTGGATGTTTTGGTATGCATGAATGGGCTATGGTCTACAAAGCCGAAAAACCAAGACATGATCAGGTTCCCTTACGAATGGAACCAGATGAGCTTGCTGAATTTGTGGAATCACGTCCTCTGCTTTGTACACATTTTGATGCTTTCCGCTTTTTTACAAAACCTGCACAGCCCATGAATCGCTTTGAGCTTTCCAGAGAGTCGTTCTCGGAAACCGAACAACCGGGTTGTATTCATTCTAATATGGATCTGTATAAATGGTCGTTCAAATTATATCCATGGGTAAGCAGCGATCTTATTCTGGATACATTTGAACTGGCATTAGAAGCCCGAACCATTGATATGAAAGCTAGTCCGTATGATTTACGAGATCATGGCTTAGAACCGATCAAAATCGAAACAGAAGAAGGCAGAAAAGAATACAAAGCGCTTCAGGAAGCTATTTTTGAGAAAGGGAAGCCTGTACGAGATAAATTAATTACTGATTATAGAAGTTTGCTCAAAAACTTTTCTGTTTGAATAAATTCCAATATGTGATACTTTAGTATCACTATGAAAACAGAATTGGTAACAACTTTAAAAAGACAAGCAACCCAAGTACTTAAAGAACTAAAGGATAAAAAAGAACCTGTTCTTATTACTGAACACGGGAAACCTTCTGCGTATTTGGTTGATGTTGAACATTTTGAAAAACTGAATAAAAAACTAGCTTTATTAGAAGGTTTGGCCAGAGGTGAAAAGGCTATTCAGGAAGGAAGAATTATTTCAAACGAAGATGCGAAGATACGCATGAACAGATGGTTGAAATAGTTTGGACAGAACCAGCCTTACAATCACTTGATGAGATAGCTGATTATATTTCTCTTGATAATCTTAAAGCAGCACAAGCATTAGTAGAAAAGGTTTTTGATAGAGTTGAGTTGCTTAAAAATCAACCTGAATTAGGTAAACAAATTCCTGAGTTAGAAACTTCTATTTATAGAGAAATTATAGTTATACCCTGCAGAATTTTTTACAGATTAGAAAGGAATTGTTTATATGTTGTAGATATTCAAAGGCAAGAACAGCAATTCAGGAATCCTTTTTTCTAAAAACTTACTTTACCCAACTCCCATTCTCCGCCAACAACACACTCGTTTGCAAGAAATGCCATCAACACTGCCTCTTTGGAATCTGCAGTTATTCCTGATTCTTCAAAATCTTTGAATTCAGCATTACCAAGCCTCTCTTTCAGTCCATTCATAACGGTTGAGTTATGCACTCCCCCACCAGATACAAAAATTTCAAAAGGCTTGTTTCTAATAACTTCTTCAAAAGCTCGTGTAATACTTTGAATTGTTAAATGAGTAAGTGTTGCTACAAGATCTTCGGGTTGCAGTTCGATCTTGAATCCGGTCATTAGTTCTTCCACCAGATCCAGATTAAAATCTTCTTGTCCCGTTGTTTTTGGAAAAGATTTTCTAAAAAAAGGTTCCAGTAATAAATACTTCAGCACTCCGGAATGTACTTTTCCTTTTGAAGCAATTTTTCCATCCTCATCAAAAGGTTTGTTGAAATGCTTTTTCATCGCTTCATTGATAAGCGTATTTGCCGGACCAATATCTGAAGTTAATACCTCTGCACCACTTTCCTTACTTGGTAGCCAGGTAAAGTTAGATATCCCACCAAGATTTAAAAGCAATCGATGCTTTGTTTCTGATCTGAATAATGACTCGTCCATAATTCCCGCTAATGGAGCTCCTTCACCTCCTTTGGCCACATGTTTTTGTCGAAAATCAGAGATAGTAACAATTCCGGTTTTTTCCGCAATATGATCACCATCCACGATCTGGAGCGTACTGTTCATCTTTTTATTGGGATGGTGATAGATCGTTTGCCCGTGACTGGCAATCAAGTCTACTTGATGTGCCTCAACTCCCCATTCTTCGAGAGATTCTAAAACCAGATCGGCGTATAACTGAGCTAACTCTGTATGCAAAACACAAATTTCCTGAAGATTGACCTGTATCTGAGACTGAACAGCTCTTATCCTATTTCTTAAGTCTTGGGAATATTCTACGGTTTTGAAATTCAATAAATGAGGCTTCTTCCACTTGAAATTACACAGAGCAATATCCAGTCCGTCCAGTGAAGTTCCGGACATTAACCCAATAATTTTACGCTGAGGTTTTTGGGCTATTTCAGTAAGTCGAAGAAGTTGCTTGTTCATGTCTCAAACTCGGAGTATTTTTGCATCAAATCAAATCCATCTACATGAATAATATAGAAGAAGCCGAACATCAGTCCTTTGAAGAAGATCTTCAATTTCTAATTAAAACATTAAAAGAAAGTTTTGAATCAACAGATGTTCAATATTTTGTGGATGATCACAATGATACTTTGTATGTAAAACTGGAAGGTTTGGATGAATATCCTGAAGAAGAAATTGAAGAGATTGCAACCCCGATCTTTGAAATTCTTGATTTAGATTTTGATGAGATAATTTTGTTACCGCTTTAGCTGATAGCTCAAAAAAGCGGTTTTCCATCCTTCATTCCTATTTAAAAGCTTTGTATTTTGGATAAATTTCAAAATTATTTTTCATGAAGAGTTCTAATTCCGGCTATACTGTACGATGTATTATTTGTGATACAGTAAATGACGAGCGCATCACCAGCACCTACTGTACAAACTGTGGAGGTGTTCTAACCGTTGATTACAAAGAGGCTCGTGAAGAAATTCAATATCCTCTAAAGAATATTATTCCAGATCCTTTAAAAACGGATTATACTTCTTTAAAAAGACTAGAACGCCTTTCTGATATTTATGAAGCAGATCTGTATGCTAAACTTGAACTTGAAAATCCTACAGGATGTTTTAAAGATCGGGGAAGTTATGTTGAAGTTTTGAAAGCAATTGAATTGGGTGCAGATGCTATTTGTTTAGCATCAACCGGAAATATGGCGGCATCTGTTGCTGCTTATGCATGCTATTTTAAGATTCCTTGTTTTGTATTTGTACCCGAACAAACTCCCGATGCAAAACTAGCTCAGTCTACTATTTATGATGCTACCATTATCAGAATAAAAGGTGATTTCAGAACTTGTGAACTGCTTTGTCGTGAATTTGCTAAATCAGGAAATTATTATTTAGCCGGTGACTATGTTTTCAGGCAGGAAGGTCAAAAATCCTTTTCCTATGAATTGCTTGAACAAGGCGAAATGGATTATGATTATATCTTTGTACCAATTGGAGCAGGAACTAATTTTGCTGCAATATATAAGGGATTGATCGAACTTAAAGCAGCAGGAAGAATCAATAAGATTCCAAGTTTTGTTGCTGTCCAGCCTGAACAAAGTTCTCCTGTTGTGGAAGGAATTTTCAAAAAAGAAAAGATCGTCAAAGACCAGGTTAATACTATGGCTGATGCTGTAGCTGTTGCTGATCCATTTGATTTCTACAAAGTTTTGGAAGGAATTGATAAGACAAACGGACATGCTTTTACAGCAACCGAGAATGAGTTGTTAACTTCCATGAAGGAGATGACAGTAGAAGAAGGGATTTTTACCGAGCCGGCTTGTGCAATTCCTTTAGCTTGTTTCAAAAACAATCTGGATATTTTTAAAGGAAAAAAATGTCTCTTCGTTTTAACAGGTACCGGATTGAAAGCAGCTCATATTGTTGCTAAATATTCTCTTTCATCCCCGATTCTCTCTCCAAAATTGGAACGTATCCAACAATATATAGAATCCGGATTTCCTGATATGCAAAAGAACAGCTGGGGACAATCCAGAGATCTTTTCTCAGGTAATGTAACTCTTGATGAAAATCACGAAAAACTCTATTCAGAATATGTTAACGGAATTAATAAAAAAGGGAAAACCCTAAAAGAAGCGGAGATAAAAGCACTTAAATCTATGGTTTCAACAACGGATGCAGATTTGGAATATCCCGTTGAAGTAGTTGATTACAAAATCACTATGCGAAAACATGGATTGGTGGCTGCTGCAGTAAAAATGAAGATCAACGGCGGAGAAGAAGTCGTTTCTCTGGAGCAAGGAGTTGGACCTATGGATGCTGTTCTTGCTGCTATGAAAGCTGAAACTGATTCATTTTTGGCATTGCAAATTTTAAATCACGAAGTTGAAATTCTCAGCCCAGATACAGACTCATTAGTAATTGTGACTTTAACTCTTGAAAAAGAAGGTCATGAATTTGTAGCGAAAGCTGCATCTCCCGATACCTTAGAGGCATTAATTCAAGCCTTTGTAAATGGGTTAGCAATAGCAAATAAAGCGCTGGCAGTATAAATATTGGTTTAAAGTATTAACGTGTTTAGTGTAAAACTTTAATCTTAACACTAAACACCTTAAAACCTTTTTTATATCTACTCCTTGAACTCTTACTCCTTCATCTTATCCTAGCAGCACAATTGATAAAAATCTTAAAGTATATAATGACAACATTTTTAGTATTAGCAGTTGTTCTGGTAATTGCTACTTTTTTCTATATGCGTCAGGCTAAATTCGGACAAGCTCCTACCGCTAAACATTTGGAACAAATATCTCGATCATCCAACTTTAAAGATGGTATGTTTAAAAATTTAGAATATACTCCTGACCTCACGAAAGGCTATTCTTATCTTGGTATTTTATACGATCAATTTTTTGGAAACCATCCAAGAACTAAACCTCGAAATGTTATTCCTTCTGAGAAAACTGATCTTTTCTCTATTCCTGAAGACGAGAATATACTTGTTTGGTTCGGACATTCTTCCTATTTCATACAACTGGATGGAAAGAAGATACTCGTCGATCCCGTTTTTAGTGGAAATGCCTCTCCGGTTCCCGGAACTGTAAAATCTTTTCCAGGGACAGATATTTACACTGTTGAAGACATCCCCGAAATCGATTATTTGCTTATCAGTCACGATCATTATGATCATCTGGATTACAAAACCATAAAAGGTTTAAAAGAAAAAGTAAGTACAGTTATTTGTGGACTTGGAGTTGGCTCTCATTTCCATAAGTGGGGCTATGATACCAGTCAAATCCTTGAACAAGATTGGTTTGATAAGGTTGAAGTAGATTCAGGTTATACAATTCATACAACCCCTACTCGTCATTTCTCAGGTCGTGGCTTTTCACGAAAGAACACGCTATGGGCTTCTTTTGTAATTGAAGCACCTTCTCATAAAATTTATATTGGTGGAGATAGCGGGTATGGTGAATTTTTTACTGAAATCAGGAATCGCATTGGAGAAATGGACTTAGTTATTCTTGATAACGGACAATACAATAATGCTTGGAAAGAAATCCATATGCATCCTGATCAGGTTCTACAAGCAGCTCATGATTTAAAAGCCAGGCGTCTCTTCCCTGTTCATTCTTCAAAATTTGTATTGGCTATGCATCCATGGGACGAACCTTTGAATGAAGTTTCTCGACTTAATCAGCAGAACTCTAATCCTATTTCACTATTTACACCTCAGATCGGAGAAAAAGTAAATTTAGATGATTCAAATAGAATATTTGAGAGATGGTGGGAAGAGGTTGATTAGGCTTGTTTTTGCCAATAGTCCGACTTTTAATAAATTTTCATGGCCTCATTTTGATATTGTTTTAATATCAGAAATATCAATTTATAAAAATTAACAAATACTAATTATCTATAAAAAGCTCTAATAGTTATTTTAGATACGAATTATAATACATTCTAGGGGTCATGAAAAATTTACGGGTACTATATTTTCTTCTATGTTCATTTTTATTAGTTACACTTTCTAACTGTTCGGAAGATTCTTTATCTATCAATAATGTAGAAACTTCTGTTAGTGATGTTGCACTTGCTAAGAAAGGAGGAAAGGGGCAATCCTCAGCAAATAGTAATACCAATTCCAATAATACCGGAACAGGGACAAAACTGGATACAGTAACTGAAGATGATAATAACTCCTACTCGGTTTACTCTCATTCTCTATGGGCCGGACAAGATTCTTACGCTGGTGAAGTTATCGTTTCTAATAACGATCAAATGTTAAGTATCACATATGATACAGATGCAAGTGCAGACCTTGGGGAAGTGCATGTTTACATTTGGACTGATGAAAGTGACATTCCAAGAAAAAGACCTGCTCCCGGACAAGCTCCATATACTGCAGAAAATTTAAATGCTGATACTTACTCTTTTTTAGTACCTGAAGAAATTGCTTGTGGTAACACGTTTTACATTTCTACTCATACCGCATTAGTGACCAACCGAACTGAAGAATCGGAGGATGAGGATGAAGACGGAGGCGGAGACGAAGGTGATAATGATGATGACGGAAACGATGATGATGATGGTTCAAACGATCCCGACTTCAAAGTTATCGCATCACAATCTAATGCCGGAGAGACAGCTTATGCCGGCGGATCAGGTTTTTCTTCTCAAAAAGGAGCTTGGTGGGGTTACTTTGAATACGTAGTGGAATGTTCAGACGACGATGATGATGTCCCTACCCCTCTTTAATAAAAAATTTTTTAGTTAAAATGTTAAAAGGAGTTGTTAAACAACTCCTTTTTTTATTTATCTCAATGCTTTTTCTAATTCTAATGAAGCATTACTTCCTTCATCGCGGTACTTCACTATAATCGGGCAATCCATGCTTAGACCTTGTTCTTTTGCCCAATCAGAGTTTACAGGTCTGGATCCTGGAATCACTACAGCACCTTCCGGAATTTCAGAACCTCGTTCACGAATTTCTTCATTCACTGCATCATAAACCGGTATAGATTTTGAAAGTACTACACCGGGAGCAATTACTGCTTTTGAACGGACTAGGATTCCTTCAACAATCACTACTCCGGCTCCGACAAAACAATCATCTTCGATTATTACAGGATTCATTCCAACCGGCTCTAAAACTCCACCGATTTGCACTCCTGCTGACAAGTGCACATTCTTCCCGATCTGTGCACATGAACCCACCAACGCATGACTGTCTACCATGGAGCCTTCATCTACAAATGCGCCCACATTCACATAAGCCGGTGGCATAATGATCACTCCCGGAGCAACGTAAGCACCACGACGAACTGAGGAACCACCAGGAACTAGTCGTACTCCGTCTTCAGGTTCAAAGTATCTTGGTGGAAGGTTATGCTTATCAACAAAGCCTTCGTAGATTCCTTGATAGGAAGCATTCTCGCCATTTTTAAAAGATTCTAAGATTGCTTTTTTAACGTCAATGTTAGCTTCCCATTTTCCGTTGTTAATAGTTGCTGATCTTAATTCGCCGGTTTCGAGTTTGTCTAAAATTTCTTCGTAGTTCATTTTTTTATCAAAGTTACAGAGTGAAAGAAGTAGCAAAGTAACAGAGTAACAAAGTGGTTTCTCCTACTTTGTTACTCTGTTACTAAACGCGTAGCGTTGATGTTACTTCTTTCACTTCTTTCTATACCAATTATTTATTTTTCTGTCTGCTTCTAAAAGAGCCTCTTCACCTTCATGAGTTAAATCTTTTAATGAAAGTGGTAATCGTACATTCGTGTGTGTGATCCAGCCTTTATGCTGCAATAATACTTTTGTAGGAACAGGATTTGAAGCTGAAAAAAGTGCATTCGCGGATTCTTCCCAGTCTTCAAAAAGCTCATCAAAATTTTCACTCAACATTAAGTCTACCATTTTTCTGGTTTGAGCCGGCCAGACATTTGAAGCCACTGAAATCAATCCAACTCCTCCTTCTTTCACAAATGCTTCAGTTAAAACATCATCTCCGGAATAGAAATCAAGTTCCGGGCTTTGCTTTCTGAACTCTTTAAATTCTTCTACACTTCCGCTAGCCTCTTTAACTCCAACAACATGAGTAAATTTTTCTGAAAGTCTGGCAGGTATTTCCGGATGCAACTTCACTCCTGTTCTCGAAGGTACATTATATAAAATACACGGAGTTTCAGTAGTTGATAGTAATTCAGAAAACCATTCAAATTGACCTTCTTTCCCCGGTTTTGAATACAAAGGAGTTACTAAAAGTAAGAGATCAACCCCAACTGCATCACAATAGTTGATAAATTCTTTTTGAGCTTGAATACTATGTCCACCAATTCCAACCATCAATGGAACATCTAGATTCATTTCCTTAGCGAACTTAACGATCGATCTCTTTTCTTGTGCATTAAGATTCAGACCTTCGCCCGTACTTCCAAGAACTAACGTACCAACCTTAGCTTCCTGCTGTTTTAGCAATAAGTACTCCAAACTTCCATAATCAACACTCCCATCTTCGTTCATAGGAGTTATCATTGCGGTAAAAACTGGAAATTCTAATCTAGTCATTATTTTTTGTGATGAAATAAAACAATTGTCCAAAGGTATAAATACCGTTCATTAAATTCTGATTTTTGATCAATTGTTCCGCTGCCCAAATTGCTCCTTCGGCAAATAAACCACGATCCAAAGCTTCATGCTTAAGCGTGATCTCCTCGGTTTGTGTACTGATTTTAAGTTCATGAATACCGTTCACATCTCCTTCTCTTTCCGAAGTCACTTCAGCATCTTTGTCTAACCATTCTTTCCAGGAAAGAGCAGTTCCGCTGGGTGCGTCTTTTTTGTTAACGTGATGTACTTCATGAATTTTGAATATTGGATCTTTTAGAATCTCGGATCCCGCTGAAATAGCTTCAATTGCATTTCGAATAATGTTCATTCCCAAACTGAAATTAGTAGCCAACACCCATTTGGTTTCCATCTTTCGGACTTTGTCTTCCAGATCTTCCGGCCATTTAAAACCGGTACTTCCCCAGGCTGCAGAAGTTCCTGATTCTAAAACCATCGGAAGTAAATCCCCAACTGCGTCTCCGGGAACAAAAATGATGACCCCATCACTTTCTTTTAGCTTTTCTATCGTAGGTGGGTTGGATTCATCGAACGCATAAGCCAAATTTTCGCCCAGCATTTCAACTACTTTACTACCCGTTTTACCTGTTCCAATTACTGAAATTTTCATAGTTCAATAAACTCCTTATGAAGCAATTTTACAATTGATTCACCATCCGATTCATTTGCCAAAAAGCAGATATTATTCTCACTTGCTCCATGGCAAACCATCCTGATGTTATAATCCTTCAACTTATTGAAAAGTTTTCCACTTATTCCTGCTGTTTTGGTCAAGCTATTACCGATCAAAGCTATAAGACAATAATCTTTCTCTATTTCAACCTCACAAAACTCTCTTAACTCTTCTAATACTTCTATAGTAAGTTCAACTTTATTTGAAGCATTTACTGCAGTATCCAATGTTAAAGAAACACTTACCTCACTAGTGCTTACAAGATCTACTGATATTTTATTATCAGATAACACTTGAAACAGCTTTGCCAGAAACCCATACTGATGGAGCATATCCAGACTTCTGACTGTCAACAATGTCTGATTCTTCCTAAGCGATAATGCCCGTACAACAGGTTTTTCAGTTGATTCATGAACGATTAAAGTCCCTGGTTTTTCAGGTTCACTTGTAGAACTAACTCGTACATCAATTTTGCCTCTTATGGCAGGTTTAAGAGTTGCCGGGTGTAAAACCTTACCACCAAATACAGAAAGCTCAGCAGCTTCGTCAAAAGTAATTTCTTTGATAGGTCTCGCTGCTTTTACAACTCTGGGATCTGTAGAATATATACCTGCTACATCCGTCCATATTTCCAGAAGATCGGCATTTATTGCTTCGGCAAATAGAGCAGCTGAAAAGTCACTTCCTCCTCTTCCTAAAGTAGTAGTGTTTCCAAATACATCTGAACCTATAAAGCCTTGTGTGAGGTATACTTTACCTGTTTCAATTCTCTTCTGCAGGTTTTTTTTAAGCATGCCCCTATCCGGCGTTGCGTTACCAAAAGTGGAATCCGTTTTAAGGATCTCTCTTGCATCAATCCATTCTGCATCAACTCCACTTTCCTTCAAAACTTCGATAAATATCTTAGTAGACATTAGCTCACCAAAAGAAACCAAACGATCTTTCCATCTCTTATCTCTTGCTACTTGATCTAGATGTTGACGTAATTGTGTTAACTCTTCTTTAAATGATATTTCAGCCTTTTCAGGGCTGCCCAGTTTCTGAATAATTGAAAGATGTCTTTCTTTTATTCTAATGATGATTGCTTCACGTGCTGTTGAATCTAATTCAGGTGACATTAATGCCACTAGATCATTGGTTGTACCCGAAGTGGCACTTATTACAATAAAAGATCTGTCGACATCTTCAGATACTATTTCTGCACTTTTTTGCATGGCTTGGAAGGTACCAACACTTGTACCTCCAAATTTTGAAACTATCATAATTTACTTCTTAAGTTGAAAGTCAAAATAAGAACCTAACAGATTAAGAAATGAAGAAATATTTACTTTTTTAAACTTCGCTTTTTTTATGGAGTTCTTTCAAATCGTCCCTAAAATGTGTTATTCTCTCTGAGTTAACAATTTAAGAAAAATCTTGTGCAACAAAATAGAATCACCTTTTTAATATTAGTACTGATCTTTGGTATTTCCTGTTCTTCTAAGTCAACTAAAGACAGAATTTCAATTACTGAGTTAGAGAAACATCTGGAAGATATTTCAGCTATACAGGATGATTCTCAGCGAAAAGCAGAAGCAGACTCCCTTTGGAAAAAACTTACTCTTGAAGATCAAATTCCTTTCAAACAAGATTCTATTGTTGTCTTTCTATTTAAAGGTGAAGCTGACCAAGTAAGCTGGAATGGTGATTTCAATTCATGGAGCGGAGATAAGAGCTTTGATAACGAAGGCAGCAGAATTGAAGGAACTAATATCTGGATGTTGAAAGCAGTTTTTCCTGTTGATGCACGTATTGACTATAAAGTCACTATTGATGAAAGCTGGATTTTGGATCCGGTAAATCCTCATTATCAGTGGAGTGGTTTTGGGCCGAATTCCGAGCTCAGAATGCCCGAATGGAATCCTGAACCTTTACTTGAAAGAATTCCTGAAGCTCAAGAAGGATCACTAACCGAAAATATCTTGGTCAAAAGCACTCATCTGGGTTATTACGTTCAGTATCAGGTCTATACACCTGTTGGTTATGAAAGTCTCGAAAATCTACCTGTAATTTATATTCTGGATGGACAAGAATATTCTGACAACAAGCTTGGTGGAACAGTAGTTATGCTGGATAATCTCATCCACTTAAAAAAAATTAAACCCGTTTTAGCGGTCTTTATAGATCCAAGAGACCCTAATGATCCGGACGCTAATCGCAGAGGAGACGAATTTGGTACCAATGAAGATTATAATGACTTCTTCACCAAAGAATTAATGCCAAAGATCGAATCTGATTACAAGATCTCAACAAAGAAAAAAGACACTGCTCTTTTAGGTACTTCTTTAGGAGGATTAAACACTACTTACCTTGGATTTTTAAATCCGGAGAAATTTGGAAAACTAGCAATACAAGCACCTGCGTATTGGTATAAAGAAAAAGAGATCTTTGGATTGGTTAGAAATACTAAAGAAGCAGATTTTGATATTTTTATGAGTGTAGGTACCATTAATGATAACATGCCCGACACCAGACTGATGAAACAAGAGTTTGAGCGACTTGATCTTGACATGAATTATTTGGAAGTAAATGAAGGTCACTCCTGGGGAGCCTGGAGTGCTCAAATGGACGATATTCTCATTCAATTTTTTAAGAAATAATAAAACAGAACTAATCTATTTATGGAAACACCACTGATTACCAATGATGCTGTAGTTTTTGGATTACTGATGGCAATACTCGCTGTAATTTTCACTACTTCGCATAGCGACAAACCGGGCTGGCAAAAATTCTACAAATTTGTTCCCTCGCTCCTACTTTGCTATTTCGTGCCTTCTGTTTTTACCACGCTTGGAGTAATTTCGCCGGATGGATCCAGTCTTTACTATGTTGCTTCCAGATATCTTTTACCAGCCAGTTTGATCTTACTAACTCTGAGTATCGATCTAAAAGCCATTGCTAATCTGGGATGGAAAGCAGTGGTTATGTTCTTTGCAGGAACTATAGGAATCATCATTGGTGGTCCACTTGCTTTAATTATTATAGGAGCTATTAATCCTGATATAGTTGGTGGAGCGGGTCCTGAGGAAGTTTGGCGTGGACTCTCCACTGTAGCAGGTAGCTGGATCGGTGGTGGTGCAAATCAGACTGCGATGTATGAGATCTTTGAACCCAGCGACACCCTCTTTAGCGCAATGATCACTGTAGATATCATTGTGGCAAACATCTGGATGGCTTTCTTACTGTATGGTGCAGGAATTAGTGACAAGGTCGATAAATGGTTTAAAGCAGATTCTTCGGCTATTGAAGCCCTCAAGAAAAGTGTAGCTGACTATCAAGCTAGCATTGCTAAGGTTGCAACTTTGGTTGATCTCACGAAGATTGCTGCCATTGCTTTTGTAATAACTGCAATCGGACATCTAGTTGGAGATTCGGTTGGACCTTGGGTTTCAGAAAACGCCCCAATGTTAAGCCGATTGAGCTTTAACTCTTCTTTCTTTTGGATCATCGTAGTAGCAACACTTGGTGGTTTCGCGCTTTCATTTACTAAAGCCCGTGAACTTGAGGGTGCCGGAGCTTCCAAGATCGGAAGTTTATTTCTGTACATTCTTGTAATGACCATTGGTATGAAAATGGATCTAGGTGCTTTCACTGAAGTTCCCGGATTTTTTGCCATCGGGTTTGTTTGGATCATCATTCATGTGATTGTTCTGCTTGGAGTTGGAAAGCTTATTAGAGCACCTTTCTTCTTTACAGCAGTAGGAAGTCAAGCCAATGTTGGAGGCGCGGCTTCAGCCCCGATCGTAGCATCCGCATTTTCTCCTTCTCTTGCTCCTGTTGGTGTATTGCTCGCCGTACTTGGTTACGGAGTGGGAACATTTGGTGCATGGCTATGTGCTCAAATCATGAGGGTAGTTTCTTGATCTGGTTCCACACCCTCCATGTTTAACTAGTTCCGTAGCTCCGCTGCGGAACTAAACTTGAAAGCTCTGCTTTCATTGAGGCAGAGCCTCAAAACCGCATTCCGAACGAGAGCAAATTCTCTATCATACTTCCGTGATTTAGTGACAAAAAACTCTCCTCCAAAATCAACGATCCTTTTTCAAATATGGTTACAGGTAATTCGTATCTTTACAGATACCAGAATTTAAATAATTAATCATTTTTTGTTGTGAAGAGAGCCCTCAAGTTCCTCCTCGTTTTTATAGCAGCTACCATTGTAATTGTACTCGCTGCCGGAATTCCAAATTACTCAGCTTTTAAAACACTTTTCTCTAATACTGACGGTATGAGAGAAGGTTATGAATATGTAGAAAAGACATTCTCGCTCCGAGGATTGACAGAATTCATTGGCGAGCATCCCGAGTATATGTCGGTAGTAAGTTTTAATGTTGATGAACCTGATTCAGGCATTTATTATGGTGCAGATATCCCACGTGCACAGGGAGCTATTTCGAATCTTTTTCTTCTTATAGAATATGAACGACAAGTTCTGGAAGGAAAAATTGATCCCGATGAGCCTGTGCAGATTTCAGATATTGACCGTTTTTTCCTTCCGCAGATCAGTGAAAACGCATATAATTCCAGTGTTGAGCTTCTTGAAGCCGAATCGGAAGATGGTGTTCTTACTTTGGATGAAGCAGTTGCTACGATGATTGCATCAAACGGATTAGCTATTGCAGACTATGTCTGGTTCAAATTAGGAAGAGAGAATATCTTTAATCTGATTGAAGAGCTACAATTGGAAGTAACCGAAGCACCACTTCCATTTTCCGGGCTATATCTGGCCATACAGCCAACCATCTCAGATACCAACACAACAAAATCATACGATAAGATCATTGAACTGGCATCACGTTTTAATTCTGATGATACTTTTAATTCAGAAACCAAAGAACTTTTCAGAGAAGAACGATTGAACCTGAGTTTCATTCAGGAAAAAGATGCTTTGGCACAATTCCCTCAAACTACAGCGATGGAAATGGCAACGTTGATGGCTCAGCTTCAAAAAGATGATCTTATATCTGTTGAAGTATCACAAGCAGTAAAAGAAAAAATGAAATGGGTATTTGGAGGTGAAGCCATACAACGTAGTTTCAGCAACTATGGAGCTATTTATGATAACCGAATGGGAATGCTGAGTGGAATTGATTTTGGAACTTCTATCTATGACGGACATACTTCAGCTCAAGCCGTATTTTTTGACCAACTTCCGGTAGCATTTTTTATTCATCTGTCCGCAAACCATATGCAAGAAGACTATCAACAACGTCTTATTTGGGATCCGGCTTTGTATGAAACAACTGTGAATGAAATCGAAAAAAATAACTGATGTCTAAATACAGATTACTCACTTTTTATTGGTTGATACCTATGTACCTGTTCTTTCTGGTATCGCAACAAGCTATGGTGTATGTTGGGGCTAAAGACACCGTTGAAGAAGGAATTCACTACGAAGCTGACGTTCTTGATATGGAAGTAAAGCAGATCGCTGCTCAAAGTAATGGATACATCGTGATCGCTTTTGAAACGAATTCAGGTACAAGAATCGAGAGGAAAATGACACTGTCTATCCAAATGGCACAAAAACTTCTTGAAAGCTCTAAGGTAAAACTCAGTTTTAGAAAAGGTGGTTACCCTGAAATCGTGCTTCTCCCAACCTATGAACTTCAGGTTAAAACATCTCTATTCAATGGAGCCGTAGCCTTTCTGGGATTGATCGTGACTTTAATTGCAGGTGTTCGTGTTCAAAAGTATATAAACAGAAAAAGCGCTGATGAAACCGGCGATGATTTTAACATAGAACGAGTTGATCCATGAAAGGAACACTGTATTTAATACCAACAACACTGGGCAAAACTCCCGAAAACAATGCCATTCCTGAATACACACTTTCCATTCTTCGTGGATTGGAATCTTTAGTGGTAGAAAATATTCAGACTTCTGTAAAATTTCTGCAATGGGTTGGTGATACCATCCCGGAATACAAGATCGATTTCTATCAGTTGAACAAAAACACTCCTGATACGGAGATATTTTCTTTTATGAAGCCACTGAAAGCAGGAAAGGATGTTGGATTGTTATCCGAAGCAGGAGCTCCTGCAGTGGCCGATCCGGGTTCAAAGCTAGTGAAAATGGCTCATCAGAATGGAATTAAAGTAGTTCCTTTGGTTGGACCTTCTTCAATATTATTAGCGCTGATGGCTACGGGTTTCAACGGTCAAGCGTTCTCTTTTCATGGTTACCTTCCTATCGATTCAAACAAACGAAAACAAATGCTTATCCAGTTGGAAGGGGAATCACGCAGACATGACCGAACTCAGCTGTTCATGGAAGCACCGCATAGAAATAATGAATTGTTTAAGGCTATTCTGGAAACCTGTACTCCGCAAACCTGGTTAAGTGTTGCCACTGATATTACACTGGAAACCGAAGAAATTGCTACAAAAACGGTTTCAGAGTGGAAATCAGTAGAAAAACCTGATCTGCATAAAAGACCTACCATTTTTTCTATTTACGCTAAGTGATTTAGGTTAACCACAGAGGGCACAGAGAATTATTTTTATGAGAGTTTATTTCTCCCTCCCAAGCTCCTGCTTGGGATGACAACGGGGAGCTCCTGCTCCCTATGGAAACGAACCCCGAACATGAATTCCATTCAACTAGTTTCGTAGCTCCGCTGCGAAACTAAGTTTGAAAGCTCTGCTTTCATTGAGTCAGAGCCTCAAATCCACGTTCCGAACGAAAGCAAAAATTGGAGCAAGAGCTCCATACTAATTTCCCAAGCAGAAGCTTAGGAAAGAATTAGAATTACTCCTCAACTTGTTTGATAGGAACACTACTCGGCAGTAACTGTCTTCTGTTAAGTTCTGTAAGAATCAGTTCCGTAATCTCTCCTTTTAGCAGAAATTCGTAGCGGATATCTAAAACGTATGCTTTCACTTTCAGGTGAATGATGTAATTTTTATCGATAACCTGATTTTCTGTGATCACAACCACCGGTTTATTCAAGTACACATATCTAGAAGTGATCGCTGCTTTATAGGCTACTTCTTTTACGGTATCAATATTTGTATCAGCCGGTAAATAGATCGATGCTACAACCTGACAATCGAGCGCCCCGGTATTCGAGTTTGAAACTGAGTTATTAACGATATCCGCATTTGGTATTGTTACCAGAGAATCATCAGGAGTTACAATTCTGGTAGATCGTAAACCTATTCCTGTTACTTCTCCATAATATCCATCAATTTCGATCTTATCACCAACCTGAAACGGGCTGTCTAATATGATGATAAATCCACCAAAAATATTCTTCAGAATATCCTGAGCTGCAAAACCAACTGCTATCCCGATGGAAGCTCCAACTGTCAGAATAGTTTCAACAGGTGGGTTTATAATTCCTCCAATAACAATAAACAGAGCAACTGACCACAGGATCACATTCAGAAATGGGATCAATCTCTTTATAAGTAATCGATACGAAGCCTGATTTTCGGCGAGTTTACCAAGTAAGAACGTTATGAATCTGTTTAGTAAGAACGCAAATATCAGTACAATGAACGAAGAAATGATCTTGCCTGTAGAAAAGAGCTCTTCAAAAGGGACGATCTTTGGCTTAAGGTTTATGACATTAGATGAGTCTGTTAAAGCTGAATCTGCCTGAACGGTACTGAGCGAATCCTGAGCACTCAGAGCAAAAGAACTCAAGCTGAAAACCAGAAACATGAAATATGTGGCTATTCTTTTCATATCAGTGAATAATATTTCTGCGTTTCAGTAAACGGAGTACTTGACGATACACCAATTGGTTCAAGTAGTATCCACTTTCTTCTTCGATCAAAACCCCGCGCGACTTTAATCTTGTTAGTAACACTCTGCTTTGTGCTAATGTTAAATTAAGAACTCTGCAAAGCTCAGCCACTTTTAAGGTGTCATGAAGTACAATTGCTGCTAATGTAAACAAAGTCTCTGTTTTCAATATCTCCAGTGTTTCTATATTCACAGGCTGAAACGGAGCTATGATCAGCGTTCTACCTTCCACCTTTTTGATAGAACGAAGCCAAAGAATAGTAGCTACAGAAGTATTTCCTTCCGTAATATCCCCTAATCTATCAAAGTATATTTCTTTAAGATATTCCTGAATTGCTTTAGGATCGTTCAATCTCTTTTTATAATTACGAGATTTTCTGATCGATTCATCAGCTTCAAAATTTAATCGGTATACACTTTTATTGTGACGATTCATTATAACCGACTGAATATGTCCATCACTTAGTGCATCTGTAAAAAATACGTGTGTAAAATGGGTTTCAACGCCCTCAACTTTATTTAAAAATTCCCATGCATATCTTGAACAGGTGGTGATCCAGAATACTTTTTCCTTTGTTTCGGATATAATTAACCACAAGGCATCGAGAGCATCAAACCCGTTTATATTTCTAAGATAGAGTTTTTGCAAACCTTCCAAATTCACAACGATTCTTTCTTCGAGTGCATTTAATGCATTAACGATATGTTCAGGTCTGTTAACATCTTTGATCTCAAAAGCACTACCGAACAAGCTTAAGATCTGTTCTATTTTCCAGGTAGATTGTTTTATTTCTACATTTATAATTTTCTGATCTTTAAAGACTTCCTCTTTTAGTAAATTTGAGAGAGTTGATTTGCCGCTACCTTTCTCACCAATTAAAGCTACACTGCTTGGGAACCCTTCATTCCATGCATCAAATGCTTTACCAACCGCTCTTATATTGTCTGATGCATTAACATACATTTCAAGATCTATTTGTTTGGATAGATCAAATAAGTCTCTGTATGATTTTGGTAATTCCCGGATCTTTTGGTCCGTTTCAGTCAAAAATGTACTTAATCCAACACTTTTTTGAGCCGACATATCATCAATGATCTTAAAGCCGAAAATAGTTTGGATAGGAATAATAATCTGGCGCAGTTTTCTACTGGCAAATCGAAGAAAAATTGCAGTAGCGTCTACGGTCTTAGCCCAATAGGCAATTGAGAGGTTTTTAACTCTTCCCGCCCAACGCTTAAGCCTTAGTTTATAAAGTTTAGATCGCTTGATGATTTCTGTAGAATTAAATTTTATTACACCAATGTACCATTTTTGTAAAATCTTCCATAGATGTGCGAAAAATTAATTTTTTCATTTCTCGTTACGTATTTAAAATCGCGCTTTTTATGCATCTCAGAATGTCTTAAATTGAGATAATCATCTACAAAATTATGTTTAACAAAAATACCCTGAAAGGAATGTTTAAAACTCATTCTTGGTGTACGTTTTCTTTTGTTTTTCTATGCTCATTTCTAGCATTAAGTAGTTCACTACCTGCACAAAACAGCCTTTCCAGAATTTCCACAGTTGATCGTAGTGATGGAAAAGGAGTTGTAATACGATATCATTTTTCGGAGGCAGTTGATTCATTTGAGGTTATACAACCTGCTCCTGATCTGGTTCAAATGGTATTATATGGAGATATTGATACTACAGGAATTCAAATGCCCGGATATGGAGAGAAAGTCAATCAGGTTATTTTATACAAACAAGATTATGGGTTCGGAGTTGACATCTATCTCAGTCAGGATTTTTCATATATAGCTGATGCTTACCCCGACCAAAACCAAACGCATCTTTTGGTTGGGCTTACAGAAACAGATTACAATGAACTAGACGCTTATTCTCAACAGTTTATTGCAAAAAACTGGTATGAAAATTTTGAACCTCAAGAACTTCCGGACCCTGTTTCAATTACAGAAACAGGCTCCACAACAACAATTACTGATTCCTACAATCCCGTACGTGATAAACTTAAGTTTGATAAAATTGTTATCGATGCAGGTCACGGAGGGCATGACCCGGGTAATCTCGGATACAAAAAGAGTGCACAAGAAAAGGATGTAGTACTTTCAATAGCAAAAAAACTGGGTAAATATATTGAAGAAAATTTACCGGACGTAGAAGTAATTTATACCCGAGAAACGGATGAATTCGTAGATCTTTGGGAACGAGGCAGTATTGCTAATCGAGCTGAAGCCGATCTTTTCGTTTCAATTCATGCAGATGCTTTCACAAGTTCTTCAGTACGTGGAGCATCAGTGTTTTTCTTAGGGCTTGATAGAAGTGACCGTTCTTTTGAAGTGATGAAAGAAGAAAATCAAATTTATGCAGATCATGAAGTAGTTCAAGATTTATCGGAAGAAGATCTAATTGTTTATGAATTAGCACATAGCGGTAACATTGCAAATAGTGAACGTATTGCTTACATGGTGGAAGACCAACTTAAAAACCGAGCACAGAGAAAATCACGCGGGGTTCGTCAGAAGGGACTTGTTGTATTATATCAATCAACTATGCCGGCAATTTTAGTTGAAACCGGATTTCTTACCAACCCTGCTGAAAAAAGATATTTAACAAGTGATTGGGGACAAAGTTTAATCGCATCAGCTATATACAGAGCCATAAAGCAATACAAACAAGAACAAGACGAGAGCTATTCTTTAAAAGCGACTTCTGCTAATGACTAAACCTTTGATCATCGGAGTTGCCGGAGGTAGTGGCTCAGGAAAAACTACGGTTGTAAGCACTATCTCCAAAACACTTGGTGCAAACAAACACCTGCTTTTACAGCACGATTCTTATTACCGTGATCTAAAACATCTTCCCTTTGAGGAACGTATAAAACATAACTTTGATCACCCGGCCTCACTAGAAACCGAGCTTCTTATTCGCCATATAAATGCTTTGGTGGAAGGATACCCTATTGAAGTACCTCGGTATGATTTCGCAAATCATATAAGAAAAGAAGAAACTACTTCTGTAACACCAAAAGAAGTTATTCTGATCGATGGGATCCTGATCTTCAGTGAACCAGAGCTTCTGGAATTGATGGATGTGAAGATCTTTGTTGATACAGACGATGACATTCGTTTACTAAGAAGATTAAAACGGGATATAAATGAACGAGGACGTTCTGTGGAAAGTGTTATGGAACAATACCAAAAGTTTGTACGGCCAATGCATTTGGAGTTTGTTCAACCAAGCAAGAGATATGCTGATGTAATTATACCAAGAGGTGGAAAAAATAAGGTAGCTCTTGATATGGTTCTCGCATTGATAAATGAAAAATTATCTACGCGTCAATAAACGCCTTCATCCCCTTAAAAATCAAAAACTCATCTTGAATAGATTTTTCAGAGATCAGATTTGATAATTTATGTGCATCCCCTCCTGTCATAAAGAGATCAAATTCTCCATTTAGATGTTTGAATCTGTTTAATGCTGATTCTATTCCATCAATAAAAAAAGCCACTTGCCCCCATTGAAGAGATTCTGAAGTACTTTTCCCCGGCCACCTTCCAGGAAATTCGACCTCAATATCAGGCAATTCGGGTGCCGTTTGCTTAAAGATATTTAAAATACTTTGTAGCCCTGGCATTATAACACCGCCTCTGTATATTCTGTTTTCATCCATCATATCAATGGTGCAAGCACTTCCTGCATCAACCACTACTACATTACCTTTATTTCGTTGATACGCTCCTAAACATACCAAAAATCTATCAATACCAAGCGTTTTGGGCGTATCATAATCTAATACTTCGGGATCGATATTATCAATAGTTATGCTTTGTATATCAAGGTCTGTAACCTGAGATTGAAGCAACTTGAAGTGATCCTTTCTTACACTGGCAACAATCAAATTATTTATTAAATCGATATGATTATTTAGCCATGAGATCAGGTAAGTCACAGATTTAAAACTGTCTTTGGTTTTCTGCCATTCACCATTTTCCCAGTAGGCTACTTTGATTGACGAATTACCAATATCAAGAAAAAGTGTTTTTTTTGAATTAGATGAATCGTTTTTGCTCATGAATTTGTATTACATTTAGGAGATAAAGAGAATAATCAATCTAACGGATAGTATGAATTTAAAATCAAAGATTGCGATAGTAACAGGTGCAAGTAGTGGAATTGGAGCAGAATTCTCAAAAGATTTAGTTAGTAAGGGAGCAAAAGTGTATGGTTTAGCCCGTAGTTTGGATAAGCTAAACAGCATTAAAGAAAAATTAGGTGAGAATTTTATACCTGTACAACAAGATATAACCAATAGTGAAGCGTTAGAAAATTGGGTAGAAGGAACATTTTCAAATGACCACACACCTGATATCTTAATTAATAATGCGGGTCTTGGGTATTTTGCAAATGTGGATGACCTTAAAATCTCTGAGTGGGATAAAATGATGAATGTAAATCTCTCAGGAGTATTCTATCTAACCCGGTTAATAGTTCCTTTCATGAAACAGAATGAGAATGTATGCCATATAGTAAATATTTCTTCTATTGCAGGTCTAATGGGTAACCCTCAAATATCTGCTTATAATGCTACTAAATATGGATTAAGAGGTTTAAGTGATGCTCTTTTTAAAGAGCTCAGATATGATGGTATAAAAGTTTCTTGTTTCTTTCCGGGATCTATTGCAACTAATTTCTTTGACACCATTGATGAGGTAGATCAACACCCGAATATGATGAGCGCTTCGGATGTTTCTAATACATTGATGCATGTTCTGGAAACTCCGGATAATTTTTTGATCAATGAAATTATTATGCGTCCTTTAAATCCTAAAAGTCCGGGTTAATACGTGAGGAAAAGCACTTTATTTCTTACAATATTACTCTGTATAAGCTGCGGTTCTCGTCCTACAGTTCAAAAACCGGAGAACATTCTAGCTGAAGACCTTTATGTGGATCTGTTTTTCGAATTGGAGCTCCTTAATATTTATCAGGAAGAAGGTGCCTCTGGTAAAACTATAGATTCTTTACATCGGGTTATATTTGACCTGTACAATACTGATACATTACAGTTTTTAGAAAGCCATAAATTCTATCAATCGCAGATAACTGAACAATTAATTAGAGTTGATAGTGTAATTACTAGAATTGAGAAAGAGCTGGTTCCTATCAATAAGTTAGACTCACTTCGGAATCACTTGGAATGAATTAACGAATATTGATTTAGCTCTTCTTTGCTTATCTGTATAACATTTTCTTTGATCAAATAAGATATTAATTCCTTTACTATCTCTTGGTTTACAGACAATTCCTCTGCAATTTGTTTTAGCGAAGCATCTCCTGAGGATAGAATTGCTAACGTCTTTTCAATGTACTCTTTATCCAAAATGCCTTTACTCGTTAGTGTAATGTTTTTAAGGCAGTTGTCGCAATGGCCACATGGTTTATTACCGGTTTCGCCAAAATAATTTCTGAGAAATACTTCGCGACAAGTATCTGAGTTTATGAATAAGTTCATTTTTTCGAGCTTAGCCAGCATCACTTCTCGGTGCTTTTCTACACTTTCCTTATTTAAAGGTAATCGTGATGATCTTGGCTCTAAAACTCTAATCAAATCTCTGGAATCAATTACAGTAAAAACCAGAATATGATCGTTTTGCATTAGCACATTCAGAGCTTTGATCAAGCCGTTTCTGTTTATATCCAATGCAGATAGTAAACTTTCTTCTTCTACTTCAATCATATCATTGAAAGCATGTGAGTTCAGTGTTCTTTCCAACTTATCAACAAACTCTGCTTTTTCTGGGTTGTTACAACGCTCTTTAAACTTGCCAAGCATGTCCCTGTTTAAAGTAAATTGAATTGAGAATGCCGGTTTCACATCCTGTAGCCATGCAATAACACCAAACTGTTCCAGAAGTCGTAACGATGATCTGATAATTCCGATAGATTCCTTTGCTCTTTTTTGAAGTGCATTCATCTCAAGTTCACCAGATTCTATCATTATTGAACCCTCAGCTAGTTCAAAGCTATCACATAATGTCTGGTATATTTTTTCCAATTGATCGCGAGTGGGATAATTTTGCTCAATTCTACTTTTAGCCTGTGAATAATCAGATGGTTTATAATACAATATTGGGTAAGCCTCTTTTCCGTCTCTTCCAGCTCGTCCGGCTTCCTGATAATAAGCTTCTATTGAAAAAGGCATCGTTTCATGGATTACATATCGACAATCCGGTTTATCTATTCCCATTCCAAAAGCATTAGTAGCAACAACTAAAGGAGTTTCTCCTGCTATCCAGCGATTTTGAATTTGTTTTCTTTTCTCACTTTCTATTCCGGCGTGATAAGCTTCTGCTTTTAAGCCTTTTTTTGTGAAAAATTCAGCCCAATACTCACAATTTTTCCGAGTTCCACCATAGATCAATCCATCACCCTTTTTGGATCCACGAACAACACCTTGAATCATTTTCTCTTTGGTTTTTGAGGTTTCTATAACCCACCATTTTAAGTTAGGCCTAGTAAAGCCAAGAGAAACGATTTCAGGATTTTCAAATTGTAAGTTTTCTAAAATATCGTTTCGAACTTCCGGAGTAGCCGTAGCTGTAAGTGCTATCCAGGAAACATTATTTGAAATAGATTGCAAATTTGTTCTTATATCTCTGTAAGCCGGTCTAAAATCGTGGCCCCATTCCGAAATACAATGTGCTTCATCAATAGCAACAAGGTCAATATTCAGGTTAAGCATCTCGTTCTGAAATAGCTCCGTTCCCAAACGTTCAGGCGCACAATACAGCAGCTTATACATACCATTTCTAGCGTTCACTAACCGTTGTTCCACCTCATAAAATGGAATTGTGTTATTTATAAATGTAGCTGAAATACCCAGATCTTCGAGCTGTTGAACTTGATCTTGCATAAGTGCAACAAGAGGTGATATTACCAAAGTCATTCCGTCATAAACAGTTGCAGGTACTTGATAACAAAGTGATTTCCCACCACCCGTTGGAAATAGCACTAGAGTTTCATTTTTTGAAAAGACAGACTTTACTGCAATATCCTGCCCTTCACGAAAAGATTCGTATCCCCAAAATTCTTTTAAATGTTCTAATGCCTGATTAAATTGTTCCTGCAATTTCAGCCTTAACTTTATTTATCCAAAAGTATTGATATCCATCTGTTCATCAAATAAAAACATGAAGCTATTTTTTTACATCCTCACTTTTTCTGTATTTCTAAGCTGCGCCACATCATCCCCAAAAGAAAAAATTAATTACAGGGAGGAGATGAGAAATTTTGTGATCGAAATAGCAGAATTTTCAAGGGAGCAAGATCCTGATTTTATTGTTATTCCGCAAAACGGGCATGAGCTACTCTTAAATGCTGATGGTGAAATTGCCGATGAGTATGTATCTGCTATTGACGGATTAGGACAAGAAAGTCTCATCTTCGGATACTATGGTGATAATACGGTGACCCCTCAAGAAAGCAGAGAATATCTTCTTGAGCTTTTAAGAACAGCTAAGCGGGAAGGTAAAACGGTACTTGTTACCGACTATACTGATGAAGATCAAAAAATTAAGCGATCTTATGAGCGCAATACTTTAAATGGATTTATCTCTTTTCCGGCTCCCGAAAGAGAGCTTACCGTTGTGCCTGAGTCAACAGACTTTATAAAAAATGAGAATAAAAATGATATTAAGTCGCTTTCGGATGCCAAGAATTTTCTTTACCTGCTTAACTATGAAAACTATGAATCAAAAGAAGAGCTACTTTCAGCGTTAAGTAAAACCAATTTTGATGTTTTTATAATGGATGCCTTTTTCTGGGGAGAGCCATTCACTAAAGAAAACCTGGAACAGATCAGAATAAAAGAAGACGGAGGTAAACGCTTACTCATTAGTTACATGAGTATTGGCGAGGCAGAAGATTACAGGTTTTACTGGCAGGATGAATGGGATAAGAAAGAATTAAACTGGATAGACTCAGAAAATCCAAACTGGCCCGGCAATTTTAAAGTGCGGTACTGGAATGATGACTGGAAAAAAATTATTCTAGGAGAAAGTAATTCCTATACTCAAATAATACTAAATGCCGGTTTTGACGGTGTTTATCTGGATATTATTGATGGTTTCTGGTACTTCGAAAATATTGCCTCCGGTAGTAAGTGATCTATTTTTCATCTCTCATTAGATTACCGGCAAACTACCCTCAAACATATTTTCGAAGTTCACTTCCTTGGGTTCTTCAGCTTCAATAAACAAACTGATTACATCACCTGCTTTGGAACAAGTTATATGACTAACCGGATCTAAATCAGGAGTTACTAGTCCTTGTTCAATTGATCGATCAACTGCGGTTCTTATAGACTTCGCCTCTTTATGCAACCCAAAGCTTTCGAGCATCAAAGCAACAGAAAGTATAGTCGCAATAGGATTAGCAATATCCTTACCTGCGGCTTCCGGATAACTACCATGTATCGGTTCAAATAAAGAAGTCTGATCACCCATCGAAGCCGATGATAATAAGCCAATTGAACCTGTTATAACACTTGCTTCATCAGAAATTATATCTCCAAACATATTTTCGGTCAAAATTACGTCAAATTGATTTGGGCGTTGAATTATTTGCATTGCTGCATTATCAACATAAAGATATTCTACTTCCACCTCAGGATATTTTTCTGCTAAAGCCTGAACCGTCTCTCTCCACAACCTTGATGTTTCTAAGACATTCGCTTTATCTACCAACGTTACTTTTTTCCGTCTTCTCATAGCTGCATCAAAAGCCATAACTGCAACTCTTTCAATTTCATTGACACTATACTTGCAGACGTCGTAAGCAGATAAACCGTCTTCATCTCTTCCTTTATCTCCAAAATAGATCCCGCCGGTAAGTTCACGGTACACAATTAAATCAGTTCCCTTAATCCTTTCCTCTTTTAATGGAGAACGTTTAATTAATGAATCAAATAATTTTACAGGACGAATATTTGCATACAATCCTAAGCTTTTTCTCAATTGTAATAAACCTTGCTCAGGTCTTACAGTCGCTTTAGGATTGTTATCGTATGAAGGATGACCTATTGCTCCAAAAAGAACAGCGTCTGCTCTTCTGCATATTTCGATGGTTTCTTCTGGCAAAGGACTTCCTGTTTTATCGATTGCCTCAGCTCCAACTAAAGCGTATTCATACTCAAATTCGTGGCTAAATTTCATAGCAACTCCTTCAAGTACTTTTTTTGCTTGCTTTATTACTTCCGGTCCAATACCGTCTCCCGGTAAAACTGCTATCCTCTTCTTCATGATCTAAAATTCTATATGTGTTTGTTCAAACTGTTCAATCTGGCTTTTTTTACTAATCAGATAGTCGATATCGTCATATCCATTCAATAAGCAAGTTTTTTTATATGCGCTGATGTTGAATTTCTCACTATAAATTGTTCCGGGAATTGAAAGCTGCTGGTCGACTAAATCAATTTTCAATTCCGTATTCTTTTCGCTTTCTACCAATTCAAAAATGATTTCCAGAAAATCATCACTTACCTGCACTGGTAAGAGACCGTTGTTGAGTGCATTACCCTTAAAGATATCTGCAAAATAACTCGAAATAATAGCTCTAAAACCGTAATCATAGAGAGCCCATGCTGCGTGTTCCCTACTTGAACCACATCCGAAATTCTTTCCTGCTACCAAAATGCTTCCAGAATATGACGGATCGTTTAAAATAAAACCATCCTTCATTTTCCCATCAGAATCAAATCTCCAATCTTTGAATAAGTTTTCGCCGAATCCTTGTCGAGTTGTCGACTTTAAAAATCGAGCAGGGATTATTTGGTCTGTATCTACATCTTCATTTGGAAGAGGGATAACTGTACTTGTAAGTGTATTAAACTTTTCCATTATGCTGTTGCAACTTCATTTACAAAATTTCTTGTATCTACTATCTTTCCTTCAATGGCTATAATTGCAGCCGTTAACGGGCTAACCAACATCGTTCTGGCTCCCGGGCCTTGGCGCCCTTCAAAGTTCCTGTTTGACGTAGAAATACAATATTCCCCTTGTGGTATTTTGTCTTCGTTCATTCCCAAACAAGCTGAACATCCCGGTTCTCTAAGTTCGAAACCGGCTTCCTTAAGCACCTCATGAATACCTTCTTCTTCAGCTTGTTTCTCTACCTGCTTTGAGCCAGGAACGATCATAGCTTTTACATGCTCAGCTTTTTGTTTACCCTTTACATAGTCTGCTACAATCCTAAGATCCTCAATTCTGCTATTAGTGCAACTTCCGATGAATACATGGTCAATTCTCTTTCCAAGTAATGACATATCCATTTCTAAACCCATGTATTTCAATGATTTTTTAAATGATTCAGAATTACTTTTTGGTATTTTATCACTAATCCCTATCCCCATTCCCGGGTTAGTTCCATAGGTAATCATTGGAGGAATTTCCTCCGCTTCAAAAGCATATTCTTTATCGAATTGAGCATCTTCATCTGAATACAAAGTATTCCAATGGCAAATGGCTTTATCGAAAGAGTCGCCTTTTGGAGAAAATTCTCTACCCTTAACATAGTCGTATGTAATTTCATCGGGAGCTATCATCCCACCTCGCGCTCCCATTTCTATGCTCATGTTACAAATAGTCATCCTGGCTTCCATAGAAAGAGCTGTTATAGCGGAGCCAGCATATTCAACAAAATAGCCGGTTCCTCCTGCTGTACCCAGCTTTGAAATTATATACAGGATTATGTCTTTTGATGAAACTCCATCAGCCAAATTTCCATTAATGGTTATACGCATTGTTTTTGGCCGTTCTAGCAATAGACATTGTGTTGCCATAACCTGTTCAACCTGAGAAGTACCTATTCCAAATGCGATTGCTCCGAAAGCTCCGTGGGTAGAAGTGTGACTATCTCCGCATACTATGGTCATCCCTGGTTTTGTAATACCCAGTTCCGGACCTATCACATGAACTATTCCTTGGTATGGATGTCCTAATCCGTATAATTCAATATCAAAGTCATCACAATTTTGGATAAGTGTATCTACTTGAAGTTTAGATAATAAATCTTTGATCGGAAGATGTTGATCTTTGGTGGGCACATTATGATCAGCGGTTGCCACTATTCTATTCTTTCTAAATAGCCCTGTTCCTCTCCTTCTAATACCATCAAAAGCTTGTGGACTTGTTACTTCGTGAATAAAATGCCGATCTATATATAGTATTTCCTGCCCACTTTCTACAGAATCTACAATATGACTATCCCAAACTTTCTCGAAAAGCGTTTTGCTCATTATATAATTTTTAAGCGGTTAGAGAATTCGAAGTTTTAGAGAATATCTGAATCAAGTCCTTATCTGATACTACTTTTTTTGTATCAGCTATAGATAGAAATTTTTGATAATGATCTTCTAATTCAGTTTTACTTACTTCAAAGCCAAGCCGCTTACCCCTGAATTTAAGAGCTGCTCTTCCACTTCTGGCAGTAAGTACAATAGAAGATTCTTCTACACCTACTTCCAGAGGATCTATAATTTCATAGGTCTCTCTGTTCTTAATAACTCCATCCTGATGAATTCCTGATGAATGAGAAAAAGCATTTGACCCTACAATTGCTTTATTTGGTTGAACGGGCATCTTCATTTTTTCAGATACCAATTCACTAACCGATTTCAAACATCTTGTATTTATACCTGTATCATATTCTAAGTCTTTTTGTTGCCTTAGAATCATAACAACTTCTTCCAATGATGCATTTCCTGCTCTTTCTCCAATTCCATTCACTGTACATTCAACTTGTGTAGCTCCATTCACCACTCCTGATATTGAATTTGCAGTTGCTAAACCAAGATCATTATGACAATGCGTAGAAATTGTGACATTATGTATTCCTTTCACATTCTCAGATAAGTATTTAATTTTTTCGCCATAAACCCAAGGCATACAATATCCTGTGGTATCAGGAATATTGAGAACAGTAGCTCCAGCTTTTATCACTTTTTCTAGAATTTTAGCCAAAAATTCATTGTCAGTTCTTCCTGCATCTTCAGCATAAAACTCAACATCTTCTACAAAGGTCTTGGCGTACTCCACTGCCGCAACACCTCTTTCAATCACTTTATCCCTTGTTGTTTTTAGCTTATCAAAAATATGACTGTCTGAAGTACCTATTCCGGTATGTATCCTTCCTAATTTAGCGTATTGAATTGCTTCTGCAGCAACTTTTATATCATTTTTTACTGCTCTTGATAAAGCACAAACAGTTGTATTTTTGATTATTTTTGAAATTTGCTGTACGGACTTAAAATCCCCGGGACTTGAAACCGGAAAACCGACTTCCATTACATCAACCCCAAGAGCTTCCAACGCCAGAGCAATTTCAATTTTTTCTTTCGAATTTAATTGACATCCGGGCACCTGTTCCCCGTCTCTAAGGGTAGTATCAAAAATTTGTATTCGGTTGTTTGGCATTAAACTTGGGATTTCTAACTTAACTGAATATTCTAAAGCGTAATTGATGATGCTTTAATTATTCGCTGAAAGTACTTTGTCCTTATAATCTTATAAAACAAGATTTATGTTTAATTACGACACCCAAGGAATTTATTGATTTTATTAAACACAATTTTAACAAGTATTTAATTATTATTTTAGATTTGCTTTTTTACAATGGCTAACCAACCAAATGATCATCTTTATCAATTAATAAAGTCACTAACTAAAGCAGAAAAAAGAGGTTTTAAGATTTATGCTACTCGCTCAGGTAATGAAGGTGCCAAGTTTATCAAGTTATTTGATGCAATAGATAAAGCTACGTCTTATGATGAAAATGCAATTATTAATAAAGTAAAAGGCATTCATAAGAGACAACTGTCTAATCTAAAAGCACATCTCTATAAACAAATTTTAACCAGCTTAAGGTTGATCAACATCAATCATAACATTGATATTCAACTACGTGAGCAACTTGATTATGCCCGAATATTATATACTAAAGGACTTTATCAACAAAGTTTAAAGATTCTTGAAAAAACGAAAGAAGTGGCTACTCAACATTATCGAGCTACTTTACGCTATGAAGTATTGGTGTTTGAAAAAATCATTGAATCACAATATATAACCCGTAGTTTAAAGAACAGAGCTGATGAACTTATTGATGAAACTCATGTAACTCTCAGTTCAATGAATGAATACACCGCCCTCAGTAATCTAGCTCTGAGGTTGTATGGTATTTACATAAAAGCCGGACATGTACGTAATAAAGAAGATTACGAGTCTATTTCTACTTTTTTCTCTAAATCGATCAACAGCATCGATGTTTCAAAACTTGATTTCTTTGGCAAACATTACTTAAATGTTTCATATGCATGGTATAGTTTGATTGTACAAGATTTTATTCTTCAATACAGGCATGCCACTAACTGGGTTCAATTGTTCAGAAAAAATCCTGAAATGCTTGCATTGGAACCAATCTGGTATTTAAAAGGAATGCATGTGCTTCTCGAAGCTCTTTTTGTTCTTGGCCATTCAAAAAAGCATTCAGAAGAAATTAAAAAACTGGACGAATTTCTTGCAAACCCTCCTTGTAGAATAGATGAAAACCTTGAAACAGTGGGCTTTATATATTCTTATACTTCTAAAATTAATGTGCATTTTATTGATGGAAGCTTTTCAGAGGGTATAAAATTAGTTCCAGATTTGTTAAAAAAACTAGATAAATTTGCCGATCAAGTTGACCCTCACCGTATCCTCATTTTTTATTACAAAATTGCTTGTCTTTATTTTGGCGCTGGAAATAATGAACGATCTATCAACTTTCTCAATAGGATTATCAATTATCCTGATTCCAGACTTCGGGAAGACATTCACTGCTTTGCTCGGATTCTAAATTTAATAGCTCATTTTGAACTAGGAAATCAAACACTGGTAGATTACCAAATTCGATCTGTGTATCGCTTTTTGCGAAAAATGAATGATCTAAATCTTGTACAGCAAGAGATCCTTACTTTTATTAAGAATATAGGAAACCTGAAAGAGGATCAAACCAAAGAAGCATTTCTTGATTTACGAAATAAACTCCTTCAAATAAATAAAATGCCTTATCAAAAAAGACCATTTTTATATTTGGACATCGTATCATGGCTTGAGTCCAAAATATATAATAAATCGGTTCAGGAGATCATTAAAAGTAAATTTAAGTCAAGATAATTGACTTCATCTTTGTTTGGATATCCCACAAAAGCATAATAATTGAATGCTTAATTTTTGATATTTGAATGAATTAGGCATTTCTTTGTGCCAACCAAACAAATTCAATTATGATTACACCCATTATTATCACGGTCATTATTCAAGTCATAGGCGTTCAATACCGACCGGGGAAGTAATGTTGTATTTCTACATACTCAACTTAACAGCCTTCCCATTCCGGAAGGCTTTTTTTTTACAATAAATTTAAAGAATGACCGAATTAAACAAGTATAGCAAATTGATTACCCAAGACGGTTCACAACCGGCTGCTCAAGCAATGTTACATGCTATTGGTTTAGATGATGAAGACCTAAAAAAACCTATGATTGGAATTGCAAGTACTGGATATGAAGGCAATCCTTGCAATATGCATTTAAATGATCTGGCGGTTCATGTAAAAAGAGGCGCTCAAAAAGCGGAACTTACTCCTTTGATTTTTAACACAATAGGTATCAGTGACGGAATTTCAATGGGCACTCCGGGAATGAGATATTCATTACCCTCGCGTGATCTTATTGCTGATTCTATGGAATCTGTTGTTAAAGGAATGAGCTACGACGGTTTTATCGCAATTGTAGGCTGCGATAAAAATATGCCGGGAGCAGTCATGGCTATGCTTCGGGTTAACAGGCCATCAATAATGATTTACGGAGGCACAATTGCTGCAGGGTATCATAATGGAAAAAAATTGGATGTTGTATCTGCCTTTGAAGCTTGGGGACAAAAAGTAGCAGGCAAAATAGATGATTCCGAGTTTAAGAAAATTATAGAACATGCTTGTCCGGGAGCGGGGGCATGTGGAGGGATGTATACAGCCAATACAATGTCATCTGCAATTGAAGCATTGGGTTTGACTCTCCCTTATAATTCTTCAACACCGGCTACAAATAGTGCAAAAGTTATTGAATGTGAAGAAGCTGGGCATCATTTAAAAAATCTTCTGGAAAAGGATATAAAGCCAAAGGATATTCTTTCAAAAAAATCATTAGAAAATGCATTTAGAGTTGTAACTGTATTGGGAGGCTCTACAAATGCAGTTCTGCATTTACTTGCTATAGCAAAAGCTGCTCAAATTGATTTCACAATTTCTGACTTTCAAAGAATTAGTGATGAGACTCCTTTTTTAGCCGATCTAAAGCCAAGTGGGTCTTATGTAATGGAGGATCTTCATGAAATTGGAGGTGTTCCCGGTGTAATGAAATACCTTTTAGAAGCCGGTTTACTTCACGGAGATTGTTTAACTGTAACAGGGAAAACTTTATCTGAAAATCTAGCTGAAGTCCCTCCACTTTTAAAAGATCAAAAAGTGATCAAACCCTTAGAAGATCCAATAAAAGAAAGCGGACATATTCAGATCCTCTTTGGTAATCTTGCTGAAGAAGGTGCGGTTGCAAAAATTACTGGAAAAGAAGGACTCTACTTCTCCGGAAAAGCTATAGTATTTAATAGTGAAGAAGAAGCTAATACCGGAATCCGGGATGGATTAGTAAAAAAAGGTAATGTAGTTGTAATACGATATGTTGGGCCTAAAGGTGGCCCCGGAATGCCTGAAATGTTAAAACCGACTTCAGCAATAATGGGAGCAGGATTAGGGAAAGACGTTGCATTAATTACTGATGGCAGATTTTCCGGTGGCTCACACGGTTTTGTAGTTGGGCATATTACCCCTGAAGCTCAAATTGGTGGCGCTATTGCTTTACTTAAAGATGGTGATGTTATAAAGATCGATGCAGTTAATAATTCAATAGATGTTCAGTTAACTGATGAAGAACTACTCGCTCGTAAAGAAAAATGGACCCAGCCCCCAATGAAAGAAAAGAGCGGGCAATTATATAAATACGCCAGAACCGTTGCCTCTGCCTCTCAAGGTTGTGTTACAGATGAATTTTAATTCCACAAATACAGATACAAATTATGGGATCACAAACAGTTACTAAGCAAAAAGAACAAACCGTCACTCAGGTTATGAGCGGAGCTGAAGCTATAGTAAAGATTCTGATTGAAGAACAGATACAAGTAGCTTTTGGGTATCCCGGTGGAGCAATAATGCCGGTTTACGATGCTCTTTATGATGAACAAGATCGTATTCAGCATGTGCTGGCACGCCACGAACAAGGAGCAATACATGCTGCTCAAGGTTATGCTCGTGCCACTTCTAAACCAGGTGTTTGTTTTGCAACATCAGGCCCGGGAGCTACCAATCTGATAACAGGTATTGCTGACGCACAAATTGATTCAACTCCTTTGGTCTGTATTACTGGACAAGTGCCCTCTTCACTACTTGGAAGTGATGCCTTTCAAGAAACTGATGTAATTGGGATTTCAATGCCTGTTACTAAATGGAATTGTCAAATTACTGATGCCACTGAAATACCTGAAGCACTTGCAAAAGCATTTTATATAGCAAAATCAGGTCGGCCCGGACCAGTTTTAGTTGATATCACTAAAGATGCCCAGTTCCAAAAATTTGATTATAGCTATACCCCATATAAAAAAATAAGGAGCTACGTTCCAAAACCTGAAATTGATTTATCAAGTATTGAAAAAGCCGCTGTAGAAATAAATAATGCAAAACGCCCGCTAATACTATTTGGACAAGGAGTTATTCTTGCAAATGCGGAAAAAGAATTTAAAAAATTAGTCGAAAAAACCGGAATTCCATCAGCGTGGACCATCCTTGGTTTATCAGCACTTGAAACAGACCATCCTTTAAATGTTGGAATGTTAGGCATGCATGGGAATTACGGTCCCAATCTGCTTACTAACGAATGCGATGTATTAATTGCAATCGGAATGAGGTTTGACGACCGAGTAACCGGAAACCTTACTAAATACGCGAAACAAGCGAAAGTAATACACTTTGAAATCGATCCTGCTGAAATCAATAAAAATGTTAAAGCAGACATTCCCGTTTTAGGAGATGCCAAAGAAACTATTACTCACCTGCTTAAACTAGTAAAACCAAATAGCCATGAGAATTGGTTTCAAAGATTTCAGGAATGTGCAAAAATTGAACAAGAAAAAGTGATTAATAGAGAACTTCATCCTGATACCGGGTCTCTTTCTATGGGTGAAGTCATCAATATTATTAATAAATATACAAAAGGTGATGCCATAATAGTGTCAGATGTAGGGCAACATCAAATGGTTGCTTGCAGGTACTCTAAATTTTCGAAATCTAAAAGCAATATTACATCAGGAGGATTAGGAACTATGGGTTTTGGCCTTCCTGCAGCACTAGGAGCCAAACTTGGTGTTCCAGACCGAACAGTTATTGCAATAATTGGTGATGGAGGTTTTCAAATGACTATTCAGGAGTTCGCTACAATTTATCAAACCAAAGCTAAAGTAAAAGTACTACTACTCAATAATGAGTTTTTAGGAATGGTTAGGCAGTGGCAACAACTGTTTTTTGATAAAAGATATTCGTCTACAGAGTTAATCAATCCTGATTTTCAAACTATTGTTAAAGGCTACTACATCCCCACCAAAAAAGTAACGGAAAGAGAACACCTTGAAAAAGCAATTGAGGAATTTATAAACTACGATGGAGCCTATTTTTTGGAAGTTATGGTTGGCAAAGAAAATAATGTATTCCCTATGGTTCCTAGCGGTGCCGGAGTTTCTGAAATAAGGTTGGAGTGATAAAATGGAAAAAGAAGAATTTACAATAACGGCGTATACAGAAAACCAAGTAGGATTACTGCATCGTATTACTATCATTTTTACCAAAAGGAAAGTTAATATCGAAAGCCTAACAACTTCTGAAAGTGAAAAAGAAGGTATTCACAGATTTACAATTGCTATAACGGAAACTGAGGTTGTTGTTGAAAAAATTGTGAAACAAATAGAAAAACAAGTAGAGGTTTTAAAAGCAGATTTCTACAAAAATAAAGAGGTAGTACAGCAAGAAGTCGCTCTTTATAAGATTCCTACTAAGTCATTAACAAATGGAATTGAAGTTGAACGCATTGTGAGGCAGCATAATGCTCGCTTTCTTACTATAGAAAAAGATTTCCTTGTTATAGAGAAAGCGGGTTTTCGACGAGAAACTAAAGCTTTGTTCGATGATCTGAAACCGTTTGGAATAAATGAATTTGTAAGGTCTGGTCGGGTAGCTGTGGCCCGAGAAGAACATGGCATTGGAGAAGCAGTAGAGAAATTATTAGCACAAAATTAATGCTAAAATCATCATCAATTAATTATCTAAATAAAAAAAACAAATAAATGGCACTTTTAAATTTTGGCGGAGTTGAAGAACAAGTTATTACCAGAGAAGAATTTCCTCTTAAAAAAGCTCAGGAGGTTTTAAAAGATGAAGTGATAGCTGTTATCGGATATGGAGTTCAAGGCCCCGGACAAGCCTTAAATCTGAGAGATAATGGCTTTAATGTAATAGTAGGACAACGTAAAAATTCTAAAACTTGGGAAAAAGCCAAGAATGATGGTTGGGTGCCCGGTGAAACACTCTTTGAGATAGAAGAAGCTTGCGAAAAGGGAAGCATCATTCAATACCTTTTATCCGATGCCGGACAGATTTCTTTGTGGCCTACCGTAAAAAAGCATCTTACAAAAGGTAAAGCACTCTATTTTTCTCATGGTTTTGGAATCACTTACAAAGAACGCACCGGAATTATACCTCCCGAAGATGTAGATGTAATTCTTGTCGCTCCAAAAGGATCCGGAACATCCCTAAGAAGAATGTTTCTTGAAGGTAGAGGTCTCAATTCCAGTTATGCAATTTTTCAGGATGCTACAGGTAATGCAGTAGATAGAGTTTCAGCTCTAGGGATTGGTGTAGGATCAGGTTATCTATTCCAAACTGATTTCAAAAAAGAAGTATTCAGTGATCTAACTGGTGAACGTGGCACATTAATGGGTGCGATTCAAGGAATTTTTGCCGCACAATATGAAGTATTGCGTTCTAATGGCCACTCCCCTTCTGAAGCGTTTAATGAAACAGTTGAAGAATTAACACAGTCATTGATGCCTTTAGTTGCAGAAAATGGAATGGATTGGATGTATGCTAACTGCTCAACTACCGCTCAAAGAGGTGCTCTTGATTGGTGGAAAAAATTCCGAGATGCCTCAAAGCCTGTTTTTGAAGAATTATATTCTGAGGTAGCCGCCGGTAACGAAGCTCAACGATCAATTGATTCCAATAGTCAGGATGATTACAGAGAAAAGCTCGAAGAAGAACTCAAAGAACTCAGAGAGTCAGAAATGTGGAAGGCAGGCGCAACAGTGCGTACGCTGCGTCCTGAAAATAATTAAACACAACAAAATAAATACACTATTGATTTCGTGAAAGTTCGTACAACCTATTATCCAGCTTTAGAGGATGTTAAAAAAGCTGCTGAACTCTTACGTTCGGAAGTTTATCAAACGCCTTTACAACAAAGCTTTACTCTTTCAGAAAGGTTTAATTCTAACATTTTCTTAAAAAGAGAAGACACTCAGATAGTTCGTTCCTATAAAATAAGAGGAGCCTATAACAAGATACGTTCTTTAGAAGGTTCTGAACGATGTGTTGTATGTGCGAGTGCTGGAAATCATGCACAAGGTGTTGCTTTATCTTGCTACAGGCTTGGCATAAAAGGAGTTATTTTTATGCCTGCAACCACTCCCAAACAAAAAATACAACAGGTAAATATGTTTGGAAAAGATAAAGTTGAGATTATTATTGAAGGAGATACATTCGATGATTCTTCTAAGTTGGCAAAAAAATACTGTGAAGAACACAATGGAATTTATGTGCATCCTTTTAATGATGAATTAGTAATTGAAGGCCAAGCCACTGTTGGATTGGAAATATGTAACGACGCTGATTTTGAAATTGATTACTTATTTCTACCAGTTGGCGGTGGTGGACTTTCTGCCGGAGTTTCCAGTGTTTTTAAAACTTTAAGCCCGAAAACTAAAATTATTGGCGTTGAACCTAAAGGGGCTCCTGCCATGTACGAAGCTTTTAAAAATGGAGAAATTTGTGAATTAAAAGAAATTGATAAATTCGTGGATGGTGCATCTGTAAAAAAAGTGGGCGAACTGAATTTTCCGGTATGTAAAGAAAATTTAGATGAAATAGCCCTAGCAGATGAAGGAAAATTATGCTCTACCATTATTCAAATGTATAATGAAAATGGAATTGTATTAGAGCCTGCCGGAGCACTTTCAATTGCCATACTAGACCAGTTTAAAGAAGAAATAAATGGAAAAAATGTAGTTTGTATCCTCTCTGGTGGCAATAATGATATTACCCGAACTGAAGAAATACGTGAGCGATCACTCTTGTATGAAGGCTTGATGCATTATTTTATCATTCGTTTTCCTCAAAGAGCCGGAGCACTAAAAGAATTTGTAGAAGATATACTGGGAGAACATGATGATATAGTTCATTTTGAATACATCAAAAAAACATCCCGAGAACGAGGTCCAGCCCTTGTAGGAATCGAATTGCAATCAAGAGAAGATCTTAACCCATTGATAGAAAAAATGAAAATGAAAAACTTCTTTGGGGAGTACATTAATAAAAAACCTGACCTGTTTAGTTATATGATATAACCTGTAACTAAGGCTTAATAGTTAAGAAATCGATTAATGAAAATATTAAAGTTTGGAGGCACATCTGTTGGCTCCGAAAAAGCAATCAGAAAAGTTTCTGAAATTGTAAGCAGACAAGAACAACAAGTTGTTATCATTACTTCAGCAATAGGTGGAGTAACTGACCAATTAGTTAAAATTGGGGAGCTAGCTGCCAAAGCTGATGATCGTTATGAAATTTTGTTATCGAAATTGGTAACACTGCATAAAGAATTGTACCTAAGCTTAACTGGAAAACACCCGGATGAAAATTTCCATCAAATAATCCTTGAGTTAAAGGAAATTAGTAAAGGTATTGAATTAATAAAGGAACTTACCCCTCGTAGTTTTGACTATATTTTAAGTATTGGCGAACGTCTTTCTTCTCTGATAATACATGACTTTTTCAAATCAATGGGACAAGACATACAATTATCAGACAGCCGATCTATCATAAAAACCGATGATAATTTCGGTAATGCTAATGTAAATTTCCAAGAGACTAATTTGAGAATTAAAAAAGCTCAAAAGTCATTTACAAAGATAAATCTGTTTCCCGGCTTTATAGCCTCTAACAATGATTCAGTTACTACAACTTTGGGAAGAGGCGGATCAGATTACACAGCTGCAATACTGGCCGCAGCATTAGATGTTGATGAGTTTGAGATCTGGACTGATGTAGATGGATTAATGACTGCAGATCCAAGAATCGTAAAAAATTCCAAAGTTATAGAACATGTTTCTTATGAAGAAGCCATGGAACTTTCTCATTTTGGTGCAAAGGTAATTTATCCGCCAAGTATCCACCCTGCTCTTAGTAAAGGCATTCCTATCAGGATAAAAAATACTTTTAATCCCGATCATCATGGCACCCTGATTACAAAAGAATGGGATGAAAATAAGGAGCTCATTAGAGGTATTTCTAGTATAAAATCTGTGTCACTGGTTACATTGAGTGGGAGTAGTATGGTTGGTATTCCCCGGTTTTCCTCCCGACTATTTAAAGCTCTTTCTCTTGCAAAGATAAATGTGATACTTATAACTCAATCAAGTTCAGAACATTCAATAAGTGTTTCTATTGATACAAAAGACGCTAAAAAAGCTGAACTGGTACTTACTGATGAATTCAGTGAATCCATTAGGTCAAAAAAGATCGACCCCATAGAAGTTGAAAATGATTTATCCATTCTAGCGCTTGTTGGATCGAACATGAGAAATCAAGTTGGTGTAAGTGGACAAATGTTCAATGTACTAGGAAAGAATGGTGTAAGTATTAAAGCAATTGCTCAGGGTTCTTCCGAGCGAAATATCTCAGCAGTAATTAATCAAACAGATCTAGATAAAGCGCTTAACGTACTTCATGAAAGCTTTTTCCAATTTGTAACACGACGCATAAACCTTTTTATCATAGGTACAGGTAACGTTGGTAAAGCTTTTATTGATCAATTAGCTAAGCAATTTTCATTTTTAAAGAAGAGCCATCAGCTTAACATTAAGATCATAGGTGTAGCTAATTCCAGAAAAATGAAGTTCAATGAAGATGGAATTAAACTTTCGGAATGGAGCACTGCGTTAGACAGTGGTCAAACATTCAGCGAGCAAGGGTTTCTTGATAATATGTATGCGATGAATCTAAGAAACAGCATTTTTATTGATATAACAGCATCTGATAGTATAGCTTCTTTGTATCAGCAGGTCCTGCAGAAAAGCATTTCCGTAGTTACGCCAAACAAAATTGCAGCTACAGGATCTTATTCAGATTACCTAGCTCTAAAAGCCTCAAGCAAGAAATTTGGAAGTAAGTTCTTTTTTGAGACCAATGTATGTGCAGGATTACCGGTAATATCAACACTCAACGATTTGGTTCGTAGCGGTGATCAGATAAATCAAATTGACGCAGTTCTTTCGGGAACACTTGTTTTTCTGTTTAACGAGTATGATGGTTCCTCGAAATTTGTAGATGTTATTAAAAAAGCGAAGGAATTAGGATATACTGAACCTGATCCAAGACTCGATTTGTTTGGTTCAGATGTAAAGCGGAAAATTCTGATCCTAATACGGGAAAGTGGTTATCAATTTGAATATGACGATATATCACTTGAGTCTTTTTTACCTGAAAGTTGTTTAAAAACCTCTTCATTAGAAGAATTTTATGCTCAGGTTGAAAATGAAGAAGAACATTTCTTAAATCTATATAAAAGTGCCCAATCAAATAATGCACGACTTAAGGTTGTAGCTACTTTTAAAAATGGAAAGGGATCGGTTAAACTAAAAGCTATTGATTCCAATCACCCATTTTATAATTTAGATGGTAAAGATAATATTGTTTTATTTTATACTAACAGGTACAAAGAACAACCTATGGTAATTAAAGGAGCCGGAGCCGGAGCTGATGTAACTGCATCGGGGATCTTTGCTGACGTACTCAGGATTGCTCAATCTGATCTATAATGAAGGAAATAAAAGTTTTTGCGCCCGCTTCAGTGGCTAATGTTGGTCCCGGATATGATACTTTTGGTTTTGCTATCGAAGGCCTTGGAGATATTATCAAAGTTTCCAAAAGGAGCGATCAGAAATTAAACTTTTTACCTTCAATAGGCGCCAACTTACCTTCTGAACCTAAAGAAAATGTTGCCGGTGTTGCAATCCAGTCATTATTAGATAAACTGAACTCAACTCAAGGCTTTGATATAACTATTGAAAAAATGTTTAGACCCGGCAGTGGACTTGGGAGCAGTGCTTCGAGTGCTGCAGGTAGTGTTTTTGCAGTTAACGCTTTACTTGGCTATCCCTGCTCTACTAAAGAACTTCTCCCCTTTGCATTGGATGGAGAAGCTTTGGCTTCTAAATGCTACCATGCTGATAATGTTGCTCCTTCCCTTTTAGGTGGTTTCCAGTCTGTGAGAAGCTACGAACCTCTAGATATTTTTAGTGTTACCGGTTTAGACGATATTATTGTACTTATTATTTTTCCTGATGTTCAAATCAAAACAGCAGAAGCAAAGGAACTATTACCAACAACGCTTTCAATAAAAGATGCCCGTGAGCAATGGGGAAATATATCGGCATTAATTCATTCGCTACATACCAAAGATTACGAATTGTTAAATAGATCGATTACAGATCGTATTGCTGAACCTGCTCGTAAACGACTTATCCCGGGTTATGATAAAGTGAAAGAAATTGCATCAGAAAATCAGTCTGTCGGTTTTAATATTTCAGGCTCAGGACCTTCCATGTTTTCACTATTTACAAACCAACGTTATGCTAATTCATGCATGGACAAAGTAGAAGCTTTTTATACTTCAATTGGACTTCCTGTAAAACTTCACGTTTCAAAAATAAATACAGAAGGGTGTAAGATTCTATGAAATTCTATTCTACAAATGGAAAAGTAGCTCCTCTTTCTTTTAGAGAGGCCGTTATACATAGCCTACCTGCTGACCGTGGACTCTATTTTCCTGAAAAGATTCCAGTACTAGACAATGCCTTCTTAAAAGAGTTAAGATCATATTCACTTCCTGAAATTGGTCACAAAATACTTACTCCATTTACTCAGGAAAGTGTTCCTACTAGAAAACTTCAGGATATTGTAACGGAGGCGTTCAACTTTAAGATTCCACTAATAGAAGTTGAAGATTCAATTTATAGCCTTGAATTGTTTCATGGACCAACTTATGCTTTTAAAGATATGGGAGCTCGATTTCTAGCTCGTTGCCTGGCTTTTTTTAACGAATCAAATAGTCAAGAAGTAACCATTTTAGTCGCTACCTCAGGAGATACGGGTGGAGCTGTGGCTTCCGGATTCTTCGAAGTTGAAGGAGTTAATGTCGTGATTTTATATCCAAGTGGTAAGGTAAGCGAGTTGCAAGAAAAGCAATTAACTACTCTTGGAAAAAATATAACCGCTTTAGAAGTTAATGGCACTTTCGATGATTGCCAAAATTTGGTAAAACAAGCTTTTTTAGATCAGCAATTAAACGATTATTTAAATCTCAGTTCTGCAAACTCAATTAATGTTGCGAGATGGTTACCTCAATCTGTTTACTACTTTGAAGCATTTAAACAATTAGAACATCAAACAGAACCAGTTTTCTCGGTGCCTTCAGGGAATTATGGTAATATAACAGCAGGTATAATGGCTCATAAAATGGGATTGCCTGTAAAACGATTTATTGCTGCTTCAAATCAAAATGATGTAATCCCCAGATTTTTAGATAACGAGCAATACAATCCATTAAAAACTATACCTACTTTGTCTAACGCTATGGATGTAAGTGATCCAAGTAATTATCCCCGGCTTATGGAATTAATGGGAGGAAGCGTGTCAGAACTAAAGAACATGGTTTCCGGATGTTCGTTAGATGATGCTCAAACTCTTGAAAGCATTAAAAGCTGCTATAATCAAAATTCATATTTAATAGATCCACATGGAGCTATTGGATATAGGGCACTGAAAGATACTCTTAGAGAAGATGAGATCGGAATATTCCTGGAGACAGCACATTATAGTAAGTTTATATCTACCGTTGAAAAAGCACTGGATTCATCAATTAAGCAACCTGATTTTGTTTCAGACTTGATGAGTAAGCCGAAAGTGAGTACTAGTATGGAAAATGATTTTAATGAATTTAAAAGCTTTTTAATGGGATAGTATTGGCTTTCAAAAATTTCTGACCAACATACTTACCACTTTATTTCCACTATCTGTAATTAACTTACCCTTTTCTTTGAAGCCCATTTTTTTGTGAAAAGCCATAGAAGTAGGGTTTTCAGGTTTTACATTAACTTCACAACAAACCATTGGTGTTTCATTGGCTTTAAAAAGATAATTATATAGTTTTTTTCCAAGTCCCTGGCCTTGAAACTCTTCTTTTATTACAATTCGATCAACATACTCAAACTTGGGAAAATGATTGACAAAGAATCCATAATTAGGGCTTTCATATTCCATACCTTCGCGCAAAACAATCATAAAACCTGCAATTTCTCCCCCTTCTTCAATTACAACAAAGTGGGAAGAAATCTCTAAAAATCTCAGAAAGTCCTTTCTCTTGATACTGCCAACATGGGGTACCTCAGCTTCATTCAATTTCCGAATCTCAGAAATATCTTTTGTATTCGCTTTTCTAATTCTCATCTTCTCTTATAAGCCATAACTATACACCTACTGAATAGTACGATAGTTTTATTAAAAAGGGCACTAGTTATGATAAATATTCAAATCAATTTAAAACTTTTCCACTTTCATTGTTTAAGACAAATTTTACACAAAGAGTTCATTTCAAGACCTATATTCAAATAAAAACAAATTTATGAATTGTAAAAAATCAGAGTTTAACCTTGATACTACTGTTACATATTTAAACTGCGCTTATATGTCTCCTGTTATGCGTTGTGTTGAGGATGCAGGAATACGTGGAATAAGAAAGAAAAGAAAGCCAAACGTTATTTCTGGAAGTGATTTTTTCTCAGAATCAGATGAACTAAGACATGAATTCTCTAAGCTCATTAACGCGGAACATAACAACCAATGTGTAATTATTCCATCTGTTTCATATGGTATGGCTAATGTAGCAAAAAATTTAAAACTCGATAAAGGAGATAACATTATAGTTGTGGGTGAACAGTTTCCCAGTAATGTGTATCCATGGATGGAAGTCGCCCAAAATGCAGAAGCGGAAATCATTACTATCACTCCTCCTAAATCAATTTCAGAAAGAGGCAAACTGTGGAACGAGAAAATCCTTAATGCAATCAATGAACGCACTCAACTTGTGGCATGTGGTCATATTCATTGGGCAGACGGAACAATCTTCGATTTACGCTCAATTAGACAGAAAACTTATGAAGTAGGTGCATGGTTAGCAGTAGACGCCACTCAATCTCTTGGGGCTTTGCCTTTCGATGTTCAGCAACTAAAACCCGATGCATTAATTGCAGCAGGATATAAATCTTTAATGGGTCCTTATAGTATTGGAATGGCTTACTACAGCTCTGAATTTGACTCTGGAACGCCTATTGAACAGAATTGGATAAACCGATTCGAAAGCGAAAATTTTGCTAATCTTGTAAATTATAACGCTAATTACCAACCGGGAGCATTACGATACGAAGTTGGCGAGCATAGTAATTTCATCTTAGTTCCAATGATGTTGGAAGCTCTGAAAAAACTAAACGAATGGAATCCTGAAAATATCTACACATACCTTGTTGAGCTTGTTGAAGAACCAATCTCAAAGCTAAGAAGTGCAGGATTTATAATTGAAGAAACTCAATACCGAGCTTCAAACCTTTTTGGGATCAGGCTAGGAGCTCAACATAATATGGATAAAATAAAATCTGATCTTTCTGAAGCAAACGTTTTTGTTTCCTATAGAGGCGATGCCATAAGAGTGTCTCCGAATGTTTATAATGATACAAACGATCTAGCTACTTTAGTGAACGTATTAACAGCAAAATAATATCAAATGAACACATCCAGAAGAGATTTTCTAAAGACTTTAGCAACAGGCTCTACTGTTTCCGTACTTTCAATGTTAACACCGATAGAAGCTGTGTTTCAAGAAAAGCTGACGAATACGTTTCCTAATAATAAACTTCCAACTAAAAACGATTACACACTAAGTAAAGGTGTTAAGTATTTAAATCATGGTTCTATTGGGACAATACCTAAGATCGTTCAGGAAGCTCATCAAAATTATTTGTCTGTTTGTGAATCCAATCCTTGGTTTTATATGTGGAGCGGCGAGTGGGACCAACCTGTGCAAAAAGTTCGGGAAAAGACTGCTGATTTTTTAAATGCAGATTCAGATGAAATAAGTTTTCCTCACAACACTACAGAAGTATATAATCTTTTGGCATTGGGATTGCCACTTAGCACTAATGATGAAGTTTTGTTCTGTAATCTGAATCATTCAGGAGCAAGTATTCCATTTCATATTCACTCTAAAAAAAAGGGATTTAAAGTAAAGGTTTTTGATATACCAACTGATAATCTAGCTTCGCTTAATAAACAAGAGATTTTAAAACTGTATGACCAAAATATAAACAGCAATACAAAATTGGTTGTAATTCCACATATTGATAATACATTTGGACTTCGCCAACCCGTGAAAGAAATAACAGAACTGGCTAGATCAAAAGGAGTTAAATACATTTCAATTGATACTGCCCAAACAATGGGAATGATCTCAATAGATGTTAAAGATCTGGATATTGATGTAATAGGAACCAGTGCCCATAAGTGGTTACAAGCTCCAAAAGGTGTTAGTGTGGCTTACTTCAGTAAAAAAATACAGTCTGATTTAGATCCAATGTGGGTTACCTGGGGACAAGAACGATGGAAAGATTCAGCTCGTAAATACGAAGATTACGGAACAAGAAACTTACCTGAAGTACTCACTTTAGGCCATGCAATTGATTTTCAAAATATGATCAATGAAAAGGACAAAAATGACTATTTGAAAGCTTTATGGGAACACGCTCAGAAACTTACTAAAGAAAACCCCAAAACTGTTTGGCGCTCGCCTACGGATTGGGAGCTTTCAGGATCTTTATTTGTTGTTGAAATAAAGAACACGAAAACATCAGAATTTGCAAAACATGTATTTGAAACCCAAGGCTTTGTGTTTCGCCCTTTTGATGCCCATTCAACTATAAGAATTTCACCAAATTTGTTTAATACAAAAGCTGAACTGGATCAACTTTTTAGTTTAATCGTCTAATTCAATTTCATCCGGTGCATCGTCATCAGAGATAAGATCATCAACGTCTGAATCGTCAATCATATCGTCGTCATCATCTTCGTCTTCAATTTCAATTGGAGCGGGTTTTTCCTTTTCCGGTTTCTTTTCTGTAACTGCTCCGGCTCTTCGTAATAAAACTGCAATATCATCCTGTTCATTTTCAACGGCTATCATCATAGCTGTATCACCGTTTTTATCCCTGATCTTAACATCTGCGCCAACTGATATCAGGTACTTTACTACTTCATGATGCCCGTTTTTTGCAGCAAGCATTAAAGCTGTATGCCCCCATCTTTGTTGTGCATTTACATTAGCTCCTTTCTCAACCAACATTTTAACAGCTTCCAGTTCCCCAGCCCGCGATGCAACAATTACGGCCATATCACCAATCTTAACTCCTCCGTCAAACAGAAGTTTCATCAACTCGGTATTGCCATTCTCAGCTGCCTTGTTGAGAGCAGTTCCTCCCATCTTTGTTTCGGAGTTTAAGTCTGCTCCTGCGTTTATTAATAACTTAACGATGTTAAAATGATTTTTTTCAGCGGCAATAATAAGCGCATTTGCTCCACTCGATGTAGATTCATTTACATCAGCTTTAGCTTTAATGAGTCTTGCAACTTCGGCTTCATCACCTGATTTTGAAGCAATAATTATTTCCGGTTGATCCATGAAGTGAGTTAATTAGCGTGTTAATTTTCCCGATGATAAAAAACGTGTTCGTATTCTCAAATTAATTAATAATAAAATTTGAATTAACCGAAAGCGCCTTCCACTTTGTTACTGTTTATAAAGTCTATAGCACTCATTCTTTTCTTGCCAGGCATTTGTAATTCTAACACTTCGATAGTTCCTTCTCTACACCCTACCAACAATTTTCCGTCTAGCGCTACCAACTCTCCAGCGTCAATATGTTTTAAAGGCCCCATCTGTGACCGGAATATTTTAACTTTTTCATCATTCAAAGTAGTCCATGCAACAGGAAAAGGATTTAATCCCCTTATAAAGTTATGAACTTCTTTTGCCGGTTGGTTAAAATCGATGTAAGTGTTTTCATTAAACAACTTAGGAGCAGGAGTTGCTTTTGAATCATCTTGAGACTCCAGCTTGTAATTTCCTGAATCAATAATATCTATGGCTTTAAGTAATTGAGTACTACCTGTGCTCATTAACTTCGAGTATAACTCACCGGTTGTTTCATTGTCTTTTATTGAGACTTTATGTTGTAATACGATATTTCCTGTATCAACTTTTTCATCCAAAAAGAAAATAGTGCAACCAGTTTCTTCTTCTCCGTTTATTATTGCCCAGTGAATCGGAGCTGCTCCTCTGTATTTTGGAAGTAGTGAGGCATGTAAATTAATACTTCCAATTTTTGGGATCTCTAAGATATTCTTTGGTAGAATTCTAAAAGCTACCACAACAAACAAGTCTATATCAAAGTCTTTTAACTGCTCTTCAAATTCTTTTGATCTCAGGTCTTCAACTTCAACTACTTTCAGTCCTAGTTCTATTGCTTTAGCTTTTACGGGAGTTGGAGTAGTCTCAGACCCTCTACCTCTTCTTTTATCTACATTACTTACTACCGCTTTGATAGTGTGGTCAGAGTTGTAAATTTTTTCCAGACTAGGAACCGCGAAATCCGGCGAACCCATAAAAACAATATTCATGGTCTACCCTCTTGCTACAATTGGATATTCTACTTCAATATTCCCGGAATCAATTTCCTGAAGATCAGCCTTAACCATTCTTTTTCTAAACGAGCTTAAGTAATCGATAAACAACACCCCATTTAAATGATCGAATTCATGCTGAATAATGCGAGCCATCCAACCTGAAAACTCTTGCTCTCTTTCTTCAAAATATTCGTCTTTGTAACGAATTACAATAGTTTCAGGGCGAAATACTTTTTCTCTTATGTCCGGAATACTAAGGCAGCCTTCATCCATAGGTATATTCTTTCCTTTCTTCTCAACAATTTCCGGATTTATGAAAACCATTACTCCGTACTTTTCCTCATCTTCTTCGAGTACAGGGTCTCCATCAACAACAAATAGTTTTAACGATGTACCAATTTGTGGTGCTGCAAGTCCTACACCATCCGAATTGTACATAGTTTCGATCATGTTATTGATCAATTCTGATATTTCTTCCGTTAACTCAGAAATTGATTCTGTTTTTTTCCTTAAAACGGGATCATTGTAAGTTACAATGGGTAAAATTGACATAGAGTTAATCTTTTGAATCTAAAAAAATCTGTAAGATAAGGGCTGCAGCAATTCTATCCACACATTCTTTTTTTCTTCTCTTCTTTTTTGGAATTCCGATCTCTAACATTACATCTACGGCCTGATTTGATGTGTACCTTTCATCAACTTTATGTATGGGCATTTCAGGATATAGTTTCTTTAACCGGTTTATGAATTCCTGAACCATTTGTGTGGCAGAACCTTCCTCTCCGTTTGGAGTTAAAGGCCATCCTACTATAAAACCCTCAACAGGAGACTCTTCCACTATATGAGCTATTTTTTCGATAATCTCATCCGGTGAAAAAGTCCCTACTGGTGAGGCGATAGTTTGCAGAAGATCGGTTTGAGCGAGTCCGCAGCGTTTCCTGCCAACATCAATACCGATCAGACGTGCATAATTTTGCAAAGTTATTACTTTTTTACGTCTTCCAGAGGCTGGCGTAAAAATGATTTCATGAGCTTACTAGGCTTGAAATGAGTTTTACGGTGTGCCGGTACGTAAATAACTTCATTTGTTTTAGGATTTCTAGCCTTAGGCTTAGCTTTAGTTTCTTTTACCTCAAGTACTCCGAAGTCCCGAATTTCGATTCTGCATTCTGTATCGGCAGACATCATTATTTCTCTTAGTGCAACAATTACTGCATCAACCCACGGTTCAGCATTGATCATTGCTTCGTCTTGTGCTTCTGCCACACGACGTACTACATCACGTTTTGTATATGTCATCATAGTATAGTTGTTAAATTTAGGCGGATTTATTTATCCACATTGTCCTTCCTGATCACTTCGCTAGTGACTTTGCTTATTTTGAAACCTAAAAGCGATTTTAATCATTGGTGTTAATATACTTACAAGTATAGTTTCTCAAAAATTAATAATGTTAAAGTTATTCATATCTCAAAACGTTTTTTACACCTTCTACTCTTTCCAGTCTTGTCATAATCTTCTTAAGATGAGGTAAGCCATCAACATACAGTGATATAATTCCTTCAAACATACCACTATCACTATTTACGTTTATACTTTTCATATTGGTTGAAAGCGATTTAGACAGTACATCAGTGATATCATTGATCATTCCAACACGATCTTCACCAATAACTTTTACAGCTCCCAGAAACTTATTATCAATATTCTTTGCCCAATCAACATCTACAATTCTTTCGCCTTCCGTCTTTATCAAATGAAGCGCATTGTTACACATAGATCTATGAATTTTAATATCCCCAGTTCTGCTGATAAAGCCAATTACATCATCTCCGGGAATAGGGTTGCAACAATTTGCGTAAGAATACTTTACGTTGCTGAGTTCGCCATTTATAATCAGCGATTTACCATCCCCAACTGAGCGAGCTTCATTTATATACTTTTTCTGAATCTCGTCTTCAGTAATTTTAGTTGTCTCGGTTTGTTCTTCTTCAATCCGGCCGGTACTCTTATACTTTTTTACTTCCTTAAAAAGTTTATTTACATCAAAAGAACCAATTCCGATGGCATAAAATAAATCCTGAGTAGTGGTAAAATCATACATCTTAGCGATCTTTGTCAGCTCTTGATCACTAATTTCAATCTTTCCTCTTTCTGCCCTCTTATCCCAGATCAATTTACCTTCATCAGAAACAGCTCGTTCCTTTTGCTTGATAAACTGCCTTATCCTGGACTTGGCTTTATGGGTTACCACATCATCAATCCAATCTACATTTAAATTGATTTTGTTTCCGGTTAAAACCTCTACTTGATCTCCGTTATTTAGTTTTTGGCGTAAAGGAACCATTTTGCCATTTACTTTTGCCGCCATTGCACGTTCACCTACTTCACTGTGAATATCGAATGCGAAATCAATGGCAGTAGCTCCATTCGGGAGTGTTATCAATTCACCCTTGGGCGTAAACACATATAACTCCTCCTGATACAAATTAAGTTGAAAATCCTTTACGAAATCTGTAGCTGCATCAGGACGTGGATTATCCAACACATCCCTGACCCAATTCACGAATTTATCCAGACTTTCTGATCCTTCTTGCTCTCCTTCTTTATATTTCCAATGCGCCGCAAGCCCCTTCTCCGCAATATCATCCATTTTTCTGGTTCTTATCTGAACCTCTACTTTTTTCCCTTTATTTGTGATTACAGTAGTATGTAACGATTGATACCCATTTGCTTTTGGAACGGAAATAAAATCTCTGAATCGTTCCGGGATTGGAGTATACCAGTCGGTAAAAATGGAGTACACTCTCCAACAATCTTCTTTGGTATGTGGAGTTTCAAGAATTACCCGAATCGCAAAAAGGTCATAGATTTCTTCGAAAGGTTTCTGTTGCCTTTGCATTTTTTTATATATGGAATAAATATGCTTCGGTCTTCCTTTGATCTCAAACTTGAGCTTCAAATCATTTAATTGGTTTCGAATCGGAGTCATAAACTCTTTTATAAATTTTTCTCTCGATTCTTTCTTTTCTTTTAGTTTTCTGGCAACAAACTTAAAAGAAGTAGGATCAATTGCTTTAAAGCAAAGATCTTCTAATTCATTTTTGATCTTGAACAAACCAAAGCGATGCGCCAATGGAGCGTAAAGTTCCATCGTCTCGTTCGCGATCTTCAGCTGTTTTTCTCTCTTCAGGTGATGGATTGTGCGCATATTATGAAGCCTGTCAGCAAATTTAATAAGCACCACACGGATATCCTCAGCCATTGACAGTAACAGCTTCATAAAAGTTTCTGCCTGCTTGCTGTCTCTGCTTTTGAAAACGCCCTCTATTTTCGTAACTCCGTTAATTATCACGGCTACTTCTTTACCAAACCAATACTCAATATCAGAGAGTGTAACGGATGTATCTTCTACCGTATCATGTAAAAGAGCTGCAATAACAGAAATTTCATCAATATTGATTTCCCGAGCTACTATTTTAGCCACTTCAACAGGATGGTAATAGTAAGGCTCTCCTGATGCTCTTGTCATCCCATCATGAGATAAATAGCATAGTTTGAACGCTTTTTCTATCTGTTTTTCATCCACATCACCAATAAACTCTCTGCATTCATCCAGAAGTTGGTTGAGATCTTGTTTCTGAGCCTTCTTCAATTTGAGGCCGTCCAGAGATGAACGTGATATTTCTTTTATTCCACTCATTTTTTATAACAAACTTTCTCTTTTACCACATGGTTACGATTTCATCAAAGCTGAAAATAAAACGTATAAAAAAAGCGGTCATGCAAATACAAAACCGCTGCTAGTAGTTAACTAAAATTAGAAACTAAGTACAACCCCAAATATTATTCTTCCGGTCTTATCATTGAGGTCGGGCACTTCCAGATCTCTACTTGAAAATCTATACTCAACAAATGGCTTAACCAATGGAATAACAGTAACTTTAGCACCTGCAAAGGTATTCCAATAGATATTTGATTCTTCTTCTTCACTCGGTTCTTGTCCTGGAGGTGGCGTATTTGAAAAATCTTCTGCACTTAAATCAACTGTTTCAGAGCCTAAGCCTGCGCCTACATAAGGCTCCAATAATCCTAACGTTATTCCCACATAGGTTGCGAGACCAAAATCATAATTCTCGATACTCTTATCGTAGGTGAATGTGGTTTCGTCAATATTGTTTGTTTCGCTGAAGTAGCTGAAATGTGCACGCAGACCAAAATTCACAACAGGTACTTGGTTTAAAAAACTTGATTGAAGGCGCACTCCAAATCCACTTTGTGGCTCTTCGTCTCTAAGTTCGAAAGAAGCGCCTACTTCGATCTGAGCAAATGTTGCTGTAGAAAATACAAAGCAAAGAATAACCGGAATTACTTTTCTGATCATGATATTTTTTCGAATTAATTTCTGCTTAAATTTACAAAACAGAAAAAAGAATCCCACTTTTTAATTCTATAAAAAAAGCCTTGTTGAAATTATCAACAAGGCTTCTCAAAACTTAAAGCTTATTATTATTCTTCAATCGGTGGTGCATCTGTTGCTTTCACCTTTCTCTCCAATTGAACAAGCGTAGAATTTTCAAACTGCTCAAAGTTGTTATTGATAACTTCAAACTCAGCTTTTCCGGCTTCAACTGTACTCATGTGCAACGGTGTAGGCCCGTACATTGAATACATAGCTCGTATACCGGTAAACATTCTGCTACCCGGTGTAGGCTCACTTCTTTCGCCGATCACACTTTTAGCTTCACTGCCTTGCATCTGCTTTCTGAAATCCAACAACTTCATACGTGCGTCATGAAGTTCTTTCATAAGATCAGGATGCGCGTTGGTTGCGTTTGCCAAAGCTCTTCTCATTGCGTCTACTTTATCCATATGCTTTTCCAACTTATTAGAAAATTGAGTCATATCATTTTGAAACGAAATCAGATCATCCTGAAATTTTAATCTTACGTCATCAGAAACTCTTTCTAAGGTTGGCTCTCTAAGTGGCACAAGATCAAACTCCATTGGGTCAGATAGTTCTTTATACTCTCCATTTTCAACTACAGCCAATGTTGCTGTGTAAGTACCTGGAACTACAGGAAACCCTCCACCAAAGAATCCGCCACCGCCACCTCTCGGGCGTTCTAATGGAACAACACTTTTCGACATATATGTCATCTCCCAGTTTACACGATGTATTCCTTTTGAAGCAGGACCATCTACATGGTTCACTATATTTCCATTAGCATCTCTGATCGTGATCTTAATGGTTGGCTTTTCTTCTCTCATTTCGCTTTCAAGAGCATCCCAGCCCGGGAACGTAACGTCAGCATCTTTTGCTAATCCACGCTCTCGTTTCTTTCTTTCAGCTTCTAAAGTTGAATACCCATCTTTCAGGTAATACGTAAACACGGCACCATGAGGCGGATTATCAGCGGTATAGAAAGAAGCTCCCGGATCTACTTCCACACTTCTTGGTTGATACCAAAATGCATCTCTGCTTTGGAACAGTACAGCGTCCATATTCAATGTCTCTTCATCTATATTTCGTAGCGGACTTATATCATCCAGCACAAAGAATCCTCTACCAAAAGAAGCGGCTACAAGATCATTATGCTCTCTCTGAATGGTGATGTCTCTGAATGAGATTGTTGGCGCTCCACCTTTCAATTGAACCCATTCTTTTCCACCATCTGTAGTAAAGAATACTCCGAACTCAGTTGCCGCAAAAAGCAGGTCTTTATCTACATGATCCTGCACCATTCTCCATACTAAATGCCTGTCAGGCAGATTGCCGGAGATTGAAGTCCATGACTTTCCTCTGTTCGTACTTTTGATCAGATAAGGACTGAAGTCACCATATTTGTGATTATCTAAAGCTGCATAAACGGTATTTGCATCATGAAGATCAGCACGAACATCATTTACAAAAGCAGTTTCAGGAATACCTCTGATATCGCCTACATTTACTTTCGTCCAGCTTTCGCCCCCGTTTTCAGAAACCTGAATGATACCATCATCGGTTCCGGCATAAAGTAATCCTTCTACCAGTGGAGATTCACCTAGCGAAGTAATAGTATTGTATACCGACATCGCACCAACATCCCAGGCATTATCCCAACTTTGTTGCTTGCCCATTATCGGTAAGGTGATTCTTACCTGATCATTGGTTAGATCCCCTGAAATTGGAGTCCAGCTGTCGCCACGATCATCCGATCTCCACACTCTATGAGAAGCGAAATATAATCTTGTTGGGCTGTGCGGACTTACTAAGATCGGAGCATCCCAGTTAAATCTTTCGAACTCTTCGCCTTCTCTAGCTTGAGGCTGAATATAGATAACTTCTCCTGTTTTTCTGTCGATTCTGTGAAGTCCACCTTGCTGTGTTTCACCATAAACGATATCAGGATTTCCGGGCTCTGTTGCTGTATCATGACCATCAGCAAATAAAATATGCTTCCAGTCTGCGTTTCTGATCCCTTCATTCAGATCTGTTCTGGATGGACCTTCATGGGTACCGTTATCCTGAGTTCCGCCATACATATTGTAAAACGGCTTTTCATTATCAACAGCAACTTTGTAATACTGAGTAAGTGGAAGATTCGGGATGTATCTCCAATTATCACCATGATCATAACTTTCATAAATACCACCATCTGATCCCATCAACAGATAATCAGGATCGTCTGAACGGAAAGCTAATGCATGGTTATCAGAGTGCTTATTTCGCTCCGAAATAGTTTGATATGTTCTTCCATGATCATTGGAAACTATAGTTCTTACGTTCATCAAATACAGTCTGCCAAAGTGATGTGGTGACGCATACAATTCCTGATAATAATGTGGCCCAGTTCCTCCAGAAACCATATCAGACATCTTTTTCCAACTGGCGCCGTTGTTTTCCGTCATAAACAAACCACCTTTGGTATGATCCAGCTCAATTGCGGCATATACGATGTCAGGATTTTGTGGTGAAATCGCTAAACCGATCTTTCCAAGATTAGATCCCGGAATCCCGTTTTTCAATTCCATCCAGGTTTTACCACCATCAGTAGATTTATGCAAACCACTTCCCGGTCCGCCGCCTAAATAAGCAGCTACTGTTCTGTGTCTTTGCCAGGTTGCTGCATACAATACATTCGGATCTCTCGGATCGATCACAATATCTGTTACTCCTGTCCACTCTTCATCTCCTAATGTTTTAGTCCAGGTTTCACCACCGTCTTCGGTCATGTATAAACCTCTTTCTCCTCCTTTTTTCCAAAGTGGACCTTGAACAGCAACCCAAACAATGTCAGAATTCGTAGGATGAATAATGATGGTAGAAATATGCTCTGATTCTTTTAATCCCATATTCTTCCAGGAATTCCCGTCATCGGTACTTTTATAAATTCCGTCTCCAAAACCGACATGACGTCCACCTACATTCTCACCTGTTCCTACCCAAACGGTAGAAGGTGTACTTGGATCAATGGCAATGCTACCTATTGAATAAGAAGATTGGTTGTCAAAATTGGTTTCCATGTGATGGAAGCATTCTCCGTTTTCCATACACCACCGGAACCGACTGCAACGTACCATACATTTTCGTTCTCAGGATGAATAGCGATATCTGCTATACGTCCCGAAGCGAAGCCGGTACTCACATTTCTGAGTTCGAGTGCGTTATAATTAGTGGATGCTACCTTTGATTTTTCCTGAGCAAATACCGTAAATGTACTCGCGATCAAGAAAATTACTAGCGTAATTAAATTGAGTTTCTTCATAGCTGGCGAATTTTTGTAGTTAGTTAATTGTATAAACTCTTGCTAAAAAGTTATTTAGGAACTTAATTCATATCTGTAGAAAATCAATCCGGGTTAACAGACTTTATCAAATGATGGGGAATCAAAAAAAATCTTAAATACTCTTTGTATAAGAATAAACTATACCCGTATATTTGAGGCTCTTAAAAACCATGCCCGAGTGGTGGAATTGGTAGACACGTTGGACTTAAAATCCAATTCTAATTAAATTGGAGTGCCGGTTCGAGTCCGGCCTCGGGTACTTTAAAGCCTTGTAGCTCATATATTTATAGAGTTATGAGGCTTTTTTGTTATCTATTAATTTACACCGCTTCTCTTCTCGGGGGTAACAGAGGGGTAACAAAAATTCGTTTACTATTGACAACAATCTTGCGCTTGCACTTGATTTCTTTTTCTGTGAATTCTCAACTTGGATATTGAACAATCACCCTACCACATTCACCAATTCAAAAATAGGCAGGTAAAGCGCTACAATTATAGCTCCCAAAATCAGACCAATAAATACAATTAGTACGGGCTCGATAACTGAAGTTAATCCTTCTACCATAATGTCTACTTCTTCTTCAAATAAATCCGCTACTTGATTGAGCATTTCGTCAAGGCTGGCTGTTTCTTCTCCTACACTGATCATCTGGGTAACAATGATGGGGAAGATAACGCTGTTCTCAAGTGATTTGTTTAGACTCTTTCCTTTGGTGAGTGCTTTTGACATGAGCTCAACTTCCGAGGCTAAAATAGAGTTTGATGAAGAATTCTTTAGCACGTTCATAGACTCTGAAAGCGTAACCCCACTTTGTAGAAGTGTTGCTAAGGTTTTTGTAAACTGACCGACTAGGCTTTTTTTGTATAGATTTCCGAAATAGGGAATCCCCAGCTTAAACCGGTCGATAAGATGCTCACCTTTCTCTGTTTTGGCAAAGTAGTTGAGGCTCGCTATTAGAATAATGACTGCTCCTATTATCCACAAAATATTTCCGGTTAGAAACTCGCTGATGGACAAAATAATTTTCGTTGGGCCTGGTAGCTCCGCATTGAAATCTCGGTACATATCAACAAAAGTAGGCACTACAAAAACTAGTAAGAAAGTCACTGCTGAAACTGCTACCCCAACAATGATGGAAGGATAGACCAGCGCCATCCGTACACGCTGCTTTAACTTATGCGCTTTTTCTTGGTAGGAGGAAAGCCTAAGTAAAATATCATCAAGGACGCCGGAAACTTCTCCTACTTCAGCAAGCTGAATATAAACGGTATCAAAGATCGTGGGGTGTTTTGCAAAAGCTTTAGACAGGCTTTGCCCTTTCTTGACCTGCTTTCGAATATCTTCAACGATCACTTTAAACTTCTTATGCGTGATCTGTTTGATGGTCGTATCCAATGCTTTTACTAGCGGAAGTTTTGCTTTTAGCATAACCGCTAGATTACGAGTGAACTCGATCACTTCTTTGTAGGGCACTTCTTTAAGAAAGGGCAACTTAATTTCTTTGGATAGTAAACTGTCTCCTGTACTTTTACCTTTTCGCTGTTTAGCAATATGTGGTGGTAGCTTACCCATATACTATTTTCTCTTCAATGGTTTCCAATATACTGGATTTCTTGTGCTAACTGTTTGAGTGATTGCTAGGGTTCTTCTTTTGGATACTTGGACTACATTCCAGCTCATTTTTGTTGATAAAGATTCTACTAGCTGATCATCATTACGTTGTTGAATGTACATACTATCTATTTCATTTTCGCTATCTGAAAGATCATTGCCGTTCAAATGGAGTCTTCCATCTACCCAATTGTAATGTCGCTCTCTTTCACCTATTTTAACAACCAGCGAGCTATCTGAAAACACAACTTCATCGGCTCTCATTACGTCCTTGTAGATCTGAGACTGTGCTATATGAAGGTTATTATAGTACGCTACATCTGAAGACCACTGGCTTAACTGCTTGTTTGCAAAAACAAATACCGTAGAAGCTATTCCTAATACGATGGAAATAATGGTAATCGCAACCAACACTTCAACCAGCGTATAGCCGTCTTCTTCTTTAATTAATCTTTGTACCATAACCTCGCCGTTTCTAATTCAATACTTGGTTCCCGTAAGGTATCTCTTTTAAAGGCCGAAACTGTAATCGTATATAGATCCTGCTCTTTGTCTACGTTAGTTTTGATCCACCAGTTTTCATCGGCTTTAAAGGTGTATGAACTGTCTGACTCCGTAGCAATTACCTGTTCCATCTGGTTTCGGGCATGATTGAAACTTACTATTTTATCTTTGGTTATGGTATTTCCACCTATAAAAATAAGGAATATGGTTAACGGAACCAGTACAACCAACAATAAGGAAAGTGCCACCAAAGATTCTACTAAACTGTAGCCATCTTCTTCTTTTATCAGTTTTTTCATTCAATAACCTCCTTCCAGTGTAGAATCACGTATTTGGTAGAATCTGAAAATCCAATCGGAACTATAAAATCCTGAGGTCGTTTGGTAATATCTATCTCGGCGTCTTTGATCCAATTAATGTAAATAGTAGGAGATTCGTAAAAAAAGAATTGCTTGGTTAGTACGGAACCATATACCGTACCGGCTAACTCCGTTTGGCCCTGATTGTAAATACTCCCTCTTACCAAGGCGTTTTCATCGATCTTGATCCTGAATTGTTCCTGATTAAATGTTCCCGTTTCGATGGGATATACGAGGGTTCCGTCAACGGTGCTTTCATCTTGCAAGTGAATCACTTCTTGTTGCTCTCCCAGAAACGTAGTAGTGGAGGTGTACACCATACTGGGATAAGTCAAATACACCTGATCCCTAAGTTGTATTCTTCCTTTCGATATTAACTGAGCATTCATCGAAACCTGATCCCCCAATTCCATGAAAGTTCCTGCGCTTAAGATTGCGTGTGTAGCCGTTACGCTTCCGCCTATGCTCATGGTATCCCTTGCAACGAATGTCGTGTATGTCCCTAAATTCCCATCTCCGGTAATGGTCAGGTTTCCTTCTACTAAAACTACAATGTCTTTAGGAAAAGTAGTTGTTTGGTTTACACTCCATTCCTGAGAACTAGAAAAATAAAGGGTATCACCTTCATGTAATTGAGTCAGTTCGCTGAGATCACGTACTGAAAATTGGTTCTTGCTGTCTGATTCAAAGAAGGAGGTATTTTTATCCAATTGATCTTCCAAAAATTCATACTGAAAAGCCGGAAAGAAGTCTCGCATATTTTTCTTTTTAGCTTTGCCGGTAAAGCTTCCTCTAAATGGAAATCCTTTGAATGTACTCCGTTCGATTTGATTATATCCTGAGGCTATATCTCCGCTGATCGTAGTAGAACCCGTTAGACTTAGCGATGAGTTGGTATCTTTAAGAGCAATGGCATAGTCAAATACCGAATCAGGAAATGCTCCTGCTAGTACTTCTAATGTTATTTTCTGTTTTTTTACCTCGGAGAATGAAGTGATTTTTAAAAAACCTCCGTAATTGTTTGATGTAAAAATTCCTGTAGAGTCGGGTTCTTCTCCCGAATGCAAAACCTCATAGATCTGTTGTTCGGCTTGGTATAAGGCTTTAGTCCGGTCAATGTCTTGTTGAATGAATGTGGATTGCACATAAATTCCTCCCAAAACAGCTCCAATAAAGAGAGCTACAATTAATGCTATTATTAGCACGGTAATAAGAGCTGAACCTTGTTCGTCTAATGCTATTTCCTGAAGTCGTATCACACTCCATAATACTGATAAGCTTTTGTTTATGGAATTGATTTTTTGATATAAAGGTCAGAATTTACATCTCTAAACCTTAATGCAAGTTACAAACTTGCTTAAGTAACAACTCTTATGTCACAGACTTAAGAGAGCTGGGGGTGGGGTACTACTAATATCATAATCAATAACATAGCTCAGAAACTAACAATGAATCAAAAGATATTGTAACATACGAATTTGATAACTCCATAAATGATCTATTGTTCAAAAAATTTGATCCCTCTGTAATCAACATATCAATTTGCTCGTATATAGCAATTTCAAATTTAATTTCATCAAGCCTGATCTCATCTTTTTTTACAAAAGAGGTTGTATTTGTGAGCAAATCCCTTGGATTATAGTCGATTACAAACTTATTTGAGTTAATTATAGTATCACAAATTACTTTTCTATTTAAAGCTATTCTCACTTCTTTTTTGGGCTTTAGTTCTAGAAATGAATACTTGTTTTGATTTTTTTTAAAAATTCCTTCATCCGTTAATATCAGTGGGCTATGTAACGTTGTCCCAATAAAATTAACGAGAGGTAGAAACGAAAATTTTAGAATTTTTTTGGCTTCATCAAATTTTATTAAATACTTGTTATTATGATAATTAGATTTAAAATAAGAATTGAATATGTAATATTCATTATCTTCAGAGTTATTATAAATTGATAATACTATTTCTTCTTCCTCAACTTCTAATTTGTGAGAAATTTCATTTGTATATTGTCCGTAAGTTTGTGACATACAAAAGATTGATATAAGTAATGTCAAAATCTTAATGTTACAATTGTAGATCATATTCTTATTGTTTAGTTGTTTTAATAGTGGATTTATTATGTTCCACATCATAAGGACGTGTTTCTAGCTTAATTATTCTTCTTACTCTGTTTTCAAAATCAATAACTTTATATTGTTCGTTATTACCTTGATATAGGTTGTGGCCAATTTCGTGAAATAAAATTGATGTTCTATTTAATTTAATCGTTGCAGCCTTGATAGTATTACCAACAACCGCAAATATATTTTTCGTTTGCTCGTTAGTAGTGGGACTTATTAGAATTATATTTTGTTTTAATCCAATTTCTTCTTGTTTAGGGATAAAAACACCACCACCATTTTCATCAGCATTAACAACTGAACCACTTATCGAAATTGCGTGTTCGTACATAATACTTGTTATTTCGGGCGAATCCATTAACTTTTGTAAGCCGTTCAATATTTTTCTTTGTTTTCTTGAAAGTCCCTTTTTTGAACCATTGTATTTCAGATTTCCATTCTTATCGAAGGAGAAATCCTTTGCCTTATCACCAAATACATTTTTTAGATCTTCCCTTAAATCATTTTGATATTCAGAAGCTACGTTAATGCTGTCACCATTTACATCTATAAAATTAACTGGATTATTTGCTGTGTACTGATATGTGCTCATCGAAGGATATTTGTGATAATATCTATCTATCTGCATAAATCTACCTAATATGGGATCTAGAATTCTGTTTCCTGCATGAAATAAATTTAGCTCAGCATCATCTTCTTTTTCATACCCCGTAAACTTATAGTTATCATTCGAGTTGGCTGAGTTACTAGAACGCCCAGGCATAACTAAGCCAAACGGATAATAATCGTCGTAGCCTATTACAACTCCTGCATCATCAACCGTTGTACGAACACTTCTTAAATGATCTTTGAGAAAATATTTTCTATATCCATTCTTATGATTACCAACTATATCAGCGCCAGCAAGAATATTATGAGATACTAATGTATCCGCTTGGTAAATTGCGATAGTTTCCCCCCGGGCTCCACGCACGTAATGTGTCTCGGTGCCACCGACTACTTTTTTCTTGACTCGGTTGCCTTCCGCATCATAGGCATATTGAAGTGTACTGGATCCTGCTATCATTTGAGCCGGCAGATTTCTCCAGTCGTAATCTACAGAAGTAAAGCCTTGCAGTTCATTCTTAATCATGTTGCCACTCGCATCGTGATCAATATCAAAATCTAAATAATCTATCTGCTCAACTAACTCATCTAGACGATTGGTTCCTGTTTCGTAAGTCAATCCAAAATACCCAATTCCATCATATCTTGGGTTACCAGTGTTATCTCTTCTGAAATATTGAGTAATATTCCCATTTTTATCATAATTCATCCACTCTAGATCAAAAGCATTCGAACTAAATCCAGAACCTGAGAAATCCGCTGCTGTAAGTCGGTTTGCATTATCATAACTGTAACTGTAGCTAAGCAAATTCTGGTTGGTACCACTTGTACCTACCTGCCTCCATTCTTGAAGGTCAATATTTCCGTTAAAATCGTAATCCAAATTCATACCAAAACGATCTCCGTTAGTCCCTGTGGAGATAGACCCATTATTGATCTTATCTAACCATCCCTGAACAGTATAGGCGTAATCTACCGTTTGTATGGCACTATTACCAAGTTTCATCTGACCAACTTGACCATCTGCAAAAAATGAGGTGTACTCGGCATCTTTAACCCAAGTACTTCCATTCGTACTGGTTTCTACTTTGGTCATTCTTCCGAGCGCATCATAAGTGTAGCGTTGGTAAAAGGCATCGGTACTGTCTGCTTGGTAATCTAATTGAGTAAGGCGGCCCAGTTCATCGTAGGAATACTCTACTACTTTTTCAGAGAGACCGGGAAGATCTTGAATCACCCATTCCACAAGACCCAAAGTATTATAGGAGTAATAAGTGTATCCCCAATCACTAGTTGTGCTTAAATCTCTATAACTTACCTTACTCAATCTTCCTTTCATATTTTGGGGCGTTAAGGAACCGCTGTAGGCTTGTTCTCCATCGTAATAGTACTGAATGCTCGCATCGTTTTCAGAAGTTGGGAAAGTGTCCGTATCAGGGTTAGCACTACTGAAGCTTGTACTCCCTGCGTACTCCCCTGTTTCTATAGGCCGGTCCAGCTCATCGTATTTGGTGTAGGTGTAGATGTCATAGGAAGTAAACGCAAACGTTCCATTTGAACCTACGATAGGTTCTCCGGAATCTACAGCTTCCCCAGTAAATTTATAAATACCGGGACCAACAACTAAGGAATGAATATCAGAGTCACCATCGGGTGAAAAACTACCAGAATATAACACTGCGTTCCCATTGTCCACATGTTCAATTTTATAATTATAATCATCCATAAATAAATCAAATACATAAAAATCTATGCTCAATACCCCTTTACTGGTAGCTGTTATGGTCTTTGTAACAGATGTACTCCCTCCTAAACTTTGAGTAAAATCGTTTTCCAAAGACTTATGGTTTGGATCGTGTACAAAACGAAGTCTTCCTTTCTGGTCATATTTGTAATCAACAGAATAGTCTTGATCAGGAAGTTTCTTACTAATTAGCTCTCCTTTTTGGTTATAGCTGTAAGTAGTAGCTAGTCCTCTCGGGTCCTCCACTCGTACTAGGTTTCCTCGTATATCATATTCAAAATAAGTTACCAAATCCGAACTGGATTTATTAAGTACATCGTCTGAAGAAGGGTTCATATTTACCCCACTTACAATGGTCCGCCCCCAACCGTCGGTATAAGTAATTGTTTCTTTCCCGTCCGGATCTCTACTCACTGTTTTGTTAAGCTTGTTTGTCCCCCATGTTTTTCCATTGATCGTAAAACTTTCTGAAGTATTAAGCCCAAAAGTAGTTTCCATTTCCTTACCACTTCCCATTTTATGAGAGGGGCCCGGTAAGGTGTTTTTCTTTGTTCGAGCCAATGGAGAGGCTTCATATTGGACTTGAGAATACGCGTAATCTTCATCATCACTGGGAAGAGATTGGTATTCATCTTCAATGGGTGAATTGGATGGTAAAGCACTTCCGGGAACAAATGTACCAGATGAAGTCCCTTCAAACCCATATTGTTTATATGTTGTTTGATTGGTTATCTGGTAGGGTCGGGAAGTTACTTCAGGCAACCCTCTATCATTAAACCTGGTATCAGAAATTATGGTTGTACTTCCCCCTCGTACCTGAGTTTGAATACCTCTGCCTAAGCCATCCATATAGCTAACTGATTTTGTAGCATTGGAGGAATTAGTTGGGTCGTAATGCGTCCAACTTTCGACACGGTTAGGATCGCTTGACAAGTAATTGCTATTGTTTTCTAAGGAATAATAATAGCTATTGGTCTGTACCAACTCTCCGTTTGTGTTGTATGCTTTTGTTAGACGCCCGAAATCATCATATTCATAGCGACTAGTGGCTCCTGCGACATCTTTCATCGCTAATGGTGTTCTAAATAAAGGTTCAACTTCTTGGCTAGCTGCTTGAGCTTCTTCCGGGTACATACGAACGTTGTCGATGAACCATTCGGTTGTAGTACTGCCATAGCCGTAATTTCCAAAAGCAATTTTTTGGATGCCAGAACTGCTTGTTCTAAAGCTCGAGTTGGAAATCAATTTCTCGCCATTTACATAATAATCAGCACGATTAAGTATTGAATTTGCTACAATTTTAAAAGAATAAGTTTCTCCAACTATTAAGCCAGACTTGATCGGTGTCCATGACCCATCATAAGTCTGCCAAGTTTCATTATTAATTGACGTCCAAATTGCATTTTCTGATCCTCCATTCCCTGTTGTCCACAAATTACCACCTGCAGAAATAACCAAATCCCAATTATTACTATTTGCAATTTTAAGATCGAATTCGATATTAACAATACCAGGCACTTCTGTACCTAAGTCATAGTAAATCCTATCATTTTCTCCATTAGAAGCAGAGGCAAAGTTCTTTAGCTTTAATTTACCGCTTTCAATACTAGTTTCAGTATCACCATCTCCACCAACATCAGTGAATATCCATCCCTCTAAACTGTCAAGTGCAAAGCTATGTGCAAATACATCCTCATGAGCTGCATTTTGGAAAATACCGATGGGCGTTGTACCGTCTTCGCTCCAGGCGTAAGAGGTTTTCAACCCAGTAGCATCTTCAACCTCAAGAGGCCTCCCTTTTGAATTATAGTGGTTCACTTGACTTGCTTTGAATGCCTCAGTATCAGGGTCGTAAGCGGCATTTGTATCTGTAGGCCCTAACCCTTCCCACTGCCATTGTGAAAGCACATTGTATCTTCCACCTCCGGCATTATACCAAGCTGTCCAGTTTTTACTTAATACGTCACCCGATTCATTCTCAGTTGTGACAGCATACATTTGGGTAAGCATATTCCCATCAATAAAGGGAGAGCCATATTTTTCAAAGGCATAATCATACTTTGTTACAACTTTACTACTATCTGAATTCGTTTTTATTACTTTTTTGGGATTTAGACTAGTCGAGTCGTATTCAACTTCAACCGTTGTAGTTAATCCATTTCCAGAACCATTATATACCTTACTTACTGTTTTAGTATTTGCTAAAAAAGGTATCTTCATATAATAGGGAAGCGCTGAGGGTAGGCTTGATGCACCGAATACTTTGCGATCTGTTGATATTCCAAAATAATCTTTTGTCGGATGTGATAAGGAATAATCGGTTTGGTTCTCTGTGAAGATGTTCTCCGTTAAAACATCACTGCTTTCATTATAAACTTTGTTTACGCGTGGCTTACCCATATATGGTGACAAGATAACATTGGGATTTGCACTTGTATTCAAAGAGTAGAAGTCAATAAAATCGTTTAAGCTTTCTAGTAGCTTGGCAGTTTTATCTCCAATAGAATAGAACTGGATTTCTGTTTTCCCATTATTCGTAATAATCTCTTCCACTCTTTCATACCCTGCAAAACCACTTGCTCCCATTCCGAATGATGTTTGTTGACTAATTGTAAGCCAAGTTCTAGCCGCTCCGCGTGACTCAGGATATAATTCATTTGGGTAGAACCTTGCATAAATAGGTTCGTTATACATTACTCCGCTCGACTTAGTGCTATCAGAGCCGTCGTTGTACTCATAATTTTTTATTATTACTGGAATGCTAGAATCACCGCTATTCATTGTAGTCTTTTTTACTCTAAGTCCCGGACCATTTGTTTTTACTCCTCCGGGAAATACTTTATCTGCCCCTGACACTGAATAAGTAAGAGTAGCAGTATCATCATCTTCATGATATTGTTGAGGTAGATTGGTGTCAAATGTAAAGTCAAAAGTATTCCCGCTTTCATAGTTGATATTCAAATCTATGACTTTCTGAAACTGCACTCCGCCCGGACCACCAGAGCCATAATTACTCGTAAATTGTGAACATGTTGTATTGTTGTTAGTAGTATGATCTATATCAATCCAACCTCTGTTTTCGTGCCAACCATTTAGCAACGGATTAGATTCGTCGCTCAAATATAGACGATCCAAATCTAAATACGTTCCATTGCAATTATAGTACATGGTAACTGTAACTTCAATTTCTTCAGCATCATCATCAGCGAAACTCTCTTGTTCAATTGCTGAAATAGTTGATAAATTTCCTGATGCTACACTAATATTATTGGAAACAAGTCCTCCATTCGTCTTTTCCTCGTTCCGTAGCTCCGCTGCGGAACGGCCACCGGAAGCTCTGCTTCCAAAATTGTTGATCTTGAATGGCATCCCATAATTTAAAAAGCATTGACCTTAATGCAAGTTACAAACTTGCTGGACTTCTGCTCTTTTTATTAGCTTAATAGCATTAATATAGAATAGAACATCAACATTATTCCTAGGATTAATACAAAACGTATTCCAGTAAAAAAAGCACCTGATATGTCCGAATTAACAACCTTGAACCTGTTATGATTAAAACGATTTTTTTTACGGCTTTTATTTTCAAAAAAAATTACCGTCAAACATATACCTGAAATTATAATCCCCAAAATTAAATAAAATATATAATCACTTTTCATAAGCTGCATTTTTCCTCATTCCACAGCTCTAATAAGCCTGTGACTTCAAACTACATTCTACTATAGTTTAGATCTTGGGCTCTTAATTGGCAAGGCGTTGTTTCATTGATCTTTTTGAGGTAACGGGATTTTGTATCTTATATCTGAAAATAAAGGTCGCTCCGTTGTCATTATTGATAGTAAAGCCTGCTTTTAATTGCTTTAATAGAACCGAAACCAATTTAAAGCCCAGTGTTTCGGGTCTATCCAGTTCAAAGTTTTTGGGTAGTCCGGGGCCATTATCAGCAACTTTTATGGTTACTTCTCCCTCATGCTCTGTCAAACTTACTATTATAACCGGTTTTAAAGAATCAGATCCGTATTTAAATGCATTTATTAATACCTCGTTCAAAAGTAGTCCTGTTGGGATGGCTTGTTCAATACTCAGACTTACAGGACTTGTGTTTAACTCCACCTCTGGTTTACTTGTTTTCTGATAGCCTTTACTCTGTATGTTCTCTATTAGATCCTGAATGTATTCGTCCATTCTGATACTCGAAAACGTCTCATTTTGATATAATCGCTCATGTACCAGCGCCATTGATCTGATCCTGGAAACAGTACTTACAAAACCATTACTCTTGCTTTCTTTTTCCATTTCATTTTGCTGCAGCTGTACCAGCGTTGAAACTAAGGCTAAATTATTTTTAACACGGTCGTGTACTTCAGATAAGAGATATGTCTTTTCTACTAACTGGTCTTTTATTCTTTGTTCGGCTTCTTTTCGATGTGTGATATCATTTATTACCCCATAAATACCGGTAATCTCGCCATCAACAATAATAGGAAGGTTAGTAACTTCAGCATACAGATAGCTACCGTCATTTTTTAAGATGTTTGTTTCATAAGTTAAAGAACGTCCCCTTAAGGCTAATAGAAAATAATTTCGTACACGCTTTACCTGAGATTTATCTACAAACCTACGAAAGGTCGAATTCTTCATCTCTTCGGCTGTGTATCCGATCAATCCCTCAAGCACTTTGTTTGCATTAATTAATTTACCAACAGGTGAAACTGAAAATACGGCATTCGGATTTTGATCGAATAGAGAACGATATTTCTGCTCACTTAACTCAATTTCTTCGCTCCATTTTCTAACGCTTCTTAAAAATCTTAATGAAAAGATCGCTCCAATTACTATGCTTATGATAACCAAGGATATGATTACAATAACGATAACCATATTTAACAGATCCGTGCCGATAGCCAAAGATCTGGATAACCTAAATTGCATTTGAGTGAGTTTATCGTCTAATGCTATTACTTCACTAATTAAGCTTTCTTGAACCTCGGGAGTTAACTTACCTTCATTAATAATTCTCTCAGCAGTATTGCCAAGAATCTCCATATCAATAATTATTGAATCAGATTCGATCCATAATGCAATCGTTTCCCTGAACTCACTAAACTCGTGGAAGTTTTCGAATGTGGTGATCATTCTCCCGATATCATCCGGTACGGAGTGCGTCTTTTCCAACAGCTCTACAACCAATTCTCTATCAGTATTATCCTTCATCAGCTCAATCCTGATGTGTTCCATCTCTTGAATAAGAAAAATAGAACTATCCATATTCTCTTTGAACGTGTGATCCTGAGTGCGAAGATAATTTACCAGTTGAAAGGTCACATCTTTTCGGGCGCTAGTCCAGTTGGTTTGGAAAGAAGCAAAGCCACGCAATGCTGAAAGAGAATTGGTTGATACAACAATAGAGATAAGTAAAGTAGATACCAGTATTAAAAATACAAGTAATATACTTACAACTTTCTTGTCAACATTTAATTTGTTGATAGAACTTTTTTTGATCAGATTTTTTATGTCCTTCATTATTTATTTATATAACCACCACCCAATACCACAAATAAAAATTCCTAGCAATCTACAGAGAATACTATATTAAGTTGAACGAGGCAACATAAAGAGTCTTAACTATTAAAACGACTTAATTAGAAGGGTTTTTTAAAATTTTTAATCTGAAATTCTTTTTTTAATAAGAATTTTCTTTATCCATTAATCCCCTTATTATATAAGCTGATTAAAGAAGAGCTAATACTATGGACAACCAACAGAAAACGGTAATGATCGTTGAGGACGATTTGATCCTTAATCTGCTTTACGAAAGCTATTTAGAAAAACTGGGCTACGATGCCGAGGGTGAACTTGTGTACGGTAAAACAGCTATAGAAATAGCTAAAAGAATAAAACCAGATCTGATTTTAATGGATATTTCGTTAGAAGGCGAAATGGATGGCATTGATGCTATGACTGAGATCAGAAAGTTTTCCGATGTGCCTGTAATTTATATTACCGGTAACTCAGATCCTTACCACGTTGAAAGAGCTAAAGAAACAAATTATCTGGATTATTTAGTAAAACCTATTGAATTTGACGTACTTAAAGAATCTCTAGAGAAAAACTTCGAAAAGCTCTAACACTTCGCTCACTTCATTTCTGTTCATCATTTTTTACTTCCATTAAATGGATGCTTATAAAGTTTCTGCTATTTTACAGCTATGAATTTTATTACCGCAAAAAAAATAGGGCGTAACCGGCTTTTGCGCTGGATCCTGCTCATGCTTGGTCTCGTTGCCATTATTGCCTTAACAGGAATGAATGTTTTCAGCCTTTATGATATTCGGGAAAGAGTTACAGAAAGTGAAAGCGAACGCCAACTTAAAAAAGCAGAAGAAATAACTGCACTCGTTCAAAGCGAAATATATCAGCCCTTTACCAAGCTTTTAAATATTGATAATCAGGCAGAGGCTTCTCTTCAGGATGATGGCAAACTTCCCAAAACACTTGAAAAGATCTTTATCGATCTCGCTGATAATCCATACACCTCTTCCATTTATTACACACCTGCTTCAGTAGACCCTTGTGATACCGGCTCAGCTATTTATTACTTCAACCAAAGTGATAGAAAAATGGAAACTACTGAAGATTATAGCAACCTGGTTTGTGATGGTGTTGGTCTAATTCGATCTGCAACCAGAATTCAGATCAATAATTTTGATCTGAGATGGCGCTCAATGATAGAGTTTGACGCGCACAGAAGTATGAATATTGGGCTAATTAATTTAACCGAAAACAGAGTAATTGGATATTTTACTTTTATCTTAAATCAAGAGGCCATAGTTGAAAAGCTGATCGCTCCTCTTATTTATGATTACTTTGGAGGGGTAGAAAATGAAGGAACCATTGTTTGGTTACATGACCATCGGCGTGACATTGTTTTGGCTACCAACAATTCCTCAGTTGATTTCAGTGTTGATCTGGTAGACAACAGAGTTCGTTTTCCGCGTTTCTTTAGTGATTGGATCCTTAAAGTCGCTTTTTTAAACCCGCCTATTACTTCTGCTTATCAGGATACTTTCCGCAAAAATATAATTGTACTTGGGTTTGCGGTTCTTTTTTTAGTAGGATCGCTTCTTTTCATGTTCTACACTGCTCAAAAAGAAAGAGAGCTCTCAATGAGACAAGCCGGATTTTTAGCAAATGTAACTCATGAACTTAAAACTCCGCTAGCAGTTATGCAGGCTGCCGGAGAAAATATATCTGACGGACGAGTAACTGAGCCTGAACGGCTTAAAAAATATGGTTCACATATTTATGATGAATCAATACGTCTGAGAAAAATGATCGAAAAACTGCTTGATGTAGCAAAATATGACGCAGGTCAAACACTTGTGAATGCAAAACCTCAAGATCTTAAAGAACTGGTTGATAATTATTTAGAAGAAAATAAGGAATTCATAGAAAATAAGGGATTCGACTTAGAGTATACTTTTGAAGATGAAACTGAGTTTGTGATAGAAGCAGATGGTGATAGCATTGAAACCATTTTAGGTAATCTTGTTGAAAACGCCATCAAATACAGCGCCGATACAAAAAAAATGGAGATCAAGCTTTTTGAAGATGAATCGCAGGTTAAACTATCTGTCAGAGATTATGGTGTGGGAATCAAAAAAAGTGAGTTGAAAAATATATTTAAAAAATTCTACCGGGTTGAAGAAACATTAGTTGCCAAAACAAAAGGACATGGTTTAGGGTTAAGCATTGTTAGAAATTTGGTGTTACTAAATGGAGGAGATATATCTGTGGATAGCGAATATGGCTCAGGAACAACATTTACTCTCTCTTTTCCAAAACTAAATCCTGAAGAAATCAAAAACTACTCATAAAAAAGTAGTATAATCCCAATTTACAATTTCAAACTAATAAGATATGGCAGAAAAGAGTTCTAAGATCCTGATTGTAGAGGATGAACCAAGTCTAATTTTTACACTTCAAGATACTCTTGAGGGAGAAGGTTTTACCGTGTTTGTAAGTGAGGACGGAGAAAGCGCTGTTGAGATGGTTAAAGAGCATAACCCCGACCTAATGATTCTGGATATCATGCTTCCCGGTAAAAGCGGTTATGATATTTGTAAAGATGTACGTGAGCTTAAATATACTTTTCCCATTATTATGCTTACTGCTAAAGATCAGGAAACTGACAAAGTAAAAGGTTTGGAATTGGGTGCTGATGACTACCTTACAAAGCCTTTTGGGGTTAAAGAATTATTGGCAAGAATTAAAGCTCGTTTAAGAAGAGCCGGAACTTATTCCAATGCCGGCGAAGTAGATATTCTTCAGCTTGGTGATGTAAAACTAGATCTTGCAGAAAGTGAAGCCATTCATCCCGGTAACAAAATAATCGAACTCACTGCCCGAGAAGTCGAATTGATCAGGTATTTATTATCTCATGCTAATAATCCCGTCTCCAGAGATGAACTATTGGAAAAAGTATGGAGATATGAATACAGCACTAACACCCGAACTGTTGATGTTCATATTTCAAAACTAAGAGCTAAAATTGAAGTTCACCCTGATGACCCTCGCTATCTGATTACATTGCATGGAGTCGGATACATGCTAAAGTCGAATTAAGAATTATCCCGAACAAATTTAATGAAATTCTCAACCTGAGAATCTAACAGCTTTTGCTTAAAATCATCAACTAGTCCCGTTTCCGGATCAAATTCTTTTGATACTCTGGGTATAAATACTCGTTCCGGGAATTGAAGTGCATTCCTGTAATTAGCAATCATTTGAAATTGCTCCACAGGTCTCAATGCTCCAAAAGCTCCAGATGCCTCTCCTACAAAAGCCATAGGCATTTTTTCAAAAGCACCGGGAAAGGGTAAATAATCTATAAACATCTTTAAGATTCCGGGGAAACCCCCATTATACTCAGGAATCACAAAAATAATTCCATCTGCTTCTAAGATAGGCTCTCTGAATTTTTTAATTGATGTTATCTCCTTGCCATATTTTCCGCCAACAACATCTGCTAAAGGAAAGTCTTCGAGGCTTACTACTTTAGCTTTTACATTACGCTCAGCATACAACCTTGAAATATAGTTTGACAGCTTTAATGACCATGAGTTCGGTCGATCAGTACTACTGATAATACTTAAGTTCATAAATTTTTTTAAAGATTATTAATCACACAACACTTTTGTCAGAGAATCATTCACTTTTTACGCAAAGATAGTAACAGCCTACTATCATTTGATTTTCAATTTAGGCTTTAAATTACGATAATAAAGGTAATTATCTTGGTTTTCGAATTTTTCACTGTGCTGAAAAGAGCGGCACTATACTACTAAAATGACTAATATTTCTTTAAAAGATCCTAGAATTGTATCTCTAGTTGGGCTTGTAGGTTTAATGGGTTATATAATTGATGCCCTCCTTTTTCCTGTCTCGTATGAGCTTGCTCTGATGAATATTGTCTGCAGTTTCTTTACTTCTCTGGCTTTGATCTTTCATATAGTAAAAAAGCCGAGAATTGAACTTAGCCTTTCCCTTTTTGCACTGATATTATTAGTAAATCTTTTGTTGGCTCCTTTTTTTCAAATCTCTGAACCTGATTTTTCTGCATTCTATATCAGAAACACACTCTTCTTTTGGGTAATAATGCCTCTTTTAGGATTAACTATCCATAAGAATATGTTCATTATAAGTGCCATATTATACCTCGTTCAGTTTGGAGTAATACTATTGGTCAGCAAAAATCCTTTCCTAGTAAACTCCTCTGCTACAATTTTTTTGGTTCTTATCGGGTACCTCTACATCATATTGTTTTTACTTCGAATGCTTGAAGAAGCTGCCCAAAAAACAGAAAAACTCATTACCGAATTACGTAATAATAACAACGAGTTAATTAATAAGAGAGAAGAATTAAGTTCGCTGGTTAAAACTAAAGACAAGCTTTTCTCTGTTCTGGCTCATGATCTGCAATCTCCTTTCATGGGTATATCAGGGTTGAGCGATATGATCAAAGAAAATGCAGAGAAAGGGAATACAGATGAAGTAATTGAATATAGTAAGATGATCGCTGATACTACTAAAAGAACCAGTACGCTCTTTACTAACATACTCGACTGGGCAGCAAGCCAAACAGGTGAACTGGAAATGAAACATACTATCAATAACTTAGATGAATGTTTGGATGAAACTATTGCTTTGCTCCAAGATCATCAACAAAGGAAAAATATTACAATTCAGAGGGACAATACTAATATCGAATTTAGTTCAGATCCAAACGCTCTTAAAACAGTTCTCAGAAACTTGATTTCCAATGCTCTTAAATTCACTCCTAATGATGGAATAATTAAAATTTCGGCTAAAAAGAGTAAAGATGAAGTAGTTGTATCCATATCCGATTCAGGCGTTGGTATTAAGAGCGATTTGATCCCTATGATCTTTAAAATGGATAGTTATATCAGTACAGAAGGCACAGACCAAGAACAAGGCACCGGAATCGGATTAAGTCTCTGTAGAGAAATGATAGCCAGGCATAACGGCAAAATATGGGCAGAAAGTGAACTTGGTCAGGGAAGCGTTTTTCACTTTTCACTTCCAGATTTAAATACAGTTCAAAAAGATTAAAACCTCTTTTTTATCTCATTAAGCCTTTTCATTAACAAACCTTCTCTCCCTTCTTTTCCGGGCTCATAGAATTTTTTCCCTTTTACTATTTCCGGTAGATATTCTTGCTGAACCCAATTCCCATCAAAACTATGTGGATACTTATAATCTTTTGAGGCATTTTCTGTATCCAAATATTTAGATGAAAGTCGATTAGCAGTTCTGTCTTTTAAATAAGGAGGAACAGCTCCCACTCCCTTTTCCCGTACTTCTTTACTCGCTTCAAAAATACCTTTGGTGCTGTTACTTTTCGGGCAAATACTTAAGTACGTACAAGCGTGTGATAAGAAATACATACCTTCAGGCATTCCTGTTTTCATAAACGCCTCCTGACATGAATTCACTATCGTAATCGCATTTGGTTCAGCCATTCCAACATCTTCGCTGGCAAAAATGAGCAATCTCCTGAATATAAAGTTTGGATCATCTCCTCCCTCCAGCATAGCATTCATCCAGTATAAAGCCGCATCGGCATCAGAACCTCTCATAGACTTGATAAATGCAGACGCATAATGGTAATGCTCATCTCCGGTACGATCGTAACGTACATTTCTTCTTTGTATACTTTCTTCAGCAATTTCTTTGGTGATATGGATTTCACCTTGTTCATTTTTCTTACTCGATAAAACAGCTACTTCCAACGCATTCAACGCATTTCGAACATCACCTCCGGCATAATCAGCTAAATGATCTAATGCTTCTTTATCAGCCTGAATGGGTTTATCTCCTAAACCTCTTTCTTCGTCGGCAAGAGCTCTTTCCAACATTCTTCTTACATCAGGAACCGTTAAAGGAAACAACTCGAACAGCTGACATCGAGAAAGCAATGGATTTACTAATGAGTAAAAGGGATTTTCAGTGGTAGCACCAACCAAAGTGATGATCCCGGATTCAAGATGAGGAAGCAAAGCGTCTTGCTGAGCTTTGTTCCATCTGTGAATTTCATCCACAAAAAGAATGGTTTTGCGTCCATTCAACTTTTTCAATTTCTCTGCCTGCTCTACAACAGTCCGCAGTTCTTTGATTCCATCCAGAACAGCATTGATAACTTTAAAACTGGCTTTGATCTCTTTTGAAATAACATGAGCTAAGGTAGTTTTTCCGGAGCTGGGCGGACCATAAAATATTAACGAGCCAATGATTCCACTCTCGATCATTCGTTGAAGCATCTTGCCTTCACCCACCAAATGCTCCTGACCTGCAAATTCTTCTAGTGATTGGGGACGCATTCTGGTTGCTAATGGCTCATCTGAATAGCTTTGACCTGAATCGTTTACCTGAAATGAAGATGCATTTTTATCTTGAAAGAGATCCATTGAGTTGGATTAATTAAACATGTGCAATATATGTTATTGCGGGGCAAAAATCACAATTTTCAAACGACAAATCTCACTCTTGATAATATGTGGCTTTGAATTCCTGAGTTTTTTCATATGAATAGAACTTTAGATTTTTCAAAGCTATTTCACTACTTAAATGACCTTTTTTAACTAATAAACCAATTGCTGAATAAAATTCTTTTTTCTTCTTTAGTGAGTTTAATAAAAATCTATACTGAATGATCTTATCGTCATATTTAAATACAATATAATTGTCTGATCCATTCTTAATATTTGGCTTATATGTCAATTTCATCCTGAATATTGGAGAATATTCTTCTCCATCAACATTTTCTGCACTGAACTTAAGAACCTCTATTTCATTGTAAAGGTATTCTTCATTTCCGGCTTTAATACCAACTTCATCAAACTCCAATTTACCTATTATCGAACCCATTAATGCTTCTTTGCTACGATATGAAATGAATGATGCAGAACCTATAATAACAACCATTAAAAATATGCTTATCTCGTAAGAATTTTCAAATACTTTTAATAAGCCCAATAGTAAAGTTATTACCATAAAGCTATAAGCCAACAAAGTGTAGATCTTCCAATCTTTGAACCAATAATATTTTTTGTGATAGAAAAAAGTACTGAAGTACATTTATATCAAACTTTTTTGATTTCCGTATTTCGCAAGATACTGATCTAACTTCACTTTTTTTCTGGTACTCTCGCTGGTCATGTAGCGGAGCTTACCGAAAATATCTCTCTCTTGCCATGCCCGGTCAAAGCGACCAAAACACCAGAATATTCCGGAGTAGCTGTTTGGGTCTCTCCCATCGATCGCATATTTGTTATTTAACTCGATCATGTATTCTAAGGCAGTACGATGATCCGGAGTCCATTCTATGATCTTTTTCCCCCACAACATTCGTAAGTAATTATGAATGATTCCCTCCTCTCTCAGCTGAGTTTGAGCTGCATTCCAAATTTCGTCATGTGTTTTGGAAAGTTCAAATTCTTCCAGGCTATACACATATTCCCTAACGTCATCTTTATGTTCTTCCATAGTTGTTTTTGCCCAGTTTGGCAGCGACTCAAATTCATCATAATTATCTACATGATGTGCAAAATGAAATCCAACTTCCCGCCAGGTAATTACTTCATCAAGGAAGCTTTCTATATTTCCGTCACCCTTAAAAAATCCACTGTTCTTTCCTCCGTTTGGTGTAAGATCTTCCAACGTCCACCCTTCGGGCTGATGATCAAGAGCAGCTTTTACTATCTCATATTCACTGATCTTTCCAAAATGCAGCCATGGACTTAAACCGCTTGTCTTCTTTTCATCCGGATGATTTCGTTTCTCGTCATATTCCAATAAACTGTGCCCAATAAAATGTCCTAGTTTTCCCAGAGCGGCTTGCCGAGTACCTGTCATATCAATAATGCCAACAGTATGATCTATATCTAAACCTGAAATAGTTTCCTGGATATTTTCGAGCATTTTATCTGCTTTAGGATAGTCTTCTAGAAAATCTTTCTGCAACACGACCTTATCTCTGTTCTCTAGTTCTTCGATTGGATCTTTCTTAGGTGGATTTGTAAAACCTTCCTTGAAGTTTTTTTGCATGGTCTTTCTGAACAGATATGCAGAATATGGATCTTTACCTGTTACACCAAGCGGAATAATTCCATTTGAATCGATCGTAGTATATGGTACATCAATTTTATCAGCTACCCGTTCATTGTGTTTTTTTATGATGAAGACAGGATATTCGTCAGAAATAACAGTGCATGCATTTTCAGCCAATCGATAAAACAGTCCTTTACCCCCTCCGATCTTAGGTTCCACAAAATTGAAATAATTAAGATCATTGGAATTAGCGAAATCTAAATTCTCTTTCATTCCTTGCATTATAAATGCATGAAATCGATCACAGGCCCAAGGGTATTCAATTGAAAGTCCTTCGTAGATAAGTAGTGGCTTCCCCAATTTATTTGCCCAGCCTATGGCATATTCCAAAGCGTAATTATACTGGAATCTTCGATTGATCTGCATCCAATAAAGAACATAATCGCCGTTCTTGTTTGGCTCATTGTTGTTTCGGGAAAACTTTCGGTAACTGTTGATATTTTTCATAAGCATTTTATCTTTTGGTTAAACCAATTGCTTATGTTAGAAATTCCATCTTCTAATATGTTATTTAGTGTTTAATAATTTGTGTTCTGTTTTCTATGTCAATGTAAATTTTTACCTAAACATCTAATGTTTATCCAACATTGACATCTAAAATTATACTATGAACTTCTTTTCATTTTAATTCCCAAAAATGAACTAAATTGTAAGAGATTAAATTAGTATTAAATGTTTTTCAAAATTACTTCGTAATAAAATCTACGTAATGGCTGACAAGGTAACTTTTAACAATAAAATTGATCGGGAATTCAGTAAAACAGTAAAAGCTAGGGTTAATAAATATTTTGAGGAAAACAATCTTTCTAAAAATGCCAATGCTTCTATGGTTATCAAAACGATAATCATTTTAGGGATATATTTTGGTTCCTATGCATTGATAATTTCAGGACAATTTTCCTTGAGTATTATGTGGCTACTATGTGTAGCTATGGGATTTGGAATGGCCGGGATCGGTTTTTCTGTTTCTCATGATGCTCTTCATGGAGCTTATTCGTCAAACAACAAGATCAATTATCTGATCGGATTAACGTTTGATATAGTAGGAGCTAATGGATATATCTGGAAGATAACTCATAATATCATTCATCATACTTATACAAATATTCATGGGCATGATGAAGACCTTGAAGTAGCTGAATTTATCCGTTTATCGCCTCATTCTGAATACAAACCAGTTCACAGAGCTCAACACATTCTTGCATTTCCTGCTTATAGCTTCGCTACCATTTTTTGGGTTTTTGTGAAGGATTACTGGTATTTCTTTAAACCTGAGTTAGGACCTTATGAAAATAAAAATCACCCAATAAAAGAATGGGTTACACTTATTATATCAAAGTTATTTTATTACGGTTACGCTCTCGTATTGCCATTAATGATTCTTGACATCACTTGGTGGCAACTTGTCATCGGTTTTTTATCTTTCCATTTAACAGCCGGATTAATTCTCGGCATTATCTTTCAACTTGCGCATGTAGTAGAAGAAACTACGCACCCGATTCCTGATGAACAGAACATGATTGAAAACCACTGGGCTATTCATGAAATGCTTACTACCAATAACTTTGCTCGGAGAAATAAAGTCCTATCTTGGTACATCGGCGGTTTGAATTATCAGATCGAACACCATCTTTTTCCAAAAGTATGCAGTATACATTATCCTAAAATAAGCCCCATTGTTGAAGAAGTTGCCACTGAGTTTGGTATCCCTTACAACTGTCATGATACTTTCAGTGAAGCCGTAGCTTCGCATTATCGAACATTGAAAAAATTCGGTGACCCTAAATTTGAATGGGCTCCAGCCGCATAAAACTATCTTATTTTACTTTCAAAGGCAGATTTAACCATCTGCCTTTTTTGTGGGAATAATATTTTTTTTTGAAATACTATTGACTTAGTATTAAATACTATTATCTTAGTAGAAGTATTTAACTAACAATAGAAATATGAAAAAATCCTTAACGCCGCTAGGCGAAAGTGAAATGGAAATCCTTCATCATGTATGGGAGTTGGGCGAAGCAACGGTCGCTGAAGTACAGGAACTGATCTTAAAAAATCGAAAAGTAGCCTACACAACAGTAATGACCATCATGAAAAACCTTAACGACAAAGGATTTCTTAAGTATCGAAAACAAGGCGTAACCTATGTTTATAGTGCTGCTATTGAGCCTGAAGATGTTCAATCAAGTCTTATTTCAAATTTGATAAATAAGGTATTTAAAGGATCTCCTTCTGCGCTTGTTCAAACATTAGTGAAAGGCGAAAATCTAAGTGAAGATGAACTTAAAGCTATCAAGAATATGATTGACAATATGGAGGACGAATCATGAAGAATTTCTTTGATCTTATTCAACGGCTTGGATCATCTTCAGCCGATATAATCTGGTTTCCATTGCTTATCTGGACATGTGTGGCAACATTCATATTTCTTCTTCTGAGATTTAATAAATCTGTAAATCCTCTATACCAATATCACATTCGGGTTGCTACTTTATTTGCACTACCAATGGGGTTACTCTCTGCAATACTGCTACAGGTTTTTAATAACTTCTATTCTTCTTCAAATTTCAGTACATCTGTATTTGTTGTAGAAAACCCACTCCCTGTAGTTTATTCCGTTCCCCTTAGTTCCGGTTCTGCAGAATATTCCATTCCTTGGATGGAAATTAATTTCCTAATAGGTTTAGTATCTATTTTGGTTCTTATTGTAGCAGCTCTAATGATGGTAAGGTTGATATATAGTTATTTCCAACTCAAAAAATTACATCAGCAGTTGAATCGGGAGCCACTTACGAATACGAATCTCAGTTCCGGTATAAAGGATGGCTCCGTTTCAATAGCTTTTCATGATCATCCTTTAGTACCATTCACTTTCGGCTGGGCAAGCCCTATTATAGTTCTTCCTGAAAAAATTAAAGAAGACTCTACAAAACTGAATATGGCTATTCAGCATGAATTGGTTCACATTCGTAGAGGAGACTACTTATTACAACTTGCTTTGTCTGTAATTGAATCAGTTTTTTGGTTTCACCCTCTCGTAAAGATTGGTGCTACTGAAATAGAAATTTACCGGGAGATTTCTTGCGACCAGGAAGTGCTGAACACCTCCGATATCCATCCAAAAAAATATGCCAATATGTTATTGGAGCTTGTTCCCCTTAATAAAGGATATGGAAGCTTCGCTGTAAACATGGCGGTTAAGCAATCAACTTTAAAACAAAGAATCGAAACTATGAAACATCATAAAATGCATAAAACATCTTATAAACGAAGTCTCTTTCTCTTGCTTTCCATAACCTTGATGGTAATAGCTCCTATTGCCTGCTCTGATCTTAGAGGACCGGAAACACTATCAGATGAAGAGATTCTAAATGAAAAGATGACTTTAACTGAATTTGTTATGGAAATTAATGGCAAGGAAGTCATGAGTGCCAATAAGCCTGGAGTAAGCGTCAGCGCTCAAGGCCTTGGAGCAATCGCAATTAGCCCAAAAGATTATGGATTGTTTGAGTTCTCAATCAGGCCATTTGATGGAGCTGTGCAGTCAGGTTCAATATCTGATAATATTGTAGAGTTCAAAGTAAATCAACTGAATGTATCTATTGCTTCAACCCAAAAAATTCTTGAAAATAATTCTGATGCCATGATTTGGGTAAGACATTTCCCGAATGCAAAAATAGCACCGGGATTCTCATCTTATGGAGATGCGAATCAGCCACCACCTCCACCCCCTCCTACAAACTTAAATAATCCAGCCGACCAAGAGGTATTTATAGTTGTTGAAAGTATGCCGGAACTTATTGGTGGCCAGGTTGGAATACAAAGTAAGGTCGAATATCCTGCTACAGCTAAAAGAGCTGGTATTCAAGGGCGCGTTACAGTTCAATTTATTGTTGACAAGAATGGGAATGTAGTTGAACCTAAAGTAATTCGTGGAATCGGGGGCGGTTGTGATGAAGAAGCAGTACGTGTAGTAAGTGAGGCAAAGTTCAAACCAGGTGTTCAACGAGGACAAAATGTTGAAGTTCAAATGAGCCTACCTGTTCTTTTCAGACTCAATGATTCTGAATTTCAACAAAGCAATGATTACGAAACTCCTCCGCCTCCACCTCCACCCATTAAAGTTGAAACGCTAGAATCTTCGAATGGCACAGTAAAAGTAAAATTGTCGAGTGATTTCGGTCCTCTTGTAGGTGCTAGTGTCAAAATGGAGGGAACGAAAAGAGCAACAGCTACAAATCAGGAGGGCATTGCAACTATTAGTGGCTTGGAAAAGGGAACTTATAAATTTGCTTTCTCATACGTTGGCTTCGGACAACCTGTAAAAGAAATAACTGTAAAATAATTTCAACTTTTTGAAACTTCTTTAATTTGCTTGCGTAACAATACATTGATTATAACCAAATTTGTATGTTATGCCAGCAAAATTAAGGAAATCCAGAAGCGATAAAATGTTGGCCGGAGTATGTTCCGGGCTTGCAGAATATCTTGGATGGGACCCAACCATAGTGAGAATTCTCTTTGTAGTTCTGGCTTTCAGCTATGGATTTGCCATCTTCGCTTATTTTATTCTTGCTATAGTAATGCCCGACTGATCCTTAGTTTTTAATCTTTTCAAAAGGTTCTTATGTAAATCATAAGAGCCTTTTCTTGTTTAATTAGATTTGCATTAGCATCTTACAGCTACACAAACATTGAAAATATGAAAGTTGGTATTGTAGGCGATGCTACCAGAACTGTAGCTTGGGAAAAACACTTAAGACCTCACGGAATTGTGAGTGAAGTAAATTTGGTTCCTTCCATTTCTGATTTAGGAGAGGTAGATGCATGCCTTATTCTTGACAATTCTGCTACAAATCTGGACACACTACTGGAATCAGTACATGCCGGTTACAGCTCTTTTTTGATCGCAAAACAGCCCACAGATATTCAGAAACTTGAAAAAATTCATCGAGCGGCTAAAGAATCCGGAGTTAAAATTCAATTTTCACATTGGCCTACCTTAGCTCCTGCCACTCAATGGATGATGGATTCTATTCACAGACCTCAGTTTATTCATATCAGCAGATATGTAAACAGAAATACTTTAGTAGATCCGGTTAATGAATTCAGAAATATCTGGGTTGATGAACTTGGGCTGTGTGTAAAATGGATAAATAGCGGAATACATCATATTGAAGCTCAAGCAAGCTGGTTAGATAGTAATAACCCTATTTCGATTCATCTTTTTCTTCGCTTTGATAATGGCAGTTCAGCTTCCATTATCATTTATACTTCTTCCCAAGATAACCAACACCAAAGACTTGCTTCTAGTAAAGCCGAAGTTTTGGACTGTAATGTACCTAATCAAACTATCAGAATTGGCCGATTGAATGAGAGCGGTCATCTCTTTTTTGGTAAGCAAACTTTTGATCCTGCTCAAGCCGCAGAAAAGGCTGCGCTTCTGTTCCTTAAATCTATTCAGTTAAATTCAGAAACAGCTTATTCAAGCTACGACGCTATTCAATTAGCTAAACAAATAGAAAAAGTAGAACAACGGCTAGGTTTGTTTTCTTAATAACTTCAAAATTATTAACAAGAATTCTCAATTTTCCAATGTTAACTTAATGTTAAGAAATTCTTTACTTTGTGTTAACAATTTGATAACATAGCTCCAGAAACAACTCAGAGGCTATTATCATGAAAAAATCAATTCTTCTATCGGCACTTGTATTTTTATTTACAATGGGAATAAACGGTCAAAGTGTATCTTTAGATCAAGAACCTGAAAAGACCATTACTAAAATAACAGAAAGTATTTATAGTGTTGAAGTAAAAGCCTCAAATGGAAATGTAATTCAAAGTGGCGAATACTTATTAGTAGACAAGCAACCTCTTAATCATGGAATTTGGACATTATTTGCTCATAATTCAGCAGATGTGTTAACCAGAATTAAGTACGATAAAGGAGAAAGAATCTGGTTAGAAACTAAAATAGATGGCAAGTTTAAAAGACTCAGTAATATTGAAATCATCATTAAGCAGCTTGAAACAAAGATTGCATCTCTGGAAGAAAAAATAGATTCAATAGATTAAACCTTATTTAGGCTTCATAGCTTTAAACGCCTTTTTGAGTTTTTTCCTGGACATCAAATCATTAATAAAGTTGAATTGTCCGCCTTGTAGTCTTTCACCACCATCTATTACTACACTTTCACCCGTCATATATAAAGCCATATCAGACATCAAGAAAGTAGCTAAATTTGCTAATTCTTTATGTTCACCGTATCGCTTCATAGGTATTTTGTTGATGAACTTTTTCTCGATCAGTTTGTCCGGAACTAAACGAGACCATGCTCCTTTAGTAGGAAATGGTCCGGGGGCGATTGCGTTTACTCTGATTCCATATTCTGCCCATTCAAATGCTAACGAACGAGTCATTGCAAGAACTCCCGCTTTACTACAAGCTGAGGGAAGCACAAAAGCACACCCTGTACTCTCTGCATAAGTGGTAACTATATTCAGAATTGAACCTTCTTTCTCGTTGTCGATCAGGTAGTTTCCATAAGCATGCGTACAATTAAAGCTTCCATGAAGTACTATATCAACAATAGCCTTAAATCCACCGGGAGTAAGATCTTCAGATGCGGAAAGGAAATTCCCGGCTGCATTGTTTACCAATCCTTCCATAGATCCAAAATCTTCGACAATTTTTGAGATCATGGTAGTAACGGCGTCATGGTCTCTTACATCACAAATATAATAGGCTGCCCTTGTTGATTCTCCGGCTTCTTCAATTTCTTTTGCAGCTTTTTGAAGCTTTTCTTCAGTTCTACCGCAAATTGCAATATTAGCTCCACTTTCAGCAAAACCTTTTGCCATCGCTAATCCGAGGCCACTTCCTCCTCCTGTGATTAAAATTGTTTTTCCTGAAAGAGTGTCTTTAGTAAACATGTTTGTTCCTTTAATTTTTCTAGATTAGCTAAGATTTTCAAATATTCCTGCTGCACCCATTCCGCCACCAATACACATGGTTACCATTCCGTATTTAGATTTTCTGGATTGCATTTCATGAAGGATCTGAGCAGTAAGCTTAGCTCCTGTACATCCTAAAGGATGTCCCATAGCAATTGCCCCGCCATTTACATTTGTGATTTCCGGATCAATGCCGAGCTCACGTATCACCGCTAATGATTGTGCCGCAAATGCCTCGTTCAATTCTATGAGATCTATATCACTTAATTTAAGTCCTGTTTGTTTTAACACTTTTGGAATAGCTTCTACCGGACCAATTCCCATCAATTCAGGTGCAACTCCGGCTACGGAAAATCCAACATATCTGGCTATTGGAGTAAGTCCGAGTTCTTTTACTTTTTCACCACTCATAACTATTACTCCAGCAGCTGCATCATTCATTTGGGACGAATTACCGGCAGTAACAGATCCTCCGGCTTTAAATACTGCCCTTAATTTTGCTAAGACTTCTTTACTTGTATCAGCTCTGGGACCTTCATCTTTTCGGAAAGTGAATTTCTCTTTGATGATCTCGCCATCAGCACTGATTTTCTTTTCTACAACTTCGATTGGAGTAATCTGGGAATCAAACTTTCCATTTTCCCAAGCTGAGATTGCTCTTTGATGACTTTGATAGGCAAAAGCGTCCTGATCTTCACGATTTACGCCATATTTCTTAGCCACATTTTCTGCAGTCAATCCCATACTGATATATAATTCAGGTTTATTATCCACCAATTCAGGATTTGGTTGCACCGACATTCCACCCATAGGAACCAAAGACATTGACTCAACACCTCCTGCCACAATTACATCAGCAGCGCCAACCATGATTCTTTCTGCTGCCATCGCAATGGTTTGTAATCCTGATGAACAAAATCTGTTTACCGTCACGCCGGGTACTTCATCAGGAAGACCACCAAGTGCCGCTATTTGTTTCGCTACGTTCAATCCTTGAGATGCCTCCGGAAATGCACATCCCATTATCACATCTTCAACCATTTCAGGACTGACTTCCGGAGTTCGTTTCAAAAGTTCTTTTATAACAGCTCCGCCCATAGAATCAGGCCTCGTAAACCGAAGCGACCCTTTGTTAGCTTTACCACAAGCGGTTCGTGTTGCTACAACTATGTATGCTTCTTTCATAAAATTCTTAATTTTGAATTAGTAATTATGAGTGTCTTCATTCAAAATTCAACACTCATAATTCATCAATTTCTTAATGGTTTCCCCGTTTTTAACATGTGTTCCATTCTGGCAAGTGTTCGGTCATCTTTAAGACAATCCAGAATTGCTTCTCTTTCCAGTTTTAACAAGTAATCTTCCGAGACTTTCTGAGCTTCACTCAGATCTCCACCGGCTAGCACGAACGCAAGTCTTTCAACTACCACTTTATCATAATCAGTGATGAATTTAGATTCATGCATTACATACAGCATCAACTTCATTGCAGATAATGCCGTTTCGCCAAGAACTTTGATATCGGTTTTAGCAGGTGATTGATATCCGGCTTTTACCATAGATATAGCTTCTTCTTTAGCAATAGAAAGCTGTAGGTCTCTATTCATTACAATAGTGTCTGATTCTTTCAAAAATCCGAGTTCACGTGCTTTATGTGCACTATCGGATACTTTTGCCATTCCCATTGTTTTAAAAGCTTCTCGTACATACGGTAAAGGATCTGCACCTTCTTCCAGTTTATTCATTCCTCTTTTCAGAAGTTCGGTGCTTCCTCCTCCCGCAGGAATCAATCCGACTCCAACTTCAACTAAACCCATATACAATTCGTGATGGGCAACTATTTTATCTGAATACAGACAAAACTCTGTTCCACCACCTAATGTTCTTCCGAAAGGAGCTGCTACAACCGGAAATGGAGCATATCGTAAAGCAACAGCTGTTCTCTGAAAATTCGTAACTGCTGCAACTACCTTTTCCCAATCTCCGGATTTATTTGCTTGCATTGCTTCCATTAGATTTGCGCCGAAAGCGAAACTATCACCATCATGCCCTATCACCATTGCATCAAAACCTTTTGCAACTACATCCAATGCATTTTCCAATGTTTGAACCAACTCGAATCCGAGCGTAGCATTTCTGGTCTTAAACTCAAATAAAGCTACACCATCTCCCATATCATATAGAGCGGCTGAATCATTTTCCATTACCGCTTTATTCTCTTTTTTAAGAGCAGCAACTTTTATTTCTCCAGCTGCTGATGGATTTTCATCTTTCATTGATTTAGAAATCGGATCGTAAACTTTCCCGTCTTTATAAAAAGAATCAAAGCCCGCATTTTTCATTTCTGTGATAATTGCAGGAACAGGAATTCCTTCCTCTTTAATTCTATCAATGACTTCATCAATCCCCAGAGCATCCCAACGTTCAAACGGACCTAATTCCCAATTAAATCCCCATTTCATTGCTCTGTCTACATCCTGAGGATTGTCTGATATTTCGGGTACTCTATTAGCTGCATATAACAATACTTCTCGCTGAGTTTCCCAGATAAAATGACCGATCTTACTATCATGAAAAGCCAGGAACTTTAGCCGCTCTTTAGTATTTCTTATTTTTTTGGCTTCAACTAAAACCGGATCTTCTAATACTTGCTGTGACTCATATTCCAGTGTTTCCGGATTGATCACCTTATATTCAGTTTTTCCATTTTCCTGAACTTTAGTGTAAAATCCTTGTCCCGCTTTATTACCGATCTTTCCTGATTCCACCATTTTTTTGAATTGCTCCGGCAGATCAAAAACATCCTGCTTTTCATCTTCAGGAATAGACGGAATAATATTATTAGCTACATGCAGAGTTACATCTAATCCTGCCATATCTCCGGTTCGGAATGTAGCGGCCTTCGAATACCCGGTCAGCGTTCCTGTTAACAGATCAATTTCCTCAGCTCTGAAATCTCCGTTAAAGAAATAGGGCATCATACTCCCTATTGAAAAGATCCCTACCCGATTTGCGATAAAGTTCGGGGTATCTTTACAAAGCACCACTCCTTTACCCAGAACCCGTTCACAAAATCCATGCATAAAACAGGCAATTTCTTTGGAAGTATGCTTTGTCGGAATGATCTCCAGCAACTTCATATATCTTGGAGGATTAAAAAAGTGGGTCCCTAAAAAGTGTTCTTTGAAATCCTTCCCGCATTCTTCGCCTATTTCTGTAATCGGTAACCCGGAAGTATTTGAACTAACAATAGTATCAGGCTTTCGGACTTTCTCAATCCTAGACATCATATCTTTTTTGATATCCATTCTCTCGATGATCACTTCGCAGATCCAGTCGGCCTCTTTAAGCAGGTTAAAGTCGTCTTCGAAATTTCCAAGCTTGATCCGATCAGCAAACTCCGGTAACCCAAAAGGAGCTGGTTTCATCTTCAGGATATGTTTGATGCTTTCCTCAGCAGTTTTATTGGGACGTTTTGGATCGTCACTTTTCAAATCCAATAAAATAACTTCAAGTCCAGCATTGATACAATGAGCAGCTATTTGGCTTCCCATAACTCCGGAGCCTAATACCGCTACTTTTCTGATTCTTCGTTGTCCTTTGCTCATAATTTAGTCTTGATAAATACTTTCTATTAGTTCTTTATGATTTTTCATTACCCCTGCTCTCTTAATGCTCATTTTTGCTGTAAGCTCCCCTTTTTCAATAGTAAATGGCTCTTCCAGCAGAACGAATTTCTTTATTTTTTCCCAATGCGGAAGTTTCTTATTCACCTTATCGACTTCCTTTTGGATTCTATTTCGAACATGTTCACTTTCAATTTTATTCTCATCGGGAAGTATATATCCAAAGCGTTCGAATCGCTTTTCCATATTTTTCCAGTCAGGGATTATAATAGCAGAACAAAACTTCTCTTCTGCTCCAACTACCATAGCCTGATCTATGAAACCATTGTTTACAAGTGCATTCTCAATAGGTTGTGGTGCTACATATTTTCCGGTAGATAGTTTGAACATAGATTTTTTTCTATCTGTGATAAACAACCATCCATCTTCATCCAGATATCCGATGTCTCCGGAACAGAACCATCCATCTTCTGTAAATACTTCTTTTGTTTGTTCAGGCATTTTATAATAGCCTTGCATGATATTCGGACCTTTTATCAATATTTCACCGTCTTCTGCGATCTTGATCTCGACATCTGTAATTGGCTTCCCTGCAGAACCAATTCTGATCCAATCAGGCAAACTTCCTGTTGCTACAGGAGATGTTTCCGTTAAACCATAACCTTGTCCACATTTATATCCAATTCCGTTAAAGAATCTCATCACAGGCGGAGCCAGTGCAGCCCCTCCAACCATCATTCCAACCAAATTCCCGCCAAGGCCATCTCTGATCTTAGAATACAC
>TARA_R100000789_G_scaffold65742_4_pt1 | contig 92534 bp, 90 predicted proteins | sample TARA_R100000789 | Tara Oceans TARA_R100000789 (sample SAMEA2623403) | marine metagenome | biome: marine biome (ENVO:00000447); feature: mesopelagic zone (ENVO:00000213); material: "saline water (ENVO:00002010), including plankton (ENVO:xxxxxxxx)" | depth 450 m
GGTGTAGATGATGTCGGGAGTCGAATCAGACATGTGTCCGGCCTTTCTGAATATGGGGGCGGGTTTGCCCCTCCTTATGCCAAGAGGGATGTCACGTCCACAGTATGCAGATGTATACAGTGTCGCATTGGGAGGTGAGCACGCGTGCCTAGCACTACGGACAAGGCGCGACAGCTAGTGCTGTCTTAAGCGACAGTTACCGGGAGCTTTTGGGCCTCGCTCCATTGTCGCGGCGACTGCCCGTACATTCGTTTGAATTCTCTGCTGAATTGAGACGGACTGACATAGCCCACCTCCAATGCCGCTTGGTTAACTGTCTTACCCCCGGCAATTTTCATCGCAGCATTGTTCAGGCGCATCGACTTTACAAACTGGATCGGTGCCATCGTCGTGACCTGCTTGAACTTGCGGTGAAACACAGCCCGGCTCATGCCCGCGCGGGTCGCCAATTCTTCTATCGAGATCGCTTCGTCCAAGTGGGACGACATATGGGTGATCGCCCGTGCAATGGCGTTGCCTGCGCCAAAGGCCTGCCGCGCAAAGATACCCGCCTCGCCTTTTAAGATCGAATAATACAGTTCGCGCAGTCGCGCCGGTCCAAGGATCGCCGTGTCCGTTTGACTGGCCCCGAGGTGGAGTAGCCTCAGCAGCGCATCGGTAAATTCCCCATCCCACTTGACGAGTCTGATTCCTTGCGCGCGCAGATCGCCTTTGTTCACCGGCAAGATGGCCCCGGCGTTTTCCATTTCCATCGCCAGTTCGGTCATTGCGCGTGGGTCCAGCGATATGAACACGCCATAAAGTGGGTTTTCTTGAGACGCATCAGGCGTGCCCGCCTTGACGGGCATAGACATGGGGCAGCAAAGGTATTGGCTGTCGCCATAGACATATCTGTGGCCGTCAAGAATAGCCTCTTTCGCCCCGCTCACGATGGCCACGACGCAAGGTTCGTAGACGGCCGGAACACATGGGATCGCTTGGGTCGCCCGAAACAGGCGGACACCTTTGACGCCGGTTTCGAACAGGCCGTCATCATTGATCCGGGATGCGATTAGCTGCTTGATCTGTTCTTTGCTCATGCCAAAGAACTACACCTTCCTTTTTTGCTCTAGCAACCATCTTGATACAATCAGGCAAATATTCGCGATGATCTCGCCTGTTTGTCATCGGTCGTGGGATTTATCTGCAGGTTAAAGACAAACACGCACCCCACGCGGTCGGATGACCAGTGGACCGTAGGAGAAAAAAAAACATGCCAGATACGACATTCGGACTCAACGGCTGGACACCCGAACGCCTCCGTTCACTTGCGGGCAAGACTTTTGTCATCACGGGGGGCAACGCCGGTGCCGGATTTCAGGCTTGCCGCATCCTACTGTCGAAGGGTGCCAAAGTTGTGATGTTGAACCGCAGCGCCGACAAGTCCGCCGCCGCTGTCAAAGACCTGAAAAAAGAGTTTGGCACGCAGGCCAATGTCAGCTTTGTCCAAATGGATCTGGCCAATCTGGCCAGCGTCCGTACAGCCGCCGCAGAGGTCCTTAGAACAGTTCCACAAATCGACGCGCTGCTCTGCAACGCAGCCATCGCGCAGGTACCAACCCAAAAACTGACCGTTGACGGGTTTGAAAGGCAGCTTGGTACCAACCATTACGGTCATTTTCTGCTGTGTGGACTGCTGTTTGACCGCATCGAGAAACAGCAAGGCCGGATCGTCGTCGTTGCCAGCCTTGGCTATAACATGGGTATTAGGTCGATCCAGTTCGACGACATGAACTGGGACAAAAACTACAGCGCCAACCCCGTCTACAGTCAATCCAAGCTGGCACAGATGATGTTTGCTTATGAACTACAGGATCGCGTCAGGGCCGCTGGAAGAAATGTGAATGTATACGTCTGTCACCCCGGTTCTTCAGCAACGTCGCTGATCAGCACCAGCGGCGGCCTTTTGACCCGATTTACTTGGTGGTTGATGACCAAATCACCCATGGTTCAGACCGCTGAAAAGGGTGCGTACCCCGAAGTCATGTGCGCCACTGAAGACAATCTTGAACAACGCGCGCTTTACGGCCCAACTGGCCGTATGGAGTTCGTCGGCCCGGTCGGCAAGGGCAAGCTGAATCCTCACGCCTATGACAAATCTGTCATGTCAAAACTGTGGGATGTGTCAGAAACGGCAACGGGTTTCAGCTGGAACCTTTAACTGCACCTGTCGCGTACCTGTCCATGGGGCGGAGGCGCGAATGCGTGCCGACCACGGTCAGAGTCCCCAGTTTCTAGCCCATGGCGAGTCGGTCGTGGACGCGCCCATAGCTTAAAGGGCGCGTATCACCGCGACCGGCGTGCCTTGCTACCCTGCTTCAGAAAGTCAGGGAAGACGCTTTCTATGGCTCCCTGAACTTCGATGCCGTCATGCGGTGCCGCTCCTGTCCCAGCCAGACAGATCCATGCTAAAGCCAAGCTACCAGATGCCGGGACAGAACAGGTAGATCGCGATCCCTGACGCGCAAATTTATGCGCGCCACGCATTCTTAACCGCTTCCCTACACCATCTCAGAAGTCGAGGTTCTCCACGGCCAGCGCATTTTGCTGAATGAACTCGCGCCGGGGTTCCACCACGTCTCCCATGAGCTTGGTAAACAGATCGTCCGCCCCGGCCATATCGTCAATCGTGACCTGCAACAGCGTTCGCGCATCCGGGTCCAGCGTTGTTTCCCACAACTGGCTCGGGTTCATCTCACCCAAGCCTTTGTAACGCTGAAGCGAAAGACCCTTTTCTCCTTCTTCCAGGATTGCCTTGAGCAGGTCCAGAGGCCCGTGGATCAGTTGCCGCCGGTCTTTCCTCTCGAGCGAAGAGGGCGCACCGTAAACGTGCTGAAGGCTCTCGGTAAACGACCCGGTGCGGCGCGCTTCACCCGAACGCAGCATCGGTCCGTCCAGCGTACGCACCTCTTCGACTCCGCGCAGTATTCGCGCCAAGCGAACGCCCTTGTCCTGGGTGATTCGACCCGTCCAGCCGCGTTCGTATTCCAGCGCGATCAGGTCCAACCGCGCCGCCACCTTGTCTGCCACACCCTGCAAATCGGCATCCACAGCGCCGGGCACAAAGGCCCCAGCAATGGCTGCCTGTTCCAGAATATGACGCGGATAATGCGTCGGGAAAGCATCCAACACCCGCCGGAGTGAACGCGCCTCTTCTACCACGCGCACCAGATCCTGCCCAACAATCACCTCGCCCGAACCAAGGTTCAGTTGCGCGCCGTCGATCCCTTGCTGCACCAGATAGTCATCCAGTGCGGTCTGATCCTTGAGATAGACCTCAGACTTGCCGCGCGCGACCTTATAGAGCGGCGGCTGGGCGATATACAGATAGCCGTGTTCGATCAGCGCCGGCATCTGCCGATAGAAGAAGGTCAGCAGCAGCGTCCGGATGTGCGCCCCATCCACGTCCGCATCGGTCATAATGATGATCTTGTGATAGCGGATCTTCGAGATGTTGAACTCATCCCGCCCGATCCCGGTACCCAGTGCCATCACAAGATTGCCGATCTCCTGTGACCCCAGCATCCGGTCGAACCGCGCGCGTTCCACGTTCAGGATCTTGCCTCGCAGAGGTAGAATGGCCTGCGTGCGCCGATCCCGGCCAGTTTGGGCAGAGCCCCCGGCAGAGTCACCCTCGACCAGAAAGAGCTCGGTCAAAGACGGGTCTTTTTCAGAACAATCCTTCAGTTTGGCCGCGTTGAAACTGACATCCATCGCCGTTTTGCGCCGCGTCAGTTCGCGCGCCTTGCGCGCTGCCTCACGGGCCAATGCAGCCTCGACGATTTTGCCGACAATACCTTTGGCCTGTCCGGGGTTCTCCTCGAACCATTCGGACAGTTTTTCGTTCATAAGCCCCTCAACCGCGGGGCGCACCTCGGAACTGACCAGCTTATCCTTAGTCTGGCTGCTGAACTTGGGGTCCGGCACCTTGACCGACAGGACAGCGGTCAGACCTTCGCGGGCGTCATCGCCAGTAAAATTGACCTTCTCACGCTTGGCGATGCCGGATTCCTGCGCATATTTTTGGATGGTCCGGGTCAGCGCCCCCCGAAAACCCGCCAAATGCGTGCCGCCATCCCGCTGGGGGATGTTGTTGGTAAAGGGCAGGACGTTTTCATGGTAGCTGTCGTTCCACCACATGGCGACCTCAACCCCGATGCCGTCCTTTTCGCCCTCCATGTAGATCGGATCATCCATAACGGCCTGCTTGGAGCGGTCGAGGTATTTGACAAACTCCCGAACGCCACCGTCATAGTGCAACTCTGATTTCAGTGGCTCGGCGGGGCGTTCGTCCTCTAGGATGATGCGCACGCCGCTGTTGAGGAACGCCAGTTCGCGCAGCCGTTTTTCCAAAGTCTCGAACTGGTAGTCGAGGTTGGAAAACGTGCCGGTTGAGGCGAGAAAGCGCACTTCTGTCCCGGTATCGCCATGCGAGTCTCCGACAACACGCAGGTGTTCCGTTGTTTCGCCATGTTCGAACTTGGCAAAATGCTCTTTGCCATTCCGCCAGACGCGCAGTTCCAGCCAGACCGACAGCGCATTCACAACCGAAACGCCGACCCCGTGCAGACCGCCGGAGACCTTGTAGGAGTTCTGGTCAAATTTGCCGCCCGCGTGCAGCTGGGTCATGATGACCTCTGCCGCTGAAACGCCTTCTTCCGTGTGGATGTCGACCGGAATTCCGCGACCGTTGTCGCGCACCGAGACACTGCTGTCGGCGTGGATTTTCACATGGACATAGTCGGCGTGTTTGGCCAACGCTTCATCGATGCCGTTGTCCACCACCTCGTAAACCATATGATGCAGACCCGAGCCGTCATCGGTGTCACCGATGTACATGCCGGGACGTTTGCGCACCGCCTCCAAGCCTTTGAGAACTTTGATGGAATCGGCACCGTATTCATTCGGCGCCGCGGGTTGGTCGGACATCGAGCGATCCTTTGTTATTTTGGCCCAATCTATAGAGGTTTAGCGGGGGATTGTCACGCGACGGACACAATATTTGGTAACGCGCGCGCGGGCGATTCCCGCCTTTGCGCGTTCAGAAGAGATGGCCCAGAAAATCGACCTGCTCATCCTCTGGCCATGGGGCATCCGTCAGCGGCAAAACCCGCAGAAACGGGCTGGCCCCTTCGACAATATCGCCTGTTCGGGCCCCAACCATCTGACAATGACGAAACGGGTTGGCAGCCGGTAGAAACCCCGCCCGATCGTACAACGCCCGGTCCCCGAACAGGATCACGAATCTGGCGCAGCTGGAACTGGCCACTGTTTTGCACCTGTCCAGCAAAGCAGTCGCGTGGCCACGCCCGCGCGCCTCTGCGGCCGTTGCCACGTCACCGACGCCGACCACGTCCACTACACGGTCGCCAACACGGATTGCGCGGAGAAACAGCGACATGTGCGACAACACGCGGCCCTCGCGCCAGACAAGGCGCATGTGGGGGCGTTGCTGGAAAAAACTGCGGCCCTGGTAATCCGTCGGGAAACTCTGTCGAAGGATCTCGGCAATCCGCGCCTCATCCGCTGCCGTCAGGTGCGGTTCGGCGATGACCTCAATCACGGATGTGCACGCGGGACTCGCCTGCCTCTTCGGTGACTTCAAGATACTGCGCCTGCTCGCCCAGTTCGGCAAACAGCTCTGATCCGGTGCCGGTCATCCATGCCTGTGCGCCCAGCGCGACAATCTCACCGTACAACGCGGCCCGCCGGGTTGCGTCCAGATGGGCCGCTACCTCATCCAGCAAAAGGATCGGCGACGCTCCGAAATCCTGTGCAAGCGCCCGCGCGTTGGACAGGATCAGCGAGATCAGCAAGGCTTTCTGCTCTCCGGTGGAACATTCGGCCGCAGGTACTCCTTTGGCCGCGAACACGCCGTAGAGGTCAGTTCTGTGCGGTCCGACCAACGTGCGTCCTGCCGCCATATCGCGAAAGCGGCTTTCGGCCAGCGCCTCGCGCAGATCGGTCTCGGCGGGCGGCAAGCTGCCCTCGGATTGCACCATCTCCAGATCGGCAACAGGAAAGGCTGTCTCTGCGTCGGCCTGCGCGGTTTTCAGTCGGTCAAGCGTTTCTTGCCGGTTCGTGGTCAACAAGGCACCGCTGCGCGCCATCTGTTTTTCCAGCGCTTGATACCAATGCGGGTCGCGGACACTGTCCTTGAGCAGGCGATTGCGTTCCCGCATCGCCTTTTCATAGTCCAGCGATGCCTGGGCATGGTCGGGGAAAAACGACAGGGTCAAACGATCCAGAAACCGCCGTCGCCCCTCGGCCCCTTCGATCCACAGCCGGTCCATGGCCGGAATCAGCCAGACGGTGCGGGCAATGCGGCCTAGGGCAATCTGGTTGGCGCTCTTGTCGTTAATCGTGATGCTGCGCGCGGCCCCGTCTTCGGAGGCAAAGGTTATCTCTTGAAACCCCTCCGGGCCGATCAGACCACCGGTGATTTTCCAGCCAAGGCTTTGCGGGCGGCGCGCCATGTCCGCTGCAGCAGCACGCCGCAACCCGCGCCCGGGAGAGAACAGCGAAACCGCTTCGATCAGGTTGGTCTTGCCCGCGCCATTGGGCCCGTAGATCGCTACGGGTCGAACATCAACCGCAATTTCCGCCCGTCGATGCGATCGGAAATGCGATAAACTCAGGCGGGTTAGGGCAAGCGACATGGCAAGAGACGGATTTTCGACGAAAAACCGTCAAGCCTCATACCCGCATCGGCATCACGACGTAGACCGCGCTGGTGTCACCACCTTCGCGCATCAGAGTCGGATCGCCGGAGGAATTGAACAGGAAAACGGCGTTTTCGCGGTCCACTTGGCTGGCGATTTCCAGCAGGTATTTGGCATTGAACCCAATTTCCAGCCGCTCATCGGCATAGGCGACGGCCAGCTCCTCTTCGGCGGCCCCGCTATCCGGCGCGTTGACCGACAGGATCAAACGATCCTCGTCAAGTTGCAATTTGACTGCGCGCGAACGTTCCGAGGATACGGTTGCCACACGGTCCACTGCCTTAGCAAATTCCGATGCGTCGACTTCCAGCTTGCGAGTGTTCCCCTGCGGGATAACGCGGGTGTAATCAGGGAATGTGCCATCGATGACCTTGGAGGTCAGGGTAATTTCAGGAGTGGCAAAGCGGACCTTGGTTTCGGACACTGACACCGCGATGTCCATATCATCCTGATCCAGCAGCTTGCGCATCTCACCAACGGTTTTGCGCGGGACAATTACGCCCGGCATCTCATCAGCGCCCTGCGGCAGCGGCGCGTCGATCCGCGCCAATCTATGGCCGTCGGTGGCAACACAGCGCAGAACCTTGCCGTCTTCGCCGTCGGCCATATGCATATAGACGCCGTTCAGGTAATAGCGGGTCTCTTCGGTCGAGATGGCGAATTTCGACTTGTCGAAAAGGCGGCGCAGCACCTCTGCCTTGGCGGAAAAGTTGCAGTCATATTCCGAGGTCGCCATGACCGGGAAGTCTTCTTTCGGCAGAGTTGCCAAAGAGAAATGCGACCGGCCCGCCGACACTGACAAACGGCCCGATCCGGGATCCGCAGCCAACGTCACCAGCGCCCCGTCCGGCAACTTTCGCACGATCTCATGCAGGGTCACGGCGGAGACAGTGGTGCCGCCCGCCTTTTCGACCTGCGCCACGGCGCGGTCCAGAACCTCAATGTCCAGATCGGTAGCACGAAAGCTGACGCTCTCACCCTCGGCCTCGATCAGCACGTTGGCGAGAATCGGGATGGTGTTGCGCCTCTCGACCACTGATTGCGCTTGCGCGACTGCGCGCAACAGCGCCGCCCGTTCCATGCTGAATTTCATCGCCCTACCCTCTCCGCACTGCCGGGACGCGCAGCCTAGCCTGCGCTGGCCAGCACTCCAAGCCGGTTTTACGGATTTGTGTTGCTCTTTTGTCTAGGCGTCAAGGCGTTGCGGCGCACCAGACCCGGCGCGCCACATATTTCCCACAACTCTGATCAGGCTTCCAGCGCCCGACGCAGCATTTCGACGTCCTCGTCGATCTGCCCGTCTTGCTGGCGCAGTTCCTCGATCCGTCGCACCCCGTGCATGACAGTGGTGTGGTCGCGCCCGCCAAAGCGTCGCCCGATCTCTGGCAAAGAACGCGAGGTCAGCTGCTTGCACAGATACATCGCCACCTGTCGAGGCCGGGCAAAGTTGCGCACCCGCTTCGGCCCGATCATGTCCGACAGACGGATGTTATAATGCTCCGCAACCTTGCGCTGGATCTCATCTATGGAAACCTTACGTTCCGAGGCACGCAGCACATCCGCAAGGCTATCCTGCACCAGATCCATGTTGATCGGCTTGCCAACCAGCGAGGCAAAAGCAAACAGACGTGTCAGCGCCCCTTCGAGAACACGGACATTGGTGCTGATCCGGTGCGCAAGAAATTCCAGCACTCCGTCGTCGATGTGCAGATCGGGATGCATGGCGCGATAGCCTTCGACCTTGGTCTGCAAGATCCCTAGGCGCAGTTCATAGTCGGTTGGGTGAAGATCGACGACCAAACCCGATTGCAGGCGACTGCGGATGCGGTTTTCCAGATCTTTGATCTCATCCGGCGCACGGTCGGCCGAGATGATGATCTGCTTGTTCTGATCAACCAGTGCGTTGAAGGTGTGAAAGAATTCTTCCTGCGTGCTGTCCTTGCCGGCGATGAACTGCACGTCATCGACCATCAGCACATCGACAGAGCGGAACATTTCTTTGAAATCCATCATTTTGCGTTCGCGCAGGGCCTGCACAAAGCGGTACATGAACTGTTCCGCCGACAGGTACAGCACCGCCAGATGCGGATTGCGCTGGGTCAGTTCCCAGGCAATCGCGTGCATCAGGTGCGTCTTACCAAGTCCGACGCCGCCATAAAGGAACAGCGGATTGAACGATACAGGGCCACCTTCGGCCACGCGTTTCGCCGCCGCATGGGCCAGTTCGTTCGGCTTGCCCACCACAAAGGTGTCAAAGGTGAACCGGCCGTCAAGCGGCGCGCCCGGCAAATTATCCCGCCCGGACGGCGGGGCCGCTCGAGCAGGTTTCGGTTGCGGCGCAGCAACTTCGGTTTCGGCCAAAGCCGATGCGACCTTGATGTCCAGCTTGCGCACGTCGTGCGACGCCCGCGACACATGCTGCAACAACAAGTCCCCATAGTTCTGTGAGACATAATTGCTGAAGAAGTTCGTAGGTGCCTGCAAGGAGACGATCCCGTCCGCGCTTGTCCCCACAAAGCGCAGCGGTTCGATCCATGTCTTGTAGTTATTATGCCCGACAGCCTTGCTGATCTGATCCTGCAAGGCCCCCCATTGGTCTTTGGTCATCTGCCAGTTTGTCCTCGTTCCACGGTCCCCACGCCGATTGACCTTCGGCGGCGAACACCCTGCAGGAGGAACAGCGATATCACCCCCTGCACAGACGCAAAGGTGGGGGAGTGAACCCCATGATATAGACCGCACAACACCCCGGATCAGTCCCATCCGACGCGTCCGAACTGCGGCCCGCTATTTCTATCCTATGGACACGGCCGGGGTTTCCCCCGAGACTCATCGATGGCCTTTCTGGCCCTTCAACAAGCAAGATTGCCTGCACCCCAACAGCGCATAACAACCGGCAGCCTTGTCCCCCCTGCGATTGGTGACTCGCTTGGTGAAACTAGCAACCTTCGCCAAGAGGCGGCAACCGAAACTACAGCTTGACTCGGAGTTCGGCCAAAAAGAATCTCCACTGTGATCAAATGGTTATAGATGCAAAAAGGACGCCACATAATGTAGCGTCCCTTCAAAACTCTACTAGATATTGATCGAGCTTAGCTGACCGCTTTGACTCGTGCAGCCAGGCGCGACATCTTGCGCGACGCGGTATTCTTGTGGAAAATGCCTTTGGTAACACCGCGCATCAGTTCTGGCTGGGCGGCGCGCAAGGCAGCAGTTGCCGCCTCCTTGTCACCCGAAGCAATCGCCTCTTCTACTTTGCGCAGATAGGTGCGGATACGGGAAAGGCGTGCCTTGTTCACGGCATAGCGTTTCTCGTTCTGGCGGGCGCGTTTCTTTGCCTGGGGCGAATTGGCCATGATGATCGGTCCTGTTTTTCTGTCTGTCGACGTTATTCGTTTTTCAAAGCGCAAGCCGCCGACAGATTCAGCATCCCGTGCTGAACCGATTCTTGCCAAGCGGGCATCACGCGCATGTATGACGGGCGTCTATAGTAGAGCACCCCGGGGCGGGCAAGGCTTTTCTGCCCGTCGCCCCGCGCACCCCCAAAAGGCGGACGCACAGGACATGCACGGCGCAAGCACAATCCGCGCATGCGCTGTGCGGAATTTCTTTAGCGATCGCGGAATTGTGCGGTGCGCTTTTCCGAAAAGGCGGCCATGCCTTCTTTTTGGTCTTCGGTCGCAAACAGCGCGTGGAACAGGCGCCGTTCGTACAACAGCCCCTCTGCCAGCGTCGTTTCATAGGCGCGGTTTACCGCTTCCTTGCAGGCTATGGTCGAAATCAAGGATTTCTCCGCCACCTTCTCCGCGGCAGAACGTGCCTCTTCCATTAACTTCTTTGCGGGCACGACACGGCTGACAAGCCCCGCACGCTCGGCCTCTTCGGCATCCATGAAACGACCGGTCAGGTTCATGTCCATGGCCTTGGATTTCCCGACAAAGCGGGTCAGGCGCTGTGTTCCGCCCAGACCGGGCATGACGCCCAAGTTGATCTCGGGCTGGCCGAATTTCGCGTTGTCACCGGCGATGATGAAATCGCACATCATCGCAAGTTCACAGCCGCCGCCCAGCGCATACCCCGACACGGCCGCGATGATCGGCTTTCTGGTAGAGGTGATGGCATTGCCTTCGCGTCCGAAGAAGTCCGAAAGGAACATCTCTACATAGCTTTTCTCCGACATTTCCTTGATGTCGGCACCCGCGGCAAAAGCCTTGGGTGAGCCGGTGATGATTACGCAGCGCACCTTGTCGTTCTGATCCGCATCGGCCAGCGCGTCTGACAACTCACCCAACAGGTGAGAGTTCAGCGCATTCATGGCGTCGGGGCGGTTCAGTTTGATGGTGGCGACGTGGTCTTCTACTTCGACGATGATCGTCTCATAGGCCATGGTCTGGGGCTCCGTCCGGTTCCGTCAGGGGCCAAGCCTTAGCATTTCAGTCACATGGTTCAAGCTATCTTTGACAGGTTGGGCAATAGAAGGAGGATCGCCCCGATTGCACAATGCGCCTGACCGTATCGGTGCAGCCCTCGGATCGGCAGGGCTGTCCTTCACGCCCGTAGACGTCAAAGCTGTGCTGGAAATATCCAAGTTCTCCATCGGCTTGGCGGAAATCCCGAAGCGACGATCCGCCTGCCGCAATAGCGTCTTGCAACACCTCCCGGACCACCGGAACAAGTCCCGCAAGCCGCACCTCAGAGATTTGGTTGACCTTGCGTGCGGGATGAATGCCTGTGCGAAACAAAGCCTCGCAGACATAGATATTACCCAAACCGGCGATGTTTTTTTGATCTAGAAGTGCCGATTTGATGGGCGTTTTACGCCCCTTAAGCGCGGCAGTCAGGTAAGATTCGCTGAATTCGTTGCCCAAAGGCTCCGGCCCAAGAACCGCCAACAGCGGATGGCGGTCCGCCGCCTCGGTGGTCAATAGATCCATCGCGCCGAACCGACGCGGATCATTGAAGGTGATCCGCGCGCCCTGCCCCATGTCCAACACCACATGGTCATGCTTTTGCGGCACCGCGTGTTCATGCACAAACCGGCCAAGCGGATCGCCGGACACCAGCATCCGACCGGACATGCCAAGGTGGATCAGCAACGACTCTCCGGTCGACAGGTCAGCAAGGATGTATTTCGACCGCCGCCACAGCCGGGTGACCCGCGCGCCGGTCAGCCGTTCGGCCATGCGATCGGGGAACGGCCAGCGCAGATCAGGGCGGTTGACCAGCGCGCGCGCGATCTCTTGCCCCTCCATCACGGGGGCCAGCCCGCGACGGACTGTCTCGACTTCGGGCAATTCGGGCATCGTGTGGCGTCCTTCACATTGTATCACCCCGGCGGCACCCTATAAGAAAGCGGGACACAACAGGACAGCAAGACCCATGAGCGAAGACAGCGGAAAAACAACGCATTTTGGCTTTACCGAGGTACCGGAAGGCGAAAAGGCCGGTCGCGTGCAGGGGGTCTTTAGCTCAGTCGCGTCCAAGTACGACGTGATGAACGACGCGATGTCCCTTGGCATTCACCGTATTTGGAAAGATGCGATGATGGACTGGCTTGCGCCGCGTCCCGGCCAGCGCCTGCTGGATGTGGCCGGCGGCACCGGCGACATCTCTTTCCGGTTTCTCAAACGCGCAGGCCACGGCCATGCCACCGTGCTGGACCTGACCGAACCAATGCTGGTCGAGGGCCGCAAGCGGGCCGAGGCAGATGCAATGGGCGATCAGTTGAACTGGGTTGTGGGCGATGCGATGGCGCTGCCGTTTCCCGATAGCACCTTTGACGTCTACACAATCTCCTTTGGCATCCGGAACGTGACCCGCCCGCAAGAGGCGCTGAATGAGGCGTTTCGCGTGCTCCGGCCCGGCGGACGGCTGATGGTGCTGGAGTTCAGCCAGATTCCCAACGATCTGATGCAAAAGGTCTATGACCTGTATTCCTTCAACATCATCCCCCGGCTGGGACAAGTGATCGCGCAGGACCGAGACAGCTATCAATACCTCGTTGAATCTATTCGAAAATTTCCAGATCAGGAGACGTTTCTGGACATGGTGCAGCAGGCGGGGTTCGAGAACGCCAAGTACCGCAACCTGACCATGGGTGTGGCCTGTCTGCACTCTGGCTGGAAGCTCTGAGATGCGCGGACCGCACAACATCTGGCGGCTGATCCGGACAGGCGCTACACTGGAACGCACCGGCGCCATGCGCGCCGTGCTGGACGCGCTAGAGGCCCCTGCGCCGCTGCGGATTGCCGCGCGCGTTCTGGGCCGCCCGTTCCGCTGGCTCGGGGATGAGGGCGATCCGGCAATGCCGCCGGTGGTTCGGGCGCTGACGGCGCTGGGACCGGCCTACATCAAGTTTGGCCAGATCCTGTCGACTCGGCCTGACGTGGTCGGCGATGACATGGCGCAGGAATTGCGCGTTTTGCAGGACAAGCTGCCGCCCTTCCCCATCCACGAGGCCAAACGACAAGTTACCGAGGAACTCGGCGTCCCGGTAGATGACGTTTTTTCCTATTTCAGTGAACCCGTGGCCGCAGCCTCCATTGCCCAAGTCCACAAGGCGGTGCTGCATGACAGTGGTGAAACCGTTGCCGTCAAGGTATTGCGTCCGGGCGTCGAGCGCGCCTTTCAGAAAGATATCGACGCGTTTTATTTTGCCGCTTGGATGATTGAACACCTGTCGCCCGCATCCCGTCGTTTGCATCCCAAGGAAGTGATCGCGCATTTCGAAGGCGTTGTGTCAGGGGAATTGGATCTCCGACTGGAATCGGCGGCTGCCAGCGAGTTTGCTGCCAACACTGCTGATGATGCAGGATTCGCACTGCCTGCGGTCAAGTGGCCATGGTCTGGTCGTCGGGTGATGACGATGGGCTGGGTCGAGGGCGTGGCGCTGGGCGACAACGACGCGCTGGACGCGGCGGGTCACAACCGGGTCAACCTGTCAGAACGCGTGCTGCAACTGTTCCTCAACCACGCGCTGCGCGACGGGTTTTTCCACGCCGACATGCATCAGGGCAACCTGAAGGTCGCGGCTAATGGCGATATCGTCGCCTATGACTTTGGCATCATGGGCCATATCGACGAATACACCCGTCGGGTCTACGCCGAGATTCTGTTTGGTTTTATCCAGCGGGACTACAAACGCGTGGCAGAGGTACATTTCGAGGCCGGGTATGTCCCTGCGGATCGCGATGTCGATGAATTTGCCCGCGCCTTGCGCGCTGTGGGAGAGCCGATCTTTGGGATGGATGCCACGCGGATTTCGATGGGCAAACTGCTGGCCTATTTGTTCGAAGTGACCGAACGCTTTGGCATGGAGACGCGGACCGAATTGATTTTGCTGCAACGCACCATGGTAGTGGTCGAGGGGGTAGCACGTTCACTGGACCCACGCATGAACATCTGGAAAGTCGCGCATCCCGTGGTCGAAGCCTACATCAAGGAATCGATTGGCCCAAAGGCGGTCGCGCAAGACCTGTGGAAAACGGCTGTGGTGATGGCGCGGTTTGGTCCCAGATTGCCAAAACTCGTCGAGGCGGCACTGATCCGGCAATCCCGACCGGAAACAGCAGAATCTCCAAGTCCGTGGCCCGCCCGCATAGCGTGGATCGCGCTGGGAAGCTGTCTGGGTGCCGTAGTAATGCTGTTGGTGTTGATGGCTGGTTGATCCTGAAGCATGCCAACCTGATCACGGTTTTGACCAAAGAAAAACGGCGGCTCAATGAGCCGCCGTTTTCATGAATTCTTGGACCGAATATCAGTCGGTGCCGCTGCCTGCTGCGATCGCGATGATCACAGCGATACCGCCGAGGACGGCAAGTGCGGTGAGTTCCGTATCTGCGGTCGACACGAACGGATCCTGAGTGTTTTCCTGAGCGGCCACCGGAGCGGCTGCTGCAGCTGCGATCGCTGCGGCGGCAGCAATGATCGAAAGCTTTTTCATGTTGTTCTCCAAAACTGTGCAAGCTTGGACGCAGCGCGCCCGACAGCTCTGAACGTACACACAAACCGTTTCGCGTTCAAATGACAATTGCAGGCAAGCGACCAAATCCTTGCTGCACTTGCGTAAATGCGCGTCAAATCGGCAACAAACATGCCCGTTGCTGGTTTCCCTACGGTAATGTTCGGTTGATTTCTTGATTCAGAGTACAAGATAAGTATTTAGATTCAGAAAGATAGGAAAAGGCACACTGATTTTACAGTTTGCCCTTACCAACAACATCTGCCTCAGCAATGATTCGCCAAAACACTGTGCGAATGTCTTTGAGGCCCGCTAGTATCGGGCTGCGCCTACGGTAATCGGGGGCAATTAAACAAACCTACCCCCTGTTCGACGGCCTTGCCGGGCAACTGGATTCTCTTCAGACTTGCGGCGCACGCAGCCCTTCAATTTGCCCAGGTTCAAGTTCAGAGCCGTCCGACAGCCTCAATTGCAGCAGGTCGCCATCCTTTCGCACTTCTTGGATTTGGCTGTAAACTTGGGCAACTTTGGTGTCGATCAACGTCTCATCCTGATAGCTCTCGACTTCGAAACGGTAGATGCCAATCGGAAGCGTGGCTCCCGTTTCATCCGTGCCGGCCCAGTATACCTCTTCCTGACCTGGCTCCAGGGAGAACCGTTGAACAACGGTCCCGCTCGCATCCCGCACGACCAAGGCCGCGTCGTCGGCCTCTTGTGCATAATCAGGCCGGACGGCAACCGGAGTGCCGTTGAACAACGTCGGTGCGCGCACCAGCGCCTCCATCCCGATCCATCCGCTCAATTCTTGCAGTGCATTGCCGCTCAGGGTGGCGCTGACTTCGCGCAGCAGGTCGTTAGTGAGAACTTGCTGTTCCACCGACGAAAAGGTCGCCAGTTGCGTTGCATAGTCAGTGGAATCCACCGGGTTGAGCGGGTCCTGATTCTGAAGTTGCACGGTCAGCATTTTGAGAAACGTGTCGAAGTCCGAACTCACAGCCTGCTTGGTTTCCGTAACGACGCCCGTATCGCCGGAGACTGTAGTCGAATTGCTACTGTAAAGCGGCGGTGTTGAGGTGATTTCGGTCATGTTGTCTCCTAGAATCTAAGGTCCAGCCCATCGGGTGCGGCTGGCGCCACCGAGGTCCGCGTTGCGCGTTGATCTTCTTGGCCCACAAGAGCGTCGTCGCCATCCGGCGTCGGCTGCCCGTCACGTCTTCCTTCGCCTCCATCGGAAAAGGTAAAAGACGCCCCATCGTACCCGGCATCTGCAAGATCACGCGCGAGTTGGTCGATATGGCGTCGCAACAGGTCCAGAGTCTCCGGCCGGTCTGCCGAAACATGTACAGTCATGCCCGACTCGGAGGGCACCAGTTGCATACGCACTTGCCCCAGCTCTTCGGGTGATAGCCGTATTTCGACGCTGCCCTCTGAAAGCCGTGCCATGCCTTCTGCCACCTGTCGCACTGTCGCCATTGCATCAGCGCGATATGAAATAGATGTCGTCGGTGGCAGCTGTACGCTTGGGGTTCGCAGGTCCGCTGCGGCCCCGGTCCCCCGCAACTCGGCCGACAACGACTCATCCAGAAAGTCAGCCAACATCGGGGATGTCACGCGGGCATCACCCAGACCGGGTTTGCCAAGGGCTGGTAAGCCAACCGGGCCAGCGTGGAAATCTTTCCGATCAGTCGACGGCGTCTGATGCGCTCGGTCGATGGCGATCCCGTCCTCACCTGCTGATTTGGCGAAACGGAAATGGCGGTCATCAATTCGCGTTTTCGCGGATTGATGGTCTGCAATCGAAACGCTCACCTTTTCGTTTATGTCCGAACTGATCATCGCCCCAGGTTTCGACAGTGACCCGGAAACGAAGTTTTCGGCAGCAGCTTGGGGGATCTTGACCGCAGCGACCACTGATTTTTCAACTACCTCGAGCGAATCTACACCCTCACTTGTGGGTTGGATGAACTCTGGCGCAATCAGCACGCCCAAGTCTGACGGCGGCGCTACCTTTATCGCAGGTGCCGGTGCAACCGTTGTCGGCACGACGATAGTTCCTGCACGCGCCCGCCGCGTTTCGATTGCGTCACGAGGGAATGCGGATTGTGGATCTTTCACGGTGGTCGTCACTGGGACAGTGCGGCCGCGGTCCGGAGACAATTGAAACGATCCGGCCTGCCGCTCAAAAATCGGACCCGGTCCCGCCTTCGCGACCCGTGGTGTTGTGTCTGCAGGTGGGTTTGGTGCCGTTTCATCAGGAGTTTCGCCTTGTGAAATCGGCGCGTCCAAGTCGATGAGACCATCCGTCGACGCTGGCGAACCAGACGCAACGCTCTCCATAGCGCGCTGTCCAACAAGACCGTCGATTGGGGGTGCAGTACTCCTCTGCGGAGCGGTCAGCGGCGCGTCGGTGCAGGAAAACTGTTGCGGAAATCGGTCGGCGGCAGACATATCAAGCCGAAAGACCGGCAACTCTCGCTGTACCGGCGCCCCGCGCGGAACCCGTGTGACTTTCCTTACATCTTCGCCGATATCCAACGGCGCCCTTGAATTCAAAGCTGGGTCAGTCGGATTCGGCTGGTTGGAGAGGTCGGCGGTCTGTCTTGCGTAAAACGCTGGATCTGTTGTCAGTCCGCGCGGCAAACCAATTGATGGGTCAACGGGAAGAGCGGTTGCGGTCGCTGCCGGGACAAAACCGCTGTCTTTCCGACGCGCCGCAGTCATGTCGTCCGATTCTGAAATGACCCGCGGAGCGTCCTCTTTCACGTCCACCGATTCTTTCAGGCGCACGGTCGCGAACGCACCACCATCAACCGAAACCCGGGACGAAGTAGTGCGAGTCAGTACAGGATTGTCCGGCGGGACCGTTGCATAAAGTATTGCAACAGGGGCGTCGTGACCGCGCATTTCAAGTCGCGGATCGAGTTTGTTCTGAAATCTAACGCCCTCATCAAACCAGTCCGAATCTTCGGTCCGATCCAACCCGGACGTCAATGGCACATCACCTTCATCCGCCTCCGCGCTCTGGGGTCCTAGGTGGTCTACGTCCACCGCGTCGTCGGATTCGGCACCTGACAACAGGACCTCCTCCGCCTCTTCGCCCTCTTCTGTCTCGGCGATTGGACCCGAATCGAGGTGCCAAGACGGCTGCTCATCCTCAGCGCGGGCAAAAACGCTCGCAAAATCGATTGTCGGTTCTTCGCCTGTCTGGGTGTTCGGGCCCCGTGACGCGGGGGTCAGGCCCAACAGGCTGGTCAATTGGCTCAGCATGCATGCTCCGGGAATTCTTCCACGTCGCCACCCTAGGGCGATCCTCCTTACCACTTCTTTACCGCGATCAGGCCTAATCGAGCGGAGCGAGTCGAATTGGAGACAAAGAAGATGGAAATTTCACTGACGCAGTCGGGCCCGTTACCGCCACAGGATCGTGCCTTGCGCGATGCCGCCCGCGAACTAGAGGCAAACTTTCTGGCCGAAATGTTGAAGGCTGCCAAAGTGGGCGAAACGCCAGAGGGATTCGGAGGGGGCGAAGGCGAAAACCAGTTCGCCTCCTTCATGCGGTTGGAACAGGCCCGGCAAATGACTGAAGGCGGTGGAATCGGCCTTGCAGAGTCACTGTTTCACGCCCTCAAGGAGAGAGCCAATGACTGATCAAAACGTCGCCGAACGCCTAAAAGCACTACTCGAGGCAGAGCGCACCGCGCTGTTGGAAGGCGATTTTGACCGGCTTTCCACGCTGATGGAAGAAAAGCAGGCCTTGGCAGAAGCCTTGGCACATCGTCCGCTGTCCGTGAGCGAAGTGACCCCTCTCCGAGACGGATTGCGCCGAAATCAGGAACTATTCGACCAGGCAATGGCTGGAATCCGCAATGTTGCCACCCGCATTGGCGATCTAAACCGGGCGCGACGCGCAACCGACACTTACGACGCGCATGGCAAACGCCAGACCATCGACGCACCAGCATCAAAGCGGCTCGAACGCAGAGCCTGAGAATTTGTGAAAAATCCGCAGGATAGAGAAGAAGGGGATTAGGGCTCCGTTAGGATTGAAAGGCCAAGTTGGCGACGCACCACAGCAGGTGGCGCAGACCAGCAAAGAGCTCGGGCTGCATTCGTCAGAAAGACGTCAGAGATGCCGTACGCGGCAAATGCAACCGGCGCAAAAGCGCCTTTTGAAAGCAAGGACACTCTATGTCTAGCATCCTGACGAACAACGGCGCCATGGTGGCGCTGCAGACACTGAAATCGATCAATACCAGCCTTGGCGACACCCAAAAGGAAATCTCAACCGGCAAGAGCGTGGCCAGCGCCAAAGACAATTCGGCCGTCTGGGCGATCTCCAAAGTCATGGAAGCCGACGTAAAAGGCTTCAAGGGGATCTCGGACAGCCTCAACTTGGGTCAGTCGACCGTTTCTGTTGCCCGCCAGGCCGCAGAAACCGTGACCGAACTGTTGACCGACGTAAAGGGCAAGATTGTCGCCGCCCAGGAAGAGAACGTGGACCGGGGCAAGATCCAGGCCGACATCGATGCTCTGCGTGATCAGATCTCGGCAGTTGTGGGCGCGGCTCAATTCAACGGCCTCAACTTGCTTTCGAACACTGACACCACTGCTGGTACGGGTAGCATCAACATCCTTGCTTCGCTTGACCGTTCGGGCAGCGGTGTGACGGCCTCTGACATCACTGTCGGCAAGCAGGATCTGGGCACATCCGCCGGGTCGATCGACGTCGCCAGCGCAGCTGCGGTCGCGATTGGCAGCGACGCTGCCTCTGGTGCCGCAAACGCCGCTGCAGTGGCACTGACGGGCAACGCCGCTCAGCCGACCACCCTTGCCGTCATCGGACAAACTGCCGGAGCCGGCACAGCTGCCGTAGCAGCAGGCACAGGCTTTTCGATCGAAATCACCGCTGGTGCCGGTGATCTCGCGACCTTCAACACAACCGCAACGGCTGGCGCGCAAGAGATCACTTACATCGCACGCGACGGCGATACTGAAGCTGACGTGGCCAAAGGCCTTGCCGATGCGTTCAACAAGTATGTCGCGGACAACTCGGACATCACCGATGGATTGGGAATCGCGGCATCCGTAAACGGAACCAGCGCCAACCAACTGGATTTCACTGGTGCCAACAACACCGGCGACAACTTCTCTGTCCAAGTGCGCAGTTACGCGGTGGCCGACACCACAATCGGCGGCCGGCTTGAGACGCTCTCAGACGTCGATGTGACCACACAAGCCGGTGTCGACAGCGCTCTGACAGAAATCGAGGGCCTGATTCAGACGGCCATCGACTCGGCAGCTGCTTTTGGTTCGGCCCAGGGCCGGATCGAAACTCAGGCCGACTTTGTCACCAGCCTGACCGACGCCCTGAAATCTGGGATCGGCACGTTGGTCGATGCCGACATGGAAGAGGCATCCGCCCGTCTGCAAGCGCTCCAGGTCCAGCAACAGCTGGGTGTGCAAGCGCTGTCCATCGCCAACCAGGCACCGCAGTCGCTGCTGTCTCTCTTCCGGTAATTTAACCAACCGGGGGCCGGCCAACCGGCCCCCGGATTTCAACTCCTTACTCTCATAACCAGAAGGTTCTGACGTGAACGCACAGACACTTGCGCACCGGGCCTATGCCCAAAACGCCCGCTCGACCCAGACCCCACGCGGTACCGAATATGAACTGATCGCCCGGGTGACACACCGAATCAAGGCCGCCGCCGAAGCGGGTCCTCGATCGTACCCGAAACTGGTCGAAGCGCTTTCCGACAATCAACGCCTTTGGACTGCATTGGCGGTGGATGTCGCTGACAGCGACAATGCCTTGCCAGCCGAATTGCGGGCTCGGATCTTTTACCTCGCGGAGTTTGTGCAGCACCAAACCTCACAGGTGCTGACGAAAAAGGCGCGTGTCAGACCTCTGCTGGAAATCAACGCCGCAATCCTGAAAGGATTGAGCGGCAGGAGCACACAGAAATGAGTGGACTAGTCCTGAAACTCGGGCCGCGCGAACGCGTGCTGATCAATGGAGCCGTGATCGAAAACGGCGATCGCCGCAGCCGTCTGTCGATCGTGACGCCCAATGCAAATGTCCTGCGACTGCGCGACGCGATCCACCCCGGAGAAGCAAAGACACCTGTTCGGAGGCTGTGCTATCATGCCCAGCTCATCCTGACTGGAGACGCCAGCGCCGACGAAGCGCGGGCACAATTACTGCCCCGGATCGAGGAGTTGAGTCAGATTTTGGTCGACGCCGACAGCCGGCGATTGCTGACCCAGGCGACCGAAGCCCTGCTGGGCGAACAGTTTTACCAGTGCCTCAAGGCCCTGCGCGCCCTGATTCCGCGTGAAGACAGGCTTTTGGCTACTGGACCGGCACCGCAGTAACAGGAGAACTAGATGGCCATCACTCCGATGATACCAGGCACTGGTCTGGTCGGCTGGCAGGTTTTGCAGTCAACTCTGAACACCCAGCGCACGTCGTTCAACGCCAGTGCGGAGATCGCCCGGGATACCGAGTATTTTGCTGAGAAAATCGGCAGTATCTCATCCGGTGCGGAATTGGTTGACGATCGACGCTTGTTGAGTGTGGCGCTGTCTGCCTTCGGCCTATCCGATCAGGTAGATAGTACCTATCTGATCAAACGCGTTCTTGAAGAAGGGACTGAAGACGATACAGCCCTTGCCAACAAGCTGAACGATGGGCGCTATGTGGCGTTGGCCAATGCCTTCGACTTTTCCGAAACCGTTGATTTTCCCTTTCAGGAGGAGGGGTTCGCCGATGACGTCACTGCAGCCTACGACGTCAAAGTGCGTGCCGATCTTGCCGCGCTTTTGGCGCAATCGGAGTATGTGAACGATCCGGACACAGCCGCGGCATTGGAAGAACAGACCCGGTTGGTGCTGGAAACGACCAAGGCCTATTTCGAAGAAAACATTGGCTCGGTCACGTCGGTCGATGACTTCCTAGCAGATACCGACCTGTTGAAGGTCGCATTGGGGGCGTTTGGTGCCGAGAAATGGATCAACTCTCCCAATCTTCTGAAACAGGCATTGCAAGATGGCGGCGATGGCCCTGGCGCGCTCGCCAATGTGTTGGGCGAAACGGGTCTGGCCGAAATGTCCCGTGCGTTCGGATTTGACTCGGAACCGACGACGGCCTTGCAGGCCGGAAATTTCGCCAGTGACATCATCGACAACCATCAATGGCAACTCTTCGAAGAGGCGGTCAGTGGTGTTGACGCCGCAATAGGCACCGCACTCAGCTTTCAGCGCGCGGCTCCCGGACTTGCCGGATTGTCATCGTCTGACAACACCAAGTGGTTCAACGTTCTGGGCGATACGATGATGCGCAGCGTATTTGAAACTGCGCTGGGCCTGCCCGACGGCTTCAGCCAAATCGACCTCGACAAACAATTGGAAACGTTGACCGAAAAGGCACAAAGTCGATTTGGCATTACGGAATTCGCCGATCTCGAAGATCCTGCAATTCTGAACAAGGTGATCCACAGCTATCTTCTGCAATCACAGGTGTCACAGTCTGCGGGCACCGGATCGAGCCAGATCGCGCTGACGTTGTTGTCCTCAATCAACATACAGCGCATCTGATCCCGTCACAGCAGCCGCCTACCGGGCCCGAGCGATAGGTCGCCCCTGTTGTGGACGGCGCGGCGGTGCTGCAGCGCTGCGCCGCAGGATAAGCTCCAATTTTTGAAACGCCCCTGCCGCCCCATTCAGCGATTTTTCGGCCAAAAACCCATCCAGATCTGGCCAGACCTTCATCGCCTGATCCAGTATCGGATCATCTCCTTCGCGGTACAAACCTGCGCGCACCATTGTTTCGGACCGCGCATAGGCCCCCAACAAGCTGCGCACCTTCTGAATCAACTCATTTTCATGGTCATTTGCCGCCTCTGGCAGGCTGCGGGACACGGAACGCAGCAGATCAATGGCCGGAAACCGCCCTCTTTCGGCAATCTGCCTGTCTAGCACAACATGCCCGTCCAAAACGCCGCGCAGAATATCTGCGACGGGCTCATCCATGTCCGACCCGGCCACAAGAACACTAAAAACGGCTGTAATGTCTCCTGATCCTTGCAGTCCGGGTCCCGCCCGTTCCGCCAGACGCATGATCTGGTGCGCCACCGATGGCGGATGGCCGCGCAAGGCCGGTAATTCGCCTGAGGCGATGGCCACTTCGCGGTGCGCTTCGGCGAAGCGGGTGATCGAATCCGCCAGATAGAGAACATGTTTTCCCTGGTCACGAAAATGTTCTGCAATCGTCATCGCCGCCAGCGGGCACCGGCGGCGCTCCAACGGCGAGCGGTCGGACGTGGCCGCAACCACCACGCTGCGGGCCATGCCCTCCGGGCCCAGAACAGTTGTCACAAAATCCAACACTTCGCGCCCGCGTTCACCAACCAGCGCCAGAACGACCACGTCGGCGTCCATCCCTTGCGCAAGTTGCGCAAGAAGTCGTGACTTCCCGACGCCGGACCCGGCAAACAGGCCGACCCGCTGGCCCTGAACTATCGGCAAAAGTGTGTCGAAAATTGCTAGGCCGGTATCCAGCCGCGCACCCAGTCTGCCCCGCGCAGCAGCGGGTGGTGGGCTCGCCCGAAACGGGCGACGACGTTCTCCCGGACCGAGGGGCGCCCCGTCAAGCGGTCGACCGTAGGCATCGACAACCCGCCCGATCCAGCTGTCGCAAGGGGCCAGAGTCGGAGGGCCAAGCACCGCAACCCGGTCCCCTTTGGAAACCCCGTCTGGCACCTCATCTGGCAGCATCGCCACTAGGTCGTCGCGGATCCGCAACACCTCTCCGCCAAGAACATTGCTGCCGTGCATCAGGCGCAACCTGTCACCGATGCAGGCATGTTCCGCCAACCCCCGCACCCAGATTATTGTGCCGTCAACTGATTGCACGCGCCCAACGGCGCGCACCGGCTGCATCTGCGAAATCCGCGCCCTGAGTCCATTGATGTCTTCGTCCATCGTTCGCTCCGTTCATTCCTCGCAAACCATATCTAAAGGAATCAGCGTTAAGCCTTGATTTAAGCAATCGAGGGAGAAGCCCCGATGTTCCAGAATTTGGACGTCTTCAGAACGGCGATGGCCATGGCGCGGCATGCGGGCATGCAGCAGGCTTTTAGCAGCCAGAATATCGCAAATGCGGATACACCCGGTTACCGGGCCCGCGAATTGCCGGAGTTTGGCGAAACTCTGCGCGACTCGATGATGGGTCAGCGGGCATCGCGCGACCGGCATCTCAACGGCAACAACGGTCGTTCGGTCGATATCTCCGAACGCCGCGACGCGTTGGATCCCAACGGCAACACTGTCTCACTTGAGCAGGAGATGGTCACCGCCGTGGACGCAAAGCGCCAGCATGACCGCGCACTGGCCATCTACCGCAGTAACCTCAGCATCCTGCGCGCCAGCCTTGGCCGTTGATAAAGGAATAATCCAATGAGTGATTTTTCAAATGCTTTGAAAGTGACCACTACGGGCCTGCAGGCACAGGCCGCGCGCCTGCGTCTTTTGTCCGAGAACATCGCCAACGTCGACACGCCCGGCTATCGGCGCAAGACCATGCCGTTTGAGGCCATGCCCACCGCCGCAGATGTGACCGGGGTCAGGGCGGGCGATGTCACGCTGGACCGGACAGATCTTGAGGTTGTCCACGATCCTGCGCATCCGCTTGCCGATGAGACCGGCACCTACCTTGGGTCCAATGTCGATTTGATCATCGAGATTGCCGACGCCCGCGAAGCACAAAGATCGTATGAGGCCAATCTCAAGATGTTTGACCAGACGCGCCAAATGTCGACCAGCCTGATGGATCTGTTGCGTCGTTAACCCCCTGATATTCATAGTGATAGGAGACCAGAATGGACGTCCGTTCTCTATTTGCCGCGCAGAAATATGCGGCCTCTCGCCCCGCGATGCAGCCTGAACCGGAACAGGCGGTGCCGCTGGAAAAGGACTTTACCCGCATCACGGAGGAATTCGTCGATCAGTTGCGGCAAGCCGAGGAGACGGCCAAGACCGCGATGACCAGCGACGCCGATCCTCACGCGCTGGTCGAGGCGTTGGCCCAATCCGAATTGGCCGTCGAAACCGTGGTTGCGGTGCGTGACAAGGTCGTCGAGGCCTATCAGGAAATCCTCAGGATGCCAGTCTGACGCCATGCTAACAGAGGTCGTCTTTTTCGACACGCTGCGCATGGGGTTGTGGATCGCCACGGTGACCTCCGTGCCGATTCTGTCCGCCGCGCTGGTCATGGGGGTTGGCGTTGGCCTGTTTCAGGCACTCACCTCTATCCAAGAGATGACGCTGACCTTTGTGCCCAAACTGCTGGCCATTGTCGCCGTCTTCTGGATGTCGATGAGCTTTATGACTCGCACGCTCGTGGATTTTTTCCAGGGGCAAATCATTCCCCTTATCACCGGAGGCTGACATGGAAACTGCCGGCTATGCCGCCCTTTCCCGGCAATCGAGCCTGATGCGCGAAATGCAGGTTATCGCAAACAACATCGCCAACGCCAATACCACCGGCTATCGGCAAGAGGGCATGATCTTTTCCGAATTCGTGGCCGAAGGCGACGGGATGGCCGCCGTATCCATGGGTGCCGGACGCATCGGCTCCACCTCTTTGCGGCAAGGCACCCTAGAACAGACCGGCGGCCTGTATGATCTTGCGATTGAGGGCGACGGTTTCTTTCTGGTTGAAACCGGCGATGGACAGCGCCTGACCCGCGCCGGGGCATTTTCGCCCAGCGCTGAAGGGACCTTGGTCACACCGGACGGTCACCCGGTTCTGGACGAAAGCGGCGCGCCGATCTTTGTCCCGCCCCAGGCCGTTGGCCTGGCGATTGCCCGCGACGGCACGATCAGCACTGAGGGTCGTCCAATCGGACGAGTCGGAGTTGTGCAACCGCTGGAACCGCAGGGCATGATCCGCGAAGGCGGTCAGATGTTCCGCAGCGACTCCGGGTTCGAACCTGTCGAGAATCCCCGCGTCATGCAGGGCTTTGTCGAGGCCTCAAACGTCGATCCGATCCTTCAAGTGGCCCGAATGGTCGAGGTGCAACGCGCCTACGAGCTGGGTCAAAGTTTCATGGAGCGAGAGGATGAACGCATCCGCAGCGCTCTGAAAGCCTTCATCAAATAGGAGCCGTCACATGCGAGCCCTCAAGATTGCCGCCACCGGGATGAGCGCCCAGCAAATGCGGGTCGAAGTCATCTCGAACAACCTCTCGAACATGAGCACGACGGGCTACAACGCCCGCCGGGCCGAATTCGCCGATCTCCACTATCAACAACTTGCCCGCGCCGGGTCTGTCAGCGCGGCAGACGGGACGGTCTTGCCAACCGGGGTTCAACTGGGCCTTGGTGTTCGGCCCGCCGCCGTTTCCATGCAGCTACAACAGGGGGCTTTGTCCGCAACCGGCGGCGATCTTGACCTTGCCATTGAGGGCAATGGGTATCTGGAGGTCACGCTACCATCAGGACAATTGGGCTATACCCGTGATGGCGGGCTGAAGCGGACGGGTGAAGGGCTGATCGTCACGTCCGAAGGTTTCCCAATCTCGCCCGAGATCGTAATCCCCGAGGATGCCTACAGTATCTCGATCAATCCCGACGGCGAAGTCTATGCCTATTTCCAGAACGACCCCGAGGGTCAGCTTTTGGGTCAATTCACCCTGTCCGGGTTTTCCAACCCCAAGGGGCTGGAGGCGATCGGCTCCAACCTATTTGTCGAGACTGAGGCCTCTGGCCCCGCGCTCCAGACGACGCCCGGCCAAGACGGGCTTGGGACGGTGCGGCAGGGTTACCTGGAAGACAGTTCGGTGGATGCCGTCAAGGAAATCACCGACCTGATCGAGGCGCAGCGGGGGTATGAACTGAACTCTAAGGTCATCTCTGCCGCTGATCAGATGATGGGCGCCACGGCGCAGGTCCGCTGATGCGTTGGTTGGTCCTGTTCGCCTTGGTCCCCGCAATATCCCCAGCGGACACGGTTGTCGCCACGCAGACCATCCGTCCGCAACAGATCATCACGGCGGATGCCGTACGCCTCGATCCTGCACAGTTGACCGGCGCATTTACGACACTCGACGCGGTAATCGGACAGGAAGCGCGGACAGCCATCTACCCGGGCCGCGCAGTAATGCGCGGTTCCGTCGGTCGGCCTGCACTGGTGGATCGAAATCAGGCGGTCGAACTGGTCTACGCGCACGTCGGCCTGCGCATCAAGGCCGAGGGGCGGGCGCTGGGTCGTGGCGCGGCAGGTGAGCGCATTCGCGTTATGAACGTGGATTCACGCACCGTTCTGTTCGGGACGATTTCCCCGGACGGCAGCATTCTGGTGAACAAGTGAGGACTGACATGTTGCGACGACTTGGCCTGATTGGATTGGCTCTGGCCGCAAGCGCCTGCGCGCGGATTGATCACATCGGCAAAGAGCCTGATTTCACGCCCGACACCAGCAGCCCGGAGCGCGTTGCGATGATCGCCTCCGGTTTGCCACCGGGGGACGCGTCCAAACGCGGAGCAGATCGCGCCTCTCTCTGGAGCGGTGGAAAAACCTCTCTGCTTGGAGATCGGCGCGCGGTCAGGCGCGGTGACATTATGACGGTCGTGATCGAAATCGACGAAAGCGCAGAAATCAAGAACCAGACTTCGCGATCTCGGTCGGGGTCGGAAAGCCTGGGCGTCCCTGCTCTTTTCGGCATTCCGCAACGTATCAATCAGGGTATCACCGACGGTGCGAGCCTTGATGACGCGGTTTCGATCAAGTCGTCCAGTGATGCCAGCGGCGATGGATCGGTTCGGCGCAGCGAAAGCCTGACCCTGCGCGTTGCAGTCACGGTGATCGATGAGTTGCCAAATGGCGTCCTGGCCATCGAAGGAAGTCAGGAAGTCAGGGTGAACTTTGAACTGCGCGAACTGCTTGTATCTGGTTACGTCAGGCCCGAAGACATCTCGCGCCAGAACGAAATAACCTATGACAAAATCGCGGCGGCCCGCATTTCCTACGGCGGGCGCGGTCAGATCAGCGACATGCAGCAACCCAGGATCGGCCAGCAAGTGCTGGATGCGATCCTGCCCTTCTGAGGTCGGTTCATGCTTAAGAAATTGCTTCCAATCGTTCTGGCCCTGATTGGCACCGGCGCTGGCGTCGGCGCCGGATTATTCTTGATGCCTGCAAACGGGGATGTCCCGGATGTCGCGGACAATGCTGTCGTCAAGTCTGACGGCCTCCATACGGCGGCCGACTCGCACAAATCAGACCCCCACGGAGGCGAAGGCAATGAATACGTCAAACTTAACAACCAGTTCGTGATCCCCATCATGGGCGCAAAGAGGGTCGAGGCGTTGGTTGTAGCAGCTCTGAGTCTGGAGGTCAGTGGCGGCGCGAGCCAGACGGTTTACGCGCGTGAGCCGAAACTGCGGGACGTTTTTCTACAAGTCATGTTCGACCATGCCAATATCGGCGGTTTCGAAGGTTCATTTACGTCCGGCGATCGAATGGAAATTCTGCGTTCTGCCCTTCTCGATGCGGCACGTTCGGTTCTGGGATCGGACGTACAGGACGTGTTGATCACTGAAATCGCCCGTCAGGACGCCTGACCAAACCACAATTGCGTTAGCTTTGCAGGCCACCCTTACGGGGTGGCCTTTGCCGTTCAGGGATCATGAAAAACCCTGGGCCCGCCCCTCGCGGAGAATGCCCAGCGCGTCATTCGCATCCGCCTCAGCCTTGAGCCGACGTTTTTGCTGGGCTTCCGCCTCTTGGCGGGCCAGTTTTCTGGCAGCTTCGACTCGGGAAAACGCGGTTTTAGCCCGCGCGAGGCTATCTGCCTCCTGCGCTCGGGCCATAGCGCTATGGCGCAGGATCTCTGCCCGCCGTGTCGCCAGCCAGCCCTGCCACAACGTGTCCGCACCCAGTATCTGTCTGGCGTTTATTGACCCGGTGTCAGATTGAGCGGCTTGGCGCAAACCGTCGATCTGCGCCAGTTCTCCCGCAAGACGACTGCTTTCGGCAAGGTTTCGTCGGTGTTTCTCGAGATCTCTTTCCAACAGCAATTCGGTTGCTTCGGTCAGATCATCATATTTGGATGTCACCAGCGCTTCTCCTTGGCTTTGGCACGCATACTGTCGGCAAAACGGATCGCCGCTGCGACGGGCCGATAGTGATCCGCCGCAATCTCCGCGCCGATTTTTGTGGTGGCGTACAGCGCCCGCGCGGTTGGCGGATCAGAGTGGATCGGAACGCCGGCATCCTTCGCCGCCTCACGGATGCGCGCCGCAACGGCGTCTTGACCTTTAGCCACACACACCGGTGCAGATCCCCCCATCCGGCTCCACTTCAGGGCGACAGCAAAATGGGTCGGGTTGACGATGATCACATCCGCCTTCGGAACCTCACCCATCATCTGGTTCAACGCCAGTTCTTGAGCACGCATGCGGCGGTGTTGTTTTAGGTGCGGATCGCCCTCGGATTCCTTCATTTCGTCGCGCAACTCCTTCATCGTCATCCGGTTTTTGCGAATGTGTTCAGCGCGTTGCCAGAACAAGTCGATTCCACCTATAACCACTGCAATCAGAACAACGATGAACAGAAACTGCTGAATGAGGCTGGTCATGCTCAGGACAACCTCGCCCGGCGTACCCATGATCACACCAATGATCACATCCCGTTTGCCACGCAAAAATACCGCGAGAAGGATGGAATAAACGCTCAGTTTGACGAAACTCTTGAAGAACTCGAACAGACCCCGACGACCGAACTTGTTCTTGGCGTTCTCTATCGGGTTGATGCGCGATGCCTTGGGTGCCAATTTCGACCCGGTGAATAGCACCCCGCGAGTTGCAAAAAGCGTCAGAAGGACAAACAGCCCGGGCACCGCGAGAAAAGGCAACGTAGGCGTCAGGGCCGCCGACATTACGGAACCTACCATTGCGGGCGCGCCATCCTCAAAGAACAGGGCCTCCAGCCGGTCGGGCTGTTCCAACAGTGGCAACAGAGAATCCGCAAATTGCGACAGACCGGGACCACCCAGCGCCACCATGCAGATCAACATGCCAAGGTAGGCCATCGCTGTCAGAATGTCAGGCGCGCGCGGGATTTCGCCCTTTTTTCGGGCCTGATCGAGTTTTCGCTCAGAGGGTTCGTGACTCTTTTCCGCCGAATCGTCTTGCTGCGACATGGAGATCTACCTGAAGGGCGCGGCAAGAAAGCCGTCAAAGGCATGTAACCAGACCGAAAGCAGGATCGGGGCCGAGATCATCAATAGCGCGATTGCCCCGAACGTAATGACAGGCGCACCGACAAACGCCACCATAAGCTGGGGCATCGCCTTGTTGATAACGCCCAACGTCAGGTTGTAGATCACCGACATCAGGACAAACGGCGCGGCAAGGGTAAACGCCAACGCGAAACTCTGCCCTACGCGATGACGCCCGGCGTCGGCCACATCGGCTGGATTTGGAAATTGCAGCGCTGGCAGCAGTTCGTACGACAGGATCAGGAAGGACGCAGCCTTTATGTGAAAGCCGGTCGCCATCAAAAGCGCCAGCGCCGCCGTGGTGAGGATATGGCCGATGGCCGGCAGCGGATCGAGCCCCGATCCCCCCAAAAGCTGCGAAAGTGAGGTGGATTGCGCGGCCATTGCCCCGGCAGTCTGAATGGCTAGAATGAACAGCCGCAGCATTATTCCCAGAAACAGCCCGCTGAGCGTTTCCGTGGCCAGCACCATCACAAACGCACCAAGCGTTGGGTCCGGCAGGTCGATCCCCGGTGCGACGGCCGGCGTGACAATCACAGTCAACATGATTGCGATGACAAGACGGACTCGGACGGAAATGACCTGTTCACCCAAGCCGGGAAGGGCCGCAAGAGTCGCTGCAACCCGGAGAAACACCACCAGTGAAAGCCACAGCCCGCCTGAAAAATGTTCCATCAGAGGGTGCAGTGCGGTCACGCGGCCACTACCCCAACCAGTGCAGGCCGTGCCTCCAACCCAATTTCTTCATAGGACATGACCGGCGCATTGAGGCCCTTGGCAACCATAACCGTGCGCAAGAATCTTCGGCGTCGGGCAGAGGTGACCACGGCGGCAGAGACACCCCGGTTAGCCGCTTCGCCAATGGTTTCCGCCAGGCCGCTGGTGAGCGCCTCAAACTTGTCCGGCGGCAATGCAACGTCCAGCGCGCCTTGGCTACTTTCAACTTGGTACGACAAAAAGGTTTCTTCCCATTCCGGGGCAAGTTGGACGAGTGGAATAGTCCCGTCATCGCGTCGCATCCCTGCCACAAGCTGAAAGCCTAGGCGCTGACGCACATGTTCACAGATAGCCTCGGCCTGGGATTGCTGGCCCCGCATTTCGGCAATTGTCTCAAGGATCAACGGTAGGTTGCGCACCGAAACCTGTTCATCCAACAAGAGCCGCAGCACCTGAAGTAGGGTGTCGATTTGCACTTTGTCCGGGATCAGCTCATCCAGCAGCTTGCGATTTGCTTCGGCACGGGACTGATTGCTGAGAGAAACCATTTCATCCAGCAGACGGCGCAGCGCCTTCAACGTCAGAAGTCGACCAAAGTTGCGGCGGATAACTTCAAGCAAGTGCGTTGCCAACACCTCGGTCGGTGAGACGATGGTCGCTCCGGTGATCGCGGCTTTTTCCTGATCCTCGGGCCGCAACCAGCGTGCGGGCGCACCGTAGACTGGTTCGGAAACGTCACGTCCCTGCGGCAGAGCACCGCTGAACTCCGGCAAAAGTGCAAGAACGAAGTCGGGATTCAACTCACCCCGCGCCATTTCGACTCCGTGGATGCGGATCACATAGGTGCCGGTCGGCAAAGAAGGGGCGTCCGTCAGCCGGATCTCTGGCAGGACGAGGCCGAAATTTGACGCAATGTGACGCCGCATGTTGGCTATTCTGACGTCCAGTCCAGTGCCCGGATCCAACACCATATTGACCAGATCGGGTGCAAATTCGACATGGATATCGTCCAAATCAAGGACGTCGCCCATGTGCTGAACGGTTGGCCCAGGCTCTTCCTCAGCAGCTTCTGTGCTGTCTTCTGTTTCAGGGGGGCGTCTGGACAACCACCAGGCCGTCCCGCCAAGAACCCCGCCGCCAAGAATGAAGGGCACAAAGGGCAGGCCCGGAACCAGCGCAAAAAGCACCATCAGCACGGCAACCGCCAAGAGCGCCGAGGGATGTCGCCCGAGTTGGGCTGCCACGGCAACGTCCGTTGCCCCGGTCGCCCCCCCACGTGCCAGTAAGAGACCCGCTGCAATCGAAATAATCACAGCCGGAATTTGGGATACCAACCCGTCACCCACGGTCAGGATCGCATAAGTTTCAAGCGCGCTACTCAGCGGCATACCATGCATTACGGTGCCCATGATGATCCCCATGACGAGGTTCAATATGGTGATCAAAAGGCCGGCAACTGCGTCGCCCTTGACGAATTTCGACGCGCCGTCGAGAGACCCGAAAAAGGTTGTCTCTTGTTGTTCAGTTTCACGGCGGCGCTTAGCCTCTGCATGGTCGATCGCCCCCGCGGACATGTCCGCGTCGATTGCCAGTTGCTTCCCCGGCATAGCATCAAGGGCAAAGCGTGCCGAAACCTCAGCCATGCGTGCTGAGCCTTTTGTTATCACGGCAAAGTTAACAATCATCAGGACACCGAAGACGACAAGCCCTAGAAAAACACTGCCCCCCATGACGAAATTGGCAAAGCCTTCGATTACCTCGCCTGCGGCGTGTGTGCCGGTATGCCCCTGACCTATGATCAGTTTGGTTGAGCTGACATTCAGCGACAGCCGCAGCATCAGCGAGGTCAGCAGAATCGTCGGGAATGCGGAAAAATCAAGCGGGCGTTCGATGAACAGCGTGACCGTAAAAATCAGAATGGCGAGGCCGAACGACGCAGCCAGACCGACATCCAACACCCAGGATGGGACCGGCAAAACCATCATGACAATCACTGCCATAAGCGCAAGCGCCATAAGGATAGTGGGTTTGAAGAGGCTAGAAGGTGACATGGGCTGCTTTCTCGCTGTCACGCCGGACGACGGCGGTTTGCTGGCCGACCAATGATAGGAGGAGGTATACTTATTCTCTCTCCCTCATTGCCGAGTGGGTTACATTCCACGTTGACGAGAGCGGCAGGTTGCTAGCGCTCCTGATTTGACGCAAATTTTAGGGGTGGCAGACAAACCAGATGCGCAGAGAACAAGGATCTCGACACCAAAGGCGGGGCTTGTCGACCTCGGTTCGCACCTCGCCCGGATCTGCGGGTTGTGCCGAATCCCTGTTCCGAGCCGTGCCGATGTTTGAACCATCCTGACCACGTCAGCATTCCGCCGAATGTGGGACTGCGCCATTTCTTGGCCTTCCTATTCAGTCTTCCATACCTTCTTGGGTAGGCCAGAACAGTTTAGAAACCGTAAGGAAAATTCAGTCCTCAATTGGAACAGAAGTTGCATCCAGCAGCGCTCGAAGTGTCTCTCGAGAGTGCGCGCTGGCCGCTGATAAGGTATTTGCAGCGGAAAGGGTCAAATCCGATGCATCAAAGGCAACCGGCGTAGTTTGCATGAGGCCCGCTGCCGGTGCTAGGATAGTGTCGCTTTCGGCGACATCCTCCCAGTCACCAGATAACCAAGCGGCGTCCACAGCGGCCGGGCCATCACCAATGCTCTCATATATGGCCTTGGTAAAGACATGGTCGCCCATTTGGCGACGCGCCTCGGCACGCAACCGCACTACCCGATCTCCGCGTTGCCCAATCAAGATGATCTCGGCCTCTTCAGGGCGAGAAAGGGCGAGAAGCGCCGCCGCTCTGGCTGTGCGGGACTCGGGCAAACTGTTCTCGTCGGGCGTCACGTCCAACTGTTCAAGGGCGATGTCAGGCAGGCCAAGGGACAAGAAACGCTCGGCGATATTGATCCCGGTCGCGGATTGATCAGGGTGCAAACCGTCTGCAAGCGACAGAGTTGCCAGCTTCAGAAAGGTCAGGTCATCTGCTCTCTCGACAAGGAACTTCAGGGCAACTTGCTGCATAAATGCGACAACCTCTGGCGGCATGCCGTGCGGGGCGTCGAATTCGGCAAACGCAGCGTCGAACGCACCGTTTATCAACAGCGAACGCACGTGCGATTTCCAGAGTTTCTGGCCATCCTCTGTGTTGCGCAATTCTGTTGCAAAGGCATCGGACAATTCGACGATACGCGTTGGCACCGGCGTGTCCGTCGCGTCGGCAAGTTCAATTGCCGCAGCAACGGCCTTCGCCGCTTCAGGACCGCCGGCAACGGAAAGGTCATGTAGGCGTTTTCCCGCCTCGCCATGTCGTCCTTCCTTTAGAGCCAGTTGCGCTTTTCCCAAGGCAATACTGTCGGTTTCCTCACCTTCCATTCGCTGCAAGCGGCGCAGCACATCTTTTGCGACGTCAGAGTAGCCAGATCGGGACAAGTGATCGACCAACTTGGGCCCCAAATGCGACCGCAGATGTTTCGGCAAGGTTTCAAAATTGCGCAGGATGGCGGCAGCAGAGATTTTCGGAGCGTCGGGCGACGGAGGCAGCGACAAAACTGACCAAAGCGCAGCTGCGCCGTCACATCCGGCCAGCCCATCGAAGAGGCCAGTGGGGTCCGGTTCGCCATCGACGACATACGACAGCGCGACAAGGATCGGGGCCTGCATTTCAGGTTGCAGGGAAAGAGCCGAGCGAGCCTCGGCACCAAAGCCATAGTACAGCAACGACGTTGCATATTGCCGAAGAAAATTCGGTCCAATCCTATCAAACTCTCCAAAAACCTTGCCACGTCTTTCTGCCAGAATAACGTTTGGATCGTCATCTGCTTGGGACCAGGAGCCAATCGCAAGATCACGGTCATGGACACACACTTCACCGCCGACCGAAATGCGCCCATTTTGCAAAGCTTGGTGGTCCAGACCCGACAGGCCTACCGCAAGCCGTCTTGCGAGAGTACCCGGGTCAATTGACAACACATCGGGAATCACTGGGTCGGGTTGGCGATCCTCCACCTGTATGGGCGCAGCGGGAGACCTGATAACCGGATCCAAAAGTCCCTGAGTCGCCGCCACGGCAAGGTCCGCGGCGAGTTGGTTACCAAGATCGCGTGACGCAGACGGCCCCCCGTCCCGGGAATTGAGGATGGACGAGACCAAATCCTCGGCCACACTGTCCGCAAAATAGGGCAGAAGGCGCGCTTCTTCCGATTGAGGTCCGATCTGCGGGGCATCGCCGAAGCGGATTTGGGCAAACTCACGCAGTAAGGGCGACCGAACAGGATCTGTTGTTTCGGATTCCCGCCAGACGGTCCTGGACGAAGCAATTTGCGCCAGTGGATCAGATGGCGCAATGTCGATCACCAACATGGTTCCCCTTAATACAAATGCTTCCGCACCACATTGACAACTCAAACCTATATCTAGCCCTCGGCCATCCGCCGATGGCGTCAACCCGGCGATCCGTTCAGTTCCAATCCGGTTGAAGACTGTCGAAGTGTCAAATTCGTACGGCCCAGAGCCCAATGAAAGCGCAACGCGCGCGGCCTCTTGATCAGGTATCAGTTCCCAGTCAGTTCCATCAGGAACATCGAGGACAAGTCGCGTGAATTCCCCATGTTCACCGCTTCGCACTGTCACGGTTTGCGCCGCCGTAACGGTCGGCAAGAGCGCAATCAGCAGCCACAAAATCCAGCGGGTCATGCGGCCTCCTGTTTGACCGATTTCAACGCCTCTTCAAGATCCTCAAAGCTTGGTCGGAAGTGGTCCGGCGTATTCTGACGACCAACTTCGATGCAGATGTTGGTTGCATGGTTGTGAAGATTGGCCACCAGGACTTCGCGGATCAGGTGATAAAATTGAAGGTCCTCTTCCGCGACGGCCTTGACCTTGGTCGCAAACGGTCCGACGAGCCCGTAGGCTAGGAACACGCCCAGAAACGTGCCAACCAGGGCGCCACCAATCAGCTTGCCCAATACTTCGGGCGGCTGATCGATTGACGCCATTGTCTTGATCACGCCTAGAACCGCCGCAACGATTCCGAGAGCTGGCAGGGCGTCCGCCATGGATTGCAGCGCGTGACTGGAGTGCAGGGCATGGTGCTGCATTCCGTCCAGCCGTTTGTCCAGAACCTCTTCCACCTGGTGCGGATCGTCATAGTTCATCGAAACGGATCGCATCGTGTCGCAGATCAGTTCAATGGCGTATTTATCAGCCAGTATCTTGGGGTACTTTCCGAAGATGTTGGATTCTTTTGGGGATTCGACGTGCTCTTCAATGGCGACCGGGTTCTGCCGGGCCAACCGGATCAGTTCGAAGAGCAAGCAAAGCAAATCTCGATAGTCTTCGGGTTTCCATTTTGCGCCCTTGAAGACTTTGGCCACGTCTTTGAGCGTGTGCTTCACCGTTGCGCCGTCATTGCTGATCAAAAAGGCGCCGGTGGCGGCCCCCCCGATCATCATAAACTCAAACGGGAGCGCCTTGATGATGATCCCCAACTTGCCGCCAGCGGCAAGGTAGCCGCCGAAAACCATGGCGAAGATCACCACGATACCAATGATTCCGAGCATATACGCTCTCCCGATCCGTTGCCGTCGCCAGCCTGTCAGCCAGCCGTTAAGAAAGCCTCATCAACACCGCTACATCACCACAAAATCGGCGTGCAAAGCACCGGCGGCCTTAATGCTCTTGAGAATGTCGATCATATCCCGCGGGCTGACCCCCAATGCGTTCAGACCGGCGATCACCTCTGACAGATTTGTGCCCGTCGGAACCTCGGCAAGGCCGATACCCGGCTCTTCTTCAATCAGGGCACCGGTGCGCGGCACCACTACAGTATCCCCATCGCTGAACGGGTTAGGCTGGATCGCCAGAGGCGCCTCTTCGATCCGAAGTGTCAGATTCCCCTGCGATACCGCTACGCGGGAAATTCGCACGTCAGAACCCATCACAATGGTACCTGATCGCTGGTCGACAACGACCCGTGCGCGGCGCTGTGGTTCGACCGCAAGGTTTTCGATGGCCACGACCGCCCGAGCCGGCGACCCGGCCCCGGCGCGTTGCAGGTCCACACTGATCGTTCCCGCGTCCAGCATTGTCGCCGCCCGCCGCCCGATGGAGCGATTGATAACATCTTCGATCCGCGCGGCGGTTGTGAAATCCGGCTCGCGGAGTGCCAATCGCAGCGTGGACAATTGGGTGAAATCAAATTCAATTTCCCGTTCGATCCGGGCCCCCGAGGGAACTACCCCTGCCGTCGGTACGCCTTGAACGATCCGGGCTGCCTCACCTTCGACTTCGACACCGCCTGCAATGATTGTGCCCTGAGCTACGGCGTAAATCTGACCATCCGCGGCATTCAGCGGAGTCATGATTAGTGTGCCGCCCAAAAGGCTTTTGGCGTCACCGATGGCCGAGACCGTTATGTCAATCTGGCTGCCGATCCGCGCAAACGGAGGGAGCTTTCCGGTCACCAAGACCGCCGCCACATTGCGCGGGCGAAACTGCTCGCCCGTGACGTTCACGCCCAGCCGTTCAAGGATGTTCGACATGATTTCTTCGGTAAAGGGCGAATTTCGCAGTCCGTCTCCAGTCCCGTTCAAACCAACAACTAGCCCATATCCGACAAGGTCGTTCGACCGCACGCCATCAACCTCGACCAAATCCTTGATGCGGACGGATTGAGCCGATGCCGGGATACCAAATGCCAACGCCAGAAAGAACGAGAGGAAGAAACGAGTGAACATCAGAGATACTCCGCAAGGGAAAGTCGCTGGGATCTGGCCGTGATGGCGTAGAGGCTTTCCAGCTGAGTCCGGATATTTTCGTAGCGGGACGCGGTGTAGTATTGATCCGTTCCCACCAGATCGAGCCTGGCGATATTCGTGGCCGTGAATTCTGCCGAGTTTCGGGCTGTTGTCTCTTCGACGCGCGCCTCCAGCGCCCCAAGACCCGCGCGCAGCTCGACAACATCCTGCTGCGCGGCAAGCAGGTCTCGCCCGGCGGTGGTCAGGATTTCGATTTGCAGATCCTGATCGAACCCCAAGGTGCCATCCGTTGCCAGCGCCGCCATAACCATGGGTTTCAATACTTCACGAAAAACGGGGTCCGTTGCCCGGATATCCAGGTTGGCGCTCTCTGTTTCAGAAAGCTTCAGGGGCGCAAGACCGGTGTTGGACCCCTCATAAGTATTTGTTTCATAGGTTCCGCCTGCGCCAAAGAAGGTATCCAGCACAGCCTCGACGCCAGCCATATCGGTCTGGCCGACAAGTGCCGTCCGCACATCGTTCAGTAGAGCATCGGCGCTTTGGACGGCTTGCCGGTCTGTTGCAGTTCCCGAAAACAGAAACCTCCCGGCAACGGAGCGGTTGAGACCGTTCATTACTTGGCTAAGTGCATTTTCCGCGTCGTCGGCCATCGTGCTTAGCAAGGCCGAGTTTGGCGTGAGTTCTGCCGCAATGAGCGTTTGCGACAGCGTTTCGCTCCTCCCTTGGATCTCATCAAGTGCCGTTTGCATCGACCCGGAGAGAAAGCTGGCCTCGGTCGTATTGACCCGGTAGGTGTCCATCCGCGAAAGAGCGCGGTCGATCGACTGCAGCCCGGTCAAATCACCATGCAGATGATTGCCCGCGTCCCTGACGAATCCGGTCGAGACCTCGACCGCAAGTTTATCCATTTCCTCACGCAGGCGCACCTGGTTGGTGCGCAACACCAGGGCGCGCGCCATGTCTCCGATGACTTCCATGTCGGATTCTCCTTATATGGACATCAGCTGGTCAAACAGTCCGTCGATCGTCGACATGACCTTGGCGTTGGCTGTGTAATGCTGTTCGATCTGCATCAGGCGTTGCAATTCCTGATCCGTGTCCACTCCCTTGGACAGCTCCAATTCCTTGAGCGCGGCGTTCTGGATCGAAACAAAGGTTTGCGCGTCTTCTGCCCGCACACGCTCTCCCGTCGCTGACGATGCGAATTCCGAGATGTGGTTGGCAAAGCTTCGCGAGATGGCGGTCAAGCCTGAAGAACTCGGCACGGTGGCAGCCCCAAGCGCATCACTGATCCCTTGCAGAAGCCGTGCATCGCCTACGTCGCCTTGTGTCGCCGCGCCCAAGCCGTCGCGCAGCCGCCAAGTGCCGCCGCTGTCCGGTGCTACCAGACTATTGATTTCAATTCGGCTCGCGATACCGGCCTCGTTCACAGGAAGAAATGCCAGTCCGCCATCGGTGAACAAGCCCGGATCAGTCGCGCCCAACGTGATGTCCGGACCACCTGGCCCCAGCCGCTCGATCAGATCGCGGGCTATCCCGTCGAGTTGCGACTGATATTCCACCGCCGACTCGTCCCGGATTTGGAACTGAGCAGCCAAGCTGCCCCCGGCAAAAAGCACTGATCCGTTAAGATCCACCGGCGTGCCGTTCATTGTTAGTCCGTTGAGCTGACCCCCGCCGAACGTCATGCCCGCGCCGATCCCAAAACTGGGCTCAAACCCGATCTCGACCGGCGAACCATCAAGCAAAACAGCCCCACCGCGCGAAAATACAGCAATGTCGCCCTTGTCACGTTCGACCACGCGCAATGGAACAATTTCAGAGATACTGTCCAGCACCCGCTGCCGCTCATCGTATAGACTGGCCGAATCCGTTCCGGTCGACCGCGCCGCGACGATATTGTCATTCAGCGCGTCCAGCCGCGACAGCGCGTTGTTCAAGGTTTCGACCTGCGCGCCGATGCTGGTGTCTGCGGTTTGTCTGGCCGCCTGCACCTCATCCGACAGAGCGTTGAGAGACTGCGCCAAAGAATCCGCATTGTATGATACAAGCTCGAGCCGCTGGGTCGACGCAGGGTTGGACGCCGCGTTCAACAGCGCATTCTCGAACACGTTGATCCGGTCGGTGAGTGAGCCGGGAACCCCGGACTCTCCCACCAGATCCTCGATCCGGCGGGCGAAATCAAATCGGGTCGTGGCATCGGCAAGAGAGGCGTCCGCAACCATCCGGTCGCCGGTCAGCACCGGGTCCGAAAAGCGGATTGTACCCGAAATGCGTACACCTCCGGTGGTGCCGACGGCCCCAGGGACGAGCTCAAGCGTTCGTCGTCCATAGCCTTCTGTCGTGGCGTTAGAGATATTTGTAGACACTAGGCCCGCAGCCCGAGAATTGGCATTGAGCCCACTGAAGGCATTGTAAAGCGCGCCTGAAAGAGACATCTAGCGACCCCCTTTATGAAGTGACAAAGGCGCTGTCAGCGCTTGATGTTGGTGGTTTCCTGCAGCATTTCGTCAACGGTCTGGATGACCTTGGCGTTCGACGAATACGCTCGCTGCGTCTGGATCATATCGGTGAGTTCGCTCGCCACATCTGTGGTACTTTCCTCACGCGCAAAGCTGACAACGTCGCCAGTGGGTCCGTCACCCGCGTCCCATAGGAAAAAGCTGCCGCTTTCCGGGGATGGCATGTAGATCTGCTTATCCAGTGCCACCATTCCGTTGGGGTTGGGGACATCGACCAGCGGCACCTGGTAGATGATCGAGGTGATGCCGGTATCAAAGAAGGCATAAACGAAACCGTTTTCGTCAATCTCGACCGACGTCATGTTGCCCGCCGGAGAGCCGTCTTTGGCAATATTCAGCGGTGCAAATTTGTCAGATCGTTGGGTCAGCCCGTCATTGGTCCCAGGACGACCGATGTTGATTTCAATCGGGCCGCCCGCTGTGGTCACGATCACCGTGCCGGTGGCAGAGTCATAGGCCCCGCCCACGGCGCCGGCGACAACGGTATCCAACGTACCACCAGAGGCCTGAGTGCCATCAAAGGTTACGGTATATTCGCCAACGATAGCTCCTGCGCTGGCGGAATCCGTGATGACGACAGTCCACTCATTTGACGATCCCGACGCCGGAATGGTGGGCGTAAAGGTCATGGTCAAGTTTTCAGACCGCCCGAAATTGTCATAGTATTCAACCGGCAGCGTCAACGGATCACCAGACGCTGTTGAATAGGTTTCTGTCGCCGGAAGGTTCAGGCCCAAAGTCATCGACGTGGTCGGCTCGCTAAGATACTGGTTGAGCGCGATCTGCACCGGTTCCAGGCCAGCAGAGCTGTCGCGCGCATTGGTCGGGACCGTTCCATCGGCGTTGGCTTTCCACCCCAGCAGCATCAGACCCGAGTCGGTCTTGAGATAGCCATCTGCATCGACCCGGAACGAGCCGGTCGTGGTCAGGTACATCTGCGGGTCACCGCTGCCCGCAAGAACCTGCGATTCCTGGGCGACCGGCAGAAAGCCCTGACCTCGCACAGCAAGATCCGTGGCATTGTTCGTGGCGACCAATGCGCCGCTTTCATCTATCATGCGTTGCGTGGACGACCGAACACCAGCTGCGGTGTAGGTCGCCCCATTCCCCTGCATGACCATGGCAGTAAAATCGGCTTCGACCCGTTTATACCCCTTGGTCGCAGAGTTTGCGATGTTGTCAGAAATGGTTCCCAGCCGAGTTGCATTGGCCGCAAGGCCCGCAACGCCTGCGTTGAGGGAAGAAGAGATTGTCATGGACTAGCCTTTCTGCTGTCGATCTCAAATTCTTGAACAACAGATAGACGCGCGGGTTTAACGCCGGCCTAACAACTAAAATCCGACGAAAACTGCATCAGTTCCTCCGCAGGAAAATCACTTCTATTCGGCTGTTTCTGGGGTCCATCGCGTTCTCCGCCTTGGGATCACGATCTGCATAGGCTGTTACCCGCCGGACTCGCTGGGCATCCAGCCCGCGATCAATCACCAGCTCACGAAAAACCTCGGCCCTGTCACGCGACACTTTCCAGGCCGGATTGTCCGCGAGGACCACAGGATACCCTGTGGTATGTGCCTCGATCGCAACCGAATTGGTCACCACGTCTGAAGCTCGAGCAAGGACCAAAGCCAGATCCTCAAGCAAAGGCGTCGGTTGTGCAAAATCATCAAACAGGCGTGCTTGGCTTGTCTCAAAGAACTCGATCACAAGCCCCTCATCCGTCACCTCTGTCACGATATGCTCTAGAAGTTCGTCCGCGACCATGCTCTCGCCGCCGCGACCCATCAAGAGCTCCTCAACCTGCTTGAACTCTTCTGTTTCAGGTCCGCCTTTCGATGGATCCTTCGAGTCAAAAGCGTCGTCCTTGGTGCGTTCGGCCTGTGGTCTCAGGCTGGTTGCCCCTGTTCCCACACGCGGCAAGGTATTCTCGGCAAAGACGGAATCACCGCCCAATGCCCCAGAGCCCCCGCCAGAGACCCGCGCCATCGCAATGGTCGGACTAAAATAGTCTGCAATACCTTTGCGTTGTTTTTCTGTCGTTGCGTTCAGCAGCCACATCAACATAAAGAAGGCCATCATCGCGGTCACGAAGTCGGCATAGGCCACCTTCCAGGCGCCCCCATGATGCCCGTCAGCCGCGATGATCTTCTTACGTTTGATGATGACTGGCGCAACATTGCTGTCGCCACTCATCTTTCCCACCTTTCTCTCACCCGAGACAGGTCTAGCGCGCCGCCAATTACCACGCGCTTAACGATTAAAAATGTTCGGTTAAAGCAGCGTACAAGGCGCATTGTGCGGACAACCCAGCGCAGGCGTGCCGATTATCACACAACAGGCCATCCAGCGCCTTCATCGAATGGACAGGGCCATCCGAAGTCGGTAGCAAGTACTCAGAAACAGAAGTGGCAACGAGGTGGGGACCATGGCAGGTTTTCAAAACAGAAAATCGGCCCTCGTACGGCGCTTTGCGCTGGCGGGTACGTTCTTGACCGCGTTAGGCAGCGCCTTGAATGCGGAAGACGTGCGTGACCGTGTATCGTACAACCTGTACGGCTCTCCCGGCTTGGTCGACATGCCTACGGCAGAAGTGCCTCCGGATGCGACGCTGGCCGGAACCTATGCCAACCTGAGCGGCACATCCCGTTCAACGCTCTACTTCCAGATTCTGCCACGCTTGTCGGGCAGTTTTCGCTACTCCGCGATCGAGAACTTTCTTAACGGCGGAACAAGCACGCTTTTCGACCGCAGCTTTGATCTGCGGTATCAGTTGCTGACCGAAACCGACCGCCGACCTTCGGTTGTCGTTGGTCTCAAGGATTTCATCGGAACCGGCATATATAGTGGTGAGTACCTTGTTGCGACCAAAACACTGAGCCCTGGACTCAAGGTCACCGGCGGTTTTGGTTGGGGTCGCTACGGGTCATACAGTCCTTTTGCCACAACGGGCACACGACCGGGCGGATTTACCGGAACGGGCGGACTGCCCGAGATTGATCGTTTCTTTCGGGGCGATGTCGCTGCATTTGGCGGGGTGTCCTACGCACCCCACGATCGGCTCAACCTCAAGCTGGAATATTCTTCGGACAATTACACCCGCGAGGTGCAGCTTGGCGGCCTCGACAAGACCAGCCCGTGGAACTTTGGCGTAGATTACCGGTTCAAGAATGGGGGACAGCTATCGGTCTACCACATTCTGGGAACCGAAGTCGGCGCACAATTGACCTTTGTGACCAACCCCAAAACGGTCGGCATTCCCGGTGGATCAGAACCATCCGGCCTTCCGGTTGCGCCGCGCGCACCGGGTGCCGCCGCTGATCTGGGATGGACGCTGGACCCACAGCGATCCACGTCCGCCAAAGCCTCTCTCAAACAGCTCGCCGCCAAGGAAGGGCTGGAGGTCGAAGCCGTCGACCTGCAAAGCAATCGCGTCACCATCCGTATGGTCAACCCGCGTTACGGCGCGCCCTCGCAGGCATTTGGCCGCATGGCACGGGCCATGACCCGCGCGTTGCCCGCATCGGTCGAGGTGTTTGAGATTGTGCCAGTGGTCAATGGCATGGCGATGTCCTCTGTTACGTTCCGCCGGTCCGATCTGGAACGGCTGGAGCATGATGCTGCCAATGAAATGCTGGCGCGGACCGTGTTCGCAGACGGCTTTCAGCAGGCACCGCCACCGGATCAGGGCATCTACCCGAAATTCACTTGGTCGGTCTCTCCCTATCTTCAGCTCTCGGTTTTTGACCCGGACAACCCGGTCCGCGCTGATGTCGGCTTGCGCGCCGCTGCCGACCTAGAAATCACGCCCAGCCTAATCCTAAGCGGGTCTGTCACCAAAAAGCTTAACGGCAACCTTGATCAGGTAACCCGGCTAGATGAATCGAACCTACCGCGCGTGCGCACGGACAACGCCCAGTATTCGGCCCAAGGCGATCCGGCGATCGAATATCTTCAGCTGGCACATTATGGACGGCCTGCCAAAAACGTCTACTCACGCGTAACGGTCGGTTATCTGGAACAGATGTACGGCGGCCTCTCCGCCGAATTGCTGTGGAAGCCGGCTACCAGCCGCCTCGCCGTTGGTGCCGAGGTCAACTACATCCAACGCCGCGACTTTGATCAGCTATTCGGATTCCAGTCAATGACGACCGTCGATCCTGTCACCGGGGCAAAGCGCGAGATCCCTAACGTCAACGGACATGTTTCTGCCTACTATGCCTTCGGAAACGGTTTTCATGGTCAGCTCGACGTCGGCCGTTACCTAGCGGGCGACTACGGTGGTACAATTGCGCTAGACCGCGAGTTCGCAAACGGTTGGCGCATCGGGGCTTACGCCACGTTCACCGACGCATCCTTCAACGACTTCGGCGAAGGTTCGTTTGACAAGGGCATCCGCTTCACCTTGCCGCTGGCAAGTTTCTTTGGTCAACCATCGCGTCGCCGCAACGATGTCGTCATTCAGTCGCTGTCACGCGATGGTGGCGCGCGTCTGAACGTCAACGGACGTCTCTATGAACAGGTTCGGGACTACCACAAACCGGACGTAGTCAATTCCTGGGGAAGGTTCTGGCGATGACCCTGCGCAACTTCACTCGCATTGGCCTTGCCCTGACCGCCGCTTTGGCGCTGGTGTCCTGTGGCACCGCGAACCAGGACACGTCAGCATTCATGCGGCAACTGCCCAAGGCGATCTTTGCCAAGAAAACACAGCCTAAGCCGCTAACAACACAGCAGATTGCCCAGGCTTTGGGGGCGACGACCTCATCCGTCTTCTTGGTCGAGATTGAATCGAGCAAGTCGCAGACCCTTCTTCAGGATATTCAGCGCAACGGACCCTTTCAAACCTACGGCAACGCGGCCCGCCAAGTGATTGTCCTGCGCGGCGGACTGCTTGTGTCGACCCGTGGTCTGGCTGGCGATCTCATGTCGTCCGACGAAATCCAACTTCTGCACCGTATCCAAACACGGTCTGAAGGTCGGGTCAGCTATGATCTGCGCTTTTTGACACCTGAGGACGTGACCTTAGTGCGCCGCTATTCCTGCTATACAACGACCGGGGCAACCGTACCCGTCGCTGCCGGTTTGGTGCAGACCAGTGGGCAGGTGGTGACAGCCAAATGCACCGCCGCCGATGGTGTCTCTTCTGATTTCACCAATACCTATGTTGTTGGTGCGGATGGATATGTCTTCAGCGGGCGTCAGTGGGCGGGTCCGGATCTTGGCTATCTTGTTACGCAAGTGTTGCGCCGTTGAAGCTCAACGGCGGCGCCGGTGCATCGTTACATTCTTAAACACAGTAGCCCACATTAGCCGCTGATCCGTGCAGGGGTTGCGCCGTTTCGCATATAGCAAATCTAGCCGCGCCTTCCGCGGGATGCAGCGCTGACAATAGACTGTCTCGGTCTCTTCTGCCGTCTTGGTTTCTGACAGCAGCCTCTCTTCGGTCCGGTGAAAGGCCATCGAGGCCATCCCCGTCACACCGGGCCGTTCTTTCAGGACCTCTGCATAAATTTCGGGAAATTTTTCAACGTAGCGCCGAAGAGGGGCACGGGGTCCGACAAAACTCATGTCACCGCGCAGGATGTTCCAGAGTTGGGGCAATTCATCCAGCCGTTTTCGCCGCAGCCAGACCCCTGTCGGTGTGATCCGGGCTGACTTCGAGGGACCCGTGACACCAGAATCCGAAGGGTCGCGTTTCATGGTCCGGAACTTCCACAACATAAAGGCCCGATCCGGGCTGCGCATCCGTTCAGATTTGTAGATGATGGGCCAGCCATCGTTGCGCCAAACAACATAGGCAACATAGACGATAAGCGGCGAAATCAGGATCGTCAGACCAACAGCATAAAGAAAATCCAAAAGATACAATAACTTGCGATTCAGGTTCACGTCCAAACCCCACTGTCCCGCGCGCCTTGGACAAGATGGGCGCCTTTATGTGCGTCTGCCGGCAAAGACACCAAGCTATCCAGACGGCTGGTATCCAGCCAGACCATTTGCGCGGCCCCTTCGGGCGCGTCCCGCCAATCAATATGTGCTTGGCACGCGCCGGCAATCTCTGCCATTGCGGTCGGTCGAGCGGCGCTGACGTTATAGATTCCATCCGCGTCCGGCGCCTGAATAAGGGTCTCGATCACCCGAACCAGATCCCCCGGTGCGATGTAGCTGCGCATCGGGCCAGACCCGTCAGGAAACCGGTCAAGCAGGATGCGGCCCCCCAAGCTCAGATTGGCAAAGAGACTGTCGGCGCCAGCGACATTCCCGATGCGCAACACAACCTGCCGTGGTCCTCCCTGAATCCGATGGGCGAAAATTGCCCGTTCCATGTCATGCTTTGCTAGACCGTACTCGGACGCAGGATCAGGTGGCGCGGTTTCGGGGATAGGTTTTGTGTCAGGCCGGTACACAGCCGCACTGGAACAATGCACCACCATATCCGCACCCAGCGCAGCCCCAAGCTCCATCGCCGAAAGCGCCAGCCGTGTATTGTCGGTCAGGCTGCGACCCGGACCCGGCGTGACACCCCAAAGTGCGACGACCGCCGTAACCCCGGGTACACCGGGCGGCCTATCGCCGGGTGCCCATTGCACATCCCCGGTTACCAACGGGGCGGAACGCATCACCGGAACCACGGAAAAGGCCTCTGGTCGCCACAAGGTTCGGACCATGCGACCGAGTTTTCCACTCGCGCCCAATAATAGAACGCTTCGGATTTGCAGTGTTCCTGCCACGGTCCGCACCTCATAACGCTTTCTTTCGACCGTCAGATTGTCTATCAGCGGAACAAGGCGCTAGAAAGTGTCAATGACCGGTTGGGGGACTGGAGTGTCTGGTAAATTGAGACTGATTACCCTGTTTGTTGCTGTCCTGACGCTGACGGCCTGCAGCCTGCCACGCGGTGCTGCCGTTCAATCCGAAGTGTTGCGCCAGCAGGATGCAGACAATCCGACCTTTCAGGTCATCGAAGTGACACGCGCCAATGTGCCCGGCCTTGCCTCTTGGGCGCAGGCCGGCGGGCACGGGCACAATCACTGGCCGTTGACCAGTCACGGCAGCAATTCCTCCGTGATCCGTACTGGCGACCGCGTCGATATCACGATTTGGGACAGCCAGGACAACTCTCTTCTGACCAATCCGGGCCAGCGCTTTAACGAAATCAAAGGGGTTGAGGTCGATGCGCAAGGCTCGATCTTTCTGCCCTATGTAAACAAAGTTGGCATTCGCGGCCTGACCCCCACCGGGGCACGGGAAAAGATCCAGCAACGGTTGGAGCCGATCCTTCCGTCAGCTCAGGTTCAGTTGAGCCTGCAACAGGGCCGCGATCATGCGGTTGATGTTGTCGGCGGCGTTGGCAAGCCCGGTGCCTATCCAATGCCATCGCGGAACTACAAGGTTCTCAACCTGCTGGCAGATGCTGGCGGCGTTGTACCTGACATGCGCAACCCGCGCGTGCGTCTCCTGCGAGGGTCCAAAACGTACGAGATTTCCGCCGAACAGCTTTTTGCTGATGGAACAAAGAACGCTTTGCTGCAGCCCCGCGACACCGTGATCATCGAGGCCGATGAGCGCAGCTTTACCGCGCTGGGCGCCAGCGGCATCGAAAATCTGATCTATTTCCCCAAGGATTATCTAACCGCGCTTGAGGCAGTATCCCTGATGGGCGGCCTGTCTGATACCCGCGCAGATCCCAAGGGTGTGCTGGTCCTGCGCGAATATCCTGCGGAAGTGATCCGCCCCGACGGCTATGGACCCAAGATGCAGCAAGTTGTCTTTACGCTTGACCTGACCAGCGCAGACGGGCTGTTTGCCGCGCGCAAGTTTCAGATCCATCCCGGCGACACATTGCTTGCCACCGAAAGCCCGATCACCTCTGCACAGACCGTGTTTAGGCTGATTGGCGCAGTTCTGGGCGCCTCGGCCCAGGCCGGAGCCATTGCAAACTAATTGACCAAGGGCGCGGATCACGCGCCCCCATTCCACACAAAGCGAGACAGGGGCGAGACATGGGTGTCTTTCGCTTTCTCGCCGAAAATGCGCGCTGGCTGTCTGCCGGAGCGCTGCTCACGCTCCTGTCGAGCTTCGGCCAGACCTTTTTCATCTCGATCTTTGCCGGAGAGATCCGCGCAGAGTTTGACCTCAGCCATGGGCAATGGGGTGGCATCTATACGATCGGCACCAGTGCCTCTGCGGCGTTGATGATCTGGGCCGGTGCGCTGACGGACCAATTCCGCACGCGGGCGATCGGGGCAGTGGTTTTGACCTTACTAGCGGCGTCTTGCCTGTTCATGGCGCTGAACACTTGGGCCGCCCTGCTGCCATTTGTGATCTTTGCGCTCCGGTTTTGCGGCCAAGGCATGGCCAGTCATATCGCCGTTGTGTCCATGTCGCGCTGGTTTGTCGCCACGCGGGGCAAGGCACTGTCGGTTGCCGGTTTGGGATTTGCCCTGGGCGAGGCCGCGTTGCCGGTGGGTTTTGTGTCACTGATGCTGGTGATGGACTGGCGCTGGCTATGGGTAGCAGTGGCCTGCGTCAGTTTGCTGGCTGTACCGCTGCTACTGATGCTGTTGACCCATGAACGAACCCCGCAAAGCCATGCGGAAACTGATCATTCGGTGGGAATGGAGCAACGTCATTGGCGGCGACCAGAGGTTCTGCGGCACTATCTGTTTTGGTTCATGGTACCTGCACTGTTGGGGCCTTCGGCATTCAACACTGCCTTTTTCTTTCAGCAGGTTCATTTCGCCGAGGTCAAAGGCTGGACCCACCTAGAGCTAGCCACTCTCTTTCCTGTCTATACAGCGGCGGCAGTTGGCGCGATGGTGGTTGCAGGCGGCCTGCTGGACCGTGTTGGCACCGGGCGGCTGATCCCGTGGTCGCAACTGCCCATGATTGTGGGGTTTTCCTGCTTTGCCTTGGGCGGGTCACTGGGTTGGACTCTGGTTGGGCTGCTGTTCGTCGCTATGACCACAGGCGCGAACCAAACTTTGCCCAATGCGTTTTGGGCAGAGTTCTACGGCACCCGCAATCTAGGCGCGATCAAGGCGATGGCAGCGGCGGTGATGGTGCTGGGATCAGCCTTGGGACCAGGGATCACTGGTGTACTGATCGATGTCGGCGTGGGGATCGAAACGCAATACATCGGCGTCGCAGTCTATTTCGCCTTTGCCTCTGCCATGACCTGGATCGGCGTCAGCCGGGCGCGGCGCATGCTGTAGCGCGCTTACCTGCGGCGACGCAAATAGACATAGTAGGCACCATCACCGCCGTGTTTGCGATGCGCAGGCGACACCTGTAACACCGCACCGGACAGCGGCGGCATCTGCAACCACATTGGGGTTTGTGACTTGAGCACGCCACGCCGGCGGGGCATCGGGTCATAAGGGTCTTCGCGTTGCCCCTTGCCCGTGATCACAAGGACAAGTCGCGCACCGCGCGCCTGTGCGTTCAGGATGAAATGGATCAATGCGCCGTGCGCACGATCCACAGTCATCCCGTGCAGATCAATCCGTGCCTCCGGGTCCAGCTTGCCGCGCTTTAGCCGGGTAAACGCCTTGGCATCCATGCGCACCGGGGCCTCATGCAGATGGTCGGCGCTGGTCTTTGGAAGCACATGGGTTTGGGTGCGCTGCAGAGACCGCTCCCCCATCGCAAACGGCGATAGCGGGTCACGCGGTACGGAGTTTTTCGGTGGCAACGGTTTTGGACCCTCGCCCGGTTCCATGGCTTTTTGGGCAGGCCGCTTATGCAAAGGATCCGCTGTGCGTGCGACCTGCCGCCAGAGCTCTTGCTCTTCGGGGCGCAACTTGCGCCGGCGGGTCATAGACCCTCATCGGGCAAAAGGGCATAGGCACGCTGAATCGGCATCAGCACAACCATGCGCCCTGAGTCCTTAATCGCTCCGGCAACGCGGCCAGCCCCGTCGCCAGTGCCATAAAAGATATCGGCCCGTTGCGCGCCCTTGATGGCTGACCCTGTGTCCTGTGCGATCATCAGGCGATTAATTGGGTCCCTGCCCGCCTTTTCGATCCAGACCGGCGCGCCAAGCGGTGTGTACCGTGGATCAACAGCGATAGAACGCAAAGTCGTAATCGACCTGTTCATCGCCCCCAACGGCCCCTTTTCGGCCGGAACCTCACTGACTTCGCGGAAAAAGACATAGGCGGCGTTGTGGTACAACAGTTCGTCCCCGATATCGGGATTGCGATCAACCCAGTTGCGGATCACCTGCATCGAGACCTGATGCGCCCGGTAAATCCCGCGCCGCACCAATTCACGCCCGATGGACCGATAGGGATGGCCGTTGGCGCCGCCATAGCCGACACGGATCATCCGGCCATCCGGGAAAATGATCCGGCCAGAGCCTTGGATCTGCAGAAAAAACAGCTCGACCGGATCATCGACCCAGGCGATTTCCAACCCCCTGCCATCCATCACGCCTGACGTCAGGATCTGCCGTCGTGTCAGCCACGGACGGCTGCGTTTTGCCTCTGGGGGCATCTGATAGACTGGATAGCGATAGGTCGCGGTTCGATACGGAGAGCCTCTCAGTTCCGGTTCGAAATAGCCGGTAAAAAGCATCTCTTCGCCGTCGCTGATCAGAACCGGCCGGAACAGCAGCTCAAAAAATCCACGCGCATCCTCTGTTTCCTGGGCCAATCCGCACAGCGCGGCCCAGTCGGGATCATCCAGATCGCGACACGTTTCCAGAAATGCGGTCAGAGCAGCGACATGGTCATCTTCCGCCCATCCATGCAGGTCGTCAAAAGCCAAGATTTCATAACTCGGCCCCGTCTCAGAGGAGGCGGGGCCGGTCATGATGTATATGGCAAGAAAAGCTGCAAGGAAGGCTCTGATCATTCGTCCGTAGCGACAAGCTGCCAATTGGGATCATCCGCACCCATAGTGCGGGCAAAGGTCCAGATGTCTTTTTGCCGTTTAACGGCGGTGGTAGATCCTTCGATCACCTCACCGTTGGCGTTTTTCACCACAGAGGTCAGTTCCCCGACATAGCGCACGGTCACTTCGGCAAGACCGGACGCGTCATCAAAACTGGCATCGGCAAGGGTCAGTTCCCGCACGCCGACAAATTCCGCCTCGATTGTCAGGCCCTGCTGTTCGCGCTGTTCGACAACGTCGGCAAAGGTGTCATAGACATCATCCGCTAGGAAAGTTCGCAACCCGGCGATGTCGCCGCGTTCAAACCCCATAAGGATCATCTCATAGGCACCACGCGCGCCAGAAAGAAATTCGGACACTGAAAAGCTGGGCTCGACCCGCTTCATCGCGGCAAGTGCGCGGGCGGCGTCGCTATCTTCGGCGACATGGTCGATGATGTCGTGGTCGGGGCCACCATCGATCACCTCAAAGTCGCGCGCAGCGCGACGATGGTCATCAGCCGGCGCGGGCGCCGGTGGCTTTTCAAATCCCTCCCGGGTGCCCAGCACGCTCCGCAGTCGCAGAACGAGAAAAATGGCGATTCCGGCAAGAACCAGAAGCTGGAGGATAGGGGAGTTCATCGGCACCTCATTGCGGCGAGCGTTTGAAGATCACGGTCGCATCCTTATGTAGGTGAGGTGCATGGGTGAGTCCACCTGCGCGCAAGATATGGAGGACGTTCCCATGTGGCTATTCTTGGCTTTTCTCATGGTTCCGCTGATCGAGATTGCCCTGTTCGTTCAGATTGGTGGTCTGATCGGGCTATGGCCGACGCTGGCAGTGGTGGTTCTGACCGCAATTATCGGCACCTGGTTGGTGCGTGCGCAAGGACAGGTTGCAATGAATAACCTGCGGCGCAGTTTCTCGGATCTGCAAGATCCCAGTGAGCCGTTGGCACATGGTGCCATGATCCTTGTCTCTGGCGTGCTGCTACTGACCCCCGGGTTCTTCACCGATGCGGTCGGGTTTGCGCTGCTTTTGCCTCCGGTGCGGACCGCTGTGTTTCGTTGGGCACGGCAGCGCGTTCATGTGACGCAGTTCCAGATGGGACCGAATACTCAGGGACCGGTTCACGGCGATCCAGCTGCGCGCGGCAGGCCGGGTGACGTGATCGACGGCGAGTTTACCGAGATTCCCAAAGACAAGTCGCCCAATCACCCCGGTTCGGGCTGGACGAGGCATTGAGCGTACCGCCGGGCGCTGCTATGCCTCCGGCTGAGATTTCAACGGGAGACCGATCCATGGCAGAGACCAACGGTGCAGGGCAGGCGCAACAGCCACCCAAAATGAATATTCTAGCCCAATTCATCCGCGACCTTTCTTTCGAAAACATCCTGTCCCAAAAAGGTGTGACTGGAGAGGTTCAGCCGGACGTGCAGGTTCAGGTAAATCTGGACGCCAAGAAGCGGACCGCCGAGAACCAGTATGAAGTGGTCATGAAGCTCAAGATCGAGTCGAAGGCCAAAAGCAGCAATGACGTTCTGTTCCTGATGGAATTGGATTATGCGGGCGTCTTCTCGATCGAAAACGTGCCGGAAGAGCAGATGCATCCCTTCCTGCTGATCGAATGCCCCCGGATGCTATTCCCGTTTGTACGTCGCATCGTGTCGGACGTATCGCGCGACGGTGGCTTCCCGCCGCTGAACCTGGAGACGATCGATTTCCTTGCCCTGTACCGCAACGAGATCGCTCGGCGTCAGGCCGCAGCCCCGGAAGGCACCGCATAGGCTTAGCATCTGATAGCGCTCAAGTTTTGACCCAGAGCGCGCCTTCTCCAAGTTTTTCGACAAAGGCGGCGTGAGCCGCCTTTTCCTTTTCCGACAGACGGGACGGAAGTGCATTGGCGCGTGGACGTGGACGCCAAAGCGGATCGGATGTGTGTTGCCCGGAATTGCTGTCGGTCGTAGACAAACCAAAATCCGGCTGCTTACCACCGATCAGCTCCAGATAGACCTCTGCCAGAATTTCACTGTCCAATAGCGCCCCATGTAGCGTGCGCGCGGTATTGTCGATGCTGAAGCGGCGACACAGTGCATCAAGCGATGCGGGAGAACCGGGAAACCGGCGGCGGGCGATGTCCAAAGTATCGATGGCACAACCCTTGGGCAGCAACGGGCGGTTCGTCCAGCGCAATTCGGCATTCAGAAACTTCACGTCAAACGACGCGTTGTGGATGACCAGCCGAGAGTCACCAATAAACTCAAGAAAGGCATCCACAATCTTGGCAAAGACAGGTTTGTCCTTGAGGGTCACTTCGCCCGGATTTGCAGGACGAGCTGGGCTGAGCAAGTCAGGACCAATGCCATGCACGCCAAATGCTTCATCCGGCATGCCGCGTTCCGGATTGATGTACTGATGATAGGTTCGGCCCGTCGGCACATGGTTGAACAGTTCAAGCGCGCCGATTTCGACAATCCGGTCGCCCTGTTCCGGATCGAACCCGGTGGTTTCCGTGTCGAGTACGATTTCACGCATGATGGCCCCTTTGTTCGATGTCCTTGAGTACGGATTGCACCTGCGCGCGCGCGTGCTCTAGCGTGTCGGTCTCTATCACATAAGTGGCGCGGGCACATTTTTCCTTGTTCGGCATCTGACGTTCGAGGATGCGGGTCAAATCCTCTGCAGTCATGCTGCCACGGGCCAGAACACGTACTAATTGTGTTTCATGTGGAACATTGACGCAAACCGTCGCATCCATGGCCGCGTCCCCGCCAGTTTCGAACAACAAGGGAATGTCGAACACGCCAATCGCGTCAGGGTTTTCCGCAATAAAGGTCTCGCGGTCCTTTTGCACCAGAGGATGAACCACCGCTTCGATTTCGGACAGCGCGGAAGTGTTGGTAGCGATGATTTCGCGCAGCGCGGTGCGCGAGACGGCCCCGTCCTTGATTGCATGCGGGAACAACGCGCCCAAGGGTGCGACAGCTGCACCACCCGCAGTGTACAATCGGTGAACTGCGGCGTCTGCATCCCAGACGACGCATCCTGCGTCGGCAAACATCTTGGCCGTTGTCGATTTGCCCATACCGATAGACCCGGTCAGGCCAAGTTTGAATTTCATCCCAAGGCTGCCTGACGTGTCGCCTCATCCACGTCGGGACGTTCACCGAACCAGCGTTCAAATCCCGGAACAGCCTGATGCAAAAGCATCCCAAGACCATCAACCACGGTGCACCCCTGCGCCCTGCCCTCTTGCAGAAGCCGGGTTTCCAGCGGTGTATACACCAGATCGGTAACCAGCATCCCCGGTTCCAGCGCATCCAGAGGCACCCGAAGCGGAGGTTTTCCGACCATGCCCAAAGCGGTTGTATTCACCACGGTGGCACAATCCTCGATGATATTTCCGGCCTGTACCCAGTCGTAAACCTCTACTCGCTGACCGAACGTCTCGCGCAGGTCTTCGGCCCGTTGACGGGTACGGTTGGTCAGTCTGATTTGTGGAACACCCACATCGAGCAACGAAGCAATGACAGCGCGGGCCGCCCCCCCTGCCCCGAAGACAGTGGCCGGACCTGCCGCGGGATTCCAGTCGGGTGCATTCTGGTGCAGGTTTTCCATAAAGCCGTAGCCGTCGGTATTGTCGGCATGTATACGCCCGTCTTCACGAAAAATCAGTGTGTTGGCAGCCCCAATCAGTGTGGCCCGGTCGGACACAAGATCAGCGATCTCCATCACCTTTTCCTTGTAAGGCACGGTGACATTCAAACCCACGAAGCCGAGTGAGGGCAGCAGGCGGATTGTTTCTGCCAGCTTTACCTCAGGGATATCCATGGGGATGTAGTACCCTGGCAAACCATGCGCCTTCAGCCAATGGGCAAAAAGACGTGGCGAGCGGGAATGTGCCACGGGAGACCCGATGACAGCGGCAAGTGGGATACGCGCGAGGCTCATGCTGGAATGGTTCCTCTGTTCGAAAGATAGGTCAACAGTTCGATGAGCGGCAAACCGAGAATGGTGAAATGGTTGCCCTCGATCCGGGTAAACAGACGAACGCCTTCGGTTTCGAGTTTATAGCCACCTACGGATGTTGCGAGATCAGGCCAGTTGCGGTCAAGATAGGCCTCCAGATAGCTGTCCGAGAAGTCCCGCATTGTCAGACGCGCGGTTCCGACGTGGCGCCAGATCGGCTGTGCCTCATGATAGAGAACCGCCGCAGACAGCAGTCTATGGGTCTGACCACGCAAGCGATGGAGCTGTTCGCGAGCCGCCTCGCGGGTTTCGGGTTTGGACAGGATGTCCCCGTCGTGATCCAGAACCTGATCGCAGCCAAGCACCATTTCGCCAGGATGGCGTTGCCCCAGTTTGCGTGCTTTGGCCTCTGCCAATGTGTCAGCCACATCGCGCGGGCTGGCTGCTTCGGCGATCAACGCCGCCTTAAGGCTGTCCTCATCAACTTTGGGCGATTCGATCTGGATCACAAGACCGGCCGAACGCAACATATCGGCACGGATCCTGGAACTGGAAGCGAGGAGAAGATCAAAAGACATGGGGATAAAACCGGGGACAGGTCGGTGTGCGGGCTTGCGGATGTTTCTGCGGAAAAAGCGCGGCACATGCAAGCATGGGGGTGAAAGTGGCATCCATCCTTGGGGAAGCACAGTTTGTCACCCTGTGAGAAAGAACAAAAGTCGCATACGGAAACATGGCCACAGATCCGGATTATGCAGAGAGTTATTCAGCGTGCCAAGTTCCGGTCCTTAACGAGTAACATACTGTAATTTATAAAATAATTTATCCTCGTCTTGCTTTGTCTAAAATTGATCCCCGCAGTTTTCCAGTCAGTTTCTTGCTGTTCGAAAGTCTGGGGACAATTGGATAATCCCCAGAAAATCCTGTCACAAACACTTCATAAACCTTTTCTATTTTCTATTTCTTAAGGAATAAGGTCGTCTGCGATGAACGTTTGCAAACTTCATTGACGCACCCCTACTGAATGCGTTACGCCCACCTTGCCTTCGTCCGAAGGCAGTTTCCCCGCTAGATAAAGGATGTGTGGGCCCTTGGGCCTCACCGTAATGTGCCATGAGCGAAGAAAAGCTTAACCTGTCCGATCTGAAGGCACAGAGCCCCAAGGATCTGCTTTCGATGGCAGAGGATTTGGAAATCGAAAACGCCTCGACCATGCGGAAGGGCGAAATGATGTTCCAGATCCTGCGCGAACGTGCGGATGAGGGATGGGTCATTTTTGGAGATGGTGTGTTGGAGGTGCTTCAGGACGGGTTCGGGTTTCTCCGGTCACCCGAAGCGAACTATCTGCCGGGCCCGGACGACATTTATGTCTCTCCCGAGATGATCCGCAAATACTCGCTGCGCACTGGTGATTCGATTCAGGGTGAGATGCGGGCACCCGACGGGGAAGAACGGTACTTTGCGCTGGTTTCTGTGGAAGAGATCAACTTTCAGGAACCTGAAAAGGCCAAGCACAAGATCGCGTTTGATAACCTGACGCCGTTGTATCCGGATGAGCGTCTGAAGATGGAAATCGAGGACCCGACAATCCGTGACCGGTCTGCCCGGATCATTGACCTTGTTGCGCCGATTGGCAAAGGTCAGCGGTCGTTGATCGTTGCACCGCCCCGGACGGGTAAGACAGTTCTGCTGCAAAACATTGCCAACTCGATCGAGAAGAACCACCCAGAGTGCTATCTGATCGTTCTGCTGATTGACGAACGGCCAGAAGAAGTCACCGACATGCAGCGGTCTGTGAAGGGTGAGGTGATTTCCTCAACCTTTGACGAACCTGCCACGCGACACGTCGCCGTGTCTGAAATGGTGATCGAAAAGGCAAAGCGTCTGGTGGAACACAAGCGAGATGTAGTTATTCTACTCGATTCCATCACTAGACTTGGTAGAGCGTTCAACACTGTGGTCCCCTCGTCGGGTAAGGTTTTGACAGGCGGTGTAGATGCAAACGCGTTGCAGCGGCCAAAGCGGTTCTTTGGTGCAGCGCGGAACATCGAAGAAGGTGGATCTTTGACAATCATCGCGACGGCGTTGATCGACACCGGATCACGAATGGACGAAGTGATCTTTGAGGAATTCAAAGGCACGGGCAACAGCGAGATCGTTCTGGACCGAAAAGTCGCGGACAAGCGCGTCTTCCCGGCGCTGGATATTCTCAAGTCCGGGACGCGGAAAGAAGAGCTGTTGGTGGACAAGGTCGACCTGCAGAAAACGTTTGTTCTGCGGCGAATCTTGAATCCGATGGGCACAACGGACGCGGTCGAATTCTTGATTTCCAAACTCAAGCAGACCAAAACAAATACCGAATTTTTCGACTCAATGAACAGCTGATTTCGCCATGGAGACCATCTTTGCCTTGGCGAGTGCCGCCGGGAAGGCGGGGGTGTCCGTGGTTCGGGTGTCCGGGCCGGACGCTTGGGATGTGGTCGAAAGATTAGCAGGCACCGTTCCTAGGCCCCGCATTGCATCTGTGCGTCGATTGGTTGCCCCAAACGGTGATTTTCTGGATGAGGCATTGGTGCTGGTCTTTGCCGAAGGCGCCAGTTTTACCGGTGAACGGGTAGCCGAGTTTCAGATCCACGGCAGCATTGCGGTGGTTCAGGCATTGCTGCAGGCCTTGGGTGAGATGGACGGGTTGCGAAGTGCTGAACCGGGGGAATTTACCCGGCGTGCACTGGAAAACGAACGTCTGGATCTGAGTCAGGTCGAGGCCTTGGCAGACCTAATCGAGGCCGAGACAGAGCAACAAAGGCGACAGGCTTTGCGGATTTTGTCCGGGGCTCTGGGGATGCGCGTAGGTGTGTGGCGCGACCAGATTGTACAGGCCGTCTCTTTGTTGGAAGCGACTATTGATTTTGCAGACGAAGACGTCCCAGTTGATGTATCAGGCGATGTGCGGGCGTTGCTCGACGCAGTATGTTCAGAAATTGAGTCAGAACTGCGCGGGATGGCTTCCGCTGAACGGGTGCGACTTGGATTTGAAGTGGCCATTGTCGGTCCACCGAATGCGGGAAAATCGACGCTGTTGAACTATCTTGCAGGACGGGAAGCAGCAATTACTTCAGATGTAGCGGGAACAACCCGTGACGTAATAGAAGTGCGAATGGAGATCGGTGGGTTAGCCGTTACCTTGTTGGACACTGCGGGTTTGCGCAACAGTGAAGACCAGGTTGAACGGATTGGTGTTGCACGCGCGCGGGAAAGGGCCTCAGCTGCGGATTTGCGGGTACATCTTGTTCCTGCTGGTGAAGCGCCCCTTCTGGACCAGATTCCAGGCGATATAGTGTTAACAGCGAAGGGTGATCTATCAGGAAACGGCGTTTCTGGTCTGACAGGTCAAGGTGTACCTGAGTTGCTTGATATGATCGAAGCTCGTCTATCCGGGATTGTCCAGGGTGCTGGCCTCGTTTCGCGTGAACGGCACCGGATCGCCTTAGGCGAAGGGCTGATGCATTTGAAACAGGCGAAAAAATTGTTGGATGATGGGTTGGATGTCTATGATATTGCCAGTGAAGAAATCCGTATCGCCCTTCGTGCGTTGGAGCGTTTGATAGGGTATGTGGATGTTGAACATGTTCTGGATCGAATCTTCTCGAGCTTTTGTATCGGGAAGTAAGGAGTGTTTCACGTGAAACATCGCAGTTTTGACGTTGTTATTGTTGGCGGAGGACATGCTGGCACAGAAGCTGCGGCAGCGTCGGCCCGAATGGGCGCGCGGACTGCTCTTGTGACATTGAGACTGACAGATCTAGGGGTGATGTCCTGCAATCCGGCTATCGGTGGATTAGGGAAAGGTCATCTCGTCCGTGAAATTGATGCCATGGACGGCGTCATGGCGCGTATCGCTGACGCAGCCGGTATTCAATTCCGCCTGTTGAATCGCCGTAAAGGACCAGCCGTTCAAGGACCAAGGGCTCAGGCCGACCGAAAGATCTATGCCAGGGCCATGCAAAATGAGATTGCAGCAACCCCCAACCTGACCGTGCTTGAAGGAGAAGTGGTTGACTTCGTCCTTGAGTCAGGCGCTGTCCGTGGTGTTGTTTTGGCTGACAAGTCTCAAATTTCTGCGCGATCAGTCGTTCTGACAAGCGGTACTTTCCTGCGTGGCGTCATCCATATTGGCGACAAGAAACATGCTGGTGGGCGGATGGGGGACAGACCATCGGTTCGACTTGCGGATCGTATTCGAGAAATGAACCTGCCAATCGGGCGGCTCAAGACGGGGACACCTCCCCGTCTGGACGGTCGTACCATCGATTGGACCGGATTGGATATGCAGCCCGGCGACGAAGATCCCGTCATGTTTTCCTTTTTATCTGAAAGACCTGAAGTTCGGCAGGTGTCCTGTGGGATTACGCATACTACCGAAAAGACGCATGAAATTATCCGAAGCAACCTTGCCCGATCGGCCATGTATGGCGGCCACATCGACGGCGTAGGGCCGCGCTATTGCCCCTCAATTGAAGATAAGATTGTACGTTTCGCCGATAAGTTGTCGCATCAGGTGTTCCTGGAGCCTGAAGGGCTAGATGATCCGACCATCTATCCTAACGGTATTTCTACATCGCTGCCCGAGGAAATTCAGGAAGCCTATGTCAGGAGTATACCGGGTTTGGAAGCGGTGAAGATCATGCAACCGGGTTATGCTATTGAATACGACTATGTCGATCCACGGGCCTTGGACGGAACATTGGCGCTCCGTGATGTGACAGGGCTCTATTTGGCGGGACAAATCAATGGAACAACGGGGTATGAAGAGGCTGCAGCGCAGGGACTTGTTGCCGGGTTAAATGCTGCGTCCACCGCGCTGGACCGGGAACCGGTTAGATTTTCCCGGACCGATAGCTACATCGGCGTGATGTTGGATGATCTGACAACCCGTGGGGTCAGTGAGCCTTATCGTATGTTCACGAGCCGGGCGGAGTTTCGGCTGTCGCTTCGTGCAGATAACGCGGATCAAAGGCTAACACCTTTGGCGATCGCTCTGGGTACTGTTTCGCCATCACGTCGGGATCATTTTGAGAACAAAGTCTCGGCTCTGAATAAGGGTCGTGATCGACTTGAAGAGACACAGTTTTCCCCAACAGAAGTCCAAAAGGCTGGTGTGGCGGTGAATCTCGACGGGACGCGCCGTACCGCGTTTCAGTTATTGTCTTTTAAAGATGTGACTTTTGACACCATTTGTAAGCTTGATCCAACGTTGGCGGAAATAGACGAAAAATCGGCGAGTCAGCTGGAACGGGAGGCGTTGTACGCCAATTACATTGATCGCCAGGCGCGAGATGTGGAGACCTTGAAAAGGGACGAGGCTGTTCGGATTCCAGTTGGGTTCGATTTTGATGCCCTCCCAGGTTTATCGAATGAACTGAAGAGTAAGTTGAACAGGGCGCGCCCTGAGTCGATCTCGCAAGCAGGTCGGATCGACGGAATGACTCCCGCTGCTTTGACGTTGATTTTGGCTAAAATTCGTCAGTTTTCTCGGAAAGATGTAGGATGATAACAGCAGAGACGCTTGGGCGCAGTGTTTCACGTGAAACATTGGAGCGTCTGTCGCTCTATCTCGCATTACTTGAAAAATGGAACCCCAGCATAAACCTCGTAGCACGCTCCACAATTAGGGAGGCAGGCCAGCGCCATTTTTCCGATTCTGCTCAAATCGCCGCTCTTGATCAAATACCTCTGGGCCCCTGGATCGATTTGGGCAGCGGCGGTGGCTTCCCCGGGTTGGTTGTCGCAATTTTGAAGGCCGAAGATGCACCTGACCGACAGATCACCTTGATCGAATCAGATACACGCAAGGCAACTTTTCTTAGAACGGTTATCCGTGAGACCAACCTCACGACCAAGGTCTTGGCAATGAGGATCGAAGATGCGCCGGCACAAAACGCCACCACGCTATCAGCGCGCGCCCTTGCCCCCTTGCCCAAATTGCTTGATCTCGCAGCAAGACACCTCGCACCCACGGGCACCGCCCTACTCATGAAAGGCGAAAACTGGGGAAAAGAGGTCGAAGACGCTCAGACGCAATGGCAATTCTCCTGTACCCCGCATACAAGTAAGACAAATCCAAACGCTGTAGTCTTGGAAATCGGAGACCTTGTTCATGTCTGATCCGACGCGCCCCCCGGGTCCTAGAATCATCGCTATTGCTAACCAAAAAGGTGGCGTCGGTAAGACGACGACAACCATCAATCTCGGTGCGGCCTTGTGTGAACAGGGGCAAAAGGTGCTTGTGGTAGATCTCGACCCGCAAGGCAATGCGTCCACGGGACTTGGCATCGAAACCGACGATCGCGAATATACGACTTATGATCTTCTGTTAGGGGATGTTGCTGTCACTGACGTGATCCTAAGTACATCAACAGAGAACCTCTGCCTGATTCCGGCAACGGTGGACCTCAGTTCGGCAGATATCGAACTATATTCAAACGAAAAACGCAGCTTTCTATTGCACGATGCACTTCGACAGCCAGCTCTAGACAGTTACGGATTTGATGTGATCCTTGTGGATTGTCCCCCGTCTCTGAACCTTTTGACAGTAAATGCCATGGTTGCGGCACATTCCGTTCTCGTCCCGCTTCAAAGTGAGTTCTTTGCCCTCGAAGGGCTGTCTCAACTCATGTTGACGATCCGCGAAGTTCGGCAGAGTGCGAATCCATCATTGCGCATCGAAGGCATCGTTCTCACGATGTATGACGCGCGCAACAACCTCTCTCAACATGTTGAGGCTGATGCCCGCGCCAACCTTGGCGATCTGGTGTTCACAACCGTGATCCCGCGCAATGTGCGCGTGTCCGAAGCACCGTCTTACGCGCTACCGGTGTTGGCCTATGACACGTCCTCAAAGGGCGCACAGGCATATCGCGCATTGGCCGAAGAGCTGGTGAAGAAAAACGATCAACGCGCGGCCTAAGCGGCGCCGCAACTAGAGGACTGGCATGTCAGAAAAGCCCAAAAAAGACACCCGCCGCGGACTTGGCAGAGGTTTGTCGGCGCTCATGGCGGATGTTGCTCCGACACAAGACGCCCCTACTCAAGCAGAAGGCCTGCGCCGACCTGACCGGATGCTTCCGATCGAGGCTCTGATTCCAAATCCGGATCAGCCACGCCGCACATTCACTCAGGCGCAATTGGATGAACTTGCGGCGTCGATCCGAACCAAAGGTGTGATTCAGCCTCTGATTGTGCGGCCGTCGCCACGCGACGCTGACAAGTTTGAGATTGTCGCTGGTGAGCGGCGTTGGCGCGCTGCCCAGATGGCACAGCAGCACGAAGTACCTGTGCTTGTCCGAGATTTTGATGACACCGAAGTGCTTGAAGTTGCCATTATTGAAAATATCCAGCGTGCGGATCTGAATGCCATCGAAGAGGCGGCCGGCTACAAGCAACTGATGTTCAAGTTCGGCCACACGCAAGAGAAACTGGCCGAAGCGCTAGGAAAAAGCCGTAGCCATATCGCCAATCTCATGCGCCTGCTCAACTTGCCTGAATCAGTTCAACAGCATGTCTCAGAGGGCCGTCTTAGTGCCGGCCACGCGCGCGCCCTTATTACGTCGCCTGATCCGGAAACCTTGGCTCAATCCGTTGTGGCAAAGGGGCTATCGGTACGCGACACAGAAAAGCTGGTCAAACAAGGATCGTCTGAGGGTAAACCGCGGAAAAAGGCGCCCAGCGGCGGCTTTGATATGGACAAGGACGCAGATACCCGTGCCCTCGAAGGCGATCTCAGTGCAGCTCTTGGGATGAAAGTTCGTATTGATCATCAGCCGGGTCAGGATGGGGGGCGGGTGACAATCTCCTACGATACGCTGGAACATCTCGACGCGCTTTGCGGGATACTCAGCGCAGCACGTTGACACCTCTAGGGCATCAGTGCGGCGACCACAGAGTTCAGGACCAACCGCCCCTTTGCGGTGGTCCGCAATATAGGCCCTTCCCGCACGATCAGGTCCAGATCAATCATCTCGGCCACAGATTCGGCATGGGCAACGGTAGGATCCATTCTATGCAGTCGCCCTATATCTAGTCCTTCATCCAAACGCAGGCCCATCATCAGGTATTCCCCTGCCTGATCCACCATTTCCAAAGTCGTGCGGCTTTCTAACCCGCTTCCTGCTTCGGCCCGCTCCAGCCATCGACCAGGCTGAGGCCATGCAACCGTCGCCTGCCGCTGTTCGCCCGTGCCCAGTCGGCCATGCGCACCCGGTCCGATGCCCAGCCAGTCGCCATACCGCCAATAAATCAGATTGTGTCGGGACTGCGCGTCAGGACGTGCGTGATTTGACACTTCATAGGCCGAGTATCCCGCCGCTGAACACAGGTCTTGCGTCAACTCGTACATGTCCGCAGCAAGATCCTCATCCGGCAACCCACGCAACCCCCCTGCCCGTGCACGATCCCAAAAGGCAGTCCCTTCTTCGACCGTCAACTGATACAAAGACAAATGGTCCACAGCCATGTCCAGGGCTTCGCCCAGTTCAACCCGCCAGTCGTCCAGTGTTTGGTTCTGGCGGGCATAAATCAGGTCAAAACTGACCCGCTCGAACACGGATCGGGCAACCCCCAATGCAGTCTTTGCGTCATCGACACCGTGCAGCCGTCCCAGACGTTTCAGATCACCGGCGCGTAGTGCCTGAACGCCAAGAGAAACCCGATTCACACCAGCACGCGCATATCCTTCGAAACGCCTCACCTCAACGGACCGGGGGTTTGCCTCCAGCGTGATTTCGATATCGTTTGCAAATGTCCAGCAGTCCCGCGCTGCCTCAATCACGGTCGAAACGGTTTCCGCTGTCATCAAAGACGGTGTGCCGCCGCCGAAGAAGATCGATCCAAGCACACGGTTGGGCGTTTCCGCTCCCGCGCGTCGAATCTCGTCCGCCAAGGCGCGCGCCCAGCGGCTTTGGTCTATATGTGACACCACATGGCTGTTGAAATCACAGTAAGGACACTTCGCCTCGCAAAACGGCCAGTGGACATACAGGCCAAACCCGCCGATTTGCCAGTTCTCAATGCTACTTTGGGTCAAAGCATCCGGCCACGAATTTTCGGAATGCATCCGCGCGATGGGATATCTGGTTCTTTTCCCATCTATCCATCTCACCAAAGGTTATCTCGTAGCCTTTCGGCTGAAAAATCGGATCATAACCGTGACCCTGCGATCCGCGCATCGGCCAGACCACCCTACCCTCCATCACACCCGGAAAGACCAAGTCTTCACCATCCGGCCAGGCCAAAACCAGCGTACAACAGAACCGTGCCGTCCAGGGTTCCGCAGCCCCAGTTTCAAGCAACATCTTGTGGGATTTTTCCATTGCCATGACAAAATCCCGGCCAGACCCAGTCTCTGCCCAATCTGCAGTGTAAACACCGGGCGCTTTGTTCAAAGCGTCGATTTCGATGCCGGAATCATCGGAAAGCGCCGGCATTCCGGTCGCTTTTGCCGCTGCATGGGCCTTGATCCGGGCGTTCTCGACAAAGGTTGTCCCGGTTTCTTCCGGCTCCGGCAGGTTCATCTCGGCGGCTCCGACGCAAGCCACGCCGTATGGCTCCAGAAGATGTGTCATTTCCTCCAGCTTGCCGCGATTGTGCGTCGCGACAAGCAGACGATCTCCGGTAAACCGTCGCATCAGCCGACCGCCGCCCGCTGTGCGGCGACCAGTTCGCCAACACCCATTTCCGCCAGGTCCATCAATTTACCCATCTCATCGCGGGAGAACGTCGCCCCTTCGGCGCTCATCTGTACCTCAATCAACCGTCCATCGGCGCGCAGGATAAAGTTTCCGTCAACACCCGCCTCCGAATCCTCGGGATAGTCCAGATCCAGCACCGGCTGGCCGGCGTAGAGACCACAGCTGACCGCAGCGATTTCAGAGATCAACGGATCGCTGACAATATCTCCGGCTTTCAACAGCTTGTTCACCGCCAGACGCAGGGCCACCCAGCCGCCTGTGATCGACGCGCAGCGTGTACCGCCATCGGCCTGAATCACATCGCAATCGACGGTAATCTGACGCTCTCCCAATGCGTTGCGATCCACACCTGCCCGCAGCGCACGCCCGATCAGGCGCTGGATCTCAACCGTGCGGCCACCCTGCTTGCCCGCCTGCGCCTCACGCCGCATCCGGGTAGAGGTTGATCGCGGTAGCATGCCGTATTCGGCCGTCACCCAGCCCTGTCCCGATCCCTTGATAAAGGGCGGCACACGCTCTTCCAGCGACGCCGTGCACAGCACATGTGTGTCGCCCATCCGGATCATACACGACCCCTCGGCATGTTTTGTCACATCCGTTTCGATTGAAACGGCGCGCATTTCGCTTAGATCACGTCCCGACGGTCGCATGGTATGTCCTCTTTTCTGGTCATGCTTGGGATAGACAGCCGTGCCCGGAATATGCAACCCCGATTGACGTTCCGGTCGCGCGCTCTTTAATGGCTCTGACAAGGGCAAGGTGATGACTGAGGCAAGCGAACTCCTGTCACAAATGAATGATCGTTCCCGCGAAGTCTTTCGCCGGGTGGTCGAAGGCTATCTGTCCAGCGGTGATCCTGTCGGGTCACGGTCGCTCACTCGCACTCTGTCGGAAAAGGTCTCGGCCGCCACCATCCGCAATGTGATGCAGGATCTGGAATACCTCGGCCTTCTCGACAGCCCGCATGTTTCTGCAGGCCGCATCCCCACACAACTTGGCCTCAGGATGTTTGTGGATAGTCTGCTGGAGGTCCGTGATCTGGATCACCACGACCGGGAAAAGCTGGACGCCACTCTGGGCCGAAATGCGGGAGATGTTTCTGGCCTGCTTGATGCGGTCGGATCGGCACTGTCGGGCGTGACACATGGCGCGTCGCTGGTGCTGTCACCCAAACATGAGGCCCCGCTCAAACATATCGAATTTGTCAGCCTGGCGCGGGACCGCGCGCTGGTCGTCATCGTCTTTGCAGATGGCCATGTCGAAAACCGCGTCTTTACCCCGCCGCCGGGATTGACGCCCAGTGCCATGCGAGAGGCAGCGAATTTCACCAATGCGTTGGTCGAGGGCCGCACACTTAGTGAACTGCGCAAAACCATGCAGGCAGAAATTTCTCGCCGTCGGCGTGAAATCGACGGATTGGCGGCTGATCTGATCGACGCCGGCATCGCGGTTTGGGACGGTCAGGGCGACAGCGCCGAACGTCTGATCGTGCGCGGACGGGCGAATCTGCTGGAGGAGGATTCTGCGCAAGAAGAACTCGATCGAATCCGCAGCCTGTTTGACGATCTGGAACGCAAGCGGGACATCGCCGATTTTCTTGAACTGGCCGACGAAGGCGAAGGGGTACGCATTTTTATCGGCTCAGAGAACAAACTTTTCTCACTTTCGGGTTCCTCTCTGGTGGTGTCTCCATATATGAACGCGGACCGAAAGATCATTGGTGCGGTGGGCGTGATCGGACCGACACGCCTGAATTATGGTCGGATCGTTCCGATCGTGGATTACACGGCTCAACTGGTCGGCCGAATGATCGCCGACCGGAGTTAAAGGTAGAAGGCATGGCAGACCCGAAAAAGGATGATTTTCTCGACGATATCGATGCGGCCGCCGATGAGGAAATGGCTGATCTGAATGAGGAAATCGATGACGTGGCCCTGGCGATAGATGAACTGCGGGCAGAGCGGGACGACTTCAAGGACAAGTTCATGCGCGCCCTCGCGGACGCGGAGAACACCCGCAAGCGCGCCGAAAAGGATCGGCGCGAGGCGCAGGCCTATGGCGGCACCCGCATCGCACGCGATTTGTTGCCAGTTTATGACAACCTCAATCGTGCGCTAGCTGCGGCGCAAGACGATGGCGCTCAGGCCTCTGTTGCGCTGGTTGAGGGTGTTGAACTGACTCTCAAGGAACTGCTCAAGGTGTTTGAGCGTCACGGCGTGACCCGCATCACCCCCAAGGTCGGCGACCGGTTTGATCCGCAGGAACATGAGGCGATGTTTGAAGCGCCTCTGCCCGGCACGCGCGCAGGCGACATCATTCAGGTCTCTGCAGAGGGATTCCTGTTGTATGATCGGCTGCTACGCCCTGCGCAGGTCGGCGTCAGCTCGACCCCCGCGTCCTGATCGGTCCGCATCGAAACACAGTCTTGCAACGGGCGCCTTAGGCGCCCGTTTTGCATGTCCGGGCTACGTTCAATCCAGTAGATCCTTGAGATCGTAAAGCGCCTGCAAGGCGTCCCGGGGCGACAGGTTGTCGGGCAATATCTCGCGCAGCTTTTCTTCTACGGCGGATGTTTCTTGTGAAACTACCGGCTCTGGCGCGCGAGCGGCGGCAGAAAACAGTGGCAGATCGTCAATCAGCGCCTTGGGCGTTGCCCGCTCTCGTTCGCCCTTTTCCAGCGCGTCGAGGACCGCGCGGGCACGAGTGATCACCGGCGCGGGTAGCCCGGCCAATTGCGCGACCTGAACGCCGTAGGACCGATCCGCTGCACCCGCGTGAACTTCGTGCAGAAAAATCACCTCATTGTCCCATTCCTTGACGGCGACGGTGGCATTGCTGACCCCGTCCAGCTTGCCCGCCAGCGTGGTGAGCTCATGATAGTGCGTTGCAAACAGACCGCGCACGCGATTGACCGCCTGCAAATGTTCCAGCGTGGCCCAAGCGATGGACAGCCCGTCATATGTGGCCGTCCCGCGCCCGATTTCGTCCAGAATCACTAGCGCGCGGTCGTCCGCCTGATTCAGGATCGCGGCGGTTTCGACCATCTCGACCATAAACGTGGATCGTCCGCGCGCCAGATCATCGCTGGCGCCTACGCGGCTGAAAATCTGACTGACAAGGCCGACATGCGCTGTCTGCGCCGGAACATAGCTGCCCATCTGCGCAAGCAGTGCGATAAGCGCGTTCTGGCGCAGATAGGTTGATTTACCAGCCATGTTCGGGCCGGTCAGTAGTGTGACCGCCGCCGCCTGCCCCTCTGCACTCAGATCGCAGTCGTTGGCGATAAAAGGCGTGCCACTGGCCGCCAGAGCGGCCTCTACCACCGGATGCCGCCCGCCCGTGATTCCAAAGGCGCGGCTGTTGTCCACCTTGGGTCGACACCAGTCACGCTGCCGTGCCAGTTCCGCCAACCCCAGTGACAAATCAATCTCTGCCAGCCCCAGAGCCAGTTCAGACAACACGGGCGCAGCACTCAGGATCGCCTGCCGCAGTTCCTCGTAGATCCGCCGTTCAATTTCCAGCGCTTCGTTGCCCGCGTTCAGAATACGGCGTTCCATGTCCGACAGTTCAACGGTTGTGAACCGCACCTGATTTGCTGTGGTTTGCCGATGTATGAACCGTTCCGACAGGGCAAACATCTTTTCGGCATGCAAGGCGGTTGTCTCGATGAAGTATCCCAAGACATTGTTATGCTTGATCTTTAGCGATGAGACCCCGGTCTCTTGTGCATACTCCCCCTGCATCCGGGCAATCACACCCCTGCCCTCGTCCCGCAAGGTCCGCGCCTCATCCAGAGCCGGATCATGGCCGGTGGCCACAAAACCACCGTCGCTGACCCGCAGACCCGGTTCGGCGACCAGTGCGGCGTCAAGCAGGCCCAACAGGTCTTCCTGACCCGTCAGGGCGGCAACTGAGCGGGTTATCAGATCGGGCAGCCCTTCTCCGGTCAGCCGATCCGCTATTAGCCCAGCCTGTGCCAGAGCCGTCCGCACCGCCGCCAGATCGCGAGGTCCACCCCGGTCAAGGCCCAACCGGGACAGCGCGCGGTCCACATCCGGCACGGATTTCAAAGCATCGCGCAGATTGCTGGCCATCGGGCCCTCGACGCCCCAATTGACCGCCTCTAACCGCTCATTGATTACCTCTAAGTCGCGTGAAGGTGAGGCCACGCGCCGTTCCAGCAGGCGAGCACCGGCGGATGTCACCGTCATGTCGATCACCGACAACAAGGAACCGGCACGCCCGCCCTGAAGGCTTTCGGTCAGTTCCAGATTGCGCCGCGTCGCCGCGTCGATCTGCAGGATGCGCGACACTTGTTCCTGCCGCGGCGGCCGCAGTATCGGCAGCCGCCCTTTCTGGGTGATGTCCAGATAATCGACCAACGCGCCCATTGCGGACAGTTCAGCGCGTTCAAACGTCCCGAAACCGGTCAGCGACTGTACCTTGAACAGTGTGGCCAGCCGGGCCTCTGCCGCACTGGAATCGAACGACGCCGCCCCCAATGTCGTCGGGTCCAAACCCAGATCCGTGAGAACCTCACGCAGGGTTTCCGCGACCGCGTCAGAGGCCAATACCTCGGACGGAGCCAGCCGGGCCAGTTCCGCCCCGATCCGGGCACGGCCCAGCGGCATCACATGAAACGCTCCGGTCGAAATATCCGCCCAGGCCAGTGCCCAGTTGTCCCGGACTTGGCCAAGCGCGGCGAGGTAGTTGTGCCGACGCGCCTCCAACAGCGATTCTTCTGTCAGGGTGCCGGGCGTGACCAGCCGAACCACATCGCGCTTCACAACCGACTTTGACCCACGCTTTTTGGCTTCCTGCGGGCTTTCCAGCTGTTCACCCACGGCAACGCGAAACCCCTTGCGGATCAGTGTCAGCAGATACCCCTCAGCCGCGTGTACCGGAACGCCGCACATCGGGATATCATCGCCCGCGTGTTTCCCGCGTTTCGTCAGCGCAATGTCCAGCGCCGCACTGGCCGCGACCGCATCGTCAAAGAACATCTCATAGAAGTCGCCCATGCGATAAAACAGCAGCGCATCGGGATAACCTCGCTTGATCTCAAGGTACTGAGCCATCATCGGCGTGACGGATGTCTCCTCCACTGTTCCCTTTCCCGATTTGTTAGCGCTCACTTGGCTTTCCCCCGACGATTTCGCGTGACATTAAGGCTGTCAAAGAGCGGGGAAAACCGCAAAATCCGTGTGATGGAGGGGACATGACCAAAGCCAGATTCACCCGTGAAGAGGCGCTTGCCTTCCACCTCGAACCGACGCCGGGCAAATGGGAGGTGCAGGCCACCGTTCCCATGACAACGCAGCGCGACCTGTCGCTGGCCTATTCGCCGGGTGTGGCGGTGCCATGTGAGGACATCGCTGCCAATCCCGAACTGGCCTACGACTATACCAACAAGGGAAATCTTGTTGCCGTAATCTCTAACGGGACCGCCGTGCTGGGGTTGGGCAATCTGGGGGCGCTGGGATCCAAACCCGTGATGGAGGGCAAATCGGTGCTCTTCAAACGCTTCGCTGACGTCAACAGCATCGACATCGAACTGGACACCGAAGATCCGGATGAGTTCTGCAAGGCGGTCAGGCTGATGGGGCCGACATTCGGCGGCATCAACCTTGAAGATATCAAGGCGCCTGAGTGTTTCATCATTGAGCAACGGCTCAAGGAAGAGATGGATATTCCGGTCTTCCACGATGACCAGCACGGCACGGCGGTGATCTGTGCTGCCGGTCTGCTGAACGCCCTGCATATCTCCGGCAAAAAGATTGAGGATGTGAAAATCGTCCTGAACGGCGCGGGGGCGGCGGGCATTGCCTGTATCGAACTGCTCAAACGGATGGGCGCGCGGCATGAGAACTGCATCATCTGCGATACCAAGGGTGTGATTTATCAGGGCCGCACCGAGGGCATGAACCAGTGGAAATCCGCTCACGCCATCACAACCGAACTGCGCACCCTCGAAGAGGCGATGGTGCAAGCGGATGTGTTTCTGGGGGTCTCCGCCAAAGGGGCCGTGACGCAGGACATGGTTGCCAGTATGGCCGACAACCCGGTGATCTTCGCTATGGCGAACCCGGATCCGGAAATCACGCCGGAAGAGGCGCATGAGGTCCGCGTGGATGCTATCGTCGCCACCGGGCGCAGTGATTACCCCAATCAGGTCAACAACGTCCTTGGCTTTCCCTATCTGTTCCGGGGCGCGCTGGATATCCATGCCCGCGCCATCAACGACGAGATGAAGATCGCCTGCGCGCAGGCGCTGGCCGAACTCGCGCGTGAGGATGTGCCGGACGAGGTGGCGCTGGCCTATGGAAAATCGCTGACCTTTGGCCGTGATTACATCATTCCCACACCGTTTGATCCGCGTCTTATCCACCGTATCCCGCCCGCCGTGGCGCGTGCGGGCATGGAGACGGGAGCTGCGCGGCGGCCGATCGTCGATATCGAGGCCTATGAGCACAATCTGAAGACCCGGATGGACCCGACCGCCTCTATCCTGCGGTCGATCAACTCTCGTGCCCGTGCGGCGCAGGCCCGGATGATCTTTGCCGAAGGGGACGACCCCCGTGTTCTGCGCGCGGCAGTCATGTACCAACGCTCTGGCTTGGGCAAGGCGTTGGTCGTCGGTCGCGAACCGGACGTGAAACAAAAACTCGAAGAGGCGGGTCTGCCTGACGCCGTGCGCGAGCTGGAGGTGGTGAATGCCGCCAACACCCGCCATCTGGAGACGTACAAGGCGTTTCTTTATGACCGACTACAGCGCAAGGGCATGGACCGTCAGGACATTCACCGCCTCGCGGCGCGTGACCGGCATGTCTTTGCCGCGCTGATGCTGGCGCATGGCCACGGTGACGGGCTGGTCACCGGGGCAACGCGGAAATCGGCGCATGTCATGCAATTGGTCAACCATGTCTTTGACGCGGACGCGGCGCATGGAGCGGCGGGTGTGACGGCCTTGCTGCATAAGGGGCGCATCGTATTGATCTCTGACACGCTGGTGCATGAATGGCCGGACGAAGAAGATCTGGCCACCATCGCCGAACGCGCCGCTGGTGTCGCACGGCATCTGGGGCTGGAACCTCGCGTGGCCTTTGTCAGCTTCTCGACTTTTGGCTATCCGATGTCAGAGCGGGCGGAAAAGATGCATGTGGCGCCGCGTGTTCTGGATCGGCGTGGGGTCAATTTCGAATACGAAGGTGAGATGACGGTAGACGTGGCTTTGAACGTCAAGGCGCAGGAACACTATCCGTTCCAGCGCCTGTCGGGCCCCGCCAACATCCTGATCGTGCCTGCGCGGCATTCGGCGTCGATCTCCGTCAAACTGATGCAGGAAATGGCCGGAGCAACTGTGATCGGGCCGATCCTGGCCGGTGTCGACGAGTCGATCCAGATATGTTCGACCTCAATGACTGCCAATGACATCCTGAACATGGCGGTGCTTGCGGCGGCCAAGATCAGCTAAGGTGCGGGGCAGGCGGTCAAGGTGGAAATCGAGCAAGTGGAGAGAGAAGAACCGATATGACGATCTTCAACCTTGGCTCGATCAATGCGGATCTGTTTTACCGCGTGCCCCATCTACCCGGACCGGGTGAAACACTGGCCGCGCGGTCTTTTCAACGTGGATTGGGGGGCAAGGGGGCAAACATGTCTGTGGCAGCAGCGCGGGCTGCGGCGCGCTGTGTGCATATCGGCGCGGTTGGGGACGATGGCGGCTGGGCGGTGGACCGGCTCACGGAATACGGCGTGTATACGCAACATATCCTCACAGTCTCCAAAGACACGGGAAACGCCCTGATTGCCATTGATGACGCGGGAGAGAACAATATCATTCTTTATCCGGGGGCCAATCAGGCGATCCTGATCGACCATATCGCCGCCGCATTACAGGACGCCGAGTCGTCGGACATCTTTCTGACCCAGAACGAAACCAACGGCCAACGCGAAGCGGCTGAACGCGCCTCTGCCAAGGGAATGCGCGTGGCCTATGCCGCCGCGCCCTTTGATCCACAGGCGGTGAAGGCGGTCCTGCCACTATTGGATATCTTGTTCCTGAATGAGGTTGAGGCACGGCAACTGCAAGAGGCGACCGGCACGGCATCCGAAGCCTTGCCTGTGCGCGACGTGATCGTAACGTTGGGCGGGGATGGGGCGCGTTGGCACAACACCGACACCGGAAAGACGCAGGTTTTTCCAGCGGTCAAGGTGACGCCAGTGGACACAACCGGAGCAGGGGATACCTTTACCGGCTATGTGTTGGCCGGTTTGGATCGCGGTTTGCCAATGGCACAGGCCATTGGTCAGGCTATGATCGCCGGGGCCATCATGGTCACGCGGCAAGGGACCGCAGATGTGATCCCCGACCTGCGCGACGTTCGGGATTTTGGCGGCTAGTCGCGGTCAGTTCACAAACGGTGCGGCGCTGCCCCACAACTGTTTGACGCGCTCATCACGGCCACAGCCCTTGCGATACCGTTTGTACGCATCGCTTTGCGTGATGATGCCAAAGCGAGTCACGACCCGGTCTGATCCCTTATAGTAGTCCTGATGATACCCCTCAGCCAGATAGAACGCCTTGGCTGGCAGGATCGGCGTCACGATTCTTTTGCCCAGCGCCTTTTCGGCCTCTGCCTTGGCGGCAATGGCGGCCCCTTTCTGTCCAGCATCCGTGTAGAAGATAGCGGTGCGATAGCTTTCGCCCCGGTCACAGAACTGACCGCCCGCGTCGGTGGGATCGACAGAGCGGAAAAACAGGTCGTACAGTTGACGGTCTGTGACTTTGCTCGCGTCATAGCTGATCTTGACCGCCTCATAGTGGCCAGTGCCACCCCGGGTCACCTGTTTGTAGGTCGGGTTGGCTGTTTTGCCGCCGGTGTATCCGGATACCGCCTCTTTCACCCCGGCGACCTTTTCGAAATCGGCTTCGACGCACCAGAAACAGCCGCCCGCGACGATGATCTCGGCGGCTTCGGCGCGGTGGCTTTGGGTGGACAGGCCCAGCACCAGAAGGGCGGACAGCAGGGCAGGGCGGGCAAACGTAAAACGGGGCATGGTGATCTCCTTTCGCCTCAGCCTGCCTGTGACCGCCCTGTCTGGCAATCCGGCGCAGCCCATCTTCACCCGATGGTGAGAGTTGCGTGACAATGATGAAAAATAACTGATCCCCGCTGAAACTTTTCCGGAGGCCCTTTCGTGACTGTAGTCAGCAAGCAAGGGCAAGAGGGCCTGCGCTGCCAGACCTGACTGGGAGAAAACCTATGACTTTCAAGATTGTAACAGCTGCTTTGATGACTTTCGCCGGTGCCGCATATGCCGGGGGCCACGGTATGGCCCCCATGGTCGAGGCCATGGACCAGGCCGTCGCCGAAGGCACCGTTTCGGCAGACAAAATCGTTGCCCCGGCCAATGGCTGGTTGGTGGTCCATCGCACCGGCGAGGACATGAAACCGGGCCCGGTTGTCGGCTACGCGCCGCTGCGTAAGGGCGAAAATATGGACGTGACCGCCATCCTGACCGAAGAGGTCGCAGCGGGCGACATGTTGATGCTGATGGTGCACGGCGAGGACGGCGGCATGAAGACTGGTATCTTTGAATACACTCTTGGTGCCAAGGAAGATGGCCCGATCCGTCAGGACGGCGAACTGGTCATGACCGTGGTCACCGCCCAGTGATCCCATAGCCGGGCTGGCGCCAGTCAGTTGGCCCGGCAACCGCCGCCGAGTATGCGGCGGTAACGTACCTGCGTTTCGGGTACGGTGTACGGCCGTGCGGACCCCGGTGCTCCGGATCTGCGCGGCCGCCATTCTGTTGGGGACGGGTTTTGGCCGTCTGCGGGCTGATTGCGGCCCGGCCTACAGCAGCTGACCCAGTTTCATCGCGACGGACATGTCGCCGGATACTTTCAGTTTGCCCATCGCAAAGGCGGTCATTGGGTTCAGATTGCCCTGCACCAGTTTCGACAGGTTGTCGTGGGAAATACGGATGGTGCAGTCGGCGGGGGCAACAGAGTGTTCGACCGTTGTCCCGTCCAGACGCAGCGCGCCATCTTCGCCACAGTCAAAACTCAACGTTTTGTCCAGCGGCTTGTGCGCCAAACCCTTGCGCAGCAGGTCTGCGATTTCATCGAATGTCATGGTGTCCTCCGGTTTCGTGTCCTCTATGGCGCGAAACCGAAAGGCAGGCATAGGATGACGTTACGCGATGCCGCGTAACGTCATATCAGATTACCCGAGCCGACGCTTGCGCGCTGCCAGCAGACGCAAACGCAGCGCGTTCAGGGTGATGAACCCTTCGGCGTCTTTCTGGTCATAGGCTCCGGCGTCATCCTCAAAGGTCACATGCGCCTCTGAGTAGAGCGAATTGTCGGACCAGCGACCGATGCAGCGCACCGACCCTTTGTACAGCTTCAGCTTGACCGTGCCGGAGACCAGTTCCTGCGACTTGTCGATGGCCGCTTGCAGCATCTCACGTTCGGGCGAATACCAGAAACCGTTGTAGATCAGTTCCGCATAGCGCGGCATCAGGCTGTCCTTGAGGTGGCCCGCGCCGCTGTCCAGCGTGATCTGTTCGATGCCACGGTGGGCCTCCAGCAGGATGGTGCCGCCGGGAGTTTCATAGATGCCGCGCGATTTCATGCCCACGAAACGGTTCTCAACAAAGTCGAGCCGCCCGATGCCGTGTTTGCGGCCATAGTCGTTCAGCGCGGTCAGGATGGTCGCCGGCGACATTGCCTCACCGTTGATCGCAACCGCGTCGCCCTTTTCAAAGGTGACTTCGATCACCTCGGGCGTGTCGGGCGCGTCTTCGGGGTTCACAGTGCGCAGGTGGACGTATTCGGGCGCTTCCTCGGCGGGATCTTCCAGCACGCGGCCCTCGGACGAGGTGTGCAGCAGGTTGGCATCCACGCTGAACGGGGCCTCGCCGCGTTTGTCCTTGGCAATCGGAATCTGGTTCTTTTCAGCAAAGTCCAGCAGCGCGGTGCGCGAGTTCAGATTCCATTCCCGCCAAGGCGCGATCACCTTGATGTCGGGGTTCAGAGCGGCGGCAGACAGTTCGAACCGCACCTGATCGTTGCCCTTGCCGGTGGCCCCGTGTGCCACGGCATCGGCGCCGGTTTCTTCGGCGATCTCGACCAGACGTTTGGAAATCAGCGGGCGCGCGATGGAGGTGCCCAGCAGGTACAGCCCCTCATAGACCGCATTGGCGCGGAACATCGGAAAGACGAAATCGCGGACAAATTCCTCACGCACGTCTTCGATGTAGATGTTTGCGGGGTCGATCCCCAGCATCACGGCCTTTTCGCGGGCGGGTTCCAGTTCCTCACCCTGACCAAGGTCGGCGGTAAAGGTCACCACCTCACAGCCGTATTCCGTCTGCAACCATTTCAGGATGATCGAGGTGTCGAGGCCACCGGAATAGGCGAGCACAACTTTCTTGGGCGCGGTCATGGATCTGTCCTTTGGGGCGGTTTGGCGGGCGGATTAGCCTGTTTTCGGCGGACCTGCAAGGAAGGCCCGTTGACGCGGGGCGCGGGAGTGCTACCCCCTGACTCCAATTGATTGGCGAAAAGGTGGCCCATGCGCGGTTGGCAGGTTTTCAAACATTCCTTTTGGATTGTCATCAACAACCTAGAGGTGGCGTTTCGCATCTCTGCGGTTCTCTACGCGGTGCAGGCGCTGAATCAGGTATTGATCCTGATGGCGACGCCGACGGGGAACGTTGGTGAAACGGTTGTCAGTCCGGGCATGGCGCTGATGGTTCTGGCTACGGCCTTTCTTGCGATTGTCGCCAGCCTGTGGATCGCCGTGGCATGGCACCGTTTTGTCCTGACGGGTGAGATCCCCGAGGGCGCATTGCCGAAGTGGCAAGGTGGCTTGGTGTTGGCTTATCTTGGGCGGTCGGTGATGATTGCCTTGCTGGTGTCCCTGGCTGTGGTGGTTGCCATGATCCCGATTGGGATCGTCATGGCTGCGGCCCCCGGCACGGGTTTGCCTCTGCTAATGGCGCTTGTCGCGCTTGCGGTCTATCTGTTCTTCCGGTTCGGGGTGCTGCTGCCCGCCGGGGCGATTGACCGCAAAATGACCCTGCGCGAAGCATGGGCCGCTACATCCAAGGAACACGGGACAATCGTTGTCTTGTCGCTGATCGCGGTTTTCTTCAGCGTATTGGTCCAATTGCCCGCATGGCTGAATCCCGATCCGCAATCGCTGATCAACCTTGTCTACAGCGTTGTTGTTGGATGGTTTGCGACGATGATCGGTGTCTCGGCCCTGACCACACTTTACGGGATCAGCGTCGAGGGGCGCGACATCGACTGACTTGCGCGCGGCCCGGGCTTGGGCCACAGCAGGGACATGACTGATTTCAAGGATAAGGCCCGGGCCGCCGAGGCCGCGATGCGCGACGTCTTTCCACCGACGCCGCTGTTGCGCAACGCCCATCTGTCGGACCGTTTTGGCGCCGAGGTGCTGTTAAAGCGCGAAGATCTCAGCCCGGTGCGCAGTTACAAGCTGCGCGGCGCGTTCAACGCCATGCGCAAGGCACGCGGAGAGGTGCTGTTTGTCTGCGCCTCTGCGGGCAACCACGCGCAGGGCGTCGCCTACATGTGCCGTCATTTCGGTGTGCAGGGTGTGATCTTCATGCCTGTCACCACACCACAGCAAAAGATCCAAAAGACCCGGATGTTTGGCGGCGACGCGGTCGAGATCCGTCTGACCGGCGACTATTTCGACGATTGCCTGAAGGCGGCGCAGGCGTTCTGCGCGACCGAGGGCGGGCACTTTCTGTCCCCCTTCGACGATGAGGATGTGATCGAAGGGCAGGCCTCTGTTGCCGTCGAGATCGAGCAACAACTGGGCCGCGCGCCGGATCACCTTGTCATCCCTGTGGGCGGCGGTGGACTATCCGCCGGGATGCTCAGCTATTTCGGCACCGAGTCGCAGTACACTTTTGTCGAACCTTTGGGAGGCGCCTGTCTGCGCGCCGCGCTGCAGGCGGGACGCCCCGTGGCCCTGCCGTCGGTCAACACCTTCGCCGATGGCGCGGCGGTGGCCCGGATCGGTGAGCGGACTTTTGAACGACTCAAGGGCGTCGGCCTGGCCAACTCATTGACCATCCAAGAGGACCGCCTGTGCCTGACGATCCTCGAGATGCTGAATGTCGAGGGAATCGTGCTGGAACCTGCGGGCGCGCTGTCTGTCGACGCTTTGCAGGATTTGGGGCAGGGAATTGCGGGCCGCACGGTGGTGTGCATCACCTCGGGCGGGAATTTTGACTTTGAGCGCCTGCCAGAGGTCAAGGAACGCGCCCAGCGCTATTCTGGGATCAAAAAGTATTTCATCCTGCGCCTGCCACAGCGCCCCGGCGCGCTGAAGGATTTCCTTGGGCTTCTCGGGCCGGACGATGACATCGCGCGATTCGAATACCTCAAGAAATCGGCGCGCAACTTTGGCTCTGTCCTGATCGGGATAGAGACGAGCGCCCCTGAGAATTTTCAGATACTTTTCAGCAGCCTGGATGCCCACGGGTTTACCTATCAGGACATCACCGAGGATGAGATCCTCGCTCAGTTCGTGATCTGATGCTGGCAGGGCGGCGGGTTCTCTTAACCGGGGCGGCGCAGGGCATCGGCCGCGCGCTGGCCAACCGACTGGCGGCAGAGGGTGCGCGGCTGTTCTTGACGGACAGGGAAGGCCCGGCGCTGGCGCAGACGGCAAGTGCATTGGGCGCGGGCTTTGCCCCCGCCGATATGCGTGACCCCGGTCAGATTGCCGGTCTTGTGCAAAGCGCCGAGACCGCGCTGGGCGGTATCGACATGCTGATTTCAAACGCGGGCTTCGCGCGCGGTGCCATTGACGGTCCGTGCAGTGCGCCGGATGATCTGTGGCAAGACAGTTGGGATGTGCATGTCATGGCACATTTGCGCGCCGCGCGACTGGTGCTGCCCGGGATGCGCGCGCGCGGTGAAGGCTGGCTGATCAATGTCGCCTCTGCTGCTGGATTGCTCAGCCAAATCGGCGATGCGCCCTATTCTGCCAGCAAACACGCAGCGGTCAGCCTCGCGCAATCGCTGGCCATCGAACACGGCGATGAGGGTATCCGGGTATCTGTGGTATGTCCGTTGTATGTGGCGACCCCGTTGTTGGGATATGACGACACTCAGGCCGGGAACCGCCCGCATGACAGGGTGTTGACGGCGGATGATGTGGCCACGGCGGTGGTTGATGGCGTGCGCGCGGGTAATTTTCTGATCCTACCGCACCCAGAGGCCGAGGTGTACGCCCAGAGGCGGGCGGCGGATATGGATCGCTGGATTGACGGCATGCGACTGCTGAGACGAGACGCCTTTGCCGAGGGGCCTCCGCGCGATCTGACTGAGTTGCATCGCCGGATTTGATGCGAGGCGCGGTCAGGCGGCAAGCCGTTCGGGCAGGCCTTTCTGGAATTGGTCGCGCGACTCTTCAAAGATCGTGCGGACCTGTGCGGCACTGACGGCTTCCGGATTGCCTTCGGCGGCGGCTTTCTCACCTTTCAGGCATATCTGCGCCAGCAACGCAAACCCGAGGTTCAATGACGCGCCCTTGAGGAAATGCATCTGCTCTTCGGTGACAACTGGATTGCCCTCACTGGATTCCAGCAAGCAAACAGCAGACTCAACCTCTACAAGGAAAAGCTCTGCGACCTCACCAAAGTCCTCTGGTCCGATTTCATCCACCAGTTCGTCCACGCGTGACCAGTCAATCATAACCTGTCTCCATCATACCGGCCCTAGTACAAGACGGACCCCACCGATGACCCGCGCCAAAGATACCCTGCGGGTAACCTGTGTATAAATCGGGGTGGTAAATAGCACCTTTCTCGATGCCCGGACCCGGCAAATGAATACGCAGCATTTTACCATTCAAGGGTCGTTAAGAACCTGCCCCGTATAGACAATGCGAACCAATGATATTTCGAAAAGGGTCCGCCTTGCAGACTCAGAGAAAAGGCATTCCATCCGAGGTGACAGGCGCGATCCAGCGTGTTCTGGTCGTTGATGACAGCCGTGCGCAACTCAAGATGGTGGAAACGATGGTCCGCCGCTGGGGGTATGAGGTGCTGACAGCGGAATCCGGTCAGGCCGCCTTGGATATCTGTCGGCAGCATCCGCCGGACCTTGTGCTGTCCGACTGGATGATGCCAGGCATGACCGGGCTGGAATTTTGCCGCCATTTCCGGGAGTTGCAAAACGAGGGCTATGGGTACTTCATTCTTCTGACCTCCAAGAGCGAAAAGGGCGATATCGCTGAGGGGTTGGATGCGGGGGCTGATGACTTTCTGACCAAACCGGTCAATGCCCCGGAACTGCGGGCCCGCATTACAGCGGGTGAACGGATCGTTTCCATGGAACGGCAACTGTCCGAGAAAAACCGCCAGGTGTCAGAGGCGTTTGAGGAACTGCGGGAAATCCATACGGCGATCGACAATGACCTGCGTCAGGCCCGCACGATCCAACAGTCTCTGGTCCCCGAACGTATGACTGAGATACTGACCTCGCGTGTCAGCCTGTTACTGCGCCCCTGCGGTCATGTCGGCGGTGATTTAGTTGGCATGTTCAAACCGGGGTTCGGGCGGCTTGGCCTGTATAATATTGATGTGTCCGGACATGGCATTACCTCGGCCATGGTGACCGCGCGTGTCGCTGGCTATCTATCGTCCAGCTTTCCGGAACAGAACATTGCATTGGAACGTCGGTTTGATCGGTTCTACGCCATGCGCGAACCGGCTGAAACGGCGCGGATGCTGAACCAAAGGCTGTCCGCCGACCCGGGAGTAGAAGAGTATCTGACCCTCGCCTATGTCGCGGCAGATCTGTCATCGGGGCGGATGCGGATGGTGCAGGCGGGCCATTCCCCGGCGCTGTTGTTACATCCCGACGGCAGCCACAGGTTCATTGGCGACGGTGGTCTGCCCATTGGCTTGGTGGATGAGGTTTCCTACGATCAACATGATTTCACCATGAATTCCGGTGATCTGCTGCTGTTGTATTCTGACGGTTTTACCGAAGCGGTGATGAAAAACGGCGAAATGCTGGGAGAGGACGGGTTGGTCCGCATTTTCCGCGACAGTGTACGATGTGGGGACGGACCTGACATCCTTGAGGACATGTATTGGCGTTTCACGTCGCAAATGGAAAACGCCGACAAATTGGGGGACGATGTGTCTGCGGCCCTGTTAGAGTTTGACGTTCTCAAGAATAGTCGCGGCCCAAACTGACCATCGGTCCTGCGGTCATCTGCCTGCGCTAAAGCGCTGGACAAAGGCGCGGTCGCCCGGATTGCCCAATTCGTGCATCGCGGCGCGTGGTGTGCGCCAGATCGCGCTATGTCCTGACTCAGTTGGTAGGCCATGCGGGCGCACCGGGGTGGCCAAATAAATGATGCACAGCTTTTCCGCCCAGAGGTCATATTCTGGCATAAAGGTGAACCGGCGAAACGCGCCCAGCCTGCGTGGCGACGCAATACGCCAGCCGGTCTCTTCGAACACCTCGCGATAAAGGGCCTGCAAGGCGTTTTCACCGGGATCGATCCCACCGCCGGGCAGTTGAACCTCTGGCAAGGGCGCGGCCTGATGGGTCAGTAACAGGCGCCCATCGCGCGGCAAAATGGCATAGGCCCCGGGCCGCAGCGTATAGCGCTGACCTGCCTGTGGTGGCGTGCCAAACCGTCGTGTCATGTCCGGCCCCCTTTGCGTCGCCGCCCAATGTCCCTATATGGACGCGATATGCCAGCCAAAGGCAGACAAGGAAACCCCATGAGCATCGGCAATAAAATCGCCTGGGACGACACCGTCCTGCCCTTTCAGCTTGACCGTTCGGACATGCGCGGCCGCGTTGCGCGGCTTGACGGCGTATTGTCTGGCGTGCTGCAACAACATAACTACCCGGCCCCGGTTGAGGCGTTGGTGGCAGAGATGGCTCTGCTGACTGCCTTGATCGGCCAGACTGTCAAACTGCGGTGGAAACTGTCCCTGCAGGTCCAGACCAACGGTCCGGTGCGGATGATTGCCACGGACTATTACGGCCCCGAGGACGAGGGCCAGCCAGCCCGCATCCGCGCCTATGCCAGCTATGACGAGGACCGCATCACAGAAGCGCCGCCGTTCCAGCAACTGGGCGCGGGTTACTTTGCGATCATGATCGATCAGGGCGAAGGAATGCAGCCTTATCAGGGCATTACACCCATCGCAGGAAACAATCTGTCCGATTGCGCGGCGGCCTACTTCGCCCAGTCGGAACAGCTGCCCACAACTTTTGCGCTGTCCTATGGCCGCTCAACAGAACCGGGTGTGCCGGAACACTGGCGCGCGGGCGGAATCATGTTGCAGCACATGCCCAAGGCGTCTCCATTTGCCAAGGATGGTGGATCGGGTGAAGCGGGATTGCTGCAAGCTGGGGATCTGGTCGACGGCGAGACCGAGGAAAACTGGAATCGGGTGAACAGCCATCTTGCGACGCTGGAAGAGCTGGAGCTGATCGGCCCCAGCATCCCGCCGACCGATCTGTTGCTCCGTCTGTTTCATGAGGAAGAACCGCGTGTCTTTGAAATGCAGCCGGTCCGATTTGGCTGTACCTGTTCCGAGGATCGAGTGCGCCAAAGCCTGTCGATCTATTCGGCCAAAGACATCGGCCACATGACGACGGATGAGGGGCTAGTGACCGCGGATTGCCAATTCTGCGGCGCGCATTACGAGCTCGATCCGGCAACCGTGGGGTTCAGCGCCGATGGTAAGGACTGACCAGATCGCAGCCCTGCGGCGCGCGCCGCAGGCCACAGGTGCGGCGTCTTCGGACTTTGACCTGAACCCGGCGATTGTCTTGCCAGAGGGGCGCAAATTGCGGCCTGCCGGGGTGCTGGCGGCCTTCAAACCGGGGCGTGACGGGCTGGACCTGATCCTCACCAAGCGCTCCAGCCGGTTGAAACACCACCCCGGCCAGATCGCCTTTCCCGGCGGCAAGGTCGATCCGGGCGATGCAGATGAGATCGCCGCAGCCCTGCGCGAAGCGCACGAAGAGGTTGCGCTGGACCCTGCACAGGTCGAGGTGATTGGCACGCTTCCGCCGCATGAGACCGTGACCGGGTTTCTGGTCACGCCTGTCATCGGCTTGGTGCATGGGGATTTCACCCCGGTGCCAGAGCCGGGAGAGGTCGAAGAGGTGTTCATGGTGCCTTACGCCCACGTCACCGATCCGGCGCGCTATTCGGTTCAGGGGCGGCGCTGGCGCGGCCAACGGCGGTTGTATTACACCGCGCCGTTTGGCCCTTATTACATCTGGGGGGCGACGGCCCGGATGCTGCGCGCGCTGGCGGGCCGGATTCACGCATGACCCGCGTGACTGGTGATTGGTTACGGTCCTCGGCGACGCAGACCGTGATGGGTATACTCGAAGACGCCGGTCATCTGGCTTATGCGGTGGGCGGCTGCGTGCGCAACGCCTTGTTGGGTGTGCCGGTCTCTGACGTGGACATCTCGACCGATGCCCATCCGACTCGGGTGATGGAGCTTGCCAAGGCCGCAGGGCTCAAGGTTGTTCCCACCGGGATCGACCACGGCACCGTGACCGTTGTGGCCGGGGGTGAGGGGTTTGAGGTCACGACCTTTCGCGCGGATGTGGAAACCGATGGTCGCCGCGCTGTGGTCCGCTTTGCCGACGATGTGCATGAGGATGCGGTGCGGCGCGATTTTACCATGAACGCACTGTATGCGGACCGGCGTGGCGCGCTGATTGACCCGCTGGGTGGCCTGCCTGACCTGCAGGCGCGGCATTTTCGGTTCATCCTAGATGCCGATACCCGCATCAAAGAGGACTACCTGCGCATCCTGCGCTTTTTCCGCTTTTCAGCGTGGTACGGTGACCCGGACGCAGGTATGGACCCCGACGCGCTGGCCGCCATTGCCGCCAATATCGACGGGCTGGATCTGTTGTCGCGCGAGCGGGTCGGTGTGGAGCTGGTCAAGCTGTTGAAGGCGCCCGATCCGCTGATCGCGGTTTCGGTGATGGAACGACTGGGCGTGTTGTCCCGTGTCTTGCCGGGGGCGGCGACGACCGCGCTGGGCCCCTATCTGATGTTTGAGACGACGCTGAACCGCGCCCCCGATCCGATGGCGCGTATGGTGGTGATGGGCTTTTTCGACGGCAAGGCGTTGCGCCTGTCCAAGGCGCAACAACGCATTCTGGGGTTGTACCGTGACCTCATGGGCAGCACGGAAGGTCCGGCGGAACTGGCCTATCGGCACGGGGTAAACGTGGCACAAACCGTTATTGCCCTGCGATCCGCCAGTTTCGGCACACCCCTGCCGCAGGAAATGGCCGCCCAGATTGCGAAGGGCGCAGAAGCCAAATTTCCTATGCAAGCCAAGGATTTGATCCCAGACTATCAGGGCGTTGATCTGGGGGATGCCCTGCGCCGGGCCGAAGACCATTGGATCGCAGAGGGGTTCGCCCCGGACAAGGCAGACCTGCGCCGATGGCTCGACGAGGGGTGACAGACAGTTTTTTCTGTCCTAGAAAGTCCCGACTCAACCTTTATCCGGGAGACATGATGGTGCGTGACAGGATTCATTTCAGCTTCGGCTGAGCCGACCTGCACGCGCGGGCAGGCTATGGCCACCCGTTTTACCTTTTCATTGTCTATTTGCTCCAAGGAGCGCCCCGGTATGTTCCGTTTTTTTGAAAATCTCGTCGATCCCTATGCGCCCTATCCGCAAAAGGACGTTCCCCCGCAGCGCCTGCTGCCGTTTCTGATGGACTACGCACGGCCGTTCCGGGCGATCTTTGCTTGGACGGCAGCGACGTCGGTTGTTGTGGCCGCGGTCGAAATCTGGCTGCTCTGGGCCATGGGCTGGGTCGTCGACATCCTGTCTGGTGATCCGTCACAGGTCTGGCAAGACCATGGCACCGCGCTGATCGGGCTGGGGCTTTTTATCTTGCTGCTGCGTCCACTGTTGCAGGCGCTGGATGTGCTGCTGCTTAACAACGGCGTCATGCCCAACTTTGGCACGCTGATCCGTTGGCGCGCGCATGCCCATGTGCTGCGCCAGTCCGTTGGCTGGTTTGAGAATGATTTTGCCGGCCGGATCGCCAACCGGATCATGCAGACTCCGCCTGCCGCCGGCGAGGCAGTGTTTCAGGTCTTTGACGCAATCACCTTTTCTCTGGCCTACTTGATCGGCGCTCTGGTCCTGTTGGGCGGGGCTGACTCGCGTCTGATGATCCCGCTGCTTGTCTGGTTGGGCCTGTATGCCATTCTGATGCGTTGGGTTGTGACCCGCGTCGGTCCCGCGTCCAAGGCGGCGTCGGACGCGCGCAGCAAGGTCACGGGTCGCGTGGTGGACAGTTATACCAACATCCACTCGGTAAAGATGTTTGCGCATCACTCGCGCGAACTGGACTACGCCAAAGAGGCGATAGAGGACACGCGCCAGACCTTTCAGATCGAGATGCGGCTATACACCATCATGGACGTTGTGCTGGTTCTGCTGAACGGCTTGCTGATCGTCGGTGTTGTCGGTTGGGCCATTGCGCTGTGGATGCAGGGCGCGGCCTCGACCGGCGCGGTTGCGGCGGCAACGGCGCTGACCCTGCGGCTGAACGCGATGACCGGCTGGATCATGTGGGCGCTGACGACGTTTTTCCGCCAGCTTGGCGTTGTGGCCGAGGGGATGGAAACGATTGCCCAGCCGATCACCCTGCTGGACGCACCGGATGCCAAGCCGCTGAAGATGGAAAAGGGTGAGATCCTGATCGAGGGCCTGACGCATCACTACGGGCGCGGGTCCGGGGGTCTCGACGACGTGTCGCTGACCATCGCACCGGGCGAAAAGATCGGTCTTGTGGGCCGGTCCGGCGCGGGCAAGTCGACACTGGTAAAGCTGCTCTTGCGGTTCTACGACGTGGAACAGGGGCGCATCCTGATCGACGGGCAGGACATCGCTAAGGTCACGCAGGACAGTTTGCGGCTGAACATCGGTATGGTGCAGCAGGATTCGGCGCTGTTGCATCGGTCGGTGCGGGACAACATCCTGTATGGTCGTCCCGATGCGACAGAGGCAGAGATGATAGAGGCTGCCAAACAGGCGCAGGCGCATGAGTTTATCCTGACCCTCGCGGACCCCGAGGGGCGCTCCGGCTATGATGCTCAGGTCGGCGAACGCGGCGTGAAACTGTCTGGGGGTCAACGTCAGCGAGTGACTTTGGCGCGTGTGATCCTCAAAAACGCGCCGATCTTGCTGCTGGATGAGGCGACAAGCGCGCTGGACTCAGAGGTAGAGGCCGCGATTCAGGACACGCTTTACGGGATGATGCAGGGCAAAAGCGTGATCGCCATTGCGCACCGTTTGTCCACCATCGCACAAATGGACCGCATTCTGGTCATGGATGAGGGCCGGATCGTGGAACAAGGCAGCCATGACGCGCTCTTGGCGCGGGGTGGCCTATATGCCAGTTTCTGGGCGCGCCAATCTGGCGGTTTTCTTGACCCTGACACGCAGGCGGCGGAATGATGCGAAACCTGTACCAAAACCTGGTCCACCGGGCGGGCAACCTGATTGATCCCGAACGCCATGCGGACGGCATGCCGCCGGATCGGCTGTGGCCGTTTATCCTGTGGGCTTTGCAGGGCGGTTGGCTGATCATCGGGCTGGGGGTGGCGATCTCTGTCGCCGCCGGCGCGACAGAGGTGCTGTCGATGTACCTGCTGGGTCGGGTTGTCGATGCCGTGGGTGGGCCGGTCGAACAAGGGTTTCTGACGGATCACGGCGGGCTTGTTTTGCTGGCCGTCGCGCTGCTGCTGGTGGCGCGTCCGCTGCTGTTTGGCGGTTTGGCCCTGACGCAAGCGGTGATGATCGGGCCGAATATATTCAAGCTGGTTCTGGCACGGCTGTATCGCTGGACCATCGGTCAGTCGGTGACGTTCTTTGATGACGACTATGCGGGCCGCATTGCACAGAAAAAGGTGCAGGCCGCGCGCTCTCTGACTGAAATCGTGATCGAGACGGTGAATGCCGTCACCTTTGGTTTGGCCACGATAATCGGCACCGCCGTGATGCTGGGGGCGATCCATCCGTTGATGCTGGTGCTATTGGCGGGGTGGTTCGCACTGTACCTTGGGTTCTTGCGGCTGATGCTGCCGCAGATCCGCGCGCGCTCTGCCGCGCGGGCAGAGGCGCAGGCCATGGTCACCGGGCAGGTTGTCGACACGATTTCCAACATCAAGACCGTCAAACTGTTCGCCGGGGACAGCCATGAGGACCGGCGCGCGCTGGGCGCGATGGAATCCCTGCGCGACAAGGCGCTGCGCTTTGGTGAGGCGACCACCGCCTTTCGGCTTGGGTTGATCTTTATCGCCGGGCTGCTGCCGGTGATCATGGTGGGCACCGCCATCGCCATGCGCAGTGCGGGCGTGTCCCCGGGTGACATCGCCGCCGTGGGCGCGGTCACGATCCGGTTGGCGCAGATGACCGGCTGGATCAGCTTTACCCTCATGGTGATCTATGGCCACGTCGGTGAGGTTGAGGATGGCATGTCCACCCTCAGCGTGCCTCATGCTCTGACCGACCAGACCGGTGCCATGGATCTGGCCGTGCCCGAGGGTGAGATTGTCTTTGACGCGGTCGAGTTTGCCTATGGCGGGCTCACCGGCGGCGTGACGGATCTATCGCTGACGGTGAAACCGGGCGAAAAGCTGGCCATTGTCGGGGCATCCGGTGCCGGGAAATCTACGCTCGTGTCGCTGTTGTTGCGCCTCTACGACACCGAAAGTGGGCAGGTGCGCATCGACGGCACCGATGTGTCGTCTGTCACGCAGGCCAGTTTGCGGACCGCCATCGGCATGGTCACGCAGGAAACTGCGATGTTCAACCGCTCGGCGTTGGACAACATCCGCTACGGCAAACCCGACGCCACAGAGGAAGAGGTAATCGAGGCCGCCAAGCGCGCTGAGGCGCATGAGTTCATTCTAGAACTTGAGGATTTTCGCGGGCGCAGCGGCTATGCCGCCTATCTGGGTGAACGCGGCGTGAAACTGTCCGGCGGGCAACGCCAGCGTATCGCGCTGGCCCGTGCAATCCTCAAGGACGCGCCGATATTGGTGCTGGATGAGGCGACAAGCGCGCTGGATTCAGAGGTAGAGGCCAATATTCAGGACGCCCTGTCCCGCGTGATGGAGGGCAAGACAGTTCTGGCCATCGCGCACCGTCTGTCGACCATTTCCAGCATGGACCGGATCATCGTACTGGATCAGGGGCGCATCGCCGAACAGGGTACACATGACGACCTGCTGGCCCTCGGCGGGCTTTATGCACGTTTTTGGGGTCGTCAGTCTGGTGGCTTCCTTGGTGACGACGCAGTAGAAGCAGCGGAATGATCCGACACCTTCTCCCACAAATTGATCCGTTCCAGCCCGCCGATGGTGCGCCGCCCGAAACTCTATGGGCCTTTACGCGCTGGGCGCTGAAGGGGGCGGAACGCCCGATCCTGCTGGCCGTTCTCATCACCGCGCTGACAGGTGTGTCCGAACTGGTCGCCGCGCGGTTCACCGGCTGGGTGATCGACGGGGCCGAAATGACAGGGCAGGGGGCCTTTTGGGGGCCGTATTGGGGCCTGATCGTCTTTGGATTGCTGTTCTTTCTGCTGATCCGCCCGATCCTGTTTGTCTTTGACGCGGGTGTGTCCGGCGTCATGCTCGGGCCAAACCTGTTCCCGGTGGTCCTGCAACGGCTGAACCGCCATGTCATGGGTCATTCCATGCGGTTCTTTGAGAACGACTTTGCCGGGCGACTCAGCCAAAAGGCGCTGCAAGTTGCGCGGTCCCTGACCGATCTGGTGCTGGAGACGACCGATGTGGTGGTCTATGCGCTGGCGATGTTTACCGGGGCCTTTTTGCTGCTCGCGGCGATTGACGCGCGCTTGCTGGGAGTCTTTGTCGTCTGGGCCGTGCTCTATGCGCTGGCCCTGCGCTACTTTATCCCCCGTGTGCAAAATTTGTCCCGTGATCGCGCCGGGGCGCGCACCGTTGTGACGGGGCAGATCGTCGACACGTTTTCCAACATCGCCACGGTCAAGCTGTTCGCCCGGGATGAGGACGAAGACGCCGCCACCCGCGCCGCGCTTGAATCCTACCGGGCAAAGGCGCTGGATTTCGGCGATCTGTCGGCAATCTTTCGCATGGTTCTGATGACGCTGGGGGGCATCCTGCCCGTCGTGTCGATCCTTGGTGCGCTGTATCTGTTCAGTCGCGGCACGGCCACCGCGGGGGACATCGCTGTAACGGCCATGATCACAACCCGCCTGTCGATGGTGACCAACCGGCTGGGCCGCACCGCCATGTCGATCTTTACCAACATTGGAGAGATGGAAGATGGCATTGGCACGCTGACCCCAAAGCATGAAATCATCGACCGCCCGGATGCCTTGGGGCACGCACAGGCCGGTGAGATCCGATTTGACAAGGTCGGCTTTGCCTACGGCGGTGAATCGCGCGCCTTGTCGGGGTTTGATCTGACGATAGCGCCGGGTGAAAAGGTCGCCTTGGTTGGTGCCTCGGGGGCGGGGAAATCCACCGCCGTCTCGCTGCTGCTGCGTCTTTATGATGTCGAGGCGGGGCGCATTTTGATGGGAGGCACCGACATCCGCGATCTGACCCAACACGCGTTGCGCCGCCAGATTGCCGTGGTCCGGCAGGAAACCGCGATGTTCAACCGCTCGGCGCTTGAGAATATCCGCTATGGCCGCCCCGGTGCCAGCGATGCAGAGGTGTTTGAGGCCGCCAACCGCGCCTCGGCACATGAGTTCATCCTTGGACTGAAGGATCACAGGGGCAACACCGGCTACGCCGCGCGGCTGGGTGAACGGGGTGTGAAGCTGTCCGGCGGTCAACGTCAGCGCATCGCTCTGGCCCGCGCGATCCTGCGGGATGCGCCGGTTCTGGTGCTGGATGAGGCGACAAGCGCGCTGGATTCGGAGGTTGAGGCAGAGATCCAAGAGGCGCTGGAACAGGTCATGATGGGCAAGACCGTGCTTGCCATCGCGCACCGCCTGTCCACCATCGCCCAAATGGACCGGATTGTGGTCATGGATCAGGGTCGGATCGTCGAACAAGGTTCGCATGAGGCGTTGTTGGCGCAGGGCGGGCTTTACGCCCGCTATTGGGAGCGTCAGTCGGGCGGATTCATCGGCTCTGAGGCGGCGGAATAGCCCGAGGCGCTGGTGCCTGTCGCAGGTGGCGGATATTGGGTATTTTTACAGAGAAGAAACGGCAGGGGAGCGCGCATGTCCGACGGCACGCATCAGGTGACGATCGAACGGCTGGGCCACCGGGGCGATGGTATCGCGCCGGGGCCGATTTTTGTGCCCGGCGTTTTGCCGGGTGAGGTGGTCGAAGGTGAGGTGACAGGGGACGCGATGTTCGCCCCGCGTATTGTCACGCCCTCTGCCGACCGGGTGTCGCCCCCCTGTCGTCATGCGAAATCCTGCGGCGGGTGCCAATTGCAGCACGCCTCGGACGGGTTTGTCACCGGCTGGAAAGAAGAGGTGGTGCGCCGCGCGCTGGAGGCGCAGGGACTGTCCGCGCCGATGCGGCCCACGTTTACCTCTCCGACGCATTCGCGCCGCCGCGCCAGTTTCTCCGCGCGCCGGACCAAGAAGGGCGCACTGGTTGGGTTCCACCAGAAAGCCTCGGATGTGATCGTTGCCGTTCCGGGCTGTCAGTTGGTCACGCCTGCCTTGGCCGGCGCGCTGCCCTTGATCGAACGGCTGGCGGTGGCCGGGGCGTCGCGCAAGGGCGAACTGTCGGTTCTGGTGACGGAAAGCCTGTCGGGACTGGATATCGTTGTCACCGGGGGTAAGCCGATTGACGACGCATTGCGGTCCGAACTGGCCGCGATTGCGCAGGCCGAAGGGTTGGCGCGGTTGGCATGGGATGACGACGTTCTGACCTTTTTGCCGCCGCATCAGCGGTTTGGCGCGGCTCTGGTGGTGCCGCCGCCGGGGGCATTCCTGCAAGCGACGGAAACCGGGCAGGCGGCGTTGTTGTCTGCCGTGCAGGAGGCATTGACCGGGGCCACATATATTGCCGATCTGTTTGCCGGCTGCGGCACCTTCGCCCTGCCACTGGCCGAAATGGCGCGCGTGCACGCGGTTGAGGGAGATAAGGCCATGACCCTCGCGCTGGATCAAGGGTGGCGGCAGGCGCAGGGCATGCGTCATGTCACCCATGCCGTGCGCGACTTGTTTCGCAATCCCTTGTTGCCGGATGAGTTGACCCGCTTTGACGGGGTGGTGATCGACCCGCCGCGCGCCGGGGCAGAGGCTCAGGTGGCAGAACTGGCCCGCGCCCGCGTCCCGCGTATTGCGCATGTGTCCTGCAACCCGGTGAGTTTTGCCCGTGACTGTGTGCGGTTGCAGGCGGCGGGCTATCGCCTTGACTGGGTGCAGGTGGTTGACCAGTTCCGCTGGTCCACCCATGTGGAACTTGTCGCCTCATTACAGCTGGAGAAGTGAGCCTATGAATTTCCGCGCCCGCGTCGGGGCTATTGTCGACGCGCCCCGTGTTCAGAACGCCATCATTGCCGTCATCATATTGAACGCCGTTGTTTTGGGGATGGAAACATCCGAGTCGCTGATGAGCCGCTTTGGCAACGTCATCACCCTGCTGGACAAGCTGTGCCTTGGCATCTTTATCGTCGAGATTGCCGCCAAGCTGGTGGCGCGCGGGATGCGCTTTTTCCGCAGCGGGTGGAGCGTGTTCGACTTTGTAATCGTCGGCATTGCGCTGGTCCCCGGCGCGGGCGGCCTGTCCGTGTTGCGATCGCTGCGTATCCTGCGAGTGTTGCGGGTGATCTCTGTCGCTCCCCGGTTGCGTCGCGTGGTCGAGGGCTTCATCACCGCGCTGCCCGGCATGGGCAGCGTGTTCCTGCTGATGGCGATCATCTTTTACATCGGCAGCGTCATGGCGACCAAGCTGTTCGGCGACAGCTTTCCCGACTGGTTCGGCAACCTTGGGATGTCGGCCTATTCACTGTTCCAGATCATGACGCTGGAATCCTGGTCGATGGGAATCGTGCGCCCGGTGATGGAGGTTTATCCCTATGCGTGGGTGTTTTTCGTCCCCTTCATCATGGTCACGACCTTTGCGGTGGTGAACCTGCTGGTGGGTCTGATCGTGAACTCGATGCAGGACGCCCACCAGCAAGAGGACAACGAACGCACTGACCTGTACCGGGATGAGGTTCTAGCCCGGCTGGAGGCGATTGAACGGCGTCTGGGCGAACAGGCGCGCGATGTCGAAAACGTGAGCTACGCAAACCGCCCCGAATAAGGTAGAATCCCGAAAAACGTATGGGGCAGTATAATGACGATTCTCAGGGTTCTTCTGTTGGTAATGCTTGGCCTATCCGCAGCGGCCTGCGGCAAGTTTCCCACCTATCATGGACCGGAAGTGACACATGTCGTTGTCGACAAGGGTGAACGCCGGATGCACCTGCTGAGCAGCAAGGGTGTTTTGAAAAGCTATGACGTGGGGCTTGGTTTCGCGCCCGAGGGCGACAAGAAGATCGAGGGTGACGGCAAGACACCCGAAGGCACCTACATCATCGATCGGCGCAATCCGAACAGCCAGTTCTATCTGTCGATCGGTGTGTCCTATCCCAACGAAGAGGACCGGGCCGAGGCGCGCGAGCTGGGCAAAAGTCCGGGTGGCGACATTTTCATTCACGGACGCCCGCGTGAGTATCGCAAGGGCGGGCGCGACTGGACGGCGGGCTGTATCGCTGTGACCGACCGTGAGATGCGCCAAGTCTATTCGATGGTGAAAAACGGGACACCGATCACGATTCAGCCGTAGCGGATGATTGGCGGGC
>TARA_R100000789_G_scaffold3957_1_pt1 | contig 91801 bp, 68 predicted proteins | sample TARA_R100000789 | Tara Oceans TARA_R100000789 (sample SAMEA2623403) | marine metagenome | biome: marine biome (ENVO:00000447); feature: mesopelagic zone (ENVO:00000213); material: "saline water (ENVO:00002010), including plankton (ENVO:xxxxxxxx)" | depth 450 m
CACTTTTGCTTGTTCAACAACTTCATTTATATTAATAGGTTCTAATTCATCATTGTTTTTGCCCACACGTGAATACTCTAATAAGTCTAAAATTATATTACGCATACGACTTGCTCCATCTACAGCAAAATCTATATACATATGGGCTTTTTCATCCAACTGGTTGCTATATTTTTTTTCTAATTGAGACAAGAAACTGGTTACCATACGTAATGGTTCTTGTAAATCATGAGAGGCTACATAAGCAAACTGTTCTAATTCTTCATTAGACCTTACTAATTCATTAGTATATTTTAATAATTGAACATTAAGTTTCTTAAGGGATTCTTCATAATCTTTTTGATAGGAAATATCCGTCATAGCTCCAACCATTCTAACTGCACTTCCTTTTTCATCTCTAATCACCACTCCTCTATCTATTACATAAGCATATTCACCACTTTCTTTTTTATATCTGTATTCATGTTGCCAATTTATTGAATTTGGGTCTTTAATAATATTATCTAGTGATTTTAAAATAATATCCAAATCATCAGGATGTATTCTGCTTGACCAAGATTCTAAATCAGGTACATTATTGGTTACATCATAACCAAAAAGGGTTTTGTATCCTTTCCCCCAATACAATTGGTTATTAATAATGTCCCAATCCCAAATAGCATCATTGGTAGCTTCCGTTACTTTTTCAAAACGCTCGTTAGATTGACGAATTTGTTCTTCAGCATCTTTTCTTTCCGTCACATCTTTCATATAAACTGCCAAGCCATTTTTTATAGGATAAGCACTTAAGTCAAACCACTTACCTAAAGGAGCATAATAATCTTCAAAATGAATTTTTTTCATCTTTTCCATAGCACGAGTATAATTTTCAAAAGAAACTTTACCCTCTTCCTTGGAAAATAAATCCCATAAATTCTTACCAATTATTTTTTCTCTAGGAATATTAGTAAGTTCTTCAGAAACTCTATTCCAATAAGTTACTGTAAAATCTTTATCTAGTGCAAAAAATGCATCTCCAATACTTTCTAAAATAGTATTCTTTTCTTCTAAAGCTTTAATAGCTTTTTCATCTGCTAACTTTCTATCTGTTACATCAAACCTAATCGCTAAATATTGAAATGGTCTATTCTTTTCATCTAAAAAGGGAACAATAGTAGTATCCACCCAGTAATAAGAACCACTCTTAGTTAAATTTTTAATTTCTCCACGCCAAACCTTACCCAAAGTAATTGTCTTCCATAAATCAACAAAAAAAGATTTTGGATGGTAACTAGAATTAATTAATTGATGTGTTTTTCCTATTAACTCTTCTCGTGAATATTGAGATATTTTACAAAAATTATCATTAACAGAGGTTATTACTCCAGTTTTATCTGTAAATGCAATAATAGCAGATTGGTCTAATGAAAACTTATAATCTTCTAATGTTTTTAAACTTTTCTTAAGTGCTATTTCATTTAGCTTTTGTTCATGTATATCCTGAAAACTACCATAAATTTTCACACAAGTGCCATCAACAAACTCTGCTCTTCCTATAGTTCTAATCCATTTTAAATTACCCTTTTCGGTAATAATTCTAAGTTCTTCATCCCATGATGTCCCATCTTTTATACATTGTTCAACTCTTTTCTTAATAATGTCTTTATCTCCACCCACAAAACCAGATATACCTTTACTTAATGTTGGTTTAAAATCAGGTTCTACCTCTCTAATTTCTTTAGTAATACCAGACCAATAAACACTATTTTTTTTAACATCTATTTCCCAACTCCCCACTTTTGCTAATCTTGATGTATTCTCTAACAACTGTTGTAATTCCTTCATTTCTGTTACATCTCTTCCATAAGCGAAAACAAAACCGTCCTCTCCAAAAACATCCGATGAATTCCAAGATATCCATTTATAAGAACCTGACTTAGTTCTATACCTATTAGTAAATCCCTGAGATTGTCTATCTCCTGTTATTGTTTCGCTGTATTCTTTAATTGTTTTTTTCACATCATCTGGGTGTAGAAATTTCTCAAATGGTTGAGAAATAATTTCTTCTTCTGTATATCCTAAAACTTTTGTAAAAGCAAGGTTTACTTTTACAAAACAACCGTCCGGAGAAGCAATAGCCATTATATCCGGTGCACTATCAAAAAATAATTTTAACTCTTCTTCTTGTTGTTTACGTTTAATTTCCGCTCCTAAAAAATTACTTAATGGATAAAATATTTCTGTTCTATATAAATCATTTTTTAATGAGTCTCTACTGGTTAAAACCATTACTCCTACAAAATTATTATTATGAAACAATGGAAAACCAACTCCTGATTTTAATCCTGAGTTTTTTGCTGATTCATTTCTTATAAATCTTGGAATTACATTAATATTCTCCCATACTTCTACTTGTAAATCTTTCCATACCTTGCCAGGTAATCCTTCTTCTTTTTTTAGTCTTTTAATTTTTTTAGTATCTTTTAAATAAACTTGAGCTTTTTCTTCTGTAACACACACAGACATTAGTTTTAAACATTCTTCATCATTACTCATCAACCAAATTTCTGCTGTTTGATACTCACCATATTCTGCAATATATCTTAATGTATTTTCTAAAATTATTGATAATTCATTTTCATCTTTAAATATAGATGCTACTTGGTTTTGTATTTGTTTTTGTGTTTCAGATAGTTTTAATTTAGAAACATTTCTTAATGCCCCAATCATTCTTAATGGTTTCCCATTTTTATCTCGTAACATGTGACCAATTTCTTCTACGTAAAGATAGGTTCCATCAGATTTCTTAAACCTAAACTCATTCATCCATTTTTGTCGTCTTTCATCTTTCAAAAACGCATCCCAACTCTGTTGGTGTTTCTCTCGGTCTATCGGGTGTGTTAAATCTGCCCAATCATTTAATCTAAAAACTTTATCTGTTTTATCATAACCTAAAGTAGTATAAAACCCATCTCCCCAGTAGAACTTATCTTTTTCTACGTCCCAATCATAGATAGCATCATTAGTCGCTTTATTTACTAATTCAAAGCGTTCATTACTTTCTTTTATTTTTTCTAAGTATTTAAACTTTGTTATTAATACAGATAGTAATCGTTGTGCTCTATCTATAGCATATTCTTCATATTGATTTGGTTTTTTTGGTACTTTATAATAATTAGCAAATGTGGCTGCTACATTTCCTTTTGCATCAAAAATAGGTTGTGACCAGCAAGCAGCAAATTTGTATTTTTTAGGAAGATAAAGAAGGCTTTCCCAACGCTTATCATTAAAAACATTTTCCACAATAACTTTTTCTTTGATATAAGCTGCCGTCCCACATGATCCAACATATTTCCCAATACTTGCTCCCTCAAGTTCTTTTACATATTCTTTTTGTAGAGAAGGAGATGCTAGATTATAAAGTCTTCCTTCTACAACTCTCATTACAGAAGCTTGCATAGTTGGAAATAGATATTCTAATTTTAACACATAAGTAGAAATAACTTGTTCTAACTTTGCGCTTTCTTGCATACTCAAAGTCATTATTTCTCTTTCTATTGCTTCTAATTGTTCATAAAAATATTCTTGTGTAATGTCTTTTATAGCACCTAACACCCTATTAACCTTTCCTTTATCATTACGCAAAAACATCGCTCTATCATTTACAAAAGCATATTCTCCATTGGATTTTCTAATCCTATATTTCATAGACCAGGATGTTTCTTTAGTTTTATTAAGAGCAGATTTAAAGCTTTTAATAAACTTAGAAAAATCATCGGGATGTATCCGTGCATTTATTATTTCATTATTTTCTTTTATAGATTGTATTTCTACTCCAAAATTTCTTTTAAATCCATCTCCTAAAAACAATTCATTGGTAATAGGGTTAAAATCCCAAATGCTTTCCGTACCTGCTTGCATTACCAACTTAAAACGTTGGTTGCTTTTTTCTAACTCTTCCTGAACAGTTACCAAATCCGTGATATCAACACTATTAATTACAATGCCATTAATCGTTTTGTCTTCTTCCAAATTGGTTCCTACACTTTGCAACCAACACCAACTCCCATCCTTTCTTTTAAATCGATATGGAGATGATTTTACTCTTCTATCTTTTGATAATTGGCTAAACTCTTTTTGTAGTAACTCAATATCTTCAGGATGAAAAAAATTAAATGCATTATTTCCTATTAAGTCTTTTTCTGTGTACCCTAAAATTTGTTTGTAATTTGGACTAATATAGTAATACTCTCCTTCCGAACTAACAATAGTAACTAAATCTGAACCCTCTTGAATTAAAGCCTTAAATCGTTGTTCACTAAGCTTAAGTCGTTTTTCAACTTCCTTTCTATCTGTAATATCCGTATGAGTACCTGTCATTAAAAGTGGCTTACCATCAGGCATCCATTTAATCACTCTACCTCTATCATTTACCCATATATAATTTCCATTTTTATGTTTTAACCGAAAATCAACATCATAAAAAACTATTTTTTTATCTATGCATTCTTTTATTTTTTCATCAGATAATGCCATATCATCGGGGTGAATAAATTTGTATATAGTTTTCTCATTAACCGGCTGAAGTTCTTCTAAAGTATAGCCTATTATATTTGCCCAACGTTCATTAATTTTAATTTCTCCTGTTTCAAAATTCCATTCCCAAGTTCCTATACGAGTTGCCTCTACTATGTTTTTTAATCTTGCTGTTTCATTATCAATTAAGTTTTTACTTTCATTTATTTCATTATTTCTTTTTCTTAAAATGAGCAATTGCATTAGCTGATTAGCTAAAGATTGTAATGAAATAATCTGTTGCTGATTAAGTTTGTTTGGTTTGGTATCTAAAACACACAATGTTCCTAATGGAACACCTTCTTCTGTAAGTAAAGGTACTCCTGCATAAAAAACAATATTAGGTTTTAAAACAACTAATGAATTGTTATTAAATCGTTTATCTATTCTAGTATCTTCTATTATTAAGATATCATTAGACTTTTTAATTGTATGAATACAAAAAGAATGTTCTATTGGAGTTCTTTTAATTTTTACTCCATGATGTGATTTAATAAATTGATATTTATCATCCAGAAACGACACTAAAGCAATAGGGGTATTACATATATAAGCCGCTAAACGGGTAATGTCATCGTATTCTTTTTCAGGAAGTGTGTTTAATATTTTATATTGCTCTAAAGCCTTTATCCTTTTATCTACAGCATCAGTATTAGGTTTCTTCATAAGCAAACTAAGTGTTAAAAGCATTTGTAACCACTTTAAAATTAAAATGTTTACAAGGTATTAAAATTATTATTTTTTTAACACTTAGCAGCTTTTCCGTTATTATTTTTAAAAAATATAAAAATAATATGCTTAAAAAAAATCTATTTATCCTAACTTTTTATTAATAATTTCTAATGTCTGTTTTTCAATAGCAATGGTTTTTTGAAAAATATCTTCACCTTCTTTAATCAATTTATCTGCAAAAGGTCTGTCTTTAATATCTTTAACATTAATTTTAACATTAAAATACGCTCCTGCCACAGCAGATTTGGCACACATAATACCAACTGCACCATCAGAAAGAGAAGATTGTAAACCTGATTGCATCATTTCTTGCATCACCTCCATAGATTCAAAAGCAGTTTTCATTACTTTAAATGGAACTTCTGCAGCATATTTAGTAGCATTTTCTATCGCTTCATCCCTTAATTTAATTTCTTCTGCTGTTTCTTTTGGCATTCTAAAACCATCAATAATTTTATTAAATGCATTGGTATCTTCATCTACTAAGTTAAGCAATATGGTTTTGTATTGTTGTCCTTTAACTGCCCAGTTAGAAAAAAATTCCCATTTATCATCCCAACCTCTTTTATGTCCTGATAAATTGGCAACCATAGTTCCCAATGCCACACCCAACGTACCAACATAAGCAGCAATAGAACCACCTCCGGGAGCCATAGATTCTGCAGCAGTTTCATCAGCAAAATCTTTTAATGTTAGGTCAATTAATTTCTTAGGTGCATCTTTTTCTAAGATATATTCAATAATTTTTTCATCAGGGTTAAAAGGTTTTAATTCATCTAATCCTAAAGATTTTATAGCAATTTTAATTTTTTCTTTTTCAGAACAACCTAACGAACGCTCTTGTTTAATCAAAAAATAATCTGCAGCATCTAGCATAGCTTTTAGCGGAATCAACCCTACTAACTCAGATCCTGTAACACGTAAACCCCTTTCTTGAGCAGCTCTACAAGTTTCATCAAAAGCCACATGCATAGAGGTAATAGAAATATTAGTTAGGTTGTAAGAAATTTGAGCAATACCATACTCATCAATAAACCAGCCTATGCCTTTTACTGCTTTCAATTTTCCGGGAATTCTTTTTTCTACTCCATTTTCTTTTACTAATCGTCCTGCTTCTCTAATATCAAAAGCAATAGCATTAGCTCTTCTAGTTGATGTCGAATTTAAATTAACATTATATGCAATTAAAAAATCTCTTGCACTAATAGCTGTTGCCCCACTTTTTTGTACTTGTTCATTAAATATTGTAGGACCGAAATCTGGCTTCCATGAAACATCGTTTAGCTTTTCTTTTAGTCCTTCATACTCGCCCGAACGACAATTAGCTAAATTTTTTCTCTTTTCCTCTTGAGCTGCATTTTCATAACAATAAACAGGGATAGCCAATTCTTCTCCTACTCTTTTTGCTAATTTCTGAGCATATTTTACAGTTTCTTCCATAGTAATTCCTGAAATAGGAACTAAAGGACAAACATCTGTAGCTCCAAAACGAGGATGTTCACCTTGATGTCCTCTCATATCAATCAACTCTGCTGCTTTCTTAATTAATAAAAATGCTGCTTCAATAACAGATTCTGGTTCTCCTACAAAAGTAATCACTGTTCTATTAGTGGCTTTTCCCGGATCTACATCTAACAGTTTAACACCTTCAACTGTTTCTACGACAGCTGTAATGGTTTTTATCTTTGCTTCATTTCTTCCTTCGCTAATGTTAGGAACACATTCTATCAATTGTTTTGACATAAGTATTATTATTATTTATAAATTAATTTAAAATTTGTTCAACCACAAAACTAAGTGTTTACTGATTAACTTAAAATGGATATGTTAAAAATAAATTACTATCTTCTAAAAGAATTTTTAAGCATAAAAAAACTCCCGAAGCAATTCAGGAGTTTTTATTTTTTTATTGATTCAATCTAATTATCAAAATCATCTTCAATTTCATCTAATTTTTTATCTGCATTCTTAACATCTTGGTCAATTATTACTTTTCCTTTTTTCAAATCTTGATTATCTTCATCATCTTCATCACTATAAAACTTCTTCATCACCACATCTTTCTCTTTTGCTTTTTGTTTTTTCTCTTCTTGTTTTTTCTTATCAAGTACTTCTGGATCATATTTTTTAAACACTTCAACCATTTTTTTAGCTTTTGCAGCCATCTCCATATCTCCGGCTTGAGTAAAGTATTCTTCTAAAATTAGCATTCCCGAAGAAATTACTCCAGCGGTAGCGGTTGAAGGTTCAAATTTTTCATCTATAAGAGCCATTGCTTCTCTAGCATTTTTTTCTCCTTCAACAGCATTCATGGATTTAATTTCACTTATACCTTGCCATAACTGTAACACAGGATCATTTGGTATTGCTTTAAAAGCATACTTATATTCTAAAGCCGCTTTTCTTGGTTTATCCACTAAAAATAAATGCTGGCCTAATTTATTAGCTGTGTCGGCAATATTAATAAAAAACTCTTTATAATCTTCCATTGTTGGCTCATAATCATCAAAATATTTTTGAGCTTTTGCTTCTGCTTTAACATATTTGTAAATATACTTTTCAGCATCTTTTAATGGTTTGGGATAGTCTGAATCTCTTTCTCCAACACTATACTTTTCAGGTAATTTAGAAATTTCATACAACCCCATTGCAGCATACAAGTATGGCATGGGATGTTTTCTGTAAGTCGCATCATCCATTAATTTTATAGATCTGTCTACTAACTTATCATACTTTTCATCAACATATAAAAAATTCAAATCTTCAATTTTTTTATCTTGAGCAACTGCTTTTCCAGAAGTGGTTAATAATAATAATGTGATTAATTGTATTGAAAAATTTTTCATAGTATTTTTAGTTTTTTTAGTTAATTATACATTAAATAATTTACGCTGAACTTTTACAAAGATAATGCCTCTTTATTGAATGTATAATTTTTTTGTTAAAAATTACATAAAAAGTTAAAAAAAGTAGGAAGTTTGACCTTAAAAGCAATAAAAATGGAACAAAATGGAAAATGAAATAGAATATATTGAAGAAAATAATGAGCTAACTATTTTAATTTATCCACTTTATGATAAAAGAAAACAAAATATGCTTACCACTTGGTTAGTATTATTTTCACTTTGTGGAATAGCCATTATTAGTCAATTTTTCTTTGATTACCCAACCAGTACAAAACTATTTTTTGTTGTTTACCTTATCTTTTGGTTGTTTTTTGAGTTTAAAGTTATTTATGCCATCCGTTGGAGGAAATTTGGTAAAGAAGTAATAACTATTGACAAAGAAAGTATTTATCTCACTAAAAAAATTGGAGAAAGAGGAGTAACTGAAAGATATGACTTAAGTGCTATAAATACTATTGAAGCATTAAAATACAAAGGAAAATTAGTTTATGACATGACCTCTTCGTATTGGAATTCTAATCATTATACCCTTACTGTAAACATTAATAAACAGCAAATTCCTTTTGGTGTTGATTTAAATGAAAAACAAGCAAAAAAAATAATTAAAACACTAAAAGAAACTGTTAAAAACCGTGTTGAAAACAAGCTTTAACACGACTAACATTCCTTTTTATTATTGCTTAACATTACATTCATAAAAACACTAATACATTATGAAGCGTAATCAACTAGTTCTTATCCTTACAATATTTTCAGCAACATTATTTTTATGGTCTTGTGGCTCAGATAAGAGTGATGAAGCTGCCATGAAAATTTTTAGGTACAATGAAGCTGCCGGAATTACTTCTCTAGATCCGGCTTTTTCTAGAAACCCTGAAAACATTTGGGCGTGTAATCATCTTTATAATGGTTTACTTGAAATGGACGACCAGCTCAACATTCAACCTTCCATTGCTAAAAGATGGGAAATTTCTGAAGACGGTAAAACCTATACTTTTTACTTACACAACAATATTTACTTTCATGATAACAAACAGTTTGAAAATGGTAAAGGAAGAAAAGTTACTGCTCATGATTTTGTTTATAGCTTCAACAGAATTTTAGATTCAAAGGTTGCTTCACCGGGAACCTGGATATTCAATAATGTTGCTTTTGAAGAAGAGTTTAACTACCAACCTTTTGAGGCAATTGATGATACTACCTTAAAAATTCACTTAAATCAAGCTTTCCCTCCTTTTTTAGGAATTCTTACCATGCAATATTGTGCTGTAGTTCCAAAAGAAGTAGTTGAGCATTATAAAAATGATTACAGGAGCAACCCTGTTGGTACAGGTCCTTTTATGTTTAAAGTTTGGGATGAAAACAATAAATTGGTTTTATTAAAAAACCCTAACTATTGGGAAAAAGATGAAAACGGTAAACAATTGCCTTATATAGATGCTATTTCTATATCCTTTGTTAAAGATAAAGAAATGGAATTTTTAAAATTTTTAAATAAAGAACTAGACTTTGTTTCAGGAAGAGATGGGGACAATAAAGAAAGTATTTTTACTGCTGACGGAAAACTAAAAAAGGAATATACCAACAGAGTTAAAATGCTTACAAACCCTTATCTAAATACTGAATATTTGGGTATTTTAGTAGACGATGAATTGGATATTGTTGCTAAAAGTCCTTTGAAAAAGAAATATGTAAGACAAGCCATTAACTATGGTTTTGACAGAAAACAAATGATTTCTTACCTAAGAAAAAACATTGGAACTCCTGCTGAAGCAGGTTTTGTACCAAAAGGCTTACCATCTTATGATGAGGAAAAAGTGAAAGGTTATAACTACAATCCTGAAAAAGCCAAAGAGTTACTTTACTTAGCAGGATATCCAAATGGAGAAGGTATGCCAGTAGTAACTCTTTTTACAACTGCTAATTATGTTGATTTATGTGAATTTATTCAACATCAATTGGGAGAAATAGGTATAAAAGTGAAAGTAGATATTGTTCAAGCTACTACGCATAGAGAGTTAGTGGCCCGTTCTAAATTAAATTTCTTTAGAAAATCATGGATAGCAGATTATCCTGATGCTGAAAATTATTTGGCTTTATTTTATAGTAAAAATTTTACGCCTCACGGACCAAATTATACCCATTTTAAAAATATAGCATTCGATAATTTATATGAACTTTCTCAAAAAGAAACCAACGATTCTATTCGTTACGATTATTACCAACGTATGGATAACGTTATAATTGAAGAAGCTCCTGTAGTAATTTTATATTATGATGAAGTAGTAAGGCTAACACAACCTAATGTAGAAAATTTAGGCATCAACCCTATCAACTTATTAAGCCTAAAGAAAGTGAAGTTGTTAGATTAATCCTTTTTTCTGTTCCAAATAACTTTGTAAAATAATGGTGGCACTAATCTGATCTACTAAAGCTTTATTCTGTCGTGCTTTTTTCTTCAAACCACCATCTATCATGGTCTGAAAAGCCATTTTTGAGGTAAACCTTTCATCAATCCTTTCTATTGTTACCTTCGGAAATTTTTTGGTGATGTGTTTAACAAAAGGTTCTATAAATCTAGCCGATTGTGCAGGTTGATTTTTTAAATCCATTGCTAATCCAACTACAATAGTTTCTACCTCATATTTACTAAGATAATCCTCCAAAAAAGTAATAATATCTTTTACATGAACAGTTGTTAAACCGCTAGCAATAATCTGTAAATCATCCGTTACAGCTACTCCCACTCTTTTTTGTCCGTAATCTATTGCTAAAACCCTTGCCATTTTTTTAAATTCTATGTCTATTTATAACTGTTTAACGAATTATCACCATTCAATTTTAGTAATTTTGCTAAAAATAATTTATACAACTTAATGGAAGCAAAATTAAACAAAATAGAAGAAGCGATTGAAGATATCAAAAATGGTAAAATTATTATTGTTGTTGATGATGAAGATAGAGAAAATGAAGGTGATTTTTTAGCAGCAGCAAGAGCTGTAACTCCCGAAATGATTAACTTTATGGCAACACACGGTAGAGGTCTTATTTGTGCTCCATTAATTCAAGACAGGTGTGATGAATTAGGCTTAGACTTAATGGTAAATCAGAATAACGCTGCTTACGAAACACCATTTACCGTTTCTGTAGATTTAATTGGTGAAGGTTGTACTACGGGGATTTCTGCTTCCGATAGGTCTAAAACCATTAAAGCATTAATTAATCCTAATACAAAAAAAGAACAATTAGGCAAACCAGGACATATTTTCCCTTTAAGAGCTAAAAGAGGTGGTGTTTTAAGAAGAGCCGGACATACGGAAGCTGCTATAGATTTTGCCAGATTAGCAGGTTTTGAACCCGCTGGTGTAATTGTAGAAATTATGAATGAAGATGGTACTATGGCTCGTCTTCCTGAATTATTAAAGATTGCTGAAAAACACCAACTTAAAATAGTTAGCATTAAAGATTTAATTTCTTATCGTTTACAACACGAAACGCTAATTAAAAGAGAAGTTACCATTGATTTACCTACGGAGTATGGCGATTTTAAAATGGCAGCTTATAAGCAAACAACTAATGATATGGATCATTTAGCCATTTTTAAAGGAGAATGGGAAAAAGATGAACCTGTTTTAGTTAGGGTTCACTCTTCCTGCATGACAGGCGATATATTTGGGTCTTGCCGATGCGATTGCGGCCCTCAATTGCACAAAGCAATGGAAATGATTGAAAAAGAAGGAAAAGGTGTTGTAGTTTACATGAACCAAGAAGGAAGAGGCATCGGCTTGATGAACAAACTTAAGGCATACAAACTTCAGGAAGAAGGTAGAGATACCGTTGAGGCAAACATAGAACTAGGTTTTAAAGCTGACGAACGTGATTATGGTATTGGAGCACAGATTTTACGTGATTTAGGTGTTTCTAAGATGAAGTTGATGAGTAACAACCCTAAAAAGAGAACAGGCTTATTAGGTTATGGTCTTGAAATAGTGGATAATGTAGCCTTAGAAATTGAATCTAATTTGCATAACGAAAGCTACCTTAAAACCAAAAAAAGTAAAATGGGGCATCAACTTAATTTGAAGCCTTAGGAGATTTTTTCTGTACTTATCCTTTCAAAAATTAATCTTACAAGTTCGACAATCAAATATTTGTAGCTGAACAAAATTTTCCTATTTTTAACTTTTAAACTTAAATATATAAAATATGGGATTTCCTTCTGACATTGAAATAGCACAAAATACTAAGCTAAAACACATTACATCAATTTCTTCTTACTTAAATATAAATGAAGATGATATTGAAATGTATGGAAAATATAAGGCTAAACTTCCTTTAAGCCTTATTAGTCAGGAAAACATTAATAAAAGCAATTTAATTTTAGTTACTGCCCTTACTCCTACTCCTGCCGGAGAAGGAAAAACTACTACCTCTATAGGTTTAACTGAAGGACTTAATAAAATTGGCAAGAAAACTACTGTAGTTTTAAGAGAACCTTCTTTAGGTCCTGTTTTTGGAATTAAAGGTGGAGCTGCTGGTGGCGGTTATGCTCAAGTAGTTCCTATGGAAGATATTAACCTACATTTTACAGGAGATTTTTCTGCAATAGAAAAAGCCAATAACCTCTTGTCTGCTTTAATAGATAACAACATTCAAAATAAAACCAATAATTTAAATATAGACCCTAGAACCATTGTCTGGAAAAGAGTAATGGATATGAATGACAGAGCTTTAAGAGACATTGTTATCGGCTTAGGCGGAACAGGAAACGGCATTCCCAGACAAGACGGATTTAACATCACCCCTGCTTCGGAAGTAATGGCAATTTTATGTATGTCGGAAAACTTTGAAGACTTAAAAAATAAGCTAGGAAATATTTTTGTTGGATTTACTTTCGATAAAAAACCTGTTTATGCAAGAGATTTAAAGGCTGAAAATGCAATGGCTATCTTACTTAAAGACGCTATAAAACCTAACTTAGTTCAAACATTAGAAGGAAACCCTGCTATTATTCATGGAGGTCCGTTTGCCAACATTGCTCAGGGAACTAACACTATTTTAGCTACAAAAATGGGATTATCTTTATCGGAATATGTTGTAACAGAAGCTGGTTTTGGTGCCGACTTGGGTGCTGAAAAATTCTTAGATATAAAATGTGTTTCCGGTGGATTAAAACCTAAAGCACTAGTTTTGGTAGCAACTATAAGAGCTTTACGTCACCATGGCGGAGCTACCAAAGAACAATATAACGATGCTAGTGTTGAAAGAGTAAGCAATGGTTTTGCTAACCTTGAGAAGCATATTGAAAACTGTAAAAAATTCGGATTAAACCCAGTGGTTGCTATTAACGCTTTCCCTACTGATAGTGCTGAAGAAGTAAAACTTATTCAAGATAGATGTGCCGATTTAGGCGTAAAAGCCATTGTTGCCGAAGGTTTTGCCAAAGGTGGTGATGGAATGACTAATATAGCTCAAGCTGTTGTTGAAGAAATTGAAAGTGGAAAAAATAACTTTAAACCACTTTACGATTGGAAACTTCCTATTAAAGAAAAAATTGAAATTATTGCTAAAAATATTTATGGAGCTGACGGTGTAGAGTATTCTAAAAAGGCCCTAACCGATTTGAAAAAAATTGACAGCTTAGGAATGAGCGACTTTCCAGTATGTATGGCTAAAACTCAAAAATCTTTTTCTGACAACGAAAGTCTAATTGGCAGACCGACAGGATTTACTGTTAGTGTTAGAGAATTTGAATTTGCATCTGGTGCAGGTTTTATTATTCCTATTTTAGGTAACATGATGCGTATGCCAGGATTACCTGCTATTCCTGCATCTGAAGGAATGTCTATTGATAATGATGGGAAAATTAGTGGATTGTCTTAACCCACTATCCTAGTAAAAACACACAAGGTCTTTTGTTTAAGTCAATTTTTGTGCTTTTCCATTCGACAATGGTTTTGGTAACAATTTGCTCTGAAGCCATTGTAATATCAACAGCTACACACAATTTTGTATTAGGATTACAGTTAGCCAATAAATCCTCCATTACATGATGATTTCTATAAGGCGTTTCAATAAAAAGTTGTGTTTGCTTTTGAGCAATGGCCATCCTTTCTAAGTCTTTTAATTTCCTAACCCTGTCTTTTTGTTCTTTTGGTAAATAGCCATTAAAACAAAAACTTTGTCCGTTAAAACCACTTGCCATTAACGATAATAAAATTGACGAAGGACCAACCAATGGAACTACTTTAATATTATTTTGATGAGCCAGAGCTACAACATCTGCTCCAGGGTCGGCAACTCCAGGACAACCAGCATCGGAAATAACACCAATATTTTTCCCTTCATCTATTGGTTTCAGAAAAGTGGGCAACATATCTAAATTGGTTCTTTTATTTATTTCATAAAAAACCAAATCGTCTATTACCTTCTCTGGTGCCGTTTTTTTGATAAACCTTCTGGCAGTTTTAATATTTTCTACAACAAAAACATCTATTTCTTGTAAAATGGTATTGTTAAATGATGGAATAACCTGACTGTAAGCAGATTCTCCTAAAGTGGTAGGTATTAAATATAATATTCCTTTATTGTTCATCTTAAAATTGTTTTATAAATATCTCACAAGCATTATCTAATAACTGATAAACTTCTTCAAACCCAGCTTCTCCGCCATAATAGGGATCCGGTACATTTCTATTTTCATTTGGATAAGCTAAATTTAAAAATAAAGATACTTTTTGTTTATCAGCATCGGTTTTGGCAAGATCTAAAATATTATTATGGTTAGAACTATCCATCGCAAAAATATAATCAAACTCCTGAAAATCATCATAGGTGAACTGTCTTGCTTGTTGATGAGAAATATCTATATCATACTCTAATGCTTTAGCTTGCATTCTTTTGTCTGGAGCTTCTCCAATATGGTAATTAGATGTTCCTGCAGAATCTACCAATAAATTCAACCCTTTATCCTTCACTTTAGCTTCTAAAATGCCTTGTGCCATTGCCGACCTACAAATATTTCCTAAACAAACAAATAATACTTTTTGCATCATCTTACTTTTTAATTTTCTTCATTCATTATATTACTCTGAAGCTTAATAGATTCAATATGAATTTCTGTAAATAAATTTCTAATAAATCGTTCACTCAATCCTTTTTCTTTAGCTTCTTCCAATGCTTTTAATAAAATTTCTTCCCAACGTTTCGGTTGTAAAATCTGAATATTGTTTTCTTTTTTATATTGAGCTAACTCATTAATCAGTTCCATTCTTTTTGAAAGTATATCCAACAATTCTCCATCAAGCACATTTATGCTTCTTCTTATTTTATCTAGTTCTGTAGTAAGTGTTGGACTTAATTTAGTTTTTCTAACAACTAACTGATTAACAAATACTTCAAGAGTTTTAGGAGTTATTTGTTGCAGTGAATCACTTAAAGCATTATCAGGATCTAAATGTGTTTCTATCATTAATCCATCAAAATCTAAATCCATTGCTTTTTGAGCAACAGTAAAAAGATTATCACGCTTGCCACAGATATGACTAGGGTCACAAATCATTGTTAAATCTGGATAATGCTGCATTAACTCAATAGGAATTTGCCACTGAGGTGGATTTCTATAATATGAATCGCCATATTTTGAAAATCCTCTGTGAATTGCTCCTATTTTTGAGATACCTACTTTTGCAAAACGCTCTATGGCTCCTTCCCAAAGTTGTAAGTCTGGATTGATTGGGTTTTTTATTAAAACCGTAGCATCTGTAGCACGTAACGCGTCTGCAATTTCTTGAACTACAAAAGGGTTAACAGTAGTTCTTGCTCCTATCCATAATACATCAACACCATATTTCAAAGCTTCTTCAACATGTTGTGTATTGGCGACTTCTATGGCTGTTTTTAACCCTGTAGCTTCTTTTGCTTTTTGTAACCATTTTAACGCTTCTAAACCAACTCCTTCAAAACTACCTGGTTTCGTTCGTGGCTTCCATATTCCGGCTCTTAGTACATCAACTTTATTAAGTGCTTTTAAAGCCATAGCTGTTTGTAATAACTGCTCTTCAGATTCAGCACTACATGGTCCACTAATAATAATGGGACTTGCTTTATTGCTTAATATTTTATTGATAGACTTCAATATATTGAAAAATGAAGTACAAAGTTAGCTAAGTTAAATTGAAGTTGACTAAATAATTAAATGTAAAATGAAAGTAGATAACCTACAATAAAAACACACAGAGCAATAACAATGTAAAACAAAACCCTTTGAGTTTTTTTGCTCATTGGCTTGTAGATGGGAGCAGGCTTATCGAATCTGTTAAACATAGGTTTTTAAAACAAAAAAACAGGAAAATCTTAGTTAAGAAATTCCTGTTTAGTTAGTGCAAATCTTAAAATTATATTATTGTAAACTAATTTTCTTTTTCAATTCTTCAATATAACCTCTAAAACGTTTGTCAGTATCCATAAGGTTGTTTACTGTTTTACAAGCATGTAACACTGTTGCGTGGTCTTTTCCACCGCAGTGCATTCCAATTGATGCTAGACTAGATTTAGTCATTTGTTTAGAGAAATACATAGCTATTTGACGAGCTTGTACTACTTCTCTTTTTCTAGTTTTAGATTTTAAGGTTTCAATAGGCATATCAAAATAATCGCAAACTACTTTTTGGATGTAATCTATAGAAACTTCTCTGGCTGTATTTTTAACAAATTTATCCACCATTTGTCTAGCCAAATCAATATTTACTGCTTTTTTGTTTAGAGAAGATTGAGCTAAAATAGAAATTAAGGCACCTTCTAATTCTCTAACATTGGTAGTAATACTGTAGGCTATATATTCTACAACATCTTTAGGTAACTCTAACCCTTCGCTATACATTTTCTTTTCTAAAATAGCTATTCTAGTTTCCAAATCAGGCGATTGAAGATCAGCTGCTAAACCCCATTTAAAACGAGATAACAACCTTTGTTCCATACCAATAATCTCTACTGGTGCTTTATCAGCTGTAAGAATTATTTGTTTTCCTGATTGGTGTAAATGATTAAATATGTGGAAGAAAACATCTTGAGTTTTTGCTTTTCCTGCAAAAAACTGAACATCATCAATAATCAACACATCTATCATTTGATAGAAATGAATAAAATCGTTTTGTTCGTTATTTTTTACTGCGTCTATAAATTGTTGGGTAAATTTCTCCGATGAAACATACAATACAATTTTATTAGGAAATTTATTTTTTACTTCAATACCAATAGCATGAGCCAAATGCGTTTTTCCTAAACCTACTCCACCATATACTAATAATGGATTAAAAGAAGTTCCTCCAGGATTGTTAGAAACTGCAAAACCAGCAGAGCGAGCCAACCTATTACAGTCTCCTTCAACAAAATTATCAAAAGAATAATTTGGGTTTAATTGAGATTCTACATTTAAATGGGCAATTCCAGGTATAATAAATGGATTTCTGATAGATTTGTTTTTATTCAAATCTATAGGCATGTTTACCGGATTGTTTTTAATGTGTGGTTTATTAGTAGCAGGAATTTTTAAGGTATATGGATTATTGGTTTTGTTGTTATTTTCTATAACAATACTGTACTCTAATCTTCCTTCATTACCTAGTTCTTTTTTTATGGTTTTCTTTAAGATGGATACGTAATGTTCTTCCAACCATTCGTAAAAAAACTGGCTAGGAACCTGAATGGTAAGTACTTTATCTTTCAGTTTAACAGGAACAATGGGTTCAAACCAAGTTTTGTAACTCTGTAAGCTAACATTGTCTTTTATTACCTGAAGGCAATTTTCCCATACTGAAGTAAAGTTTTTATCCATTTTTAATAACTCCTATTTTTATGTTTTTACTAATTTCTCTCTAAATCCTTAAGAGTCAAAGCTCTTTTAAACTGTTGCGAAACGGCTGTCTAAATTAATTAAAATAAATTTAATAAGCTGTTTAAAATCAATGATTTTTAGTTTAAAAAACCACCTCTCTTTTGTGCTAACAAATATTTGAATAAAAAAATGAAAAAAAAAATTTTTATCTATTGTTTTTTATTTTTTTTTTACCTAGATAACGCCTATTTTATCATTATTTAATGTAAAAGCTTTATCTAACGGGTTGATATAAAAGTCTATTCTACCCAAATAAAGCCCTGCCCAACCAACTTGATTAATTAATGTGATGTTTTCTGCTTTGTTTTTAATACCAGTTGGTTTATCTAAAAACGTATGGGTGTGTCCTCCAATTATTAAATCTATATTTTTTGTTTCCTGGGCCAACACATTGTCAGAAACTTTATTGCTTTTGTAGGCATATCCCAAATGTGAAAGACATATAATTAAGTGGCACTTTTCATTGTATTTTAAATGTTCTGCTATATTATTTGCAGCAATTATCGGGTTATTGTATTGTGTCTCGGCATATAATTTTTTGTCTACCAAACCTGCTAATTCCACTCCAATACCAAAAACGCCAATCTTCACATTATCTTTTTCAAATACTTTATATGGAGCGATTTTTCCATTCAATATAGTATTAGAAAAATCATAATTCACATTTAAAAATGGAAAATTAGCGTAAGGCAACATTTTATTTAGTCCTTCAATACCATTATCAAAATCATGATTACCAATAGTAGCAGCATCATATTTCATTAAACTCATTAATTTAAACTCTAATTCTCCACCATACAAATTAAAATAAGGTGTCCCCTGAAAAATATCTCCGGCATCTAACAATAATACATTTTTTTCTACTGTTCTGATTTGATCTATCAAAGCAGCTCTTTTTGCCGCTCCTCCCATATTAGGATATTTGAGATCATTGCTCGGAAATGGCTCTATATGACTATGAGTGTCATTGGTATGTAAAATAGTAATTTTTGTGTGATTTTTTTTAAGGATGGCAGCCGAAAGAGGATTTAATGTAGCAGTTCCAAGCAAAGATACGCCACCTAAAAAAGATTGTTTTATAAAAGTTCTTCTGTTACTCATAAATTATCCTCCCCTCTATTTTTCCGTTTAATTGCTTTCCTTGTGCGTGTTGTTCTACACAATATTGTATAATAGCATCTCTTAATTTTATTCCCACTTTTTCATAGTTAATGGGATTTAGAAAAAAAGTCATGTTATCACCTCCATTGGCTAAATAATCGGATGTAAGAATGTTAATTTCAGAAGTTCCTTCTTGAGAAAACAAATTCTTAATTTCATTTTCAATATTTATTGTGAAATCAAATGAAAGCCCCGAAATAGGTTGCCCCCCAACATTCTTTAAATATTCCATCAATTCCAAAAATTTAATTTCTGATAAGGTAACCACCACCAACTCATTTTCAAAAGGCATTAGTTCAAAAATTTTTCCACGGGTAATTTCTCCTTTAGGTAAAGAGGTTCTTAATCCACCAAAATTCAACATGCAAACATCAATATTACCATCATGTATTTTTTGAGCTATTTCCATACTTAAATCAGCCACTAAGTTGCCTAATTTGGTTTCGGGCTTACCTTTTTCTTTAGGAAACTCTTCGGCAGATAAGACCAGTACTTCATTCATTTCTTTTTCTAACTTCTCTTTATAAGGAGAAATTAAAACTGTTGCCTGTTGATGTTCTATTGTTGTTTCTATAATATTAATGGAAGAGTCTTGAGTTTTTTCATAAACAGCAGGCTGACAAGCAAGGAGAAATGTAATAAAAACTACTGCAACCACTTTCTTAATAGCTGAAAATTGGTATGTTAAGAAAAAAAACTGCATGTTATTACCTAATAAGTTTGCCTTAGTTGACCAAATTACGAACTTTACCGTAAATTTTTCATCAATTTTATATTATGTACACATCAATAACAAAAATAAGAGTACGCTATGCCGAAACTGATATGATGGGCTATGTTTATTACGGAAATTATGCTACTTATTTTGAAGTAGCTCGTGTAGAAGCTATTAAAAAACTGGGGTTTAGCTACCGAAGAATGGAAGATGAAGGCATTGCTTTACCTGTTTTAGAGTTTTCTATAAAATACTACAAGCCTGCTTTTTATGATGATGAATTAAGAATAGAAACCACCATTAGTGAGCTACCAAAAGCTCGTATTTCATTCACTTATCAAACCTTTAATGAAAAAAACGAGTTAATTAATGAAGCAGCTACAACCTTGGTTTTTATCAATAAAAATACACAACGACCATGTGCTGCACCTGCTGATTTTATTGAAGCTATGAAAGCTTATTTTTGATTTGTTTCTTAAACCGTAGGCAACACTTTCGTTTTTACTTCACCAAATCCAACTCTAACACCATTCTTTTGTGCAAAACCACGCATAATAACAGTATCGTTATCTAAAATAAATTTTCTTTCAGAACCATCTGTCATAGCAACACTTTTACTTCCTTTCCAAGAAACTTCTAACATAGAACCATAAGCAGATTCATCATTTCCGGAAATTGTTCCCGATGCCATCATATCTCCGGCTTTTATATTACAACCATTAACGGTGTGGTGAGCCAATTGTTGGTTCATGTTCCAATACATATATTTATAATTGGAATTAGAAACTACTTTTTCCTTCGTATTTTCAGGCTGAATAGCTACTTCTAAATTAATGTCTATATGTTTATCTCCTTCATATTGTAAATAATCAAACACTTTTGGTTCTTGAACAGGTCCTTCAACTCTAAATGGCTCAAGCGCATCTAAAGTTACTATCCATGGTGAAATAGACGAAGCAAAGTTTTTAGCTAAAAATGGTCCAAGTGGTACGTATTCCCACTTTTGAATATCTCTGGCACTCCAATCGTTAAAAATACACATTCCAAAAATGTAATCGTCCGCTTCTTTTGTAGAAATAGATTGACCCAACGCTTTTCCGTTGTATGTAACAAAAGCCATTTCCAACTCAAAATCTAATAATTTACAAGGACCGAACACAGGAGGTTCATTATCATTTGGTTTTTGTTGTCCTTTTGGTCGGTGTATGGGTGTTCCTGAAACTACTATTGAAGAAGACCTTCCGTGGTAACCAACAGGAATGTGTTTCCAGTTTGGAAGTAACGCATTGTTTGGGTCTCTAAACATACAACCTACATTATAAGCATGTTGTTCGCTAGAATAAAAATCAGTATAATCTCCTACTCTAACAGGCATTAGCATTTCTACTTCATTAATAGAATATAAAACTGCTTTAATTTTTTCGTTATCTTTATTCGCTACATTGTCAAGACTAAAAATAACTGAAATTTCATCTCTTACCTGACGGGTAAAAGCTTTACCTAATTTTATAAACTTATTTAGTTTATATGATTTGAACACATCCGAATCTACGTCAAAATAGCCCAACTTAGCCAACTGATGAAGGTTAATTACGGTATCTCCAATTCTACTAGCTACAAAAACTTGTTTGCCAGATTTTGCTACACCAAAAGGTATATTCTGAATGGGAAAATCACTGTTTTCAGGTACTTCTATCCAACTTTTTAATTCTGGGTTGTTTGCTTTAATCATAGTTTTTATTATTATTTTTTTAGTTTTTATGAAGATCGACTTCTAACTTTGGACTTCCATCTACTCTCCTTTAAACAATGGAAACTGCTCCATTAAATTATTTATTTCTTCTCTTACATTCGTAATGGTTTTTTCATCTTTATGCGCAATTACCAAATCCATCCAATCTACAATTTTAATCATATCTTCCTCCATCAAACCTCTTGTGGTAACAGCTGCTGTTCCCACTCTAATTCCTGAGGTAACAAACGGAGATTTATCATCAAAAGGCACCATATTTTTGTTAACAGTAATATCAGCCTCCACCAATAAATTTTCAGCTTCTTTTCCAGTAATGTTTTTAGAACGCAAATCAATTAACATACAATGATTATCTGTTCCTCCGGAAACAACACCATAACCTCTTTTCATTAATTCATCAGCCATAACTTTGGCATTTTTTATTACTTGCTGACAGTAACTCATATATTCTTCCGACAATGCCTCTTTAAAAGCTATCGCCTTAGCTGCAATAACATGTTCTAATGGACCACCTTGTGTACCCGGAAAAACTGCTCCATCTAACATAGCCGACATCATTTTAACCTCTCCTTTTGGAGTTTTAATTCCCCATGGATTTTCAAAATCCTGACCCATCATAATCAAACCACCTCTTGGTCCTCTTAACGTTTTATGGGTGGTGGTAGTCACTACATGACAATGAGGAAGTGGGTCATTTAACAAACCTCTGGCAATTAAGCCGGAAGGATGAGAAATATCTGCTAATAATAAAGCACCTACTTTATCGGCTAATTTCCTCATGCGTTCGTAATCCCAATCGCGAGAATAAGCAGAAGCTCCAGCAATAATTAATTGAGGTTTTTCTTCTAAAGCAATTTTTTCCATTGCTTCATAATCAATTCTTCCACTTGTTTTATCTACTCCATAAAATGAAGTTTTATATAATTTTCCTGAAAAATTTACCGGAGAACCATGCGTTAAATGTCCACCATGCGACAAGTCGAAACCAAGAATTTTATCTCCGGGTTTTAATACTGCCAACATAACGGCAGCATTAGCTTGCGAACCCGAATGAGGTTGCACATTTACCCAAGCTGCATTAAATAATTCTTTTGCTCTGTCTATTGCTAACTGTTCAATTTCATCTACTACTTCACAACCGCCATAATAACGCTTAAAAGGCAAGCCTTCAGCATACTTGTTTGTTAGCACACTCCCCATAGCTTGCATTACCTGAGAACTAACATAATTTTCTGAAGCAATTAGCTCCACACCTACACTTTGGCGGTATTCTTCTTCTTGAATCAAATCAAAAATAACGGTATCCTTTATCATTAATAACAGCTTAAATAAATATTGCTGCAAAGGTATAAATATTTTGATGTGTTATAAAGTTTATAACTTCATTTGTTTAAGGAAAAATAGATTTTTTACCAAGTAGAAAATGGGGTGCCAAAACTGTTATCGAAACCAGCACCAATACCAGAGTTAAAACCACCAAATCTGTTGTAAGGATTAAACCTGTCGTTAACTCTAATTTCACCACTAATGGTAAAACCACTTGGCGATTTGTACTCTACGAAAGCAGAATAACCTACTCTTTCCATTGGAGATATATTACTATTAGAATACGAATAATAAGGATTGTTAAAAGTAGTTGCATTATAAAAAATAGAACCGCCTACCGACCATCTTTCATCTATTTGGTATTTAGCCGCAACATAACCATAAAATTGGGAGATATTACCTGTAAAAGGTTGATAACCAAAATCTGTAAACATAGGCATATTATTGGCACTTACATTTTGATAGGTAACTCCTGTATTTATACTCCATTTTTTGGTGAGTTGATAAGTAACTGAAGGATTGTAGTAAGTTCCAAAGCTTCCGTTAGACATTATCATTGCTCCAAATCTAAAATTATAATTGAGTTTATCTATCGGACTTAAAGAATCATAAGGAACTACATATTCATCGCCTTGGTTATATTTCAAACTATCTGCCTTATTGGTTTGAGCTGATAAACCAACAACAAACATCAGCACTAATGCAGTAAATAGAATATGTTTAGAAAAGCTTTTCACAAGTGCTCTTTTTAAGAATTGAGGTAAAATTACATAATTTTTAATTCTCTTTATCCATAATAAACGTTAAAAAAATGTGGCATAATAGTTGAAATGAAACGGATGTTAGTTTTTTAATTAAAAGTTTTAGGTTTAAGAAAGCCTTCGAGATTTAAATCTCGAAGGCTTTTTTTGTTTTAATCATTAATAGGTTGTTTTTTAGTTCTTCTTTGAAAAAGACTATAAAAAGATCTGAAAAACTCACCAATATTATCAAACTCCTCCTTATAAGAAATACCAACACCTTGTGTATAAGGACTATTTATTTCTAGTAAAGAAAACTGATTGGATTTATTAAATGCTTTAACTCTTAGCTTTCCGTCTTTTGAAATTTTGTACTCTAAAACAACATCCCCAATAAGATTATTGGTATTCTGATTTACTGTAGAGCCATTTTGCCTATCGGCAATTCCGAAATTAGAATCTATAATCAACCTATCATTTAGCAATTGTGTAGAAAGTGCCAGTTCGAACTCTTGTGGAGAAATTTCATCTCCCGGACGATAGTTTACCCCTATATCAAACTCATTACTAATTTTAGAGAGCCAATTACTTAATTGATTCGACAACAGTTCACTTGTTGCCGTTTTTTCAAGTCCTGCGTTGCCGGCCACTCCATCTGTTCCTGGAGGTGGTAAAAATCTATTTAACACTAATAAAGAGAATACTTGTCGATTTAACTCCTGAATATTTTCTTCATGACTACTAACATACAACACACTTTTCACCTTACTTTTCGTATCTTCATCAGCTGTAGGAAGTACAATATCAAAATTGATATCTGGTGCTAATAAAGAATTTTTCATATGGAGTACTAAATCAACAGGAATTCTTTTTTTCAAAACATCAGAAGTATCCATAGACATTAACAAATCATACAACCTCGCCCTTGTCCTATAAGAGGCACTAATATCAACTTGAGCATCTAATGGATTTCCATTCCATTTTATTGTTCCTCCTTCCAGCAAATTAAATCTTTTGTTGATTACATTTTGAAGCGTAAAAAGATAATCTCCACTTTTTACAACATAATCTCCAAAAATAGAGAAATCTCCTGCGGAGTTAATTTCTAATTTTAAATTACCATTTCCCCTACTCTTCATTATGTCCCCAATTTTTTCATCAAAAATTAATCTTACTTCAGCATCGTCTGTAACTTTTAAATCAAATGTCATAAAAAAATTAGACAAATCAACTTCTTCTTCAATCATATTAGCTATAGCTGATGAATCAATTTTTGTAACAAAAGTGATATAACTATTTTCTTCAATTTCTTCGTTCCCATCAAGAGGTATATTAAATATAGTATTTTTCGAAGTGGTAATATTGGCTTCAATTCCTGTTTTAGACGTATATTGGTCATAGTTAATATCAATTACTCCACTTGCAAAAGCAATTCCATAATAATCTGGATTATCTAATCTATTTGTATTTAATACCATAAAATCATCTAAACGCATGCCTAAGTCAAAACTGAATTTCTTAAAATTATTGTGAAATAAGGTTGCTGTACCATAAGCCTTGTTTTTTCTTTCATCCAAAAAAAGTGCATTATCAAACGAAATCATATCAGGTGTTATATTTATTAAAAGTGATGGTACTTCGTACTTAGTTTTTAAATAATTTACCGTTCCGCTTGTTCCTATCAAGCTAATTTTCCCACTAAATTGAGGAGTTTTTATATTTCCTTTAACCTGAATATTAGCAGTAGCTTTACCATCTAAACCAGTTACATGATCTTTTATATAAGCATCTAAAATACTAAGTTCTGTCTGGTTTAATGTAATTAAAAAATCTAAATTATCTTCAATAGATTTATTAGTATAGTAATGTCCATAAACAATAATCGAAGGCATTCTTTCATTAAAAAATTTAGCATCAATATTTAAAGCTTCTTTTTCCGGAATCCATTTAGATTTAATATTTCCTTGTCCAATTAAATAGTCATTTAATTTAAAATTATTTATGTTTAAATCTGATGTAAATAATAGTTCTTTATTCATTTTTTTTAGCGATGCTACCCCATTAAAAACCCCTTCTAATTTTGCAGCATTTTGAGGGACTAATGACTTAAACAATCCTAAATCAAAATTTTCAAACATAACATCCATTTGCTGTTTACCATTATCATTACTAATGGTTCCATCTACAATTAATTTTTGATTTTTATTAGCAAATTTAAAATTAGAGATGTTTATACTATTGGTGTCTATAACAATTACATTTCCATCTGAAAGTTGCCACTGCAAGCCATCTAAATAAATAAAAGCATTGTTAAAGCTACTAGTAATTTGTTCTCTCTGGAAATAAGTAACATTATTTAATGCTGCATCAAGAGGTCTTCCACTTAAAGTGTCATTTAACCACGTTATATCCGTAATTAAACTATCATTCCTCAGTATTCCTAACAATTTAAAATCATTCATAAAAAGACTATCCACATTAAATACTAATACTTTATCAATATCAATATCCAGTTCTAATTGATTATTATCAGCTTTTCCATTTAATTTTATAGTCTTAAATTGATTTCCATAAGCACTAACACTATCCGCACTTCCATTTATAATTAAGTGATTAGCGTTAGAATTATACTCTCCGGCAATAGTGGTGTTCGATCCAAACCTAATATCATTAAAAAATAATTTTGTTAAAATGTCTGTATTTAAAATAGTAGCTTTAAAATTAAAATTGTTGGTTATTTTTTGCGGAGTATAAATTTCTTTATTTTGAGATGGTAAATAAGTATAAATAATATTGTTGATTATAGCCATAAAATCAGTAAACTGATAATTTCCATTTACTTCCATAGTAGCAAAATCTGAATTTAAGTGAATAGACTTAGAACCATTAGTTTTAATAGACTTTAAATAAGTATTAGGGATAAAAATGGTATCTAGTTTATCAATGTAATTGGTATTGTGCATTTCAATTTCACCAACAATGTTATCAATATTGTTTCCTATTAAATCTATTTTCACATCTGTAGAAAAACGAGTGTTCATTTTTTCTTTAGTCTCAATAAGATTTAATTTAGCTAATTTCGCTTCTTTTATTTCTGAGGTAAATTGTAAATGAGGTAACTCTCCTGAAAAATCAACATTTCCATTAAAATTAAAAGTTAAGTTTTCATCTTTAACATCAAGAAAACCATCGAAAATTTGATTTTTAAACTGTCCGTCAACTGTTATGTTAGAGTACGGGTAATCTTTTAACTCAATCTTTTTAATTTTTCCAGTAAGTTTAGCATCTATATCTTTAAGAGAAAAACCACTTCCTACAATTTTAGTATTTAAAGCAATTCTTCCTATTTGCTTAGGGGCTTCAAAAAATTTACCTAAATGGAAGTTTCGTGTACTTATTTTCCCTGAATAATAAGTTTTGTCAGGTTTCATTTTTAAAGCTAAATCTGTTTGGATATTTCCCAAAGCTGTGGAAAAATTACCATAAGCAACAAAATCATTTAAAAACCCTGATACCTTACCTTTAAAATTAATATTTCCAAGATGTTTCATATTATCAGGAAGCTTTATAAATGTCTCATTAACAAAAGGATATAAAGGAATTTGTTCTAATCTATTTTTTGAAGTAATCAAGGATTTAATGTCTAGGTAAATAAAAATTTCTTCAGGCTTGGGAATACCGCTTACATCCGCATTTCCACTAAAATAAGTACCATCATCAATAGTTATGGATAAATTTCTACCCTTTAATTTGTCTAATCTTCCTTTCACATCTCCATCCAATATCACATATTTGTTTAAACAATCTAATTCTTTAGTAAAAAAACAAATATCTCTAAAACTTACTTTGGATGAGTCAAAATGTGATTCAATATCAACATTAGTAATAAATTCAGATAAATCAGCAAAACTATCTGTTGTAAAAGACACATCTCCAATTATAGCAGAACTTGGCGTTTTAAGGTACATTTTTTTAGAAAAGATTCCTTTATCAGAAATAGCAAAATCGGCAGTTAAACTATCCAACTGGAAGCCGGATTTTTCGTAAAAACTCATATTATAAATTTCACTTGTCACACCATTAGAAATGAAATTTATTCCTTTTAACAATGTGTTGAAGTAGGTTATATTAATATGTTGAAAATCTACACCATAACCAACAGGCTCTACTCTATTATTATTGTAAGTAAACTTGCCTTTTTTAATTTCAATATTATTAAACTTAACTTCCCACTTTATTGCCGTTGTATCTTTCGGATCTGCTGAAGAAAAATAATCCATAATAAAAAACAAATTATTATCTAGGCTGTCTTTAGGGTGTTGTAAATTAAAATAAGGTTCATTTAAAATTATTTTTTTAATATCAATCTTATTATTTCCTAAAGAAAACACTCCAACTTTAGCTTCTATTTCATTAGCATAAAAAAGCGTATCACCATACAAATCTTCAATATATAATTGATTAATTTTTAAGTTATTAAAAAAAGAAACTTCAACATTTTCAACACTAATAACGGTATTAAGCTCTTTTGATAAATGATTAAGATATTTTTTTACTAAAAAAGTTTGGAACGCATTGTTATAGATAGTCAAAGAAAGAAAAGCAGCTACAAGCACAACAAATGCCGCAACAAATAACATTATTTTATTTCTTTTTTTGATAGTTTTGAACTTTAATTTTGAGACTTCAAAAATACATTTAATGCATCAATCTTCCATAATAATTTTAGGAATAGAATCATCTTGTGATGACACTGCTGCTGCTATAATCTCTGACGGCAAAGTCCTTGCCAACATTATAGCCAACCAAGAAGTACATAAAAAGTACGGTGGAGTGGTTCCTGAGCTTGCCTCTAGAGCTCATCAGCAAAATATTGTACCTGTGGTAGATGCTACTCTGAAAAGAGCAGGCGTAAATAAAAATGATATTACTGCCATTGCTTTTACAAATGGTCCTGGTTTGTTAGGATCTTTATTAGTAGGAAGTTCTTTTGCCAAAACTCTTTCGATTGGATTAAATATTCCTGCGATTGCTGTAAATCACATGCAAGGACATATTTTAGCTCACTTTATTCAAGAACTTAATGAAGAAAAAGAAATACCTGAATTTCCTTTTTTATGTTTAACCGTTAGTGGTGGACATACACAAATTGTTAGGGTAGATGATTTTTTTAAAATGGAAGTTATTGGCGAAACCATTGATGATGCTGCCGGAGAAGCTTTTGATAAAGTTGCAAAAATGCTTCAACTACCTTATCCTGGTGGTCCATTGGTTGATAAATATGCTAAAGAAGGTAATCCTAACAGATTTTCATTTCCTCACCCTAAAGTAGAAGGAGTGAATTTTAGTTTTAGTGGGTTAAAAACATCTATTTTGTACTTTTTACAAAAAGAACTTAAGACCAACCCCGACTTTATCAACGAAAATATAAAAGATATTTGTGCTGGAGTTCAAAAAACTATAGTTGATATACTTATTGAAAAATTGGTAAAAGCAGTGAATGAGACCAATATTAAACAAATTGCTATTGCTGGTGGTGTTTCTGCCAATTCCGGATTAAGAACTGCTCTTCAATCTCTTACTCAGGAAGATATAAGAGTATTTATTCCAAAATTTGAATACTGTACTGACAATGCAGCTATGATAGCCATTACTGGTTATTACAATTATATAAAAAATCAAGATTTTTCTAAAAATTCCATACCAAATGCTAGAATGAAGCTATAAATTATTTATTTTTATCGACAAATCTAACTTAACTAACATTTAACTTTTGTGGTAGCAATTGATTATATAGAAACCGAAACAGCTATTCTAGAACATAAAGATGATTATTTATACATAGCTTTTAAAAAAGATGCCGAAATTGAATTAGAACACGTTATTGCCAACAAAGAAGCACGAGAAAAAATTCAACAAGGAAAAAAAATGTTAGTACTTGGAGATATTCGTTATATGTGGCATATCTCAAAAGCAGCTCAAGATTATTTAGCAAGTAAAGAAGTAACCAGTTTAAACATTGCTATGGCTATCTTAACAAGTTCACTAATGACTGTATTATTAGCTAATTTTTTCATTAAATTTAAACAACCAGCTACTCCAACCAAAATGTTTAAAAATGAAGAAAAAGCTATTAAATGGTTATTATCATTTAAACATTAAAAGTTCATTTTCTTCATTTTTAAACATTTTTTTCTTGTTCAATTTCTCAATGTTAGCTATTGAAATAAGGTTTATAACATCTATTTTCAGTAATTTCGCCACTTTAATTTTGCTTTATGAACAAAACATTATCCGACAGAATTAACAACTTAAGCGAGTCACAAACCCTTGCTATGACAAGATTGAGTAGAGAGCTACAAGCTGAAGGAAAAGACGTAATTAGCCTGAGTATTGGAGAACCTGATTTTGATACGCCTCAGCTTATAAAAGATGCTGCTAAAAAAGCCATTGATGAAAACTATACGCACTATACTCCCGTTCCAGGTTATCCTGAACTTAGAAAAGCTGCTGCCAATAAATTAAAAAGAGATAATAATTTAGATTATTCTTTTGAACAAATAGTGGTTTCTACAGGTGCAAAACACTCACTTACTAATTTAGCATTGAGCATTTTAAATCCAGAGGATGAAGTTATTTTATTGGCTCCTTATTGGGTAAGCTACATTGAAATGATAAAAATTGCTGAAGCTACTCCTGTAGTAGTCTCTACAACTATTGAAACCGATTTTAAAATTACTATCGACCAACTTAAAAATGCCATTACGCCTAAAACCAGAATGATTTGGTTCAGCTCTCCTTGTAACCCTAGTGGCTCTGTTTATACTAAAGAAGAACTATTAGCAATTGCTGAATTGGTGAAAAATTATCCCAATATCATTATTGTTTCTGATGAAATTTACGAACACATTAATTTTGTTGGTAAACATGAAAGCATTGCTCAATTTGATTTTATAAAAGATCAAGTAGTGGTGGTAAATGGCGTTTCAAAAGGATTTGCTATGACAGGCTGGAGAATTGGTTTTATCGCTGCTCCAAAATGGATAGCCGATGCTTGTACCAAAATGCAAGGTCAGTTTACTTCTGGCACTTGTAGTATCGCTCAAAAAGCGGCTCAAGCGGCTCTAGAAGCTGACATTTCTATTGTGAACGATATGGTTGCCGCTTTCCAAAGAAGAAAAGAGTTGGTGTATGATTTAATGAAAGATATTCCTGGAATTAAAATGAACCAACCTAAAGGTGCTTTTTATTTTTTTCCAGATGTTTCTTATTACTTTGGAAAATCTTATAATGGAGAAGTGATAAAAGATGCAACAGATTTATGTATGTTTTTATTAAATAAAGGCTTAGTGGCATTAGTTAGTGGCGATGCTTTTGGAAATCCGGAATGTTTGAGAATTTCTTATGCTACTTCTGAGGAAGTATTAAAAGAATCCATTAACAGAATTAAAAACACCTTAGCTTTATTGAAATAATTGTAATTTACGAATGAACCCAACAAAAAAAGTAGCTTTATATACACTTGGTTGTAAACTGAATTTTTCAGAAACTTCTTCTATTGCCAGAATGTTTCAGGAAGAAGGTTTTGCAAGAGTTGATTTTAACGATACTCCCGATGTTTTTGTAATAAACACTTGTTCCGTTACCGAAAATGCCGACAAAAAATGCAAGCAGTTAGTAAAAAAAGCTAAAAAAATAAATCCTGATGCATTTGTAGCTATAATTGGCTGTTATGCTCAATTAAAACCTGAGGAGATTGCTCAAATTCATGGTGTAAACATGGTACTTGGTGCCGCAGAAAAATTCAAAATTGTTGATTATTTTTATCAGCAAGAAAAAAGTGAAATTGCTCAGATACATGCTTCAAAAATTAAAGAAGCTAAAGATTTTATTCCTTCCTATTCTCATGGCGACAGAACACGTTCTTTCCTTAAAATACAAGATGGTTGCGATTACTTTTGTACTTTTTGCACTATTCCATTGGCAAGAGGTAAAAGTAGAAATCAATCCATAGCCGAAACGGTAAAAGTTGCTGAAGAAATTGCTAAAACTAACATTAAAGAAGTAGTTCTAACTGGTGTAAACATTGGAGATTTTGGTCAAGGAGAAGGTAATGAAGATTTTTACCAATTGGTTCAAGCTTTAGACAAAGTTGATGGCATTAATAGATACAGAATATCATCTATAGAACCCAATTTACTGAGTAATGATATAATTGATTTTGTTAGTGAATCTGACAAATTTATGCCTCATTTTCATATTCCGCTACAATCTGGTTCCAACAAAATATTAAAAATAATGCGTAGAAAATACCTCAAAGAATTATATTCCGAAAGGGTTTATCGTATTAAAGAAAAAATGCCTCACGCTTGTATTGGTGTAGATGTTATTGTTGGTTTTCCTGATGAAACGGATGAAGATTTTTTAGAAACTTACAACTTCTTAAATGAATTGCCTATCTCCTACTTGCATGTATTTACTTATTCCGAAAGACAAAATACGACTGCGGTTAAATTAGACAATCCCGTACCGAAAGAAGTAAGAAGTGAAAGAAGTAAAATGTTGCACATTCTTTCTGAAAAGAAAAAAAGATATTTTTATGAGCAGTTTTTAGGTAAATCGTTTAATGTTTTACTGGAAGCCGAACAACACGAAGGCTTTTTAAATGGTTTTACTGAAAATTACATTAAAGTAAAAGTTCCTTACGAGACAGCTTTAGAAAACACCATACAACAAATTAATATAAACACTATTGATTCAGAAAATGTTGCAGAAGGAGAGTTAATTTTAAATTACAAATTAGAGGTTTAAAATTAAAACCATTAAACTTATAAACTTCAAACTAAAAAAATGTTTCCATTCCTATCAGATTTAATCAACTATTTATTCGGATTTTCATTTTCGTTTCCATTGCCCATGTTTGGGTTTATGGTAGCCTTAGCCTTTATAGCAGCTAATTTACTTTTTGTGCAGGAAATGAAAAGAAAAGAAGCTGATGGCCTATTATCTGCCGATACCATAAAAGTTATTAAAGGCAAAAAAGCATCTGTAAATGAATTACTAAGCAACGGACTTTTCGGTTTTGTTATTGGTTATAAATTAGGAGGAATTATTTTAAACTATGCTCAGGCTACCGAAGACTTACAGTCTTATGTAATGTCTTTAGAAGGAAATTTACTTTCAGGAATTGTGTTGGCAGCTGTATTAGCTTACCTAAAATATAGAGAAGCAGAAAAAAACAGGTTACCGGAACCTAAAGAAGTAACAGAAATTGTTCGTCCTTACCAACATGTGGGCAACATGACTTTTATTGCTGCTATTGGCGGGATTTTAGGAGCTAAAATCTTTGATGCTGTTGAGGATTTAGAAAGGTTAATGGAAGATCCTATTGGTGTGATTTTATCAGGTTCGGGATTGAGTATTTATGGCGGATTAATAATTGGTGGCGGTGCTGTAGTCTATTATGCTCATAAAAAAGGATTAAAATTAGTACATGTTATAGATGCTTGTGCTCCGGGATTGATGCTCGCTTACGGAATTGGCAGAATTGGTTGTCAGCTTTCGGGTGATGGCGATTGGGGAACCACCAACGAATTACCTATACCGGAAGCATTAAGCTTTTTACCCGATTGGATGTGGTCTTTTACTTATCCTCACAATGTTAATGGCGAAGGAATTTTAATAGCCGGTTGTGAAGGTAAATATTGCTATGAATTAGCAACTCCTGTTTGGCCTACTCCATTTTACGAAACGGTAATGGCTTTTATGATTTTTGGTGGTTTATGGGCTTTCAGAAAAAAAATAACTACCCCCGGAGTTATGTTTTCTTTCTACCTTATTTTTAATGGTATTGAACGTTTTTTAATAGAAAAAATAAGAATTAATCCTGATTATAATATTTTGGGGATGAAAGCTACACAAGCAGAAATTATTGCCGTATTGCTTATTATCGTTGGAATTGGTGGGGTTTGGTATGCTAAGAAATCCTACAAAGGAGCTACGAAATGAAGGAATAAACCATGTTCGTTTAAGTGATTTATACTGTACTCTACTCTAAAAACAACATCGTAATACGTAACAAAATCTAACGCCACTCCTGCACTATATAGATGAGTATTATTCAACGAATTTGTTTTACTCAACTCTCGGTCATATACATAACCTGTATCGAAAAACAATCCTGAATAAACAGAAAGGGGTACTTTCTTAAATTTCTCAGAAAACAAAAAAGGTAGATACGTAATTTTATTATCTACTAAGGCATACCTAAACTGTGTTTTGGCTAATCCGTAATGCTCCCCATGAATTACATAAAACTCATACCCTCTTACTAAGTTATTGTTATAACCCAATCCACCCAACAAATAAAATGGCGGACGTTCTAACGAATATTTGCCTTTGGTATATACAGCAAAATAAGTTCTGCTACCCATTTTCCAATACTTTCGTAGAGAAAACAATCCATACAATGCATCTATATTATGATCGGAAATTCCAAATCCATTTTTAATCACATTAAATTCAGCGAAATACCCTTTTGTTGGGTAACTTTTAAAGTTTCGTTTATCTCTTTTAAAGGTATATAAAAAGCTAAACAAACTGGTGTTGTTATCTTTCTTCTCTAAAAATTCATCCGAAAGAGCAAAAACAGTATCAGCAATACTGAAATAATGGTGCCTTACTTCAAAAGAATGTAAGTTATATAACTTGGGGCGATACTCGTAATTTATTCTGGAAACAAATTGCTCTTGCAAATAAAGTTCATCCATTTTTACAAAATCCCTTTTGTTATCGGTTGTGCCATACATTACCTCATGATTTCTATTGTAATTAAATCCTACCATAAAGCCTTGTGTTTGCTTTTTATTAAGATAAGGAACATGATAACGAAACTCTGCTTTTTCGGTATAACCACCTTGAGCTTTAAACACCAAGCGTTCTTTCCTTCCTCTAAAGTTTTCTTTGGCGAGATAAAGTCCGTAGTTTACTCTATCGAAATTTTTGGTTTCCCACCAAGTATTAAAATTTGTCTCTTGTACTTCAAAAATTGGCAACGGCCACCAATACCAACGTTCTTCCACAGTAACATAAATAGAAATAATTTCATCAGTAAAATATACTACATCAACATTTACAAAATTAAAAAGCAAGGTGTTCATTAAATTACTTTGCGTTCTTTCTATAATGTAATTAAGCTTATTTTTAGAAATAGTATCGTTTAAACTAAAAGGAAATTCCCTTTCTATAATATGATTTTTAGTGGTTTTATTACCTATGATTTTATACTCTACCACTACAACAGCTGTATCCATATTAATGCCTTCTGCACTTGCTTTTGTAGGGTTAAAAACAAACAATAAAAGCAACAACATCCATACTATTGGATAAAAATTAGTGGAGCGAAAAAGCATTTAATTAAGGGTTTAAAAACCTCATGAATTCATCATATCTATTTTGTAAATCTTTCTGATAATCAGTTTCGTTATATGAAGCTGTGATAGTATAATTAAATCTCTCAAAGGTGGCTAAAATTCTGGTAATTTCGTTTTTATTTATTTTTAAGGTTACTTCCAACTTAGTAGAATCAGGATGTGAAGTAATAAATGACGCTAATATTTTAGCATTATCAGACTCAACAATTTTAGCAATTTCTGCCAAAGAATAATCATTTATATTCAGTTGAATTGTAATGATACTACCCTGGTTTGCAATAGAAACCGTTTCTGAAAAAAACTTTAAAATACTATTGATAGTAATAATTCCCAAGAACTTATCATTAGAACCCAAAACCGGTAATAAATCCACTTCATTTTGAACTATTAATGAAATAATCTCAAATACATGCTGATTTTCATGAACAAAAGGCTTTTTAAAATTAAGGTTGTAAGAGCTAATTAAATCATCAATATTGCTTCTATCTAACAACTGTGTTTCTTCTATCATGCCCAAATATTCGCCATTATTAACCACAGGAAGGTCAGTTACTTTAAATTCTTCCATCCAATCTAACGCTCTGCTACCTTTATCGGATAGTTTTAATGGTGGTATCTCATAAGTAATTAATTGAGAAGCTATCATAATTAAAAATTGTTTATACTTTTGTCTTTATTATTGCTTTGACATAAGTCAACACGCAATTTTGTAAAAATACTAAAATATTACAATGACAAAGTTAAGTGTTAATATTAATAAAATTGCAACCATCAGAAATGCTCGTGGAGGAAATTTACCCGATTTAGTTCAGATGGCTAAAGATTGTGAAAAATTTGGTGCTGAAGGAATTACTGTACATCCAAGACCAGATGAAAGACATATAAGGTACAAAGATGTTTATGATTTAAGTCCGGTTATAACCACAGAGTTTAATATTGAAGGTTTTCCAAACACTAAATTTATTAAGTTGGTATTGGATGTTATCCCCACTCAAGTCACCTTAGTTCCAGACCCTCCAGGAGTACTAACTTCTAACGCAGGTTGGGATACCGTAAAACAAAAAGACTTTTTAAAAGAAGTGATAAATACTTTTAAACAACACAATATTAGAACTTCTATTTTTGTAGATACTAATTTAGAAAACATAAAAAATGCAGTAGATACCGGAACCGATAGAATAGAATTTTATACCGGTCCGTATGCAGAAGATTTTCCCAACAACAACCAAAAAGCCATTGCTCCTTATGCTGAAGCAGCTAAATTAGCTCATTCATTAGGGTTAGAAATAAATGCCGGACACGATTTGAATTTGGATAACCTTAACTTTTTTAAAACTAATATTCCTTACTTAAAAGAAGTATCTATTGGTCATGCTTTAATTTGCGATGCCCTGTATTTTGGCATGGAAATGACTATAAAAAAATATTTAAACTGTTTAAAATAAAAACAAATTCATATGAAAATATTTATCCCCATATCAATTCTTGTAATTTTTGCTTCCTGTAAGTCAACAAAAGAAACAGCTACAGAAGTGACCAACACAACCAAGACTACAGAAACTACTAAAACTGATGCTGCTCCAACTTTTAAAGAAGTTAATTTTAACACGCTAAGCGAAGGTAATAATGGTGGCTTTTTGGGAAAACAAAACATAGTGATAACTTCTCAAGAAAAATTAGAAGAAGTTTGGAACGAAGCTTACTCTAACTACATGAAAAAACCTGCTGTTCCTGTGTTAAATTTTGAAAACAAAATGGTTTTATTAACCACCATGGGAGAGCAAAATAATGGTGGTTTTTCAATAAAAATAGCATCTATAACAGAGCACGAAAACAATGTTATGGTTATTGTAGAAGAAAACATTCCTGATAATAATTGTATAACCACTTCTGTAATTACTTATCCTTATGAAATAATAGAAATGCCTACAACTATTAAGAAAGTAGTGTTTAAAAATGTAGAGAAAATCTATTCTTGCGAAGAATAAAATCCTACTCTACCCTTAAATAAGGACTGATTTTTTCGAGAGTAGCTTTGTCTAGCAAATGAAGTTTGTTTAAATCTGCCACAGATTTATAACTACCATTGGCTTTTCTATACTTTTCAATAGCATTAGCAATTTTCCAGTTTATATATGGGTGTTGTTTTAATACATCAGCCGTAGCTTTATTGATATTAATTTTTTGAACTTTATCAGAAACCACAATTTGTGGTAAAGCCATTTGATAGGTTTCTTCTGATAACCCCCAAACTTCTTTCAATTGTTCTTTAGCAATAAAACCTCCAAGTAAATCTCTATATTTAATTATTCTACCTGAATAAGCAGGTCCAATTCCTTTTATATTCGTAAGCATAGCACTATCAGCAGTATTAATATCAATTTTCTGCGAATAATCTTTTTTCTCAAACTTATTTTCAACAGATTTTTTTACTGGCTTATCGTTTTGATAATTGGTTTTCTCAATGGTTTCTGGTAATAAAATATGTGGAAAAAGCAGTTTATAATGTTTATCACTAATGCCATAAATCTTTTTTATATCAGCTTTGATTTTCCAATTTCCGCCTTTAGCTTTATAATTATTAATGATTTTTATTTGCCAATCTCTAAATCCTAATTGCTTCCATTCTTCATCAGAAATAGTATTAGGATCAAAATCAAATAAAGTAATGGATAATGCTTGTTTATTACTTTGTTGGTAAGCTTGCTTTTGCTCTTTTTCCTGCTCATTCAACTCTTTTTCAAAAGCTAAAATAGCATTTTCATACGCTGTAAAATCAGGTGTGCTTTGTTGCTTTAGATAATCAACAAAAGGAAAAGAAAATAGTATTAACAACAGAATAATGAGTAAAACAATTACTCCTCTTTTTTCACTTTTGGTGAAAGAAAAGTAGTCTTTAATACTCATCTATTTAGAATTAACAAAAGATTTAATACCTTTTTTATACTTTTTTAATTCATCACTAACCTTAGATGATAATAAAACTAATCCGATAATATTAGGGAAAACCATGGCAAAAATCATCGCATCAGAAAAATCTATAACAGCTCCTAAGCCGATAGACGCACCTACAATTACAAAGAAAACAAATAATAATTTATACGTAATGTCCATCGCTTTTCCTTTTCCAAATAAAAATTTCCAAGCTTGTAACCCATAATAACTCCATGACAACATAGTTGAAACCGCAAATAATACAACCGCAATGGTCAATACCCAAGAGAATCCTGGAATTACAGTATCAAAAGCAGAAGCAGTTAAATTAACACCTTCCACATTTCCTTGTCCATACTCAAAAAAACCTCCTTCAATATTGGTAATAATAATTACTAAAGAAGTCATTGTACAAATCACAACTGTATCAATAAAAGGCTCTAATAATGCAACAACACCCTCACTTGCTGGGAATTTTGTTCTAACAGCCGAGTGAGCAATTGCAGCAGAACCTACTCCCGCTTCATTTGAAAATGCTGCTCTTTGGAATCCAACAATTAAAACCCCTACAACACCACCTAAAGCTGCATCAGGAGAAAAAGCTCCGTCAAATATCATCCCGAAAGCTGTTGGTATTAATGAAAAATTCATTCCTAAAATGATTAATGCCGCACCAACATAAATAGCTGCCATAAAAGGAACTACTTTTTCCGTAACCGAACCTATTCTTTTAATTCCACCAATAATTACTACCCCAACAATAATTGCCATTATAATACCTAAAGCAAAACCAGCAAAACCACTTTCTATTCCTAAACGTTGTATAATCTGTGCAGCTGCTTGGTTGGCTTGAAACATATTTCCACCTCCAAAAGAACCACCCACACACATTATTGCAAAAAATACAGCTAATATTTTTCCTATCACTCCCAATCCTTTTTCTTTTAACCCTTTTGATAAGTAATACATTGGTCCACCATGAACCGTTCCTTCAGGAGTAACTTCTCTGTATTTTACACCAAGTGTACATTCTGTAAATTTTGATGCCATACCTAAAAAACCGGCAATAATCATCCATAATGTAGCACCCGGTCCACCTAATGCTACTGCAACTGCAACCCCAGCAATATTCCCTAATCCAACTGTTGCAGATAAAGCCGCTGTTAATGCTTGAAAATGAGAAACCTCCCCTTCTCCTTCATTTCTTTCATGTTGAACTGTTTCAAATACATTCCCTCCAGGTGTTGGATCTCCTTCTGCTAAATCTGCTGTATGTTTATCAATTCCATCATAGTCTCCTTTAACAATTTTAATGGCTGTTTTTAATAATGTAAAATTGGCAAACCTAAAATACAAAGTAAAATATAACGCTCCTCCAATTAAAACAATTAAAACTATAGGAACTGAATATCCTCCAAAAGTTATGGGATAAAAAATCACTGTTCCTACTGCATCTGCTATAGGTCTAAAGAATGAATCTATTTTTTGATCAATACTCATTTCTTCTCCTTGGTTTTGAGCAAATGAGAAAATTGGCATAAGCCCTGAAAAAATAGTTAACAGTAATGTCTTAATTTTTAGCATAATTGAGTTGTTAATTTTTGAGTTCGTCCAAAAGTAGTAAATTATTAACTGAATGACAAAAACACTTTTTTAAATGTTTTAATTAGTTTTTAACGAAACATTCTCTAATACATGGCTATTAAAAATTTAAATTCATTACACTATTCATCTAATTTAAAAGCTATATTATCCTTAATTATTACTCCTCTCATCGAAGTTTAAATTGCCTTAATATTTAATTAACCTTCTCTCTTATACATTCTTTTTAATATTGTCTTAAATTAAAGAAAATGCAATTGAAAGAAAAAATTAATCATAATGATGACTTTTGGTTCAATGAGATTACTAATTCATCAATTTATAACAAAGAAGGTTTAAAACAACAATATATCTCATTATATAAAAGAAACAAAGAATTAATAAACAGTTTAAACTATGCTAAAATAATTCAAAAAGGAGTTTTACCAAAAAGCCGACATTTTAATAGAATTTTTAATGACTCTTTTGTTTACTACCAACCTCAATCTTATATCAGTGGCGATTTTTATTGGATAGGCGAATATAAAAACTTCAAAATATTTGCTGTAGGAGATTGTACAGGGCACGGTGTTCCGGGAGCATTGCTCACTATGTTAGCTCAAAGTTTTTTAAATTATATTGTTTTAGGGAAAAAAATAATTCATCCAACTACTATTCTTAAAGAATTCGATAAAAAATTTATAGAAACTTTTTTGGGCGATCAGGATGATATTTTTCATAATGATTGGATAGACATAGCTCTTTGTTGTTACGATGAAAGTGAAAAGAAAATATATTTTTCGGGAGCTAAAAGAAAATTACTACATGTTGGTAAAAATAATTCTACTATATATAATGGTAATAATTATCCTATTGGAGGTTGGCAATTAGAGTTAAACAGAAATTTTAATCATCATGAATTTAAGGTCAATAAAGGAGATATGATTTATATTGGTTCAGATGGTTTTCAGGATCAAATTGGAGGAGAAAAAAATAAGAAGTTTGGTTCAAAACAACTACATCAGTTACTTTCATCAATTATAGAAATGCCTTGTGAGTTACAGCTAAAACTCCTTAAAACAACCTTTAACAAATGGAAGACAAGCTCCGAACAATTAGATGATATTTGTTTAATGGGAATTAGAATTTAAATCGCGGTTTAAATTAAGAATTAATGTAGTAAGTTTACGTTTTCAAATCGTTGATATGATTTCGGTGCTTATTCCAATATACAATTATGATGTAACCCACTTTGTTGAAATACTTTACCAACAAGGGAAGGCTGCTGGAATAAATTTTGAAATAATTTTAATGGACGATGCTTCTTCCGACAATTTCAGGAAAACTAACCAGCAATGGCAAACAAAACCGGAAATTAGCTATATACAATTAGAACAAAATGTAGGTAGAGCTAAAATTAGAAACCTATTAGCCGAAAAAGCGCAATATGATTTTTTACTTTTTCAAGATTGTGATGCTGAAATTGCATATTCTTCTTATTTTGAAAATTACATTGCTCAATGCCAAGGAAATAAAGTTGTTTGTGGTGGAACTATTTATAAAGAGGAAGCTCCAAAAGATAAGTCTTTAATGCTTAGGTGGAAATATGGTAAAGAACGAGAAGAAAAACCTGCTGAAAAAAGACAACAACAACCAAATGCAGCTTTCACCACTAATAATTTTTTAATTCCAAAGAAATTTTTTAACACTATTAAATTTGATGAAAACCTAGTAAAATACGGACATGAAGACACCTTGTTTGGTTACGAATTGTCTCAACAAAACATTATCATTCATCACATTAACAATCCGCTTATACATGTTGGTTTAGAAAGTGCGGCTGTTTTTTTACAAAAAACGGAAGAAGGTATAAAAAATCTTATTCAGATAATACAAACTAAAAAACCGGAAAAAAAATTCTATCAAGATGTTAAATTACTCTCTTACTTCTTAATAATTAAGACTTACCGCTTAAATTGGTTGTTTAATTTGTTATATCAACTTTTTTATCAAAAAATATATAAGCACCTGAAAAACAACACAAACCCTAGCATAAAATATTTCGATTTATATAAAATTTTACTCCTTAATTATTACTTCAACTTATCCTCAAAAAAACGTTAATAAAACAATTTAAGTCGGTGTGTTTTAATTAGTAAAATCTATTAAATTTGGAGCTAATTATTTTTTTAGTAAAACTAGAAACTAGAACAAAACATGTCAGAAGAACAAACACCAGAAAGAGACGAAGAGTTTGATAACGATAATGGTGATAATTCATTAGGAAATGTAATTCACATTTCAGGAATGTACAAAGAATGGTTTTTAGACTATGCTTCGTATGTAATTCTTGAGCGTGCTGTACCTCATTTATATGATGGACTAAAACCTGTTCAACGAAGAATTTTGCACTCCATGAAAGAAATGGATGATGGACGTTACAACAAAGTGGCGAACATTATCGGTAATACCATGAAATATCATCCTCATGGTGATGCTTCTATTGGAGATGCTTTGGTTCAATTAGGACAAAAAGATTTATTAATAGATTGCCAAGGGAACTGGGGAAACATACTTACGGGCGACCGTGCTGCAGCTCCCAGATACATTGAAGCCCGATTAACAAAATTTGCCTTAGAAGTTGTATTTAATGCTAAAACTACCACTTGGCTTTCTTCTTATGATGGAAGAAATAAAGAACCTTTTACCTTACCTGTAAAATTTCCACTTTTATTGGCTCAAGGTGTTGAAGGTATTGCCGTTGGTATGGCTTGTAAAATCTTACCTCACAATTTTAACGAACTTATTGAAGCTTCTATAGCTCACCTTAAAGGTAAAAAGTTTACCCTACTACCCGATTTTATAACTGGTGGATCAGCGGATTTTTCAGGTTATAATGATGGGTTAAGAGGTGGAAGAGTTAAGGTAAGAGCTAAAATTGTTCAAGAAGATAAAACATTACTAAAAATTACCGAACTTCCTTTCGGAACTACTACAGATAAATTAATTGAATCTATCTTAAAAGCAAATTCCAAAGGAAAAATAAAAATTAAAAAAGTAGAAGATAATACTTCCGAATTTGTAGAAATATTGCTTCACTTACCTTCAGGAGTTTCTCCTGATAAAATGATAGATGCACTGTATGCTTTTACAGATTGCGAAATATCTATTTCTCCCAATGCTGCAGTTATTGAAAACGATAAGCCACAGTTTTTAGGTGTTACCGAAATGCTAAGGCTTTCTACCGACCAAACAGTGGAACTGCTTAAAAAAGAGCTGGAAATCAGAAAAGGTGAATTGGAAGAACAATGGCATTTTTCATCTTTAGAAAAAATATTTATTGAAAATAAAATTTATGTAAAACTACATGGACTAGGTTACGAAGAAGCTATTACGCTTACACAAGAACTTTTAAAACCTTTTGAAAAACAGCTTATAAGAGCAGTTACGGAAGATGATGTAAAACACTTACTAGAAATAAAAATGAGACGTATTACTCGTCATGATGCTGAAAAAGCAGACGAGAAATTGTTATCATTAGAAGAAGAGTTAGCCAAAACCAAGCATCATCTTGCTAACTTAATTGAATATGCCATTGATTATTTTAAAGAACTTAAAAAGAAATATGGTGAAGGCAGAGAACGTAAAACAGAAATTCGTTCTTTCGAAAATATTGATGCAGCGAAAGTAGCTGTAAGCAACGCCAAGTTATATGTTAATAAAGAAGAAGGTTTTATAGGACATAGTTTAAAAAGAGGTGAAGGAGAATTTGTTGCAGATTGTTCTGATATAGATGATATAATTGTTTTCCGTGAAGATGGTAAAATGGTGGTTACTAAAATTGCCAATAAAACTTTTGTTGGTAAAGGAATTATTCATGTTGGCGTATGGAAAAAAGGTGACAAACGTACTATCTATAACATGATTTATCAAGATGGTAAAACCGGACCTTCTTATATGAAACGATTTGATGTTACTTCCATTACCAGAGATAAAGAATACGACTTAACAAAAGGCACAACAGGTTCTAAAGTTCTTTGGTTTACTGCTAATCCAAATGGAGAAGCTGAAACAGTATTGGTAAAACTTCGTCCGAAAGCTAATGTAAGAAAATTAAAATTTGAAATAGATTTTTCTGAGTTAGCCATAAAAGGTCGTGGAGCCAATGGAAACCGAGTAACTAAATACATTATAGCTAAAATTGAACTTAAAGAAAAAGGTGTTTCTACGCTATCTGCCAGAAAAATTTGGTTTGATGATACTGTTCAACGTCTTAATTCTGAAAGTCGTGGTGAGTTTTTGGGTGAATTTGGTTCTGAAGATAAAATTCTTACCATTATGCAAAGTGGCGAGTATCAACTTACCGGTTTCGACTTATTTACTAAGTTTGATGAGGACATGATTGTTATTGAAAAGTGGAACAGAAAAAAACCAGTAACCGCCATTTATTTTGATGGAGAAAAAGAACAATACAACGTAAAAAGATTTTTGATAGAACCTACCGATAAAAAAACATTGTTTATTACTGAACACGAAAAGTCTTTCTTAGAAATTGTTACCACAGACTGGATTCCTCAAGTGCAAGTAACATTTTCAAAAGTAAAAGGAGTAGAAAAAGAACCAGAAGTAATTAATTTAGAAGAGTTTATTGCTATAAAAGGAATGAAAGCTATAGGAAATCGATTAACTGCTAATAAGGTTAAAAATATAGATTTATTAGAGCCTTTATCTTATGAAGAAATAGTTGAAGAAACTACTGAAGATGAAGTTGATCAACCAGAAGAAATAATTACTGAATCAACAAATAATGAAGATTCTGGTACAGAGCAAGAACAAACTAAGGAAAAAGACGCTACTCCTAAGCAACAGACTTCATCTGCTCATAAACCCAAACCTATTAAGGATATTTCTGACGAAGAAGCTAGCCAAATGAAATTGTTTTAAAAAAAACAGCCGTTAAAAAAAATTTAACGGCTGTTTTCAAATATAAAAATTGGGATTTTTACAAAGAATAATTATTTCCAGACATATCAAATATTTTGCTTGACTTTTTAGTCTTATTTGTTTCATGAGATGTTGTAGATACTCCACCCAATAACCTTAAGGCTAAAACCAATAACAAAATGGCAAAGAAGAATATCGCTATAAACATATCGTCTAAAATTTGATTTTCATCTACAAAAATACTATTTTTATCGAAACAAACAAATTTAATCGACAAAAATAAACAGTTCATCGAATATTTTAATATGAAAACCATTTATTTAATTAGACATGCAAAATCAAGTTGGGAAAACCATAGGTTATCTGATTTTGAAAGACCTTTAAACACTAGAGGTATAAATGATACTGAAATAATAGGTAAGGAATTAAATAAATTAAACTTTAATCCCGAAAAAATAATTGCGAGTACATCAGTGCGTACTACAGCTACTATACAGTTATTATGCGAACATATTAACTATAGCTTTAAACATGTAATATTCAACTCAAAGTTATATCATCCTTCAAAAGAAAATTTTATACGTGTATTAGAAGACTTACCGGACGAATTAGAAAGTGTTGCTTTGGTTAGTCATAATTATGGTATTTCAGAATTTGCTGATTACCTTACCGAAAACTTTATGGAAGCTATGCCTACTTGCGCTGTAGTTTGTATTGCTTTAGAAATTGACTCTTGGAAAGAAATTGTTAAAGGTTTAGGTACCACAAAATGGTATATTTATCCTAAAATGTTGGCATAAAAATCACCTCTTCCCTTTAATTAAGATATAATTCTGAAATCCTCCTACTTGTTTTTTACCACCAAAAATTTTCTGCTCTATAAAAGTAGCTAACCTTACTCTTGGTTTTTCATGTTTATGAATTTGTTCTCCCGGTTTGCGTTGATCAGAATAATTTAATTTTTCTGCCCAATCGAATTTAGCAATCCACTCTTCCATAACAGCAGGGTGCGTGTCATTAAATTTAGCTAATTTACCCAAGGCTCCGTAAGAAAAGTCTGGTGCTACATTTTCATAATTTTTATTGGCTTTTTCCTCCCCTTTGTGTATCGTATCTAAGGCTTTTTTCTTTTTGGTCATATATTCAGGCGGACGAACCCAACCGTAATGATACACTTCAGCGGGAATATTTACCACTTTTAGTTTATAGGTGTTTTCTTGCTGACGATAATTTTTACCGTCAAAATTGGGTATTCTTCTAAAAGATTGTGCCGACTCCCATGAGTGAATATCTTTATCATTTCTCACAATGCGAATTTCTTTAGGATACCAATTGTGTGCAAAGTGATAATGATTATAGTCGCCCCAAAAATGTTTGTAATTGAACAAAAATCCTTCCACCTCCTTATCATTTAAATATTGCTCACACTTTTGTTTAATAATTGGTAAATATTTTTCGTGAATTACTTCATCAGCTTGCAAGTAGAACAACCAATCGCCCGCACAATGAGATTTAGCAATATCAGTTTGATGTGCATTTTCTGTTCCTCTGTCGTATTTTTTAATATCCCAAACGGTATGTATAATTTTAATTTTATCGGAACCGATACTTTCTATTTCTTGAAGCGTAGTATCATCCTCATCGCAATCTCCCAAAGCCACCACAAACTCATCCACTATAGGCAATATAGATAAAATGGATTGTTTTATAGGAAAATAAAGTTTGGTGGCGTTTTTCACCATTGTAAATCCGCTAATCTTCATATTTTATTCATCAATCTTTTGTATCGCTATTAATTTTCTATAAGCAGCGTTGGATGGATTTTCCATTAATTCTTTGTGCGTACCTTGTTCTATAATTTTTCCATTATTGATAACTACAATCTCATCTGCATTTTGTATGGTGCTTAACCTATGAGCAACCACAATAGAAGTTCTGTTTTGCATCAGTTGATTCAATGCTTCTTGCACTAGTTTTTCTGATTCGGTATCTAAAGCAGAAGTAGCTTCATCCAACAACATAATTGGTGGGTTCTTTAAAACTGCTCTGGCAATACACAAACGTTGTTTTTGCCCACCTGAAAGCTTCATTCCATTATCGCCAACAAAAGTTTGGTAACCATATTCTGAAGCAACAACAAAATCGTGTGCATTGGCAATTTTTGCAGCAGCTATTACTTGTTCTTCTGTGGCAGTTTCATTACCAAAAACAATGTTGTTGTAAATGGTATCATTAAACAGTATAGAATCTTGGGTAACAATTCCTATTTGCTCTCTTAATGAGTGCAGCGAAATATCTTTTACATTATTTCCATCTATTTTTATGGTGCCTTCATTTACATCATAAAAACGCGGTATTAAGTTTATAATAGTTGACTTCCCTCCTCCTGATGCTCCAACCAACGCTACGGTTTTTCCTTTCTTAATGGTTAAACTAATATTATCTAACACTTTTTTATCGCCATAACTAAAAGATACCTTTTCTAAGGTTATGCTATCGTTAAACGATTCAATTGTTATAGCATTTTCAGCATCTTTAACTTTTACTTCTGCATCTAGCACTGAAAAAATTCTTTCTCCGGCAATTAGCCCTCTTTGGATATTTGCCACAACAGAAAACATACTTTTTAGTGGCGATATTACATTGGCAAACAACAATACAAACACCAAGAAATTTTCAGGAGGCATGTAGTTTTCTTTCAACACCAAAGTTCCACCGTAATACAACACCATACAAAAAACACCGACTCCCATTACCTGAGAAACAGGAGACGCCAATCCTTTTTTGTAATCCATAGATCGTAACGCACGCTCATACTTTACATTTTCATGTGTGAATCGTTTACTGAAATAGGCTTTTGCATTGAATGAATAAATGATTTTTATACCTCCCAAGGTTTCATCAATCGTGTTTAAAATTCTACCTAAATAATCCTGACCTTGTTTGGCTTTTTTTCTCAACATTCGGGTAATTCTCCAAATAACCAAGCCGGATAAAGGCAAAACCAATAAAGAAAACAATAAAAGTTGTGGCGATAAATAATACAATACTATAAATGTAAAAATTACCGTAATTGGCTCTTTAATAATAGCATTTAGTGTATCAATGATAGAGGTTTCTACTTCTTTTACATCATTGGTCATTCTCGACATTAAATCACCTCTTTTCTCGTTAGAATAATAACCCAAGTGCAATTCGGTAATTTTATCATACATCGCTAAACGAATGTTTTTTATCATTTTGGCTTTTACAAAAGCCAATATAAATCGGGAAAGAAAGGTGAATAAATTTGCTAAAAATACAGAGGCTATTAATACCAAACATATCATTTTTAACGCTTCTGTTTTGTCGGAAAAAGAAACCAAATAATTTTTAAACCACTCTCCTACCGATGATATGTATTCTTTGCTAAAAGCAAATTCAGGAAATGGTGAACTAACTACTGTTTCTGTTACTTCCTGACTAAAAAGAATTTTTAAAACCGGAGCTACAAATGAAAGGTTAAGTATTTCAAAAACTATCCCTAAAACAGTAGTAATAACAAAAAACGGCAAAAAACTCCTAAATGGTCGGGCATAAGATAATATTCGGAGGTAGGTTTTCATCTGGTTATTTTAACTGTTTTTTATCGGTCAGATGGAACTCGCCAACAATCATCCTCCAACGCATTAAAAGTTTAAACATGTCTCGTTTCATTTGTTTCTTGCTCAATTTTAAAGGACAAAAATAGCAATTTTAAAGTAAGCTCATTAAAAACAAGTATGGTTAAGTATTTTTTTATAATTTTATTGACTGTAACTAATTACTAATACTAAAAACTTTATTATGAAATATATCAACTTTTTTAAATGGACATTATTACTAACTGTATTTACTGTATTTATGGCATGCAGCAATGAAACTGAAACTATCGAAGAAGAAATTAATGTTGAAGAAGAACAAACAGCAACAGAACCAGTTATGGATGCTAATGCTGAAACTACGGCTGCCGACACTAGTTCTACAGGTGTTTATCAAGAGGAAGTAACTGAATCTCCAGGTTCTTTAAAAGAAGCCATGCAGTCTTCTAACAATCAACCGATAGTTGAAGAAGGCGGGTTGTCTTTTTGCGATTGTGTGAAAAAACAAAAAGAGTTAAATGAATTGATTATGGAAACGGAAGATGATGACAAAATGCTAAAAGCCATGGCAGAATTAGAAGCCATGAAAACAGGTGAATGTAAAGTGCTTTTTTCTGCTAAACAAAACACCATAGAAGAGAAACAGGCCCATGCTAGAAGAGTGAAGAAATGTCTATAATGTTTTAGCAATCTAAAATAAAAACCACATGAAAAAAATTAGCATTATGATACTATTACTAGGACTATTCTCTGGGTTTAACTCCAAAGTAGCACCAGAAGATAAAAAGAATCTTTACCACTTATCGTTTACCGATATTAATGGTAAAGAAGTAAATATGAAAGATTTTAAAGGAAAGAACATTGTTATTGTGAATGTGGCTTCTGAATGTGGTTTTACCACACAATATGAAGATTTACAAAAACTACATGAAGCTTACAAAGAAAACACCGTAGTAATAGGTTTTCCGTGTAATCAATTTGGCGGACAAGAACCCGGTTCTGAAGAAGAAATAGCTACTTTCTGTAAAAAGAATTTTGGGGTTACTTTTTTATTGGCTTCAAAAATTGATGTAAAAGGAGAAAATGCACATCCTATTTACCAATGGCTAACCGCTAAAAGTGAAAATGGCGTAATGGATTCTTCTGTTAAATGGAATTTCCAGAAATACGTTATTAACAAACAAGGTGAACTGGTAGATGTTTTTTACTCGGTAACCAACCCCATGAGCGATAAAATTACTAAATTGCTTAAGGACAATGAATAAAAATAAACTCACATTATCCCAACTAGAACAATATTTATCTAAAGCTGCATGGATTTTAAAAGGCCCGGTAGATGCTTCTGACTTTAAAGTTTACATTTTTCCTTTACTCTTTTTCAAACGCCTTTCTGATGTTTATGATGAAGAATATCAGCAGGCTTTGGAAGAGTCTGATGGGGATAAAGAATATGCTAATCTTCCAGAATTTCATCGTTTTATAATTCCTGAAGATTGTCATTGGAAAGATGTTAGAGAAACAACTTCTAATGTTGGGTTAGCAATTGAAGAAGCACTTAGAGGTATTGAACAGGCTAACCAAGAATTTTTGTATGGAATTTTTGGTGATGCTCAATGGAGTAATAAAAATAAACTTTCTGATAGACTGTTGATTGATTTAATAGAGCATTTCTCGCAATACGATTTATGTAATAGTAATGTTGACTCAGATTTATTAGGAAATTCTTACGAGTATCTGATTAAACATTTTGCAGATTTAACCAACAAAAAAGCAGGAGAATTTTATACACCACGTTCAGTAGTGCATTTGTTGGGGTTAATTTTAGATCCACATGAAGGTGAAACCATCTACGACCCTGCTTGTGGTACAGGAGGAATGTTGTTGGAATGTGTAGATCATTTAAAACACAACAAGGAAGATTTTAGAACGCTTAAATTATTTGGACAAGAAAAGAATTTGACTTCAAGCTCTATTGCCCGAATGAACATGTTTTTGCATGGAATTGAAGATTTTTCAATTGTTAGGGGAGATACACTTCGTAATCCGGCATTTTTTGAAGCAGATGGATTAAAAACTTTTGATTGCGTAATTGCTAACCCACCTTTTTCTTTAAAAGAATGGGGCGCTGAAAATTGGGCAAACGACCCTTATGGAAGAAACATTGCTGGTGTACCACCTGCCGGTAATGGCGATATGGCATGGGTGCAACACATGATAAAATCGATGAACAGCACGGGTAGAATGACTGTTGTTTTACCTCATGGAGCCTTATTTCGTAAAGGTGCTGAAGGAAAAATCCGTGAAGCTTTATTAAAACAAGATTTACTTGAAGCAGTAATTGGTTTAGGACCAAATATTTTCTATGGTACGCAATTAGCGGCTTGTATTATGGTTTTTAAACAGCATAAAGAAGAATCTAAAAAGGATAAAGTATTGTTTATAGATGCTTCTGATCAAGTGCGTGTAGGAAGAGCTCAGAATTACCTAGAACCAAATAATGTAAATCAAATTTTTGAATGGTTTAAAGCCTTTAAAGATGTGGAAAATTATGTAAAAGTAGCTTCCAAAATGGATTTAGTAGAGAATGACTACAATTTGAACATACCACTTTATGTAGAAAAAATAATCGAGGATAATTTACCAAGTGTTGAAGAGGCTTTAGCTGATTTAAAAACTGCTTGGAATGAAAGTTTAAAAGCTGAAGAGAAGTTTAAAACGATACTAAAAGAATTTTTATGAGTAATACTAGGATGCCATCAAGTTCAGCCCAAGACAGGCAAGTGTCTGTTTGGTTTCAGAAAATTGAGAATGGAGAAATAAAGTTGCCTCGCTTTCAAAGACATCAAGCCTGGGATAGGAATAGAGTTTGTAGTTTATTAGATACTGTAACAAAAAATTTACCTCTAGGAGTTACTCTTTTGCTTAATGTTGATGAGGAACATTTTGTATCAAGGTATCTAGCTACTGCACCAGAAACTGGGGCGAGAGTTACTGAGCATTTACTTGATGGGCAGCAAAGGCTGACTTCATTATGGAGAACCTTACATAACAATTATGATGATGCTAAATATTTTATGTATTTCAGTAAATATGATATTTACAATGGAAGAACAGAGGAGGAAGAAGAAGTTTATGTTTGGTTCAATACTAGATGGGAAAACAAAAATGGAAAATTAATGCCAATATGGGTTGATTCACCAAAAGACAGCTTTTATAGAGGATTAATTCCAATGGAACTCTTTAGGCCTGGAGATATTTCTAAAGAATATGAAGAATGGGTTAATCAAGCTACCGAACAAAATAAACCATTAAAAAATAGTGAAAACTATGAAGAAATATTAATTGAATGGATGAATGATAAAAATGAAGTTATGAATGTTATTCGGGATTACCGTGAAACAATAGCACATTTTAATTTGCCTTATCTAGCATTACCAACTCAAACTACTAAAGATACTGCATTACAAGTATTTATTAATATGAATACTAATAGCAAACCCCTATCACAATATGATATTATTAGAGCAGAAATAGAAGGTGTTAAAGGAGTTTCGTTAGATGATTATCAAAATAGCTTACATGGAAAGCATCCAAATGTACATTACTATTTTGAATTGCCTTTTTTGATCTTAGCTACTTCGGCTCTTATCCAAAATAAACTACCAAACCAGCGAGGTATGTGGGACATGAAAAAAGATACCATGGTGGAAAATTGGAGTAAAATGGAGGATGGCTTATCTAAGATGGCTGTTTTTATGGAAGGACAAGGAATTTATGATAGAAACAGATTGCCGACTAATGCAGTGTTATCAGTTATTGCTGCTTTGTATACTCATATACCAGAAAGCTTAGATGCTAGGGGGCATGCAGAACTTTTACTTAAAAAGTATTTATGGTCAAGTTTTTTTACAGATAGATATGAAAATTCAGCAGCATCAAATGCTTATAATGATTTTACTGCATTAAAAAATATTATAAATGGAGAATTAAAAGACAATGGATCTAAATGGACAGAAGAAGATGTTCTAGTATTGAATCGGGAAAAATATCCACTATCTAGTGAAGATGAATTAATTAGGGTTGCATGGCCAAAAAGAGAGAATATACGTGCAAGGGGTATTATGGCTGTGTTTAGTAAGTTGGGAGCATATGATTTTGCTGATGGTTCTTCATTAAGTAGACAACAATTACTTGATGGTAAAAGACATTATCATCATGTTTTTCCTGATGCTCTTTTAAAAGAAGCTGAAGTAGAAAGTTATTTAGCTTTAAATTGTGCTTTAATAACTGATAAAACTAATCTAAATATAAGTAATAAAGAACCTCTTAGGTATCTTACTGAGCGTTACAACTGGACAAGTGAGGATATTGTAAACACACGTTTAAAATCACATTTAATACCAATTCAGGAACTTAAAAATGGAGGTTATGAAGGATTAACTAAAGAAAATAAGATTGAAAAAATAAAATCTGATTTTGATTACTATATTGCTAAGAGGGCTAAATATGTCGTTTGTGCGGTCAACTATTTAACAGAAGGTAGAGAAATATCAGCAAATGAAATTATTAATGAGGTTGAATCAAAAAAAGTTGAGATAGCATGACCCAACAACAACTAGAAAAATTCCTATGGGGAGCAGCCACTAAATTGCGTGGATTAATTGATGGCGGAGACTACAAGCAATACATCTTTCCCTTGCTATTTTTTAAGCGGATATGCGATGTGTATGATGAAGAATTTGAATTGGCTTTAAAAGAGAGTAATGGCGACATGGAATATGCTGCCTTTGCCGAAAACCACCATTTTATGGTACCTAAAGGAGCCCATTGGCAAGATGTAAGAGAAACTACCACCAATGTGGGTACAGCCTTGCAAAATGCTATGCGTGAAATTGAAAAAGCAAACCCTAATACCCTTTACGGAATATTTGGTGATGCCTCTTGGACCAACAAAGATAGATTGAGTGATGAAATTCTGATTAATTTAATAGAACATTATTCTCAACACAAACTTAATTTGGCTAATGTGCCTGACGATAAATTAGGAAATGCTTACGAATACCTGATAAAAGAGTTTGCGGACGATAGCGGACATACCGCAGCAGAGTTTTACACCAACCGAACGGTGGTTACGCTCATGACTAAAATTATGGACCCGCAACCGGGAGAAAGTGTTTACGATCCTACCTGTGGTTCCGGTGGTTTATTACTGAATTGTGCTTTGCATTTAAAAGAAGAAGGAAAGGAATACCGTACCCTTAAATTATACGGGCAAGAAATTAACCTATTAACTTCTGCTATTGCCCGAATGAACATGTTTATGCACGGCATAGAGGAGTTTAGCATTGTAAGAGGCGATACGTTGGCCCAACCGGCTTTTTTGCATAACGATGAACTGAAAAAATTTAACGTGATTTTGGCCAACCCACCCTACTCCATTAAAGCGTGGGACCAAAAAGCATTTGTTAACGACCCTTACGGCCGGAATTTGTGGGGAGTACCACCACAAGGTTGTGCCGATTATGCTTTTCAGCAGCACATCCATAAAAGTTTAGATGATAAAAACGGTAGGTACGCAATTCTTTGGCCTCATGGTATTTTGTTTAGAGATATGGAAGCTGAAATGAGAAGAAAAATGGTAGCTGAAGATCAAATTGAAGCTGTGATTGGACTTGGAGCTAATCTGTTTTATAATTCTCCAATGGAAGCAATGATTTTAGTTGGGAATACAAATAAACCGAAAGAACGTAAAGGGAAAGTGTTATTTATTAATGGCAAAGATGATGTAGTTGATAACAAAGGTCTAGCGTATTTAACCCAAGAACATATTGATAAGTTATATAGTGCATTCATAAATTATAAGGACATACCTCATTATGCAAAAGTGGCAACAACTGAAGAGATTTTGTCATTTGATGGAAACATGAATATTAATTTTTATGTAAAAAGAGAAGGTTCTGGAATAGATTTATCTTTTGGAAAAGCCTTTAGTGAATGGAATGAAAGTGGAGAGCAGTTGAAAGAATCAATGAATAATTTATTTGAAGTATTGAATTAGAATGGAAGAAATTTTAGAAAAAACAATAAGTGAACTTCAATTGGATAAAAGCAAGTGGAAACTAACCAAGTTTGGAGATGTTGCTATTCAGCAAAAGCAAACTGTTGATAGAGAAAATACTGATCTAACACGCTATGTTAAAGGTGAACATATGAGATCTGAGGATCTTCATTTACGAGAATGGGGAGAATTAACTGATGAGTATTTAGGACCTGCGTTTATTCGAAGGTTTGATGAAGGTGATATATTATATGGTTCAAGAAGAACGTACTTGAGAAAGGTAGTTATTGCTCCTTTTTCAGGAATTACTTCAAACACTACGTTTGTTGCAAAAGCAAATGAGAAAAAGATTGATAAAAGACTTTTGCCTTTTATAATGATGTCAGAAGGATTTACAGAAAACTCAATTAAAAATTCGAAAGGTTCTGTAAACCCATACATAAACTGGAAGGATATCGCTAAATACGAGTTCCTCCTCCCACCTAAAGAAGAACAAGTTAAACTAGTGGAGTTGTTGTGGGCGATGGATGAGGTGATTGAGAGAGAGAGGGAGGTTTTGGAGAAATTGAATAATTCTTATTCAACTTCAATAAATCAATTTATGATACATGGTGATTTAAAAAGTGAAGGGGAATTAGTGAAAACTAAATGCGGTCTTTTGGATAGTAGAATAGGAACCGTAAAACTGAAAGATTGTTTAGCAGAAAAGCCTACTTATGGAGCTAATGCTTCTTCCAAAATTCATGAAAATAGTGCCCCTAGATATATTCGTATTACTGATATAGATGATGAAGGTAATTTGATTGCAGAAGATAAAGTAACAATAGATTCAAACGATTATGTCAATTATCTTTTAGCCCATGATGACTTTCTCTTTGCTCGTACAGGAAATACAGTTGGAAAAACTCTTCTATTTAATGAAAAAATGGGTGAATCAGTATTTGCTGGGTACTTGATTCGGTTTAAGTTAAATCCCAATATTCTTCGTCCGAAATTTTTATTTTATTATACAAAATCATTAAAATATGAATCTTTTAAAAGAAAAATGATAAAAGTAGGTGCACAGCCTAATATTAATTCAGAAGAATATCAATCAATGATATTACCAGAATTTAGCATTCAAATTCAAGATACTTTAATTGATAAATTGGATTTTCTTAAGTATAATATTGACCAATTAAAATCAAAAATTTCTAGTTCTCATTCTTTACAAAAGAGTTTAATTAATCAAGTGTTTTAGGTATGAATTATAAAGTTTTTTTTGCATACCAATCTGACATACCAGAGGAATATGGTAAGAAATTTATTCATGATGCTATGAATAAAACAATTTCTAGGTTTAAAAAAGAAGGAATTAATATCGAATTGGACTTTGGAATGAGAAAGACACCAGGGAACCCTCTTCTTATTGATGAAATGTTACGAAAAAGCAAAGAAGCTGATTTAGTATTAGTTGATTTAACATTTACTTCTTCAAAAAATTGGTTTGAGTCAAAAAAGGTGAACTTTTTCAACAAGGAGATTAGAGTCTTAAATAAAGTTGATGAGAAAAAATCATCAAATCCAAATGCTTTAATTGAAACTGGATACGCATGGGCTCAAAAGGGTTTTAATCGAACAGTTTTGCTTATGAATATTGCTTATGGTTCACCAGACGAACTTCCTGTCGACTTAAAAGGGTTTCGTTATGCAATCCCATTTGATCTTTCTAAAAATAATTTTGACAAGGTTAAAGATAAACGTAATGAGTTTTCTGATGATCTATATAATGCTATAAAAACTGCGATAAATTCAGAGGCAGATTATCAAAGGGATAACTGGAAACCTCTTCGACTTCATAAGGACTGGACTCCAAGAGATTATAAAAAATTATATAGACCTACTCCTAGAATTAAGCAAATAATAAGGCAGTTAAGAGTAGATCTTGAAAACACTGAAATTGCTCAAAGAATTATAGGTCCTAAAAATTCCGGAAAAACTAGATTGACTTATGAATTGTACAAAGAAATTGATGTATCTCTTCCCAAACATGATCATTTGGAAAAAATTCTTTATTATGATCTTGATGGTGGTAATTATATATCTATAGAAAATAAATTATTGGATTTAAAATTAAAAGATCAGAGGAAAATTGTAATACTTGATAATTGCTCTCTTAAAATACACACCAAAGTATTTAATGAATATTTTCATGGTACTAATGTTAGTTTGTTATCGATTAGTAACGATATTGAAGGAAGAGGGGGGACTCATTATCTTGATGAAGATTTTGCAAAAGAAATTATAGAAAAAATATCAAATGAAGAAGGAGACCCTAGAAATACAAATTTTATAGTAGAAAATTCAAAAGGTAATTTAAGAAATGCTATTGTTATGATTGGTAAAATTCCAGAAGGAGATAAAGGTCTTTCAACGGATTATCAAATTAAATGGCAGCAAATATTAGGGGTAGAACTGTATTCATCAGAGGTGTTAAGATTATTAGAAGAGTTGTCTCTGTTTACTCATATTGGATACATTGATCGATTTCAGAATCAGTCAGATTTTATTTTTAGTCAAGCTGGGATAAAAACTAGAGAACAGTTTGAGGGTATAATTAATAAACTAGCAGAAAATAGTATAGTTAAGATTACTGGAGATTTTATAATCTTAGAAGCCTTTGTTGAAGAATTAGCATTTACGAGACTGGAAAGACTAGCAAATGAAGATTTAGAAGAATTCTTTAAAAAAATTACAGAAAAGGGTATGTCCAAACAGTTTAGTCAAAGGTTAGTTGAATTGAATAAATTGTCAGGAACACATCAGTTAATTGAAATTCTATCAAGAAATAATGGATTACTTTCAAAATATGAATTCGTAAGTTCTGATCAAGGAGCTAGAATTGTTATGAATCTTGCTGAAATAGAGCCTGAAAAAATATTAATTTCTTTAGAAAATTTATTAAATAAAAAGACCAATGAAGACCTATTGAAATTAAAAAAAGGAAGACGTTATTTGGTTTGGGCATTAGAAAGGTTGGTTTTTAGAAAAGAAACATTTTATGGAGCGGCTAAATTATTGTATAAATTAGCTATAGCTGAAAATGAGAACATTGGAAATAATGCTACTGCTCAATTTAATCAATTGTTTCAAATTCATCTTCCAGGAACTAAAGCTAGTTTAACTGAGAGAATTGAATTATTAAAGGAATTAATCAAAGAAAATAAAAGTAAAAAAAATATTATAAGCAAAGCATTGGATCGAGCATTAATGGTTCATGGCTTCATGAGAGCTGGAGGCGCGGATGAACAAGCTGGAATAAAATTGATTGATTATCAACCTGTTGATATTGAAGAAATACACAATTATTGGAAATCGATAATTGATTTAATTATAGAACTAGATGGTTATGAAATTCTTGTTAGTCGAATATATCAACAAGTTTTTTCTGGAAATGCTGATGCAATTGTAGATGCAATGGATATTTTTCTCATTAAAAAGAAAGCTATTGATAAAGATCTTCGACAACAATTTGAATATATTCTTAATGATGATAGAAAATTACCTGAAGGTATAGAGGATAAAATTCAAAAAATGCTGGATGAGTATACTGACGATTCTATTAGAGAGAAATTAGAATACCAAGTGGCCCTAGCTCCTTATTCAACTTATAGAACTAAAGAAGGAGAAATTATTAATCGATCGGAAGAAAAAGCACATGTACTTGCAAAGCAATTAACAGAAGATACAGAAAATACTTGGTTAGATGATATTGATGTTTTACTTCAAGGAGAGCAAAGGTTAAGTTTTAATTTTGGGAAAAGTATAGCAGGTTTTTTACAAGATAATCATACTTTAACAGAAACAGTAGTTAATAAACTAAAAGCTATAGATTTTGAAAAACAAAACAATAGCTTTTTAGAAGGGTATTTATCTGGAATTACTAATCAAGAATTTATTAGGGAAACTATTGATTCTTTTTTAAAAGAAGAGAAAATCGCTTATCATGCAATACGTATGACTAGGTTCTTAAAAGTGGAAATTACCGACCTTGAAAAATTGAGGACTTTAATTACAAAGAATCCAACATATACAGTCTCATTACAATTTATGAAGCTTGATTCATTAAGTATAGCTGATTTAACTTATTATTTTGGTTGGTTAGTGGAAGTTGAACCATTTGGTAGGTGGACTGCTATTGATTTGTGCAATGGTTATATAGACAAGGATGGTGGCAGAATAAATGAATTAAAAAGTCAAATAAAAAGCCTGATAATGAAAGAAGGTATTTTAAAATCAGATACATTAAATTCACTTTCTGTACTCCAATATACTGATTTGGTAAGGTTACTTCATAATAATGGCGGATTGGATGATGGTTTAGTAGAATTTTTAACCAATGAAATACTTCTTGTGGCATCTGAAGCTTATTTTATTAATGAATATCATCTTAGAGATATTTTAGAAATTCTATTATCAGAGTATTGGGATAAGTCGTGGATAATAATCGGAAATAAAATTTTAGAGCCAAATTTCTTAGGATGGTATAATATAAAAGGAATTCTTTCAAAATACAAAAAATTCAAAACGGAAAATCTAATTAAATGGATGGATACCAATTTACCAAACTCACCTAAATATGTTATTCAGTTTGTTGATTTTCAGTATCATGAGAACAACATCTCTAAATGGAGTCCAATTGTATTGGAAATGTTGAAAAAATATGGATCCAACAATGAATTCTTAGATTATTTGTCTTCAGCTCTTCATAGTTGGTCTGCTTCAGGATCAGTTGTGCCGTTACTTCAAGGTAGAAAACGTTTAGTAGAGGAACTATTAAATCATGATATTGAAGAAGTTAAACAATTCGCGTTAAGAGAGGTGAAGTATTTTGATTCCGATATTAAACGAGAATTAAGAAGCGAAGAAAATGATGGTTTAGATCGATAAATTATAAAAGAAAAAGACTTGATATATGTGTTGTTTGATTAAAAATATTCCATATCGAGATACGCGATATATCGTTAAGTATTTTAACCGCAATTAATTCTCAATTCGCGAATCGCGAATTGAGAATTAATTGCTATCTTTGTTGGAAAGAAACTTAAAAAATATGAAAAAGCATAGTGGTATGAGACCACACGATATAGTGGTGTTGTTAAAAATTGCAGCCAAAGGAGATAAACCTTGGTTAATGAAAGATTTATCCATCGAATTAGGTATTAGCGCCAGCGAAATAAGTGAGAGCTTAAACCGATCCGCAATAGCCAGGTTAATTTCAAAAGATAAAAAACAGCTCATGAAATTATCCATTTTAGATTTTTTAGAGCACGGTTTACGCTACGTTTATCCCGATCGGCCAGGATCTAAAGTAAGAGGAATACCTACTTCTCATTCAGCACCACCTTTAAGTAACGAAATTGTAAGCGAAGATGCTTATGTTTGGCCTTACGGAGAAGGAACAGTGCGTGGTGAAGCTATAGAACCGCTACACCCAAAAGTTCCGGAAGCTTGTTTAAAAGACCCTAAATTTTACGAATACATGGCTTTATGTGATGCACTAAGAGTAGGAAGAGCAAGAGAAAAAAATATAGCGATAGAAGAATTGAAAAAACGCTTATGTTAAAAAATACATTAATTAACAGAGCTGCTACCAAAAAGATAGCAAATGCTTTAGGGCAATTGAATGAACATGTCGTTTATGTAGGTGGTGCTGTAGTAAGCCTTTACATTAATGACACTTCAGCAGAAGATGTTCGCCCTACCGGTGATATTGATATTACTATGGAAATAGCTAGTGTTGGAGAATTAGAAACCATACGCGAAGAACTCATCAATAAAGGCTTTTATCAATCTAGCGAAGATAATGTTATCTGTCGGTTTCGATTTGAGGATATCAAGGTGGATCTTATGGCTACAAAAGCAATAGGTTGGGCGCCAGCTAACCCTTGGTTTGCTCCAGGGTACAAACAGTTAATCACTTTTGATATTGATGGCCTTAAAATTAAATGTCTTTCACTACCCTACTATTTAGCCACAAAACTTACCGCCTTTTATGATAGAGGTAGTAAAGATCCCAGAACAAGTAAAGATTTTGAGGATATTGTGTACTTATTGAATTACACATCCAATTTAGGAGAGCAAGTACTAACTGCTAACCATGAAGTAAGAGATTATTTAATAAAATGCTTTCAAGATATCTTAAATGATAAGGTAAAACAAGAAGCAATACTGGGAAACCTGTTTTATGAAGAGCAGGATTACCGATACAATAAAATTATAACCCTATTAAAACAAATCTGCAATGGGATTTAACGAACTAAATGCTGTAGAGCATTACATCATTCACCAATTAAGTGGATTAGATTTAAATAAGAAAGAATTTAAAGAGCCGAAAGCCACTTATGGAGCTCAATGGCAGTTTAAATCTCCCGAAGAAATTAAAAGAGGAGTAAATGAAGTGTTGGTTGAAGCTGAATTGAAAGAAGCCCTAATTCGTTTAAATCCTGAAATTTCTGCTAATCCAAATTTAGCTGATGAAGTTATTTATAAACTTAGAGCTATTTTAATTTCTGTAAATCAGGTAGGTTTAGTAAAAGCCAATGAAGAGTTTTTTAAATGGATGACTGGTGAGAAAACGATGCCATTTGGAGAAAATAACCGTCATGTTCCTGTAAAATTGATTGATGCAGAAGATTTAACTCAAAATAGTTATTGGATAACCAATCAATTTAGTATTCATCATCGTGAAACAAAAAGACCTGATATTGCTTTACTCATCAATGGTATTCCTGTTGTAATAGGTGAAGCAAAAACACCCATAAGGCCATCTGTAAGTTGGTTAGATGGAGCTTATGAAGTGCATGATGTTTACGAAAATAGTGTTCCTCAATTATTTGTTCCAAACATCTTATCTTTTGCAACCGAAGGTAAAGAGTTGTTTTACGGAGGAGTTCGAACACCATTAGAGTTTTGGGCTCCATGGCGAATTGAAAATGATGATGATGCTTTGGCTAAAAGATTAGGACTTTCAGAAGTTGGAAAAGAACTTTCAGATCTTTTAAGTCCCCAAAGATTAATAGATATCATGCTCAATTTTTCTTTATTTACTACAGATAAAAAAAAGAGAAGAATTAAAGTTATTCCGCGATTCCAGCAATACCAAGGTGCAAACATGATAGTAGATCGTGTAAAGGAAGGTAAAATTAAAAAGGGTTTAATCTGGCATTTTCAAGGTTCAGGTAAATCTTTATTAATGGTATTTGCTGCTCAAAAGCTACGAAGAAGTCCTGAATTGAAAAGTCCAACAGTTTTAGTGCTTGTTGATAGAACAGATTTGGATACACAAATCAGTGGAACATTTAATGCAGCTGATGTCCCCAATGTAGAATCTACGGATAGTATTAGAGATCTTCAGAATTTATTAGAGCGAGATACCCGTAAGATTATTATTTCTACCATATTTAAGTTTAGAGATGCTAAACCCAATATGAATATGAGAGATAATATTATTGTATTGGTTGATGAAGCTCACCGAACTCAAGAAGGTGATTTAGGAAGACAAATGAGAGCCGCTTTACCTAACGCATTTTTGTTTGGGTTAACAGGTACACCAGTAAATAAAGCTGATAAAAATACTTTCTGGGCATTTGGTTCGGAAGAAGATGAAGGTGGTTATATGTCACGTTATACTTTTCATGATTCCATTAGAGATGAGGCAACTTTACCTCTGCATTTCGAACCAAGATTAGTTGATGTGCATGTAGATAAAGAAACGTTGGATAAAGCAATGGCTGAATTTAAAGAAAGTGCTGCATTAACAGATGAAGAAGCTGATGCGTTAAATCAAAAATCAGCTAAGATGGCTGCTTTTTTAAAAGCACCAGAGAGAGTTGCTAAAATTGTTGGTGACATTGCTAAGCATTTTAAGGATAAGGTAGATCCTCAAGGGTTTAAAGCAATGATTGTTACTCCTGATAGATATGCTTGCGTTCAATATAAAGAAGAATTAGACAACTATTTTCCAACTGAAGCAAGTAGAGTTGTGATATCAACGACTGCGAATGATGATTTTGAATTTAAACAAAAATGGGGTGTAGATAAAAGTACACAAGAAAGAGTTATAGATGAGTTTAACAATGCAAATTCTGAATTAAAATTTATTATTGTAACTGCTAAATTATTAACTGGTTTTGATGCTCCAATACTTCAAACCATGTATTTAGATAAGTCTTTAAAGGACCATACATTACTTCAAGCAGTTTGTAGAACTAATAGACTTTATAAAGGCAAATCTTTTGGAAGAATTGTAGATTATTTTGGAGTATTTGATGATGCTGCTAAAGCACTACAATTTGATGAAGAAAGCATTAAAACAGTTATCACTAATTTATCAGAATTAAGAGATAAATTGCCTGAAGCAATGGAGAATGCTCTTATTCATTTTGAAGGAGTGGACAGAACAATTGTAGGGTTTCAAGGGCTAGAAGCTGCTCAAAATGCAATAAAAACCAATGAGCAAAAGGATGCTTTTGCTCAAGATTATAAATATTTAGCTAAGGTATGGGAGTCCTTGTCTCCTGATAATGTTCTTGACCCATATAACGAAGATTATAAATGGCTCTCACAAGTGTTTGAATCGGTTAAACCTGCATCTGATAATATTGGAAAATTATTGTGGTTTACTTTAGGAGCACAGACCACTAAACTAATTCACGAGAATATCCATGTTGGTGAAATTCATGATATGGATGAATTTGTGCTTGATGCTGATGTTATTGAAGAAATTTTTAATAATCCAGACCCTAAAAAAACCAAAATATTGATTACAATATTAAAGGGTCGTTTAGGAGGTCATCCAGGAATGCCGATATTTAAAAAGCTAAGTGAGCGATTAGAAGAGTTGAGGAATAAAGCAGAGAAAGGTTTAATAACCTCTATCGAATTTGTTAAGGAGTTATGTAAAATTGCTAAAGAAACCTTGCAGGCTGAAAAGGAAGTTGAAGAAGAAATTCAAAACAAAACTCCGAAAGCAGCCCTAACAGAATTGTTTTTAGAAATTAAGGATGACCAAACCCCTGCTGTTGTAGAAAGAATTGTGAGTGATATAGATTCGATTGTTAGAGTAGTTCGTTTCCCTGGTTGGCAAAAAACAAACACAGGAGAAAGAGAAGTGCAAAAATCACTCAGAAAAGCTTTATTAAAATATCAATTACATAAAGATCAGGTATTGTTTGATCGAGCTTATGCTTATATTAAGGAGTATTATTAAAGTTTAATGGATAAATTACCTTTCATACCTAACCATATTTACAATCGTAGAGCAGATATTCATGCTTTGTATGGTGGTAATTGGCAGAGTGGAATTTGTCCTTCTTCAAGCTTTCCTTATATCTTTATTTTTTCAGGAAAATCAGGCCATCAACATGGTTATAAAGACGGCTGGGATAATCCAAATGTGTTTACTTATACAGGAGAGGGGCAAGCGGGTGACATGAAATTTACAAAAGGGAATTTAGCTCTAAGAGATCATCTACTTAATGGTAAAAGAGTATTTCTATTTGAAAGTGAAAAGAAAGGTTTTGTAAAATTTATTTCTGAAGTTGAATTTTTTGATGCTGATTATTTTGAAACCCACGATACTGCTGGTAAATTAAGATTAGGGATTAAATTCTTTTTTAAACGTAAAGGAGCTTATGTCCCTGTCCAACCGAGCTTATTTGATACTCCATTAATTGCTGCTGATTCTCAAGAACAATATGAAATTAAAATTCCAAATGAGACGGAAAGAAAAGGCTTAGTAACTTCTCGAGTTGGCCAAGGAGCTTACAGAAAAAGAATCATTCACCGTTGGGAATACAAATGTGCTGTTACAGGTTTTGATAAATTAAATGTTTTAATTGCCTCTCATATTTTACCATGGGCAAGTGCTGATGATAATCAAAGATTAGATGTACACAATGGTATTTTATTATCACCCACATACGATGCGTTATTCGATAGACATCTAATTACATTTGAGAATACTGGTAAAATAATTCTTTCCGACTCAATCGAACCCATAGCATTTAATAAGATTGGGGTATCAGGGCAAGAAAAAATTCAGAACTTAAGTAGCTACAATTTTGAATATTTGAATAAGCATAGAATCCGATTTTGGGAAAATCTTTAAGGTTTGCAATAATCTAAATTTTAATACCTGAATAATAGCTGCCCTCACTATCCTTAATCTGAAACAATGTTGGTGCGATAGCGACTAAGGATTTTACTAAAAAAACCTTATGTTTGTTGTGAATTATTTAGTCTGTAGTCACCAATACACCAGCTTGGCTTTAAGCTACAGATAGCATTAGGGTATACTTATTTGTTATACCTCATGTTGAAAACAATTTGGTTTCATGAAATTATCGTAACACATTAAACAAATGAAAATAATAAAATATATAGTGGGTTTCAAAGTATTAATTGTGTTACTCTGCATAACAAGCTGTAATTCTACTAACACAGATAAAGCTCAGTTATTAGCAAATGGAGATTTAAGATATATTGAATTAGAAGGTTCTGCTTATGAACGCGGGTTGAAACACGGGAAATTTTTAAAACCGGAAATTAAAGCGGTAACAGATTCTTTACTAAATGATATTGAAAAAACTACAAACATAAATCCAAGAGATTTTATTTCTAAATTTTTAAGCGAAACTGATTTTTTAAGCGAAATAAAAAAGTGGACTCCAGAATTACTTGAAGAAATAAAAGGTATTTCAGACGGATCAGGTATCGATTATGAAATAATTTTCATGCACCAGCTAGGTGATGAGTTTTTCTTCAATACTGAATACATAATGGCCCATAAATGTAGTTCAATAGGAATTAATAAAACAAGTAACCATTCAAGTATTGCTGCTCAAAACATGGATATACCTAAATATTTTCATGGTTATCAAACTGTAATGAAAATTAAAAATAAAAACGGGATAGAATCAATGATTTTAACCATTCCGGGGCATATTGGAATTACGGGAATGAACAATAAACAAGTTTCAGTTAATTGTAATATTTTAATGCAATTAGATTATCAGAGAAAAGGATTACCTGTCAGCTTTATTGTTCGAGGCTTACTGAATATGAGTAGTACTGACCAAGCTATTAACTTTCTTCATCAAATAAACCATGCATCAGGTCAAAATTATTTAATTGGAGGAAAAGATAAAGTTATGAGTCTAGAATGTTCTGCAACAAAAATTGAGGAATTTAAACCTTTTGAGAATTCAATTTTCACCTATCATACAAATCATCCAATGATAAATAATAGCTTTAGCAAAAGATATTTGGAAATTCTCAAAGAGCATGATTTAAAATTAGAGGAGGTATTAACCTTCTGTCAAAGAATTCCATCATTCGAAAAAAGATTCAATGAAGAAACTAATGATTTTGATATAGCAGAAATAAAAGAAGTTTTAAGCTCTGTCGATCATGCTGGAGATGACGTTATATCGAACAGCTTAACATATGCTAGTGTAATTTATGTCTTATCTGAAAATCCTAAATTTATAATTGCACCTGGAAAACCCCACGAAAAAGAATATATTGAGTTGAAATTCAAGTAACGGAAAAAACTTATGTTTGTTGTAAATTATTTAGTCTGTAGTCACCAACACAAAAGCTTGGTTTCAGGCTACAAACAGGTTGAGAGGTACTACCTTAATTCGCCTATATACATGTGGAGTTCTAAATAATAGTTAAAATATTTTTAAATAACTAAACGATTGTTTAGTTTTGCTCAGTAATTAGAAATAATGGCAAGAAAAAAAGAATACAATGAAGAGGAAGTAGTTCAAAAAGCAATGAACCTTTTTTGGCGTAATGGTTATGAGACTACTTCCATGCAGATGCTTGAAAAAGAAATGGGCATTAATAAGTTTTCTATATATTCAAGTTTTGGCAGCAAACATGGTCTTTTTCTTGAAAGTTTAAAGAAATATAAAACAAAAGTAAATGCTATTTTCGAAGAGTTTAAAAATTCTAACAATGGAATAGAAGATATAAAAGACTTTTTCTATAATTCTATTAATATTTGTAAAATAGATGGAAATCAAAAAGGTTGTCTAATAACAAATACCTACTATGAATTTTCAGAAAAAGAAGATCAAATCATTAATGAACAAATGAATTCTTTTATGAAAAATCTTAAACAATTATTTATTGAAAAATTAAAAATGGATCTTACTAAAGATGAAGAAACGGTAATAAAACAAGCTAATTATTTGGTATTAGCAAAACATGGTTTAGCAGCAGCATCTAGAGTAAATAATAAAAAAGAAATTGAGGACTATATTGAAATGACTTTCAAAAATCTATAATTTTTTTCTTAACACAAATCTAAACGATTGTTTGGTTATATAATATTAATAAACATAAAAAATATCATGAACAAAATACTATTTATAACCAATTTATTAATGGGATGCGTTTTATCGCGGTTTGCTATTTCAAAATTAACAGGCTGGGAGATTTCAATTCAAGCATTTATAGAAATGGCTAAACCCTTGGGTTTAGACCCTACTTTTTTTAGAGTATCCACAGGAATCATAATTGCTGCTGTAGTAATTGCTTATTTAACAACAGCAATTTTTAGTTTGTTAAGAAACAACACAGTAATTAAATCTAAAGTTCAGTTCACAAAATGGGCAACCTTTTCAAATCTTTTCGGTTTACTTACAATGACTGGTGCACTTATAGCCGAGTTTTCATTAAGAGTTCATCCTAAATGGTTATTGGTTTACATCGCATGCACAATAATTATATTTTCTGTACTAAATATAATTATTCTAAATGTACAAAGTATTACTATTATAAATAAACAAAAATCAACAGTATGCAATTAATTAGATTATCATTCTTAAGTGTTTTGCTTTTAATGGCTTATTCATGTCACAATCAAGACGCACAAAAAAACAATCAACAAACAATAAAAAAAGTAAACACAATGGAGACAAATAAAAAAACAACACTCAAATCAATACTTGACGAAAAGAAAGAAAATTTTGAATTAAAAGCTGACGATAATAAGAAGAAAATTTATAAAAAGGGAATTGAATCAGTTAAGGAGAGTGGTATACTGGATAAAGCTTTAAAAGTAGGCGACCTTGCACCCAACTTTAAACTGAATAATGCACTTGGAGAACCTGTAGAATTATATCAGTATTTAAAAAAAGGAAAAGTAATTTTAACATGGTACAGAGGTGGTTGGTGTCCTTATTGTAATTTAACGCTTCATCAATTACAACTTGAACTACCAGATTTTGAAGCAAATGGTGCGCATCTTATTGCATTAACTCCAGAATTACCAGACAAATCTTTAAGTACATCAGAAAAACACGATTTAAAATTTGAAGTGCTAAGTGATATCGGGAATAAAGTTGGAAAAGAATATGGTATTGTATTTAAGTTAACCAATGATGTTGCTGATATCTACAATAAATCCTTTGATATGAATGAGTATAATGGAGACGAATCAAACGAGTTACCCTTAGCCGCAACTTATATTATCAATGAAAATGGAAACATCGTTTATGCATTTTTAGATGCAGACTATCGTAATAGAGCGGAACCCAGTAAATTAACAGAATTTTTAAAATCAAATAAATAACTGGAAATACTAATGACTAGGAAAATATCCCCCTAAACTTCTCAGGTGTAACTTGTGGTAAGTTCATATTTATATAAGTAATAAGTGTAACACTGTTTTTCAGGCTTTACCCTTAAAAAGAAAATCCGAGTCCTAAAACCAAACCTCTATCACAACTTCATTTCAGGGATATCGCCTTCAATAATTAGTTTTCCGGCTGTAGCGGCTTTAATTTCTTCTACACTAACGCCCGGAGCTCTTTCTTTTAAATGAAAAGCACCATCTTTTATTTCTAAGTAAGCCATGTTGGTCACTACTTTAGTAACGCAACCCACTCCTGTTAGCGGAAGGGTACATTTTTCTAATAATTTGCTTTCACCTTTTTTATTGGTGTGCATCATGGCAACAATAATATTTTCTGCTGAAGCTACTAAATCCATCGCTCCTCCCATTCCTTTTACCATAACACCCGGTATTTTCCAATTGGCTATATCTCCATTTTGAGCTACTTCCATCGCTCCTAAAACTGTAAGTTGCACATGCTGCCCTCTAATCATAGCAAAACTAGTAGAAGAATCAAAGATAGATGCTCCCGGTTGTAAGGTTACGGTTTGCTTTCCCGCATTTATCAAATCTGCATCTTCTTCTCCTTCAAAAGGAAATGGTCCCATACCTAAAATACCATTTTCCGACTGAAATTCTACGGTTATGCCCTTGGGAATGTAATTCGCTACCAATGTAGGAATTCCTATCCCTAAGTTTACATACCATCCGTCTCTTAATTCTTGTGCTATTCGTTGTGCTATTCCGTTTTTATCTAACATACTTTATATTTAATGTAACAGTTTATTAATGTAATAACGTAGCAATTGTAACAACTACTACCTACTCTTTATTTTTTTTACTTGTACTTAATATTTTATATATAATTAATCCTATTTCTTTAATCTGATTTTCCAATTCTAAATTAAAAGGATATGTTTTTGCTTTTTTGCATAAAATTAACCAATATTTAGTTTCATCTAATTCTTTAGCGGCTATCTTTATTTTATGTATAAAATCTGCTTTACTTTCTGCATTTTGGGCTTCGTGAACATTTGCACCAATAGCTGTTCCTGAACGAAGTAGTTGATTTGCTATAACAAACTTTCTTTTTGATTCTAACTCCTCACAAAATTCAATTATTAACAATGAAAAATTAATGGTCTTAGTTACAATTAAGTTGTCTTTTATCTCCATAAAACATTGTTACATTGGTAAATTAGTGAATTGTTACATTATTTAAGAGCGTGAGCGAGTAGTACGTTGTTCTATACGTTTTTCGTAGTCTTTCCCTTGGAAAATTCGTTGTACAAAAATTCCTGGTGTATGAATATGATTAGGATCTAATTCTCCTTCAGGTACTAATTCTTCAACTTCGGCAATGGTAATTTTTCCTGCTGTTGCCATTACATGGTTAAAATTTAAAGCGGTATATTTAAAAACTAAATTTCCTGCTGTATCTCCTTTCCAAGCTTTAACAATTGCAAAATCTGCTGTTAATGCAGCTTCCAAAATATGTGGTTTACCATTAAACTCTCTCACTTCTTTGCCTTCGGCTACTTCTGTTCCGTAACCTGCGGGAGTAAAAAATGCCGGAATTCCTGCTCCTCCTGCTCTACACCTTTCTGCTAATGAGCCTTGTGGAATTAAATCTACTTCTAATTCTCCGCTAAGCATTTGTCTTTCAAACTCATCATTTTCACCAACATAAGAAGAAATCATTTTTTTAATTTGTTTCTTTTGCAACAACAATCCTAATCCAAAATCATCTACACCGGCATTGTTTGAAATACAGGTTAACTCTTTTATATTAGATTTTACCAACTCTGCAATGCAATTTTCAGGAATACCACACAAACCAAAACCTCCAAACATCAATGTCATTCCATTTTCTATTCCTTTTATAGCTTCTTCAGCATTTTTTACCACTTTATTAATAGCCATATTCTATATTTTTAGATTTTTCCTACCAAGTTGAATTTGAACTCGAATTAAAATTATTATTAAGGTTATATTGATTACAATCCAATTCAATAGATAAAGGTGTTTGAGGTCGCTCAAAATCGCCATCCGAAATTTTAATAGTTGGATCTGCATGTACTTTCTGCATATAATATCCCCAAATTGGCAAAGCAGTATTTGCTCCTTGTCCCATAGCAGTTGTTGCAAAACGAATACTACGCTCATCAGCACCTACCCAAACTCCGGTAACTAAATCGGGGGTTATTCCCATAAACCAACCATCAGAGTTATTTTGTGTTGTTCCTGTTTTACCAGCTATTGGGTAACGATGTCCGACATAAGGGCGAGATTCTGAAACACTTCCTCTCAACCTCATACCTGTTCCTATATGGTACATCGGACTTTTTCCTCTTGCTTTACGGTAATCTCCGGCACATTTATTGTACTCTCCATCTACAACCCCTTTCATTAAATCTAACATTACATAGGCAGCTTCTTCGCTCATTGCTTCATTTGTTTTAGGCTGAAAATCGATAATAACATTACCAAATTTATCTTCCACACGGGTGTACATTGTAGGTTCTATCCAAACACCTTTATTAGCAAAAGTGGCATTAGCTCCCACCATTTCATAAACCGATAAATCGGCAACTCCCAAACATAAAGAAGGTACAGGTTCTAAGGTACTTGTAATTCCCATTGCTCTAGCTTGATCAACAACAGCTTTAGGTCCGAATTGTTTCATAATATAAGCAGTGATAGAGTTCATAGAGTTAGCTAATGCGTATTTCATAGAAACTTTACAACCTGTATTATAACCATCAGAGTTTTTAGGCGTCCAACTTTTTAAAATACCATATTCTCCCTTTTGAAAGGTGTAAGCCACATCAGGCACTTCATAACAAGGTGAATAACCATTTTGAACGGCTGTGGCGTAAACAAAAGGCTTAAAAGTAGAACCTACCTGACGTTTTGCTGTTTTTACGTGATCGTAAGCAAAATTTTGGTAGTTTACTCCACCCACCCATGCTTTAATATAACCCGTATGAGGATCCATAGACATTAAACCTGCATGTAAAAATGTTTTGTAATATTTTAATGAATCCAAAGGACTCAAGGTAGTATCTTTATCTCCTTGGTGAGTAAAAATGGTCATTTTAGTAGGTGTAGCAAAAATTATATCAATAGAATCTTTAGCTACAGCGTAGGTTTCGTGTCCACAATCTTCCGCCTGACAAACAAACAATTTTCCTACTTTCTTTACAAAATCTCCTCTTCTTCCACAATTAGCACATTCTTGTCCCGTCATTATTCTATACCTCGGAGAACCTTTTTTCATGTTGTCCAATAATTGCTCGTATTGATTTTTTGATATCCTATGGTCATAAGGATATTTTGACTCGCGATACTTTTTCAGGTGAGCACTAAATTCAGCTTGTAAATGATTGCCAATATGTTCCTGAACAGCATATTCAGCATAGGTTTGCATTCTAGAGTCTATAGTGGTATAAATTTTTAATCCGTCTTTGTAGATGTTATAAGGTGTTCCGTCTTTCTTAGTATAAAGATAATTGCCTTCACTATCTTTTTCTTGTAATTTTTCTTGCAATTCTAATCTTAATGTTTCTCTAAAATAAGGTGCCATACCTTCTTTATGATCAACCACTTTGTAATCCAACTCAATTGGTAAAACCCTTAATGAATCATAAGCTTCTTGCGTTAGCAATTCGTTTTTTTTCATCTGAGAGAGTACCACTTCTCTTCTTTTCATAGCATTTTCAGGAAATCTTTTAGGATTATATAATGATGGGTTTTTAGCCATCCCGACCAAAATAGCAGCTTCTTCAACTTTTAATTCAAATGGTTCTTTATTGAAATAAACGTTACTGGCAGACTTAATTCCAACGGCATTATAAATAAAGTCGAACTTGTTTAAATACATCACAATAATTTCTTCCTTGGTGTATCTTTTTTCTATCTCTACCGCTATAATTTGTTCTTGAATTTTTTGTTTGATACGCTCAATAATATTATCAGCTTTATGCTCAAACATCATTTTAGCCAACTGCTGAGTAATAGTACTGGCCCCTCCGGCTTTTCCTAATTTAGCTATCGCTCGTACTAACCCTCTAAAATCTATTCCCGAATGGTTGTGAAAACGTTCATCTTCAGTAGCAATTAATGCATCAATTATATGAGGAGAAAGTTCCTCATAAGTAATGTTAGTTCTATTTTCTTTAAAATATTTACCGATTACCTCTCCATCGGCAGTTATAATTTCTGAAGCCAAATTGCTTGTAGGATTTTCCAATTCAGTTAAGTCAGGTAAAGGATCAAAGCTAAGCGTACCATGTTTAGCTCCTAAGAATAAAACATATAAAAATAGTAAAGGAAGTAAAACAATTAACCAAAATAATAATACTTTCTTCATTTTATTTGGCTCTTGCTGTTTGGATGTTTTTTTGTCTGTTTTCAAGTGTTATGAAAATAAAATGATTTATAATAGTGGCAAATATATTGATTTTAGCTCGAAAGCCATTAAAAATACTTAAATTTTAATCCACCAAAAAGTGCTTCAATTTTTCCCGATTTCATAAAAAAATCAGGCGTATTTGCTTCTAACTCTCCATTATTTATCAACCAAATTTCATCAGCATAGTTTAACGCTAAATTTAATTGATGCGAAGAGATAATTATAGTTTTTGCTTGTTTTTCAACCAATTGATGAAGCAAATCAAATAATTCAGATTGATTTACTAAATCAAGATGCGAAGTAGGTTCATCTAAAAATATAATAGGCGTATTTTGAGCGATAGCTCTTGCCAACGCTACTTTTTGTCTTTCTCCATCACTTAAATTAGCAATGTTTGTAGCTACAAAATTGGTAATTCCACAAAGTTCCATTGCTTGATTAATTTGCCAATTATCTTCTTCTTTTTTTACCGCTAACCAATTGGTATAAGGATATCTGCCATAAGTAACAAAATCTTTCACTGTAATATTATTAATTGCCGGTGGCGAAGTAAGTACCACGCTAAACAATTTCGATTTTTCTTTGTGACTTAATTCTTTATTGATTTTATCTTCAAAAAACACCCCTCCTCCAATAGCAGGAATTAACCCCGTAAGTGTTTTTAATAAAGTAGATTTTCCTTGTCCGTTTCTTCCTATAAGTGTAATAAGTTTGGGTTGATCTACGACCACATTAATATTGCTCAACACTTTATTCTTGTCGTAGCCAATACTTAATGATGATATGGAAAGAATGTTTTTCAATTTAATGCTGCAATTTTTTTATTTCTAAAAATTATCCAAAAGATAAAAGGAATACCAATTAATGAAGTAACTGCATTAATAGGAAAAGTTTTATCGCTTCCGGGTAGTTGAGCAATAATATCTGCCAGCAACATAATGTTAATACCTAACAGCACACACAAGGGCACTAAATAAAAATGATTAGCAGATTTAAAAAACATTCTGGCAATATGTGGTGTAATAATTCCCACAAAACCTATTGGTCCGCAAAAAGCAGTGATACTCCCTGCCAATAAAGCGGTAACTAAAATCACTAAATATCTGGTAACATTTACATTTGTTCCCAGTGATTGAGCATAATCTTCACCCAATAAATAAGCGTTTAATTGTTTGGAAATAGTAAAAGCAGCTACCAGTCCTATCATTACAATGAAAAACAACATTTTTAAACTATCTGGAGCTACACTACTTAAATCTCCCATCGTCCATAAAACAAAGGATTTTAAGCTATCTTCTTGAGAAAAATATTCTAAAATACTAATAAAAGCTGTAGCAATGCTTCCTATCATTATTCCCAATATTAAAACCGTCATAATATCTTTTAGCTTAGCAATTGCAGCCATTAATAACAACAATACTAAAACGGCTCCCAAAATAGCACTGATAACAATTCCGTAATTAGCAAACCAAACCGAACTACTTAAAGAAATTCCCAACACAGAAAACCCCATAATAAAAACAGCTACCCCTAACCCTGCTCCTGAACTTATTCCTAAAATATAGGGACCCGCCAACGGGTTTCTAAACAAGGTTTGCATTTGTAGTCCACTAACAGCCAGGGCACTTCCTGCCAAAATTGCTGCTATAGCTCTTGGCAACCTAGAAGATAATAATATGATGTTCCAACTTTCTTTTTCTGCTTCATTACCCAATAAAATATCTACAATTGAAGGAAGAGGAATATACACAGACCCCAATGCTAAATCTGCCATAAATAGCATTATGCTGCTTATAACTAAACCAATACTTAATATGGAAAATTTAGAAGTCAATTATAACATTTATGAATTTTTTAAACTAACATTTTGAGGGTATAAAAGTAGAAATAATGCCTCACTTTAACCAAAAAATACTAAAATCAAATAAATTCTTTTTTTTCATCAGAAAGAATTACCTTTGCCGCTCAAAATTAAACCTTAGACACATGAATGATATTTTTGAAAAAATTAAGAACAACAGAGGACCTCTAGGTAAATACTCAAAAGAGGCTCATGGTTATTTTGCTTTTCCTAAATTAGAAGGGGAACTAAATAACAAAATGAAATTTAGAGGGAAAGAAGTCTTACAATGGAGTTTAAATAATTATTTAGGATTAGGAAATCATCCTGAAATTAGAAAAGCTGATGCTGCAGCAGCAGCAGATTGGGGGTTAGCTTACCCTATGGGAGCAAGAATGATGTCGGGAAATTCTAATTTACACGAAGAATTAGAAGCTAAACTAGCTGAATTTGAAAAGAAACAAGATGCTATTTTATTAAATTTTGGTTACCAAGGAATGGTTTCTGCCATTGATGCATTGGTTGACAGAAATGATGTTATTGTTTATGATGCAGAATCTCACGCTTGTATTTTAGATGGTGTTAGATTACATCAAGGTAAACGTTTTGTTTATCAGCATAACGATATGGATAGCTTGAGAAATATGCTACAAAAAGCTACTAAACTAGTAGAAAAAACCAACGGAGCTATTTTAGTTATTACCGAAGGTGTTTTTGGTATGTCAGGCAACCAAGGAAGCTTAAAAGAAATTGTTGCTTTAAAATCTGAGTTTAATTTCAGACTTTTTGTTGATGATGCTCACGGTTTTGGAACTATGGGACCAACAGGTGCCGGGACAGGTGAAGCTCAAGGATGTCAAGACGGAATTGATGTTTATTTTGGAACATTTGCTAAATCAATGGCAAGTATTGGTGGTTTCATTGCTGCTGATGAGCAAGTAATAGAATATTTCCGTTATAACATGCGCTCTCAAATATACGCTAAATCAATGCCAATGCCTTTAGTTGTTGGTAACCTTAAGCGTTTAGAAATGCTAAAAAACAGTCCTGAATTAAGAGAAAAATTATGGACAGTAGCTCATGCACTTCAAAACGGATTAAAAGAGAACGGTTTTAACATAGGAACTACTACTACACAAGTTACACCTGTTGTTTTAAGTGGGGATATTCCTGAAGCTACCAACTTAATTTTAGATTTAAGAGAAAACTTCAACTTGTTCTGTTCTATAGTAGTTTATCCGGTTGTACCTAAAGGAGTAATTATGCTTAGATTAATTCCAACTGCAATGCATACCATGGAAGATGTTAAATACACCATCAACACATTTAAACTAGTAAAAGAAAAGCTACTTAAAGGAGATTACAAGTCTGAAAGCATTGCTTCTATTTCGTAAATTAACCTTTGTATTAAATTATATTTTAAAGACCGAATTGAGCAATTCGGTCTTTTTTTATGGTTAAAAAAAAGAACTTATTTAGAATGTTAGCTCTACCTAACAGATTTCCTTATTTTTACTTTTTTAAAAGAAAACAAATGCAGAAAGCGATTATTTTTGGAGCCAACGGTTATTTAGGAAGGCATTTAGCAAAAGCTTTAAAAGCAAGCAATATAGCGTTTATTCCTACAGGTAGAGCTGCTAAATCTATAGATAATTACGGTAATTATGTTCAAGTAGATATTTGTAAACCGGAAACTTTAGCCCAACTCGATTTTAATGTAGATTATATCTTTGTTTTTGCAGCTATTACCGGAACTTCTACCAAAATAACAGATTATATAGCCATGAAATCTGTTAATGAATTAGGCTTACTAACTATTTTACAACAACACCAACAAAGTAACTCAATTGCAAAAATCATCTTCTCTTCTACCCGATTGGTTTACAAAGGACAGAGTAATGTCTTTTTAAAAGAAAACGACCAACAAGAAGCCCTTACACCTTATGCTCAAACAAAAATAAACGGAGAACAATTATTAGCGTTTTACCAAGAACACGCAGGAATAAACTATACTATTTTTAGAATTTGTGTACCTTACGGAAACGCTTTTGATGGAGCTTACTCTTATGGAACTACCGGTTTTTTCTTATCTAAAGCACAGAATGGAGAAAATATTAGCATTTATGGGAAAGGCAATCAGAAAAGAACATTTACTCATGTAGAAGATATCATAAACGTTATACTAGCAACCATTCCACATACAAAAAGCAATAATCAAATTTATAATATTGGCGGAAACGACCATTTAAGTTTAAAAGAAGTAGCAGAAATGGTAGCCCATAAATTTAATGTAAAATTAGATTTTGTTTCATTTCCTGAGCAAGCTGCTAAAATTGAATCGGGAGACACTATTTTTGATGATTTAAAACTACAATTTGATTTTCCTTACACCTATCAACACCATATAAAGAAGTGGATAGATAGTATTTAAGATGAGGTTATAAATTCTTAAAAGACAATTATAAGCACTTGTTTGATGTAGTGATTTTAATTACCTTCGCAAGTGATATTAATTTTCAATTATGCTATTAAAAGAAATTACCTCTATTATAGAAAATTTTGCTCCGCTTTCTTTACAAGAAAGTTATGACAATTCAGGATTAATTGTTGGTCATCCATCTGATGAAATAACCGCTGCACTTATCTGTTTAGATAGTACTGAAGAAATTGTTGATGAAGCCATTGCTAAAGGTTGTGATTTAATCATTGCTCACCACCCTATTTTATTCTCGGGAATAAAAAAACTAAATGGTAATAATTATATAGAGAGAGTAATTATAAAAGCTATTAAAAATAATATTGCCATTTATGCATCTCACACCAATTTAGATAATGCTTATGATGGTGTTAGTTATAAAATAGCCGAAAAATTAGGCTTAACAGAATGTAAAACACTTTCTCCAAAAAGTAATTTGCTTAAAAAAATTGTTACTTTTTGTCCTGTTAGTCATGCCGAAAAAGTTAGAAATGCTATGTTTAGCAAAGGTGCCGGAAAAATAGGCGAATACAGTTCTTGCAGCTTTAATGGTGAAGGTATAGGTACTTTTAAAGGGAACGATTATACACAACCTTTTATTGGTATACCAAATGAATTACATTACGAAAATGAACTTAAAATTGAAACCATTGCTTATGCTTATCAAATCAATCAAATTATTGCAGCTCTAATAGATGCTCACCCTTACGAAGAAGTGGCTTACGATATTTATCCCTTAGAAAACAAAGACTCAAGAACTGGAAGCGGTGTTGTAGGTAAATTACCTACACCTATGAAAACAACCGATTTTCTGCAACAACTAAAAAAGGTAATGAAAACTGATTGTATAAGACATACCGCTATTCATAAAAAAGAAATAGAAACAATTGCATTATGTGGGGGCTCAGGAAGTTTTTTATTGCCTGATGCTATAAAAGCCAAAGCAGATATTTTTATTACAGGCGATTTTAAATACCATCAGTTTTTTGATGCTGACAATGAAATTGTTATAGCAGATATTGGACATTATGAAAGCGAACAATTTACTTCTGAATTAATTTATGATATTCTTAGAAAAAAAATTCCTAATTTCGCACTTCATTTATCTGAAAAAAATACAAACCCCATAAATTACCTGTAAAGTATGGCAAAAAAAACAGCAACAACAACAGTAGAAGAAAGACTAAGAGCTTTATATGAGTTACAACTTATCGATACAAAAATTGATAAGATACGTTTGATAAGAGGTGAGCTTCCTTTAGAGGTTCAGGATTTGGAAGATGAAATCGCAGGCTTACAAACACGTCAGGAAAATTTAACTTTAGAAATAGAGAATATTAAAACTGATATATCTAATAAGAAAAATAGCATAAAAGATGCTACCAACCTTATTAAAAAATATGAAGAGCAACAAAATAAAGTTAGGAATAACAGAGAGTTCGATGCTTTGACTAAAGAAATTGAATTTCAAAAATTAGAAATTGAATTATCTGAAAAAAGAATTAAAGAAGGAGAATTCTTACTTACATCTAAACAAGAAAAATTAGATGAAGCTAAAGAATACTTAGATGGTAGAAAAATTGATTTAGAAAACAAAAAAAATCAATTAGAAGAGATTACTAACGAAACACAAAGCGAAGAAGAAAAATTAACGGCACAGTCTGCTAAAGCTGAAAAAGTTATTGAAGACAGGTTATTAACTGCTTACAAAAGAATTCGTACCGGTGCAATTAATGGCTTAGCAGTGGTTACTGTTCAGAGAGATTCTTGTGGAGGATGTTTTAACAAAATCCCACCTCAACGTCAGTTAGATATTAAAAATCATAAAAAAGTTATCGTTTGCGAACACTGCGGAAGAATTTTAGTTGATGCTGCTTTGGATCCAAACTACACTCCTGAAGTGGAAGTAGAAGAAAAACCAAAAAGAAGAATCACTAGAAGAACTAAACAAAAAGCTTAATTCTTTTGATTCCTATCCATACTAAAAAACCGACAAATATTTTGTCGGTTTTTTTTGTGTTCTTATTTTCAGTAACTTTATACTTATTTTTATCAAAAAATATCATGAAAAAAATTCTACTACCATTTTTTATATTGTTTGTTTCACTATCTGTATCAGGACAAATCAGTCAAGGAGGACAACCATATAGCCAAACTACTGCTACTTTGTCAAATAACATTCCTGTTTATGTTGCTCCGGCTATTGATTTAACACCAATAAGAGCAGAAGATGTTATTGCAGATCAACAAAAAGATATTCCTTGGAGATTTGGAATTGAAATTCCGATAAATTTATCACTCAACAATAATGGTTTGTGGGAAAACCTTCCTAATGGCGATAGAATTTGGAGGCTAATTATTAAAATTCCGGGAGCATTATCCATTAATATTAATTACCAAAAATTCTTCATACCTGAAAAAGCTACTTTCTTTTTATATAATAATAAAAATGTATTAGGAGCATTTACCAATGCAAACAATAAAGAAAATATGGAATTCTCTACCTTCTTAACTAAAGGAGAAACGGTTACCTTAGAGTATTACGAACCTGCGGCTGTAAAAGGACAAGGGATGATTGAATTAACATCTATTGTTCATGGTTACAGAGATTTATTTAGCAAAATGAAAGCATTTGGAAGTTCTGGTGCGTGTAATGTAAATGCCGTTTGCGATACTGCTATTTGGGGTGATGAAATCCGCTCTGTGGTAATGCAACTAACTGCAGGAAACTCTCGTGTTTGTTCCGGAGCCCTTATAAATAACACTGCTAATGATGGGACTCCTTATATCTTAACAGCTAATCATTGTAGTCCGGCTACTAACAATATTTTTATGTTTAATTACCAATCGCCACAATGTGCTACTAATATTGATGGTCCAACAACAAATACCATTAGCGGAATAACTATTATTGCTAATAATACTCCTTCAGATTTTTTCCTGGTAAAACTATCTGCTACTCCACCTGCAAGTTATAATGTTTTTTATGCCGGATGGAATGCCAACAATACCCCTGCTCAAAATTCTACAGGCATTCATCATCCTAGTGGCGATGTAAAAAAAATATCACACGATTATGATCCTGCTGTTTCTTCTGGATATTATGCAACAGGTAACGACCATTGGCAAGTATTAGATTGGAATACAGGAACTACCGAAGGAGGTTCTTCCGGTTCACCTTTATTCGACCATAACCACAGAATTATTGGTCAGCTACATGGTGGAAATGCTGCTTGTGGAAATGAAGAATTTGATTATTATGGTAAATTCTCATTCTCTTGGGACACAAACAGTGATACACTTAAGCAATTAAAATATTGGCTAGATCCTAATAACACAGGATTGACTGAAATTAACGGATACGACCCTAATGGTAGTTATTATGCTTTAGATGCTGCTAGTTTGAGTATTACAGGAATAGAAAAAAACATTTGTGGGGATACAGCTTCTCCAGCAATTACTTTTATAAATAAAGGTAATACTACATTAACTAGTTTAACAATAAACATTAGTTTAGACGGTAATACGCCAAGCACTATTCCTTGGACAGGAAGTTTAGCTCCTTATCAATCTGCTAACTTAACCTTACCTGCACTTTCTGGATTAAGTGGCGGAAGTCATACTTATATTGTATTTACTTCTAATCCAAATGGTTCATCTGACCAAAATACTATTAATGACACCATAACATATTTATTTACAGCTACACCACAACCCATGTTTGCTTCATTAGCATTAACTACCGATAATTTTGGTTCAGAAACCAGTTGGGCAGTTAGAGATAGCTCTGGTGCTATAGTTGCAAGTGGTGGCGGATACCCTAATACAACCGGAGGAGCAACATATAATCAAGATATTTGCTTAGAAGAAAAATGCTACACTTTTATTCTTTATGATGCTTACGGAGACGGTTTTTGTTGTGGTTTTGGAAGTGGCTCCATCCTCCTTACAGAAACAACTACAGGAGACACCTTGTTTTTTAATAACACCTTTAGTGGAGATAGTTTAGTTGAACCATTTTGCTTAGGTAATGCTACAGGAATAAACGAAAACGAGTTGAGCAACTTACTTATTTATCCTAATCCAACCCAAAATAGCATTACTATAAATGTTGGCAATAACCAACTTACTAATGCTAGCATTAATGTTATTGACATGACAGGTAGAATTTTAATAACCCAAAGAATAAACAATCAAAATATTCAGCTAAATTTAAGCCACTTAAGTAAAGGAATTTACTTTATTAATTTCCGTAATAATTTAGGAGGTAAAGTATTTAAAGTGGTTAAAGAATAGAAAACTGTTTTATTGAGGTCTTTTATGCTTCCACCTTTTATGTGACCATAACCAAAATTCAGGTTGAGCAATAATGTCTTTCTCTAATCTTCTGGTGTGCATTTCAGAAATTTCTCCTTTAGCAGTATCTTTAGGATTTTCGCAAAGCATTTCAGCTCTCATTTCATAAAACCCTCTTTTATATTGCTGTACACAAATATAAACGATAGGGTAATTTAATTTTTTAGCAATTAATTCTGTCCCCCAAAATATGGGTGTATCCTGATTTAAAAAAGTTGTCCAATAGGCATTTTTAGGTGATGGTGTTTGGTCAGCAATAAAAGTTGTTGCACTAAGCTCAATACTATCTTTTAAAAAAAGCATTTTACGCAAGGCTTCATGCATAGCAATAATTTTTATCCCAAACCTTGTTCGCTTGTTATTAATTAGTTGATTAAAATATGGATTAGATAAAGGCTTGTACAATACATATAATTGATAGTTAGTTCTATAAGCCATTTCTGCTCCACCCAACTCAAAATTACCGTAATGTCCCATTACAAAAATTAGTTTCTTATTTTGAGCACTCAATTGATTTAGTAATTCCAAACTACTATCATTAAACTTACACCTTTTTAACGCTTGTTCTCTACTAATGGTAATACTTTTAATCATCTCAACAATCCAATCGCAAAAAAAGCGGTAAAACTTTTTATTAATGTCCTGTATTTCTGCATCAGTTTTTTCCGGAAAAGCATTTTTAAGATTGGTTTTTACTACTTTTTTTCTGTAACCTACCACATTAAACACCAAAAAACATAAAAAATCTGAAACAACATATAATATTGGAAAAGGAAGTATCGAAATTAGATAAATGAAAGGCAGTATTAAATAAAAAACCAATCCTTGCATAATATTTTTGAGCTTAAAAATCGTTAAATACTTTCAAGCAAAACTAAATGAATAATTTTGTATAAAAAACATTTCGGTGCAAACATCTAAAAAAATATTTCTTATTGGCTTCATGGGTAGCGGAAAAACTACCATAGGTAAAAAACTCGCCAATAAACTAAATATTCCCTTTTTCGATATTGATGAAGAAGTGATGAATGATGAAGGTAAAGATATTCCTGCAATTTTTGAAAGTAATGGTGAAAATTATTTCAGACAAAAAGAACACGAAAAGTTAACTCAACTCATTAATAAAAATGAAGCTTTTGTTATATCTACGGGTGGAGGAACACCATTTTTTAACAATAACATGGAATTAATGAATGCCAATGGAACAACTTTCTATTTAAAATATACTCCCGAATTTTTAGTGAGCCGGCTAAAAAATGGTATTCATAAAAGACCATTATTACAAAATATAAACCTCTCAGAATTAAATTCTTTTATAACTTCATTATTATCAGAAAGAGAATTTTATTATAGCCAAAGTCATTTTACTATTGAAAAAATCAATCTAAAACTCGATGATTTTTTAACATTTTTTAAAACAGACCTTTAACATTCTTTAACAGCACAACACTAATAGATAGGTACTTACAGTAGTTTATATGGGGAACTTTGTACAAGAGAAACCATAAAATCATATACTATGAACACATCTATTAAAACAGCATTATTTGCAATATCTTTTGCATTAATTGGAGGTTTTTCTGCTATCGGTATTTACAAACTGACAGAAAAACCTGAAAAAATTTACATTAAAACCATTGCTGATGATGAAGAAAATGCTTCTTCCACATTAGTGAGTAATTATGATTTATCAGGAACTTCCAACAGTTTTGAATTTGCTGCCGAAAAATCGCTTAATGCAGTTGTGCATGTAAAAACAGCCTCAACTGTAAATTACCAAATGAACCCTTTGTATCATTTCTTTTATGGAAATCAAACACCTCCACAAGAACAAATTAGAGGAGCCGGTTCGGGAGTTATTATTTCTGATGATGGATACATTGTAACCAATAACCATGTTATTCATAATGCAGATGATATTCAAATCACATTAAACAATAAAAAAACTTATCCTGCAGAAATTATAGGAACAGATCCTTCTACAGATTTAGCTTTATTGAAAATTAATGCTGAAAAACTTCCTTATATTAATTTTGGTAACTCTAATCAACTTAAAGTCGGTGAATGGGTATTGGCTGTAGGCAATCCTTTTAACCTTACCTCTACGGTTACTGCCGGAATTGTAAGTGCCAAAGGAAGAGATATTAATATACTAAAAAGTGACCCGTTTTCAGGAAGCTCTGCCATAGAAGCTTTTATTCAGACAGATGCAGCTGTAAATCCTGGAAATAGTGGTGGTGCGTTAGTAAATATTAATGGTGATTTAGTTGGAATTAATGCCGCAATAAAATCAAATACAGGTTCTTTTGCAGGATATTCTTTTGCTATTCCTGCCAACATTGCAAGAAAAGTAGTTGAAGACTTAAAAGAATTTGGTAACGTGCAACGAGCTTTTATAGGGGTTAATATTAGGAGTATAGATGAAGAGTTGGCTAAAGAAGAAAATTTAACCGACTTAAACGGTGTATATATTACTGATATTACTAAAAATGGCTCTGCTGAAAGTGCAGGAATAGAAGCAGGTGATGTAATTAAAAAAATAAATAACAAAAAAATTGATGATGTTCCAGAGCTTCAAGAACAGTTAAGCCAGTTTAGACCGGGAGATAATATTATAGTAACTGTAGAACGAGATGGAAATCTAAAAGAATTTCCTGTTAAGCTTAAAAACTTTGATGGCACAGAAAAATTCATCACTAAAGAAACAACTTCTATCTTTAAAAGTTTAGGGGCTAAATTTGAAAATGCCGACAAAGCAACACTAAAAAAGCTCAAACTGAAAAATGGTGTAATAGTAAAAGAATTGTTTAATGGTAAACTAAGAAGTGTTGGTGTTAGACAAGGTTATATTATTACCAAAATAAATCAAACACCGATAAATTCTGTTGATGAGTTAGTTGAAATTTTAAATACCAACAAAAACAATGGGGTGCTTATGGAAGGAATGTATGAAAATGGAAGAAGAGAGTTTTATGGTTTTGGTTTAAAATAAAACAACTTCTATCATTAAAAAAGAGGCTGATAAAATTATCAGCCTCTTCTATTTTTATTAATTAATCTGTCTAATTAGCATTCCGGGATACAAGCCTGCTTTAGAACCAATAAAATGAGTTTCATTAATATTTTGCTGTGGCACTTGACCTTTGGCATCTTCTGGAACATAAGTATTATCCCATATCATACCTTTTTGAGCTCTTATTATGCTTTTTCTTTTGTAGCTAATCTTACCATTTTCATCCATAGTTTGTTCTAAAACTTCATACTTATCATTTGGTTCCAACCCTTCTTTCAATCCAATTTTTGCTGTAAGTGGATCAACACTTGTTAACGGTGTTTTTGTTCTAAACTCTTCGTATTTTCTTTGAAGTTTTGCAATAGCTTTATCTACTGCTTTAATAGTAGCAATATAAATCAATTCTTCATCAGATTTATTAGTAAAAATTGATGATTGTAAATCTGCCCAAGCATCTTCGTAACCTACTAATCTAAGTTTAAACAATCCTGATTTTTCAAAAGCTGCAATTTTAGCAGGATCTAAATTATTTTGATCCACCCATAAATTATTATAAAAAACTGCTGCGATAGAATCATTCCAATCTAACTTGTATAAATAAGAGGTTGTTTTTATAATATACCCTTTACCTGCAATAGTAGCCCCTGCATCAACAACATCAGCCGTGTTAGTTATTGTACTACCACCCGGTAAGTAAGATGCTCCTAATTTTGCCCATCCTGCTGCATTACTAACTTTTTTTGCTACTTCTTCTTTATTGGTAAATTTAAAATCATTAATAATTACATAAGTATTTCCAATTAACTCCTCTCCAGCATCTGCTAATAATGCTTCTCCTCTTTCTAAGTTAGCTGCAACAACTTTATCTTGAACTGTAGCACTATATTCTCCTCTATTTTGAATTAGAGACATATCAAAAGCTCCATCTTTACTTCTGTTAAACCATTTAGCAACCAAATCTTTAGCAACATTATTTTTTTCTAAATAAACCGTAATTTCAGAAGAACGGTCTTTTACATATCCTGTAGCATCTATCAAATATGGACCAATATTATGGTCATTAAACTTTTCAGAAAGTGGTGTATTTCCAAAAGCATTTAAAATCACTTCAAAATGCTCTCGCTGATTGTCGTTTATCATTAAAGTATATAGAGAACTTCTTCTATACTTAAATTCATCACTTTGATCAGTTGTTTTACCGATTTTTGTAACCGTTTCTGTAGAATTATCTTCTTCAACAAAATCATTTTCACTAATAGATAAAAATGATGATGAAACAAAACCTTTTTTTAACATTTCCTGATAAATATCCTCTCTCCTATTATTTAATCCTACATATTTTGAAGTGGTTACTTCGGTTTCTTTAATATATTTTTTATTGAAAATAGTAGTTTTTAAAGATTTAGCCAATAACCAATTTTCATTGACAACCGCTCGTTTCTGTTGTTTCTCAAGTTCATTAACTTCTGCAACAATTAAAGAATCATCTTCCCAAGCTTCTTTATTTAATTTGTATGTTGAAGAGTTTCTTTTATCTATTTCATCTTGAATTACCTTAGCCAACCTGTATTGATTATTGTCAACAGCTTCCATTTTCATAGACTTTAGTTCATCCATGGTGTAAAAACTCTGAGCATTTAATCCTTTATTAAAAATAAAAATTGAAACTACTGCTATATATAGAAAACATGTTTTCATCCTAAAATCTGTTATTTATTTATCTACTTTTTCTTTTTATTCTTGTCCATGATAAGCCAAAACGATAAGCAGGCATATAATCATATTCGTGAGTTAAGCTTAAATTAAGCTCAAAAAACAACCCAATGTTTCTTTCCTGTTTAAAAAAAACGTGCGTTCCTAACTTATAAATAATTGGTAAATACGTTTCTCCATCTTCATCTAATCCAAACCCTATACCTAATGAAGTGTATGGAAGTACTAGCGCTTCAAAATCAGCAAAAGCTGTCATTTGCGGACCAACACTTAGATCGAAATAATCCCCAAAAACAATATCATAAAACATTCCTCCTGCTAAGTATTTATTTACCCACCACCTACTATTAGCAATATGATAAGACATTATAAATTCTGAAGATTCACTACCATATCCATAATAATCAACAGTCTTAAATCCCACTCCAAACTGACCTATTACCTTATCACTAAAATCATATTCAGAAAATTGTTTAGACAACTTATTTTTCTTTCCAAATGACTTTTTGTTAACGCTTGTATTGGTAAGGTTATAAATAGCTATATCATTTGCTGAGTTAGATTGACTTTTACTTACTCCAAACTCTGAATTTTTAGCATATTTAATTTGACTTTCCAACAAAATTACCTTATCATAGTCTTCCTGAAAGATAGCTATTCGCTTATCCTCTTCTAAATGTTTAATCTGCTTGTTTTTATTTTCTACAAATTGTATTTCTTCTCTTAAGGCAGTTTCCTTCTTCTTGTCTTTATTTTCAATAGCTATTTTTAGTTCATTATTCAAACTATCTAACTTAAAAGTAGATTGAGCAAAACATATTGCACCAAAAATCAATAAAACAGCTGTAAAACCTGCTTTTTTAACACTCATTTTCAATTTTTTAATTAAATTTTGTGCGAAAGTATAAAACTACCGTGATTTCAAAAAAAAATAATCTACAATAATTCAATACATGCTTTAATAACTCATTCACACTACTGATTTTCAGAAGAAATTTTGTTCATAAATTTAATGTTGATATGTTTTTAAAAAAAACACCACTAAGTCAAGCTCAATTTGTGTTAGTTCTTAACTTTGCCGCTTTCTATTTTATACCTATTTATGATTTTATTTTTTAAAACTAAGCTTAACTCCATAATTGCTGTTGAGCATGCTAATGAGTTAAACGAGCAAGATATTCTTAAGCTAAATTGGCTATTAGCTGCAGAAAAAATTAATCAAACTAGTATTTCTGGTTTTTTTATCGGACCTAGAGCTGAAATGGTTTCGCCTTGGAGTACCAATGCAGTTGAAATCACTCAAAATATGGCTGTCAATGGAATAAGCCGTATGGAAGAGTTTGCTATCGTTGAAAATGAAAATACTCGATTCGATAGCATGTTACAGGTTTTGTACAAAGAACTTAATCAAGAATTATTTACAATAAATATTCAGCCAGAGCCTGTTAAGTATATTGATGATATTGCTAAATACAATAAAGAAGAAGGACTTGCTCTAAATGATGATGAAGTAGTTTATTTAGAAGAAGTAAGTATAAGAAATAATAGAAAACTTACCGATAGTGAGGTTTTTGGTTTTTCTCAAGTAAACTCAGAACACTGTCGTCATAAAATATTTAATGGCACTTTTATTATTGACGGAAAAGAAAAACCATCTTCATTATTTAGCCTAATTAGAAAAACATCCCAACAAAACCCTAATACCATAGTTTCTGCTTATAAGGACAATGTAAGTTTTGTTGATGGACCAAAAGCAATGCAATTTGCTCCAAAAACACAAAACAAAGCCGATTTCTTCGAAATTTCTGAAATAGATACGGTATTATCTCTAAAAGCTGAAACACATAATTTCCCAACAACTGTAGAACCTTTTAATGGTGCTGCAACAGGTTCTGGAGGAGAAATAAGAGATAGAATGGCTGGTGGAACAGCAAGTGTACCTATGGCAGGAACAGCTGTCTACATGACTTCCTACTCTCGATTAGAAAATGATAGAAACTGGGAAAAAGCAATGAACGAAAGGAAATGGCTTTATCAATCTCCTATAGAAATTCTTATAAAAGCATCTAATGGAGCTTCCGATTTTGGAAATAAATTCGGACAACCGCTTATCAATGGTTCTGTATTAACTTTTGAGCATAATGAAAATGGCAAAAAATTTGGTTTCGATAAAGTAATTATGCTTGCCGGAGGAATAGGCTATGCTAGAAAAGACCACGCTCAAAAACAAACTCCTAAAAAAGGAGATAAAATTATAGTTTTAGGTGGCGATAATTACCGAATTGGTATGGGAGGAAGTGCTGTTTCTTCTGTAGCAACAGGTGAATACAGCAATGCAATAGAATTAAATGCTATTCAGCGTTCTAATCCCGAAATGCAAAAAAGAGTTTCTAATGCTATTAGAGCTTTTGCTGAATCAACCAATAACCCTATTATTTCTATTCACGACCATGGTGCCGGTGGACACTTAAACTGTCTTTCTGAATTAGTGGAAGAAGTTGGAGGCACCATCGATTTACATCAATTACCTGTTGGAGACCCTACCCTTTCTGCAAAAGAAATTGTAGGTAACGAGTCTCAAGAAAGAATGGGTTTAGTGATTAAAGCTGAAGACGTTGCCTTGTTAGAAGAAATCTGTAAAAGAGAAAGAGCTCCTATTTATGTTGTGGGAGAAATTACAGGCGACCATGTCTTTAAATTCGAAGATAACAAAACCAACGAACATCCTATCAATTTAAAAATTGAGGATATGTTTGGGAAGCCTCCAAAAACCATTATTGAAGACAAAACCATTCCTTCAAAATTTCAAGAAATAGATTACGAATCTAATAAAATTAAAGATTACATCAAACAAATACTTCAATTAGAAGCTGTTGCTTGTAAAGACTGGTTAACCAATAAAGTTGACCGTTCTGTTAGCGGAAAAGTAGCTAAACAACAAACCGTTGGAGAAATTCAACTTCCGCTTAATAACTTAGGTGCTGTAGCATTAGATTTCAAAGGTGAAAAAGGTATTGCAACTGCTTTAGGTCATGCTCCTGTACCTGCTTTGGTTAATCCTAAAAGTGGAAGTAAATTAGCCATAGCCGAAGCACTTACAAACATTGTTTGGGCTCCATTAGAAAATGGATTGAAATCTATTTCTTTAAGTGCCAACTGGATGTGGCCGGCTAAAAATGATGGAGAAGATGCTCGTTTATATGATGCTGTTGAAGCTGTTAGTGATTTTGCTTGTGAATTAGGAATAAATATTCCTACAGGAAAAGATTCGCTTTCTATGGTTCAAAAATATCCCAACAACGACAAAGTTTATGCTCCTGGAACTGTTATTATTACAGCATCAGGTGCTGTAAGTAATATCAGACAAATTGTTGAACCTCGTTTGGTAAATGATGAGAATTCTGTATTAGTTTACATCGATTTTTCTAACCAAAAATTAGATTTAGGCGGCTCTTCATTTGCTCAAGTCATCAACAAATTAGGGAAAACAGTTCCTTCTGTAAATGATGCTACTTATTTTGCTAATGCATTTAATACGCTTCAGCAATTAATAAAAGAAAATAAAGTATTGGCTGGTCATGATATTTCTGCTGGAGGCTTAATTACTACCTTGTTAGAAATGAATTTTCCTAATGAGAAAGGTGGTTTAAACATTAACTTAAATGCCTTTGATGAAACAGAAATGATTAAAATATTGTTCAGTGAAAACCCTAGTGTAATCATTCAGGTTAATCACGATGGACATAAAATTGTTTCTGAATTAGGTAAAAAAGGTATTCATGCTTCAATTATTGGTAGTATTACCAACGAAAGAAAGTTAAATATTCGATTAAAAGAAGCTCAACTTTCGTTAGATATTGATGAATTAAGAGATGTTTGGTTTAAAACTTCTTATTTATTAGATAGCAATCAAACTAAAAAAGAGTTAGCCAAACAACGTTTTGAAAATTATAAGAAAGAAATTCTTACTTTCTCCTTCCCTACTCATTTTACAGGTAAACTAGCTGATTATGGTATTATTCACGGAAGAAAGGAAAGCACAGGAGTTAAAGCTGCTATTATTAGAGAAAAAGGAGTAAACGGAGATAGAGAAATGGCATATTCCTTATTTTTAGCTGGTTTTGATGTTAAAGATATTCACATGACAGATTTAATTTCCGGAAAGGAAGACTTAAGTGATGTAAACATGATTGTTTTTGTGGGAGGATTTTCTAATTCAGATGTATTGGGTTCTGCTAAAGGGTGGGCTGGAGCATTTTTATACAATCCAAAAGCAAAAGAAGCATTAGACAATTTCTACAAAAGAGAAGATACGCTAAGCTTAGGTGTTTGTAACGGCTGTCAGTTAATGATGGAATTGGGACTAATTGCTTCAAAAGGAAAAACACAAGCTATGGCTCATAATGAATCAGGAAAATTTGAATCTGCTTACTTAAATGTAGAAATTCCTAAAAATAACGCTGTAATGCTTTCAACACTTAGTGATGCTAAGCTCGGAATATGGGTTGCTCATGGTGAAGGGAATTTTATTTTTGAAGATAACGAAAAAGAATATAATATTGCAATGAAATACAGTTCAGCTAATTATCCTGCAAATCCGAATGGCTCGGATTATAATACTGCCGGAATAGTTTCTGACTGTGGAAGACATTTAGCAATGATGCCTCATTTAGAAAGAACTATTTTCCCTTGGCAAACAGCTTTTTATCCATTAGATAAAAAAACAGATGATGTGACCCCTTGGATAGAAGCCTTTGTTAATGCTAGAAAATGGATTGAAAGCAAAACAAACTAATACTTAATGACATTATTTCGTACCATATTTATCATTTTCATACTGCTAACAGCTACTGTACAAGCACAGACACCAGATGAGCAAAAGATTGCACTTTCCGGAATTGTTTCTGAATATTACAGTGAAAGTACCATGGAAGGAGTTAGTATAAAAATTACCGAAAACGGCAACTACATTCATAATGTAATTTCCGATAAAAAAGGTAGATATGAACTTTTGGTTGATTATGAAAAAGAATACATCGTATTATATGAAAAAGCCAACTTTGTTCCCAAAAAAATTATTGTAAATACTAAAGGAATTCCACCAGATAAAAGAAATAGTGTTAATGATCTATTTGTAGAAATGACACTTTTTCAGCAACACAAAGATTTAAATGTTGCTTTTCTTGAAAAACCAATTGGGAAGGCCATCTACGATCCAAAAATGAGAGAATTAGACTGGGATATGGGCTACACTGCTCCTATCGCTCAAAAACTGAATCAAGAATTAGCAAATTTCAAAAAGAATCAAGAAGAAAGAGAACTACAAGAAAAGCTTAACTTGATTAAATATGCTGATGCTATGAAAGCTGGTGATAAAGCTTTATTTGCTCAAGATTTTGATAATGCAAGAAAAGAATATCAAAAAGCAACAAGTCTATTTCCTGATAAAGAAGAGCCAAAAAAGAAACTTGCACTTATAGATGAAGCTCAAAAAAATAAAGAAGAAGCGGAACGCTTAGAAGCAGAAGCCAAAGCTAAGGCTGAAGCAGAAGCTAAAGCTAAAGCAGAAGCAGAAGCCGCTAAAAAGAAAGAAGAAGAAGAACGTTTGGCTAAAGAAAAAGCTCAAGCAGAAGCCAAAGCTAAGGCTGAAGCAGAAGCTATTGCCAAAGCAGAAGCAGAAGCGGCCAAAAAGAAAGAAGAAGAAGAACGTTTAGCTAAAGAAAAAGCGGAGGCGGAAGCACTTGCAGCTAAAAAACGTGAGGAAGAAGAAAAATTAGCTAAAGAAAAAGCAGAAGCAGAGGCTAAATTAAAAGCTGAATTAGAAGCTAAAGCAAAAGAAGAAGAACAAAAGAAACAAGAGGAACAAGAACGAATTGCTAAAGAAAAAGCTCAAGCAGAAGCATTAGCAGCTAAACAACGAGAAGAGGAAGAAAAATTGGCCAAAGAAAAAGCGGAACTAGAAGCAAAAC
>TARA_R100000789_G_scaffold79554_2_pt1 | contig 87933 bp, 73 predicted proteins | sample TARA_R100000789 | Tara Oceans TARA_R100000789 (sample SAMEA2623403) | marine metagenome | biome: marine biome (ENVO:00000447); feature: mesopelagic zone (ENVO:00000213); material: "saline water (ENVO:00002010), including plankton (ENVO:xxxxxxxx)" | depth 450 m
GAGATCCTTCAGGTTGGGCATCAGAGAGTCCCCTTACGAGAAGTCGGCGGCAAATTCGTCAAGCACCGCCTTCATCTTTTCAACCGGCTCACCCTTCTTGAACTTGGGATCTTCGGTCTCGATCCAGTCCAAGAAGTCAGCCTTCTTGCCGCGCAGGAACGCCAGCAGACCGGTTTCGAAGCGACCCACCTGCGACACCGGTACCTTGTCCAGGTAACCGTTGGTGCCCGCGAAGATGATGCAGACGATTTCTGCGTTGGTCAGCGGCGAATACTGCGGCTGCTTCATCAGCTCTGTAAGACGGGCACCACGGGCCAGCAGCTGCTGGGTGGCGGCGTCAAGGTCAGAACCGAACTGGGCAAAGGCCGCCATTTCGCGGTACTGCGCCAGCGACAGTTTCACCGGACCGGCGACCGACGACATGGCGTCGGTCTGGGCGGACGAACCAACGCGCGACACCGACAGACCGGTGTTCACGGCGGGGCGGATACCCTGATAGAACAGTTCGGTTTCGAGGAAGATCTGGCCGTCGGTGATCGAGATCACGTTGGTCGGAATAAACGCCGAAACGTCACCACCCTGGGTTTCGATGATCGGCAGAGCGGTCAGCGACCCTGCACCGTTGTCTTCATTCAGCTTGGCCGAACGTTCCAGCAGGCGCGAGTGGAGGTAGAAAACGTCGCCCGGGTACGCTTCGCGGCCGGGCGGGCGGCGCAGCAGCAGCGACATCTGGCGGTAGGACACGGCCTGTTTGGACAGGTCATCGTAGATGATCAGCGCGTGCTTGCCGTTGTCGCGGAAGAACTCGGCCATTGCGGTTGCGGCGTAGGGCGCCAGGAACTGCATCGGCGCCGGGTCGGACGCGGTGGCGGCCACGACGATTGAATAATCAATCGCGCCAGTTTCTTCGAGCTTTTTCACCAGCTGGGCAACGGTCGAACGCTTCTGACCGATGGCCACATAGATGCAGTACAGCTTTTTGCTGTCATCATCGCCGGCGGCGTCGTTGTAGGTCTTTTGGTTCAGGATCGCGTCCAGAGCAACGGCGGTTTTACCGGTCTGACGGTCACCAATGATCAGCTCGCGCTGGCCACGGCCAATCGGGATCATCGCGTCAACGGCTTTGAGGCCGGTTGCCATCGGTTCGTGAACCGACTTACGCGGGATGATGCCCGGAGCTTTTTGGTCAGCAATGCGACGCTCGGTTGCCTCGATCGGACCCTTGCCGTCCAGCGGATTGCCCAGACCGTCCACAACGCGACCCAGCAGACCGTTGCCCGCAGGCACGTCCACGATCGAGTTCGTGCGCTTGACGGTGTCACCTTCTTTGATGTCACGGTCAGAGCCGAAGATCACGATACCGACGTTGTCGGTTTCGAGGTTCAGCGCCATGCCCATGATGCCACCCGGGAACTCGACCATTTCGCCGGCCTGGATGTTGTCGAGGCCGTGGACACGGGCGATACCGTCACCAACCGAGAGCACGCGACCGATCTCGGCAACTTCGGCATCTTGGCCGAAGTTCTTGATCTGGTCCTTCAGGATCGCAGAAATCTCTGCAGCTTGGATACCCATTTATCCGACCTCTTTCATTGCATTCTGGAGGGAGTTGAGCTTCGAGCGGATCGAAGTATCGATCATCTTCGAGCCCACCTTGACGACAAGACCGCCGATGAGGCTTTCATCGACGGTCGCATTGATTTTAACGTCCTTGCCGACATTGGCGCTGAGAGTCTTCGCCAACTGGGCGGTCTGAGCGTCTGTCAGCGCGGTGGCCGAGGTCACCTCGGCGGTCACTTCACCCTTTTCTGTCGCGATCATCTCGCGCAGGCGGGTTACCATCTGCGGCACCACAAACAGACGACGCTTGGACGCCATCAAGCGCAGCGCGTTGTTCAAGGCGGGCATCAGGCCCATCTTGTCCGCAATCGAACCGATCGCCGCGCCCTGAGCGTCACGCGAATACACGGGGTTCACCAGAAGGTCCCGCAGGTCGGCGCTGTCGTTGAGAGCGGCAGAAAGATCATCCAGATTGGCTTCGAGAGTGGGAAGCTCACCGGCCTCCGTCACAATCCCGAAGACGGCGGTGGCATAGCGCTCTGCGATGCCGGAGGAAATCGATGCTGAGTCAGACACGTCCACCCTTCCGTTAGTATGCCGACACAACGCGCGCCCCGTCCCGGGGCGGCGTCTGGCGGCGTTTCCATACCTTGACCTACGTCAAAGCAATCAAATCGACGCGGATGTAGCAGAGCCACCCCCACCTCGCAACATACTTAGAAAAGATAAACTCTTGCGCTAAACCTAATGTTTTCAAAGCGTTGACGAAAATCACCCGCTTGGTGCGACCTTTCGTGCCCTGTCAACATGCCCAGAAGACACGATTTTTGCTGCGAATGCACGATTCCCGAGCAGAATCCGACTCTCTGACACACAATCGACAGATGCGGCCGGGGACGGTGGGCGGGGCGATGTTGCCGCACGATCCGGCAGCCCAATCACACTGGTTTCGCCTTTCCGGCGGGGGCCAGCACCTCGAGCGGGTTCAGCACCTTTGCCGCCTTTCCCACTTTGCGTCGCGAAGGCGGGTGCCGCTTGGACGCCTCGACCAGCATCACGCCGCCAGCCGTCACCGGCACCGCCCGGCCGACCTTTTCCCAGATCGGCCCTGTCTTCATCCAGAATCGCCGCGTCGACGGAGGTTGATACAGAACCGAGACATGCGCCTCGGGGACAAAGTCATGCCGCTTTAGCTGCGTTTCTAACTGGCCCAGCGAATAGGGCCGCCCATAACCGAACGGTGTGTGATCCGCCCGCGCCCAGATGCCCGAACGGTTGGGCAGGATGAACAACGCCCTGCCACCCGGACCCAGCACGCGATACGCCTCGTCCAGCAGGTCAGAAGGCCTTTCGGAGGTTTCCAACCCGTGCATCAGGATCAGCCGGTCGACATGGCCGGTTTCCAGCGGCCAGAGCGTCTCTTCGCTCAGAACAGACACATTCGCCATGCCCGCTGGCCAGGGCATGACGCCCTGTGGTGACGGCATCAGCGCCAGAACGCGCCGCGAGTCCTTGAGATAGGGCCGCAAAAGCGGCACGGCAAAGCCATAGCCAACCACGGTCTGCCCCTTGGCCTCGGGCCAGAACCTGCACACCTGAGCGCGCAGGATCTTTTGCGCAGCACGCCCAAGCGCACTGCGATAGTAGAAATCCCGCAACACCTGCACATCCAGATGCATTGAACCCCCCCGCGCGATGCGCCACTCTGGTCGCCGACCATCCTGACAAAGCCGCGAAGGAAAGACCATGCCCCTCGACATCGTGACCGTACCCTGCCTGTCGGACAATTATGCCTATCTCGTCCACGGCCCCGACGGCACCGCGCTGATCGACGCCCCCGAAGCGGGTCCGATCATCGACGCGTTGGAGGCGCGCGGCTGGTCTCTGGGGGTGATCATGCTGACACATCACCACCACGACCATGTGGGTGGCGTGGCTGAGTTGCGCGAAAAGTATGGCTGTATGGTCATGGGCCCCAAAGCAGAGGCAGCCAAACTGCCGAAACTGGACATGGCGCTGGACCCCGGATTTTCCGGCGGCACCGGCGAGGGGCTCTGCGAGGTGATCTCCGTGCCGGGTCACACGCTGGGTCATGTCGCCTACCACTATCCGCAGGCAAAGGCCGTGTTCACCGCCGACAGCTTGATGGCGCTGGGATGTGGCCGCATCTTCGAAGGCACACCGGTAATGATGTGGGAAAGTCTGGAAAAACTGGCCTCTTTGCCACCGGAAACCGTGGTATACTCGGGCCATGAATACACATCGTCCAACGCCGCCTTTGCCCTGACTATTGAACCGCAGAACGAAGCACTTATCTCTCGTGCAGCCGAGATCGACGCCGCCCGCGCGATGGGTCGGCCGACCGCGCAGGTCCCGCTTTCAGTAGAACTTGATACGAACCCGTTTCTCCGCGCGCCCTTGGACAGCGTCAAAAAGGCCGTCGGACTGCCCGGCGGAACTGACGCCGAAGTCTTTGCCGAGGTGCGCAAACGCAAGGACAATTTCTGATCACGCTCGCGGCAGGTTTCGGTCCCTTGTCCAAAAGTGATGCAGGAATCCTGAGAAAAAACTTGAAGGTTGGCCGCAATCGACCAAACTTTAACACTATGAGGCAATGCTGGTCCGAACCAACGGATCCGCGCAGACAAGAGGAGCACGCCCGTGCCTTCATTCTCGAACACCCTTGAGCAGGCAATTCACTCGGCTCTGGCGCTCGCGAACTCGCGCAGCCACGAATTCGCCACGCTCGAACACCTACTTCTTGCGCTGGTCGATGAGCCCGATGCCTCTCGCGTAATGAAAGCCTGTTCTGTCGATACGGAGGAGTTGCGCACCACGCTCGTCGAATTTATCGACGACGATCTGTCCAACCTCGTCACGGATATCGAGGGATCAGAGGCGGTGCCGACAGCCGCGTTCCAGCGCGTGATTCAGCGCGCCGCGATCCATGTGCAATCCTCCGGTCGCACAGAGGTGACAGGCGCCAACGTGCTGGTCGCCATCTTTGCCGAACGCGAATCCAACGCCGCCTACTTCCTGCAAGAGCAGGACATGACGCGCTATGACGCAGTGAACTTTATCGCGCACGGCGTTGCCAAGAACCCCGCCTACGGAGAAGCGCGCCCGGTTCAAGGTGCGACCGACGGCGAAGAAGAGGCCGTGCAGGCCGAATCGACCGCCGCAGGGGCCGACAAGGAATCGGCACTGGGCAAGTATTGCGTGGATCTGAACGCCAAGGCGCAGGCGGGAGACGTTGACCCGCTGATTGGCCGCGATTCCGAGGTAGAGCGTTGCATTCAGGTACTGTGCCGCCGCCGTAAGAACAACCCACTGCTGGTGGGCGACCCCGGCGTGGGCAAAACGGCCATCGCCGAGGGGCTGGCGCGCAAGATCATCTCTGGCGAAGTGCCCGAAGTTCTGGCCAATGCGACCATCTATTCGCTCGACATGGGTGCCTTGCTGGCCGGTACGCGCTATCGCGGCGACTTTGAGGAACGGCTAAAAGCCGTGGTGACGGAGCTTGAAGAGCATCCCGATGGCGTGCTGTTCATCGACGAAATCCACACCGTGATCGGTGCCGGTGCCACCTCTGGCGGCGCGATGGATGCGTCCAACCTGCTGAAGCCGGCACTTCAGGGCGGCAAGCTACGTACGATGGGCTCGACCACTTACAAGGAGTTCCGCCAGCATTTCGAAAAAGACCGCGCGCTCAGCCGCCGGTTCCAGAAAATCGACGTGAACGAACCCTCGGTCGAGGATACCGTGAAGATCCTCAAGGGGCTGAAACCCTATTTTGAGGATCACCACAGCGTCAAATACACCGCCGACGCGATCAAAACCGCCGTGGAGCTGTCGGCGCGCTACATCAATGACCGCAAGCTGCCAGACAAGGCCATCGACGTCATTGATGAGGCCGGTGCCGCACAGCATCTGGTCGCCGCCTCCAAACGTCGCAAATCCATCGGCACGAAAGAGATTGAGGACGTGGTCGCCAAGATCGCCCGCATCCCTCCGAAGAACGTGTCCAAGGACGATGCAGAGGTTCTCAAGGATCTCGAAAAATCGCTCAAGCGGGTGGTGTTCGGCCAGGATGCGGCCATCACGGCGCTGTCTTCGGCGATCAAACTGGCCCGCGCGGGCCTGCGCGAACCGGAAAAGCCCATTGGCAACTATCTGTTTGCGGGCCCCACAGGCGTCGGCAAGACCGAAGTTGCCAAGCAGTTGGCGGACCAGTTGGGTGTGGAACTGCTGCGGTTTGATATGTCCGAGTACATGGAGAAACACGCGGTCAGCCGCCTGATCGGTGCACCTCCGGGCTATGTCGGATTTGATCAAGGCGGCCAGTTGACCGATGGCGTCGATCAACACCCGCACTGTGTGCTGTTGCTGGATGAGATCGAAAAGGCGCATCCGGATGTGTTCAACATCCTGTTGCAGGTCATGGATCACGGCACGCTGACCGATCACAACGGCCGGGCAGTGGACTTCCGCAATGTGATCCTGATCATGACCTCGAACGCAGGCGCGCAGGAAATGTCGAAGGCCGCCATCGGCTTTGGCCGTGATCGTCGCGAGGGCGAGGATACCGCCGCGATCGAACGGACATTCACGCCGGAATTCCGCAACCGTTTGGACGCGGTGATCAGCTTCCGTCCGTTGCCTAAGGACACTATCCTGCAGGTTGTCGAAAAGTTTGTCCTACAGCTTGAGGCGCAACTGATGGATCGGAACGTGACCATCGAACTGACCAAACCCGCCGCCGAATGGCTGGCCGACAAAGGGTATGACGACAAGATGGGTGCGCGCCCACTGGGCCGTGTGATCCAAGAATACATCAAAAAGCCGCTGGCCGAAGAATTGCTCTTTGGTCAACTGGCCAAAGGTGGTGTCGTCAAGGTTTCGGTCCGCGATGGTGAGTTGTTCCTTGATCTGAGCGGTCCAGACAAGCCGCGTCTGGGATCGAAAAAACCGCCACTTCTGACGGCGGAATGACCTGGCCGCGTGCCGCATTTGCGGCCGCGATGGCCTTGATTTCCTCCGCTCCGATCGCCGGGGCGGAGGAGTTTCGTCTTGTGGTGCCGCTGGACTGCACTCTGGGTGAGACCTGTTTCATTGAGGATTACGTTGACAACGACCCGGCCGAGGGCCGTCAACGTGATTTTTCCTGCGGGATCAACTCTCGCGATGCGCACAAGGGCACGGATTTCGCTCTGCTGGATTTTGACGCGGTCAAGACTGGCGTATCGGTTCTGGCCGCAGCTCCAGGGATCATCAAACGCACCCGGGATGAGATGCCCGATGATCGGATGATGCGCGGCGTGACGGCGCAAAACGCGTGTGGGAACGCGGTGCTGATCGATCATGAGGGTGGTTGGCAAACCCTGTACTGCCATTTGCGGCTGGGGTCTGTCTCTGTCGCACCCGGCGATTTGGTGCAGTCCGGCGATCCACTGGGATTGGTGGGTCTGTCGGGCCAGACAAACCACCCGCATGTGCATATGACAGTGTTGCGCGACGGCGAGGTTGTCGATCCTTTCCGCCCCCACGCCATGGGCACATGCGGCGATCCGGTCCAAACACTCTGGACAGAGCCCCCCGCCTACACCCGGACCGGGCTGGTCACTGCCGGATTTTCCAACAGCGTGCCCACGCTCAAATCCGTGGCGGACGGAACTGCCCGCCGCGCGACCCTGACCCCCGATCAACCCATCGTTTTGTATGGCCATGCCGGGTATCCCCAACCGGGTGACGTGTTGACTCTGTCGGCCGACGGGCCTGCGGGAACAGAGGTGTTTCGCAAAGAAATCACTCTGGACGCCGACCAAGTTAGTCAAATGCGCGCCTATGGACGCAAGGCACCGAAAGCAGGCTGGCCCACGGGGGAATATATAGGCCGGGCACGGCTGACACGAGACGGCATAGTCATCGCACATCGGTTTGCCCATGTAACCGTGGAAGACTAGCGCAGTCAGCGCTCTGTCAGCTTCAATTCAATTCGCCGGTTGCGGGCCCAGGCCTCTGGCGTGTCCGCCGGATCTACAGGCTGGAATTCGCCAAACCCATTCGCCGCCAACCGCTGTGGCGGGATGCCATAATTATCAATCATGTCGCGCACCACGGAAAGCGCGCGCGCTTGGCTGAGTTCCCAGTTGTCGGAAAACTCACCGCCCGGCCTGATCTGGCGGTTATCGGTGTGGCCATCGACGCGGATCACCCAGTCGATGCCATTGGGAATCTCGTCAGCGATGTCCAGCAGGATGTCGGCGACTTCTTCTATCTCTCCACGTCCCGCAGCGGAAAGATCAGCCGATCCGACCTCGAACAGAACCTCTGATGAGAAGACAAAACGGTCACCTTCGATCCGAATGCCATCGCGGTCACCGATCACCGCGCGCAGCTTGCCAAAAAACTCTGACCGGTACGCTTCGAGGTCTTTCTTTTCTGCTTCCAACCGTTCCGCGCGCTCTTGTTCCAGCTTGCGCATGGCCTCTTCTGCCAGCCGGCGGCGACGTTCTTCGGCCGCCACCCGTGCGATGGCTGCGTTCAACTCGGAACCGAGGTTTTGCAAACGCACCTCCGACGCGGCATCCTTGGCTTTGGAGTCGTCCAGCAACGCCTGCAATTCCCGCAACTGACGGCGCAGCTCCGAGACGTTCTGGTTGAGTGCCTCAACCTGCAATTCCGCCCGAGTCGCGCGCTCTTCGGTCTGGCCCAGCTTTTCACGCGCCTGATTGAGCAGGATTTGCCGCTCTTCTGCCGCGTCCAGCCTTTCGTCCAGTTTGGCATCTGCCGCCTCTTGCGCCGCCAGAGCCGAGGCCAGCCGGTCCCGCGTTTCTTCAACCGATGCCTCTGCGGCGAGGCGAGCGGCCAACGCGGCGGCCAATTTTTCCTCAAGCGATCGATTGTCGTCGGTCTGTTCCAGGGCGCGCGCTTCTGCCTCGGCCAACTGTTGGCGCAGGTCTGCAATCAGCCCATCACGTTGGGCGTCGCGGGCCCGTAGCGCTTGCAACTCGGCGGCAATTCGGTCGATCTGGCCTTTTAACAGGCCGATTTCGGCATCGCGTTCGGCACTGCGTCCATCCGCGTTGGACAACTTGCGTGTCAGGTCGGCGTTTTCCGAGTCCAGTGTGATGATCCGCGACATACCTTGAGCGGCCCTACGCTGGGCGGCTTCCAAACGGGTGCTCAATTGCGCCAGATCGCCGCGTAGCGTTTCCAGTTCCGCCGTCTCGGCGGTGCGATCCTCTGCCCGTGCCTCGGCCTGTGCCAATTCCTGTTGCAGGCGGGCCATCTGGGCATCGCGTTCGACCGCGCGAGCGCGGGCCGCATCCAGTTCGGCCGAAAGGCGCGCATTGGTAGCACCCAAAGCCATGACCGCCGACTCCTGCTGCGCCGCTGCACCACCCAACCGCGCCAACCGGGCGGACAAGTCGGCGTTTTCGCTTTGCAGTCGATCAATGCGGTCACCGCGATCCTCGACCCGTTTCAAGGCCGCATCCAGCTGTGTCTCGACCTGGGCAATCTGGCCGCGCATCGTCTCGATCACATCGGTGCGCTCTGTTTCGCGTGTGCGGGCCTGAGCAAGCTGCCCGGTCAGCGCATCAACTTCATCACCCAAAGAGGCCACAACACCCTGCGCCTCTCCTATCTCATTTCGGGCAAGGGACAGCGCGACATCCAGCCGGTCACGTTCGGACCGCAGTTCGGTCAGGGCGGCAGCGCGGTCCTCTGCCCTGCCCTCTGCCGCCGATAAGTCTGACACCAGCGCCAGATTGCGGGCGCGCAGCGCCTCCAGTTCTGTCTTGAGCGCGTCAGCCTCAGCCAGACGGGCCAGCGCCTGCGCCAGTTGCGCAGACAGATCGGTCAACCGCGAGGCACGCGCCGTTGCCTCTGCCTGTGCATCTTTCAGGCCGCGTTCCGCCAGTGCGCGCGCGGCCTCTTCGCGGGCAAGCGCCTGTTCCACATCGCGTTGCGCGGCGCGTGACGCCGTCAGGTCATCGCGCAAGGCCGCCAGGCGGCTATCGGTCTGCGCGCCCTGCGCACGCGCATCGGCCAGCGTTTCTTCAAGTTCGGAAATCCGCGCCAGTGACACATCGATCCGATTTTGCAGGACGCGGGCTTCAGCCTCATCCTCGGCTAGGACCGTGGCCAGTTCCTGATTGATCCGCGCTTCGGCCTGACGCGCATCGGACAAGGACGCCTCTAGCTGGGTGATCCGCGCCGCTGCATCGTCGAGACGCGCCTCTAGCGCCTGTGCCGTCAGCGATGTTTCGTCCTGCAGATCGGCCAGTTGTGCCAACAGCCGCGTCTCGGCGCGACGGGCATCAGCCAATTGCGCCTCCAGCGCGTCGATGCGCGCCTGAAGGCCATCGCCCTGTTGACGGCCAGCCAATAGCGCCGCAGCCAGACGGGCGTTCAGATCCTTCTCTGCCTCACGCGATGCCGCCAGCAGCGTCAGGGTTTCTTCGGCCCGGGCGCGTTCCTGTTCCAGCGCCATAGTCATCGCTGTCAGTTCAGCGTCCGCCTCTTCCAACCGTTTGCGCAGGGCCACAGCCGCCTCGGATTCAGCCAACCGCGCGGCTTCTTCCTCGGTCAGGTCAGCCTCAAGCTCTGTCAGTTCGGCGGTCAGCGCGCCAATCCGTGCGTCTCGGTCCGCGTTGCGCGCGCGCAGGTCAGTGATCAGCGCCTCCAGCGCCTCACGCCGCGCGGCGGCCAGTTTGGCGGCCTCGGCCTGATCGTCGATCTCGCTCCGGGCGCTGGTCAGGGCGGCGGTCAGCGCATCGCGTTCTTCGGTCAGGTCATCTCGTGCCGCCAGCAGAGCGGTACGCTCTTCCGCCAGCGCATCCCGGGCGGCGGTTACATCGCGGGCCTCTGCTTGCGCTGCATCCCGCTCTAGCAACAGCGCGGCGACCCGATCCTCAAACGACGCAATCTGTGCTGCCGCAGCTATCAGTTGATCCGCCTGCCGGTCACGGGTGGCCGTCAGGCTGTTGATGATGCTGTCCTGTTCCGCCAACCGCAAATCGCGGTCCGACAGGGTTGAACTCAGCTGGCCTACCTCATTCTCCAGCCGGGTGGATTTGGTCCGCTCAACTCCCAATGCCCGCGCCAAGGCGCTAATCTCCGAGTTCAGCGTATCTAGTTCGGATTCCTGCCCCGTGATCGTCTCGTTCAGGACGAATTGCATGACCATGAAAATCGACAGGACAAAGGTCAGCACCAGCAACAGGCCGGTCATCGCATCGACAAAGCCCGGCCAGATTGAGGCCTGAAAGCGCGCGCCGGTACGTCGCGACAGGGCCATGGTTCACCCGTCCCCGCGCGGCCGAACGCTGCGCGTCACACCAAGAGACCGCGACAGGGTCGCCAGATCGGTCCGCAATTCTGCCATACTTTCCTGTCGGCCGGCGCTGATTTCCTCAAGGATGCGCAGCATCTGCACGTCGATGGACCGCAGACGCATCCGGCTTTCGGCATCCAGCCCCTCATCGGTTTCCTTTTCGCGGATCGCCTGCGCCAGAATTTCCTGGCCTTCGGCAATGCGCGCCAGAGAGCTCGCCGACGGGGCGGTCGCCTCGATGCGTTCGGTCATACGTTCGACGCTATCCGCCAGTTGCGCCAGCCGGGCGTCCACCTCTGACCGGCCCTGTTCGGATTCGACAAACAGGCGTTGCAGGCGTTCCATTTGCTCGGCCATCTGGTCCAGCACCAGACCCGCAGCCCCCAGATCCGGCCCCTCCGTGTCAGAGGAAAAGCCTAGCCGCGTGATCGAGGACAGCCATTCTTCAAGCTCACGGTAAAACCGGTTCTGGCCGTGGCCTGCGAACAGTTCCAGCAGTCCAACGATCAGCGAACAGGCAAGCCCCAGCAGCGAACTGGCAAAGGCCACGCCCATGCCGCCCAATTGCCCCTCTAGCCCAGACATCAGACGAGCAAAGGAATCGGTCCCGGTTTCGCCCTCTTGCGGCGCAAGGCTCTGGATGGTTTCCACCAGCGCCGGCACCACTGTCGCCAGCCCGTAAAAGGTGCCCAGAAGGCCGAGGAAAATCAGCAGAGAGACGATGTAGCGCGTAATCTCACGCGCCTCGTCAATCCGCTGGGCCACGGAATCAAGGATCGATCGGGTCGAGTTGGTCGTGATCTGCATCCGCTTGTCGCGACGGCGCAAAAGCGCGGCCAACGGGGCCAACAGGCGCGGCGGCACAGCGCGCCCCCCCTGATCGCCCCGCGTGGTGAACCGTTCGATCCAGCGAACCGAAACCATCAACTGCGCCACCTGCCAGAAGCAGGCCATCACGCCGACGACAAAGACAAACAGGATGAACCCGTTCAGGTAGGGGTTGGATTGAAACACCGGCAAAACGCGCGGCAACGCCAAAAAACCGCCGAACCCCGACAGGCCCAGCACCGCCAGCATGAGGATCACCTGACGGAACGGTTGTGTGAATTGTGGCTCGGCCTCGGGGTCGGGCTGATCCATTGGACACCTGACGCTTGTTCTCTTGGGCTACATCTAAGCGTTTAGCGCTGCAGAGCCAAGAAGTTATGAACAATTCCCGCAGGATCGGGGAAAAAACGGCGCTTTGCGCAACAGTTACCCTTCGTCCCGGAACACCGCGGCGACAAAGCGCGCATACAGGGCGATCTGCCGCGGCAGCACCTCTTTCTCGCGCACAGTCTTGGACAGGATGATCGCACCATCCACCAGAACCACCAACATGTCCGCCATCGCCTCCAAATCGACCGAATGCCGGGGCGGATGGATATTTGCGATTGCGGTCAGCCGGGCGTGAAAACGGGTCCGCCAACTCAAAAGGTTCTGCTGCGCCAGATCGTGGACCGTCTGCGTGAACAGGCGCTCCTGAAAACAAGTGGCGGCAATCAGGCACCCGGGATGGACATCCGGCAGCGCCGCCATCTGGTCCTGCAACAGCCGAAGAAAGACCAGAAACTGCGCCAGCGGTTCTATCGTCTCCTTCGCCGCGCAGGCAAACAGATCGTCCAGCCAAACCTCTTCGGCAATCAGGTGACGCTCCAGAATGGCCTCGACCAGCGCGCTCTTGTCCTTGAAGTGGTAAAAGAAACCGCCCTTTGTGATGCCCACCTCGGCGATCAGTTCCTCGATCGAGGTGGCGGCAAAACCCTTGTCCAGAATGGCCACTTCGGCAACGGTCAGCAGACGATCGCGGGTCGTCGCCGTGCTGCGTGGCTTGATAAAGGACATGTCCGCTCCCTTTGTAGTCAGCTTACCGCAAGATGGCACGCAGATCACTGTACCGATGGTGCAGTGTACCATGAGTCCACTGGCACAGGCGTCATCCGGCCTACACAGTGGCCCAAAAGGATGCGCACCATGCCCCCGGTCTTTGCCCCACATCCCGACGGCCTGCCTTGGTTCACCGAAGGCGGCACGGAAACGGAACTGATGTTCCGCCATGGATTTGAGTTCGACCATTTCTGTGCCTTCACCCTGCTGGACAATCCCAAGGCCATGCAGGTGGCAAACGACATGTACCGCCGCCTGCTGGACCAGATCGCCATCGCAGGCGGATGCGCGTTACTGGGAGGGCTGGACTATCGCGCCAGTGCCGACTGGGGCGCTTTGGTGGGATATTCCGATGCCGCGCTTGAAGATATCCAGCTGCGAAACATCGCGTTCCTGCGTGAGCTCAGCGCACCTTACGCGGATCAGATCCCCGAGATCCGCATCGCGGGCATCCTCGGCCCGCGCGGCGACGCCTACGCACTCAACCGGACACTCACGGAAGATGAGGCCGAAGCCTACCACACACAGCAGATCGCCATCTGTGTGCGCGCCGGAGTCGGTCTGATCTGGGCCGCCACGATCAACAACGTGCCAGAGGCGGTGGGGATTTCACGCGCCGCTGCCCAAGCGGGAATCCCTGTCAACGTGTCCTTCACCCTAACCGCAGACCACCGCCTGCACGCAGGTCCCAGCCTCGCCGAAGCCGTGACCGCAACCGACGCCGCCTGCGGCTCCAATGCCCGCCCAGACAGTTTTGGCATCAACTGCTCGCACCCGCTGGAATTCGAACCGGCGCTGGAATCGGGCAATTGGCAAAGCCGCCTGCGCAGCTTCCGCCCCAATGCGGCGGCCATGGACAAAATCGCCCTGTGCTGCCTCAACCACCTCGAAGAGGGCGACCCCGAAGACCTCGGTCGACAGATGGGCGCACTTGCCCGCCGATTTCCGCAAGCTGACATCTGGGGCGGCTGCTGCGGCAGCTGGGACAAACACCTCGCCCAGATCGCCCCCGCAGTCATGGCCGCGCGCCGCCAACAGGTATAACCTGCGCCCCGGCTTCTTTTGTCCTAAAATATCCCGGGGTGAATTGGCCGTCAGACCAAGAGGGGCAGCGCCCCTCCTCCCGGCTCGACCAATTGCCTCAGCCCTCGCCGGTCAGCGCCTTCACCTCACGCACCAGCCAATGCAGGTCCGGATCTGGCACGCCGATCTCATCCAGATGCGCAGCGGTGTTGAACAAGTATTCGGTGTTTGGACCGCGCCCGCCATGCGCCCGGGCAATGATCCGCGCCTGTTCTTCCAGCGGCAGGTGGCAATACTGCACATGATGCGGGTCAATTACATACGACACCGCCTCCACCTGCCGTCCGTCGGTCAGCGCCAGGTCCAGACGCTTTTCCAGATAGGCCGACGAGATCAGCTCTCGTTCGCGCAGGTATGCCAGCGTCTCATCCTCGGTGCCCGGTGCCGCGCGCAGCGCCAGCCCGTCACAACTGGCGCCGTCCTGTTCATCCAGCGCCAGAACAAGGCCGGGCGTTTCCTCTGTCCCCCGATGATGGATCGAATACATGCAAAAACTGCGCGCATAGCCATGCAGCCGTCCCTGTACGCGCTCCGCCACCGGAAAGCCCGGGTTCCACAAAAGAGAGGCATATCCAAACACCCAAAGCGTCATCAAACTGGTCCTTCTCGTTGGTGGCCTGTAAACACGATCAAGTGCAGCAGGAAAAGGGGCAGAGCCCATGAATCGCTTGATCTTTGCGGTGGCGGCGGCGCTTTTGATTGGCTGGTCCGGGTTCTGGTTCATGTCCTCCTGGACCTTGAAACACGACATCGCGGAATGGTTTGATGCGCGTCGGGCCGAAGGCTGGCAGGCAGACTACACGGACCTGACTGTGCGCGGCTTTCCCAGTCGGCTCGACGCCACGCTGACAGAGGTGCGGCTGAACGATCCGGTCCGAGGCGTGGGTTGGGAAGCACCGTTTTTCCAGATCCTCGGGCTGACCTACCGGCCCGGGCATCTAATCTTTGTCTGGCCCGATACGCAGGGGCTGACCCTGCCCTCCGGCCCCGTTGCCATAGACAGCACGGGATTGCGCGCCTCAGTAGTCCACACCTCTGACGGGCGCATCTTGCGCAGCAACCTAGAGGCAGAGGTGCTCAATATCGACGGTGCACAGACGACTCTGGCTTTTGCCGGGCTGCGCGCTGCGTTGACCGACGTTGCGGGCGCGCCCAACCTCTACCGGGTTGGCCTGACGACCGAGGCTTTGGCCGGACCTGACGTCCCGATGATGCCCGGAACCGCCCGCGCGGATGCGCTGCAACTGCAGGCTGAGCTGACATTTGACGGTGCATGGACTGTCGATGCCCTTTCCGGCCCGCGCCCACAACCGCAACGGATCGACCTGCGACAAGCCGACTACCGATTTGAAGGGCTGGAATTAAACCTTGCCGGTCGCGTGGATGCCGACCCGCAGGGGCGTGCCACGGGCAAGATGACGGTGCGTGCCGTCAATTGGCGCGACATGCTGGACCGCGCGCGTGACGCTGGGCAATTGCCTAGTGGCCTGATCGACACTTTGGAAAATGCCCTTTCGCTGGCCGCCGGTTTCAATGGCAACGCCAACACGCTGGACCTATCGCTGGATTTCAACGAGGGCCGCGTGTCCTTTGGCGTGATTCCATTGGGAATGGCACCGAACCTGCGCATACCCTAAGCGCGCGCCCCCCTTGCGCATCCGCGCCAACGGGCCGACAGTCTGCACATGACTGACACGCTTTTTGCACGCATCGACGCCGCCCGCGACGATTTGATCGCGCTCACCCAGGATCTTGTCCGCCTGCCGACGCTGAACCCGCCGGGCGCGCTGTATCATGATATCTGCGCATATCTGGAGCGCAGGCTGGCCGCCTCAGGATTCAACTGCCAAATGATCCGCGCGACAGGTGCGCCCGGCGACAGCGACCGTTACCCCCGTTGGAACGTCATCGCCCGCCGCGACGGCACCCGCCCCGGCGATTGTGTGCATTTCAACTCTCATATTGACGTGGTCGAGGTGGGGCGCGGCTGGACGTATGACCCGTTTGCAGCGGTTCTGGAGGGCGACCGGATCTATGGCCGCGGCACATGCGACATGAAAGGCGGCTTGGCTGCATCGATCATCGCCGCCGAATGTTTCATCGCTGAACACCCGGACTATGCGGGCGCAATCGAGATTTCCGGAACCGCGGATGAGGAAACCGGCGGCTATGGCGGCGTCGCGCATCTGGCACATCTTGGCTATTTCTCACCCGACCGGGTGCAGCACGTCATCATCCCAGAACCGCTCAACAAAGACCGCATTTGCCTTGGCCATCGCGGCGCGTGGTGGGCCGAGATCGAGACGAAAGGGGAGATCGCCCACGGCTCAATGCCTTTCCTCGGCGATTGCGCCGTGCGCCACATGGGGGCGGTCATGCGCGCCTTTGAAGACAGGCTATTTCCAGCGCTGACAACCCGCGACACCGCCATGCCCGTCACGCCAGAGGCGGCGCGCCAATCCACGCTCAACATCAATTCGATCCATGGCGGAGAGGCGGAACTAGAGAATTTCACCGGCCTGCCCGCGCCCAATGTGCCGGACAGTTGCCGCATGGTGATTGACCGGCGGTTCCTCGTCGAAGAGGCCTATGAAGAGGTGCGCGGCGAGGTCATCGCCATGCTGGACGACCTCAAAGCCAACCGCCCCCGGTTCGACTACTCCATCCGCGACATCAACCGCATCGACCCGTCCATGACCTCGCAAGAGGCCCCGGTGGTCACAACGGTAGCGGCAGCGATCCAAGATGTGTTCGGGAGAGAACCCGCCTATATCGCCTCCCCCGGCTCTTACGATCAGAAACACATCGACCGCATCGGACGGCTGAAAAACTGCATCGCCTACGGGCCGGGCGTGCTGGAACTGGCGCATAAACCCGACGAATGGGTGGGCGTGACGGATATGCTCGACAGCGCCAAGGTCATGGCCCGCAGTCTGGAAACGCTGCTGTTGCCAGAGGCGTGACGCCAATGGGACGGTGGGCGGGGCGTCTTTCGGCAGCGCCGAAACAGCGTCTGCCCCAGTCACACCCCTATATTGTCGATCAACCGCACCCCGGCTAACCACGCCGCCGCCAACAGCCGCGCGGGCCGATCCGGTCGCTCTAACAGCGACAGATCCTCATTGGCCCGCAAGTCAAGATACTCGACCTTGGTGAACCCCGCCGCTGATAACCGTGCCTCTGCCTTGGGGCGCAGGTCTGACGCCGCCTGCCCAGCGCGCAACCCCTCTGCCATCTCTTCCAGCGCCTCGTGCAGCGCCGCCGCCCGCCCGCGCGCCTTATCGGACAACAACAGGTTGCGTGAGGACATGGCCAGCCCGTCAATCTCTCGGATGGTCGGACAGCCGACGATCTGGCTAGGGATGTTCAGATCCGCCACCAACCGCCGCACCACCTGCACCTGCTGCCAGTCCTTCTCGCCAAAGAAGGCTTGGTCCGCCGATGTCTGCAACAGCAGCTTGGTCACGACCGTCGCCACCCCGTCGAAATGTCCGGGCCGGTGCGCGCCGCACAGCACGTCCGTCAGGCCCATGACAGACACACCCGTCGCGAACCCCTGCGGATACATTTCACCGCCATCGGGCACAAAGATCGCATCGACGGCAAAGCGCGCCAACTTGGCGGCGTCGTCATGTTCGGTCCTTGGATAGTTCTCATAGTCCTGGGGGCTGTTGAACTGCTTGGGATTCACAAAGATCGTCACGATCACCCGGTCGCATCGCTCTTTCGCTGCCGCCACAAGGCTCAGGTGTCCGTCATGCAGCGCGCCCATCGTGGGCACCGCCCCAACCGTCTCACCCGCACGATGCCACGCGGTGGTCATCGCGCGCAACTCGGCGACCGAGCGTACGATAGGGGCGATCATGCCTTGGCGTCCGGCACAGCATCACCAAAGACGTGCTCCGGCCCCGGAAAGCGCCGTGCGCGGACGTCTTCGGCATAGGCGGCAATCGCCATCTCGCCATCTGCGCCCAAGGTGGCATAGCGTTTGACGAACTTGGCCTTGAAGGCCGTGAACAGTCCCAACATGTCATCGACGACCAGAATCTGACCGTCGCAGCCTGCGCTGGCGCCGATGCCAATCGTAGGGATCGACACCTCTGCCGTCACCGCATCTGCCAAGGTCGCCGGTACCTTTTCCAGCACCACGGCAAAGGCCCCAGCCTTGGCCACCGCCATGGCATCCGCCATCAGCGCATCCCCCGCAGCGCCACGCCCCTGCACCTTGTAGCCGCCCAGCGTGTTGATCGACTGCGGTGTCAGACCAATGTGCGCCATAACCGGCACGCCGCGTTTCACCAAAAAGGCGATGGTCGACGCCATCTCGACCCCACCCTCCAGTTTGACCGCGCCGGCCCCTGTCTCGGCCATGAGCCGTGCCGCGTTGCGAAACGCCTGTTGCGGGCTTTCTTCATAAGACCCAAACGGCATGTCGATCACCATCATGGCCGCCTGCAACCCGCGCGCTACCGCCTGTCCGTGCAGGATCATCATCTCCATCGTCACGCCCAGCGTCGACGGCAACCCGTGCAGCACCATCCCGACACTGTCCCCCACCAAAACAAAGTCGCAATGCGCGTCCATCATCTGCGCCATCGGCGTCGTATAGGCAGTCAGGCTGACCAGCGGCTTGCCCCCTTTGCGGGCACGGATATCATCCGGCATCGGCGCCCTTTTCTTTGCCGTCGCGCTCATGGTCTCATCCTCCCCCCAAAATGCCGCTGCGCAAGGTCCGGAGGCTCCGCCACCACATTGCGCAACAAAATTGCGCACCGCCCTACCATTTGCCGCGCCGCAGAACCAGAGCCCTTTTGCAGGCCGCGCTTGATCGCGCGGCCCCAAAAGCGCAACACTCATCTCAAAGAAACAGGGAGTTCCGACATGATCCTTCGCCTGACCCTTGCTGCCGCGCTTTTCAGCGGCACGGCTGCATTTGCGCAGCAGACCGATCTGACCCTCGCGATTCAACTAGAGCCGCCGCACCTGGACCCGACCTCGGCCGCCGCCGGGGCCATCGACAGCGTGCTGTATTCCAACGTCTTCGAGGGCCTGACCCGCTTTACAGAGACCGGCGCCGTTGTCCCCGGTCTTGCGCGCGAATGGGAGATTTCCGAGGACGGGCTGACCTATACCTTTCACCTTGCCGAAGGTGTCACCTTTCACGATGGCACGACCTTCGACGCCGAAGACGTGAAATTCAGCCTTGATCGCGCCCGTGCCGAGGACAGCACCAATGCACAAAAGGCGCTGTATTCCGGCATTGTCGAGGTTGCCGTCATCGACCCGATGACCGTGCAACTGACGCTGGACGCCCCAGATGGCAATCTGCTGTTCAGCCTCGCATGGGGGGACGCGGTGATCGTGGCCCCCGAGAGCATCGAAGGGATCAAACAGACCCCCATCGGCACCGGTCCGTTCAAGTTCGACGAATGGCGGCAGGGCGACAGCATCACGCTGGTGCAAAACGCCGATTACTGGGGAGAGGCACCTTATCTGACCAAAGCGACGTTCAAATTCATTTCGGACCCCACGGCGGCCTTTGCCGCGATGATGGCGCAGGACGTCGATGCGTTTTCCGGCTTTCCCGCGCCGGAAAATCTGCCCCAGTTCGAGGCCGACCCACGCTTCACCGTTATCAAGGGGTCGTCCGAGGGCGAGACCATCCTTGCAATGAACAACAAACAGCCGCCCTTCGATAACCCAATGGTCAGAGAGGCCCTGTCCCACGCCATCGACCGGCAGGCGATCATCGACGGCGCGATGTTCGGCCTGGGGACGCCCATCGGCACGCATTTCGCACCGCACAACCCCGACTACGTCGATCTGACGGGCCTGTCAGTCCATGATCCTGACCGCGCACGCATGCTGTTGGTGGATGCGGGCTATGCCGAAGGGTTCACCACCACCCTGAAACTGCCGCCGCCCTCCTACGCCCGTCGCGGAGGAGAGATCATCGCCTCACAGCTGCGCAACGTCGGGATCGAGACAGAAATCACCAATCTGGAATGGGCGCAATGGCTGGAAGAAGTGTTTCGCGGCAAGGATTTCGGCCTGACCATCGTCAGCCATACCGAACCTTTCGACATCGGCATCTACGCCCGCCCCGATTACTATTTTCAGTATGACAACCCAGAGTTTCAGGCCCTGATGAAGCTGCTGAACGCCACCACGGACCCCGCTGCGCGCAGCGACATGTTGGCCGAGGCGCAGACGATCATCGCACAGGACTATGTCAATGCGTACCTGTTCCAACTGGCCTTTCCCACCGTTGCGGATGCCCGGATCGAAGGGCTGTGGCCGAACCAGCCGACGCAGGCGAATGACCTGACAAAGGTACGTTGGGTGGAGTGAATGTGCGGCGCGGCTTGTCTGTGGACGGGGCGCGTACACTAAGGGCAAGCTTAACGAAACTGACTGCCCCTAATCATTTGAACGGAAATTCATGATGCCGCTTTTGCGCCTTTGCCTATTAATCCTGATTTTTCCTCACGCCGGACTGACCGCGACCATCACGCAAGAGAGGGGCCCTACGGGCGACAAGACCGTCTCCTTCATCGTTCCGGAACCCGATTTCACCGACACGCTTGTACTTGGCTCCGACAAAACAGGCCGTCGACACGAAGACACGGGGGATTTTCGCCGCCAGAATGTCGACTTTGACCAGCGTGGCTTGACGCCAGATGGAGCAGGCGATGCTTTTTCCGAGGTGGGACACTTTGGGCATGGAACCTTTCTGAAGGGCCGCGTCTATCGTTTGGACGGGATCATTCAGGCAGGAGACACCGACAGGCTCAGCCGTATGGCAGAGCCGCACCTGCGCACTCTTTGTCCAAGCGGAAAGAACTGTCCCTATTCCGCCGTTCTTTCACTCAACTCTGCCGGCGGCAGTTTTGCCGAGGCGATCCGGCTCGCGCGCTTCATCCGGAAATGGAGCCTTGTGACCGTGGTCGACAAGGGGGACCGATGCGAAAGCGCCTGTGCTTTGACCTTTCTTAGCGCCTACAACAGCTTCGCGGGTTACTCTGCCCCGCGTCGATTTGCGCATCTAGAAGCACGAATTGGCATCCACCAACCCGCCGTCGAATTTGATCCGTCCGATCCAAGAGTGAAAAGCGCGACGCCCGACGATCTCTTTCGTTTGGCCAATCTCGCCGCCGGCGAGGTGACCAGTCTCTTTTTACAAACCGGTGTCTCCATCGGCGCGCTGGACAGGATGTATGCCACCCCTCCGAACGACATGATGATCATGTCCCCGTTCCAATTGATCGACGAAAAGATTCGCGTGTTCGACGACCAGCCCAGCGTGTTTTCCGGTGGCCGGTCGGACCTGATCGCCCTATGCGCCAACCGCTTTGCAGCACGGCACTACACCCAGTCGGACGAGGTGATCAGCAACTTCATGATGCGTGAGAACGCTTTTCTGACTTTTGATGCGGGGCGCAATTTTCTTTGCGCAGGAAACCGTTCCGAAACGGGAGAATGGGAGATCGAAACCTGCCTTGAATACGAAGGATGCGGATACATCGGCTTTGTGCGGTGGGCAACAGAGCATGACCGCCGCGGCGACCGGGATGAAGAATTCGGCAGATTGTCCCTTTGGCTGCTTGAAAGAGGTTTCTTGGGATTCCGAGAGTTTGCACATCAATCTATCTTGCTGCGCGTCCAGCGCGATCATGACTCGGGTTGGACAGACGCAAGCAAGCCAATGCAAGTCCCTGCGTCCGCCATCCCCATGCCGCTCGAACTCTGCGGAAAACTAGATGAGGCGCATCCCGCTCTGGTCCTGACTGTCCAACAAAAACTCGCCACTTACGGCTTCGACACTGGCGGCGCCGATGGAAGTCTTGGCCCCAAAAGTCGCAAAGCCGTGCAGGCTGCGAACGCCCAGATCGCGCCGGACGATCCGCCGAACAATCGCATCACGAAAAACTTGCTGAAGGCACTGCGTATCGATCAACCCATCATCGACCGGTACACGCTTTGCCATGCGTCTTACAGAAATTGACTCGCACGATGCGCAAGGACATCCCCGGTTTCACTGCAACCTACGCGACGTTGAACGGCATCGACATTGGGTTTGAAGTCGGCGGCGCTGGCCCTCCGGTACTGCTCTTGCACGGTTTTCCGCAGACCCATGCCATGTGGGCGGAGGTCGCGCCGATCCTTGCGCAGGAATTCACCGTCGTCTGCCCCGACCTGCGCGGCTATGGCGAAAGCGGTAAACCATCGGGCGTGGCGCGCTACAGCTTTCGGGAAATGGCGCGCGATCAGGTGTTCCTGATGCGTCGGCTCAGGTTTGACAGCTTTCACCTTGCCGGACACAACCGGGGCGCACGAACCGCCCATCGTTTGACACTGGATACGCCTCAGGCCGTGCGCTCCTTGACCGTCATGGACATCATCCCCATTCACCGCTTGCTCAACGACCTCACCCACAAGGTCGCCAAGGCCTACTACCACTGGTTTTTCCTCGCCCAGCCCAGGCCGTTTTTGGAAACCCTGATCACCGCCGACCCTGAAGCCTACTACAAAAGGTGCTTGCTGGCTTTCGGCAAGGCGACATTGGTAGATTTCAAACCAACACAACTGGCGGCGTACCGTTCCGCGTGGGCAGACCCTGACTGCCGCCGTGCCGTGTGTGACGACTGCCGCGCCGCGATCGAGGTGGATTTCGACCTCGATCGCGGCCGATCTTGGCCGCTGCGTCCCCTGCTCGGCGCTGGTCCTGTATGGGGCCGATGGTGCCATGGCGCAGGCCTACGACGTCCCCGCCACATGGGCGGACCAGATATCCGACATGACCGCCCGGGCCATCCCCGGCAGGCATTGCTTTGTCGAACAGTCGCCGCAAGACACCGCCGACGCCCTGTGCGCCTTCCTGTTCGCGTGACCTCTGGACGCCTGCCGTGCCCGCTCCTACGGTGCGGTTCATGCTGGCCTATCTGACCCGACGCCTGACCTCGCTGATCCTCAGCCTCCTCGCCGCCTCGGTGGTGATCTTCCTTGTGGTCGAGGTCGCGCCCGGCGATCCGGCCAGCTATATGCTGGGCATCAATGCCCAACCCGAAACCGTTGCCGCCCTGCGCGACGAACTGGGCCTCGATCAGCCAAAAATTCAACGCTACTTGTCGTGGGTCGGCGGGATGGTAATCGGCGATTTTGGCATGTCTTACACCTATCGCACCCCGGTGGCAGAGATGATCGCCACCCGGCTGTGGATCTCTCTTCCCTTGGCGCTGTATGCGCTGACGCTGGCAATCCTGCTGGCCTTTCCGGCGGGGCTGATCGCTGCCGCAACGCGCGGGCGCGCGCCGGATTTCGGCGTCATGGCGTTTTCGCAACTGGGGGTCGCGATCCCCAACTTCTGGTTTGCCATGCTGCTGGTGCTGGGCTTTGCGATTACATGGCGGATCTTTCCCTCCGGTGGCTTTCCCGGCTGGGACAACCCGTTGCAGGCGATCCGCGCCCTGACCCTTCCCGCCGTTGCCCTTGCCCTGCCACAGGCCGCCATCCTTGCCCGCGTGCTGCGGTCCTCCCTGATCGACACATTGGGAGAGGATTACATCCGCACCGCCCGCGCCAAGGGGCTGACCCGGCGACAGACCCTTTGGCGGCACGGAGTGCGCAATGCGCTGATCCCGGTGCTGACCATCATCGGGCTGCAATTCTCCTTTCTCATCGCGGGCGGTATCATCATCGAACAGGTCTTTTACCTGCCCGGCCTCGGGCGGCTGATCTTTCAATCCATCAGCCAACGAGATCTGATCGTGGTGGAATCGACAGTCATGCTGCTGGTCTTTGCCGTGATCCTCGTGAACTTTCTCACCGACCTTGCCTATGCGCTGGCCGATCCAAGGTTGCGCAAGGGATGAGCCGCAACCTGATCCTTGGCGGCGCGCTGACGGCACTGTTTCTGGGCGCGGCGGCGCTGTCATTTCTTTGGACTCCGTATGGGGTCACGGCGCTGAACATTCCGGCCCGCCTGCAACCGCCAAATGGCGCACACCTGCTGGGCACCGACCATTTTGGACGGGACATCCTGTCGATGCTGATGGTTGGCGCGCGCACCTCAATTGCCGTGGCGCTGGTTGCGGTGGGCATCGGCGTCACAATCGGCGTGCCGCTGGGCCTTGCCGCCGCCAGCCGCGCGGGAGGCTTGCTGGATGAGCTGATCTCACGCTCCGCCGACCTGGTCTTTGCCTTTCCCAGCCTTGTCATCGCCATCCTGATCACCGCCGTCTTTGGCCCCGGCGCGCTGAATGCGATTCTTGCTATCGGGATCTTCAACATCCCCGTGTTCGCCCGCCTTGCCCGTGGCGCGGCGCTATCGCTGTGGACGCGCGACTTTATCCTTGCCGCGCGGGTCGCGGGCAAGAATCGCGCCCGCATCAGCGCCGAACACATCCTGCCCAACATCGCCAACCTGCTGATCGTGCAAAGCACCATCCAGTTCTCTCTGGGCATCCTTGCCGAGGCGGGGCTAAGTTACGTCGGTCTTGGCGCGCAACCGCCCGTCCCCTCTTGGGGCCGGATGCTGGCAGATGCGCAGACCCTGGTATCATTGGCACCACATGTGGCGCTGATCCCCGGCCTGACGATTGTCTTCATGGTGCTGGGGCTGAACTTGCTGGGCGACGGGCTGCGCGATCATTTCGACCCAAGGCTAAGGGTCTTGCGTACATGACCGCCCCCCTTCTGAGGATCGACGGCCTGTCGGTCACCATCCACGGCAAGCGCATTCTGGACAGGATCAGCCTGACCATCGCACCGGGTGAGATCGTCGCCCTGACCGGCGAATCCGGGTCCGGCAAATCCATGACCGCGCTGGCCACCATGGGGTTGCTGCCACAAGGCGCGCAGGCAACAGGCCAGATCACCTTGAACGGCACAGACCTGCTGACCCTGCCAGAACACAGGCTGTGCGCCGTGCGCGGCAATGACATCGGCATGGTCTTTCAGGAACCGATGACCGCGCTCAACCCGGTGCAGACCATCGGCGCGCAGGTGGCCGAAACCATCCTGCAGCACAGTCCCCGCACGCCGCGCACCGATGCGAGGAACAAGGCGCGCGAGGCACTGCTCCGCTGCGGTCTGGACCTGCCGCTGACGCGCTATCCGCACGAACTGTCCGGCGGTCAGCGTCAGCGCGTGGTGATCGCCATGGCCATAGCCCTGCGCCCTCGCCTGCTGATCGCGGACGAACCGACAACGGCGCTGGACGTGACCACGCAGGCGCAGATCCTCGACCTGTTGCAGGATCTGACCCGGACCGAAGGCATGGCCCTGATGATGATCACCCATGATCTGGCCGTGGTGGCCAACATGGCCCATCGCATCGCCGTCATGCAAAACGGGCGCATTGTCGAAACCGGCCCCACCGCGCACGTTCTCAGTCACCGGACACACCCCTATACCCGCGCGCTGTTCGATGCCTCCAGCCACCAGCCTCACCTGCCGCCCCGCCCCGACACCGGCTCGCTGCTGAGCGCACAGGGCGTCACTTGCACCTACCCGCTGCCGCGCCCGCATCCTTTTGCCAAGCGGCCCAGCTTTACCGCCGTGCGCGATATCAGCTTTCACATCGGGCGCGGCGAACGTGTTGGTCTGGTGGGGGAAAGTGGGTGCGGCAAGTCCACACTGACCCGCGCCCTGCTGGGGCTGACCCCCATCACCGGGGGAACGATCACGCTAGGCGGCGATGCGGTCTTTACCGATCACAGGCCCAACCTGGAGGTGCGCCGCCGCATTCAGGTGGTCTTTCAGGACCCTTACGGCAGCTTTAACCCCCGCCACCGCGTCTCGCGTCTGATCACCGAACCGTTTCATCTGTTGCCCAATCCGCCACAGGGCCCCGATCGGGACACCGCCGTGGCCGAAGCGCTGTCCGCCGTGGGCCTGTCGCCCGACGATGCGCACAAACACATCCATGCCTTTTCCGGCGGACAACGCCAGCGTCTTGCCATCGCGCGCGCGCTGATCATCCGGCCCGACCTGATTGTCTTTGATGAGGCGGTGTCGGCGCTGGATGTGCGCGTGCGGGCGCAAATCCTTGACCTGATGGCCGACCTTAGCGCCTCATACGGGTTGGCGTATCTGTTCATCAGCCACGATCTGTCCGTGGTGCGCGGCATAACCGACCGGATCATGGTCATGCGGGCGGGACGCATCGTTGAGGAAGGCCCGACCGAGCAGGTCTTTGCCACCCCCCGACACGCCTACACCAGAACCCTGCTGGACGCCGCGCCGCATCTGCCCGGGTTCAGTGGCTAACACCCCGCGCTTTCAAACCGCTGGACCTTCCCGCTTTGGCACAGCAGGATGCCGCAAAAAGGGAGGACACTATGCGTTTTGAAAACCGCTACGCGGTTGTCACCGGCGGCGCGTCGGGTATTGGCGCGGGAATTGCGCACCGCCTTGCCACCGAAGGCGCGCAGGTCACGGTCTGGGACATCAGCGAGGCAAACCTCGCCGCGATGGAGGGCCAGCCCAACATCCGCACCCGGCAGATTGACGTTACTGACCCCGAAGCCGTCACCCGCGCCATGGGCGAGGATCGGACCGCCATGGGCGGGTTGGACACGCTGGTCTGTTCGGCGGGCATCACCGGCCCCAACACCACCGTCATCGAATACCCCACTGACGCATGGCGGCAGGTCTTTGATCTCAACGTCAACGGGTTGTTCTATTGCAACCGCGCGGCGGCGGCGTTGATGCGGCCCGGCGGCTTTGGCCGGATCGTCAACATGGCCTCTATCGCGGGCAAAGAGGGCAACCCGAATGCCTCGGCCTATTCCGCCTCAAAGGCGGCGGTGATCGGCCTGACCAAATCGCTGGGCAAAGAGCTGGCTGACACGCGCATCACCGTCAACGCCATCGCGCCCGCCGCTGTGCATACTGCGATCTTTGACCAGATGAGCGAAGAGTTCATTGCCTACATGAAATCCAAGATCCCGATGGGTCGCTTTGGCAGTATCGATGAGATCACCGCCATGGCCTGCTGGCTGGCGTCCGAAGAGGCGAGTTTCTCCACCGGGGCGGTCTTTGACCAGTCCGGCGGGCGGGCGGTTTACTAGGGAGAGCAGCATGAGACTGCAAGGCAAACGCGCCATCGTGACCGGGGGCGGATCGGGCTTTGGCGAAGGGATCGCGACCCGCTTTGCCGCCGAGGGCGCGCAGGTGATCATCGCCGACATCAACATGGACAACGCCCGCAAAGTGGCGGGTGAGACCGGGGCGCATGCGCTGCACGCCGACGTTGCCGATCCGGCCAGCGTCACCAATCTGGTGGCAGAGGCGAACGATCTGATGGGCGGCATCGACATTCTTGTGAACAACGCGGGCATCACCCATCTGCCCGCCTTGATGGAGGATGTGAGCGAAGCGGACTTTGACCGGGTCTTCGCGGTCAATTGCAAATCGGTCTACCTGATGGCCCGCGCTTTGGTGCCTCAGCTGAAGGCGCAGGGGGCGGGGGCGATCCTGAACGTGGCCTCGACGGCGGGGGTGTCGCCTCGGCCCAAGCTGAACTGGTACAACGCCTCAAAGGGCTGGATGAACACGGCGACCAAGGCGATGGCGGTGGAGCTGGCCCCCTCGGGCATCCGGGTGAACGCGCTCAATCCCGTGGCCGGTGAGACGCCGCTTTTGGCGAGTTTTATGGGCGAGGACACGCCGGAGATGCGGGCGAAATTTCTGACGACCATCCCGCTGGGGAGGTTCTCGACCCCGCGCGATCTGGCAAATGCCGCGCTGTTCCTGTGCTCGGACGAGGCGGATATGATCACAGGGACCTGTCTGGAGGTGGATGGGGGCCGGTGCATTTAGGGTGTCCACGCGTGGACAGCTTGGCGCCTATGGAAAATCAATAGGTTACAGAGACGAATTTACGAACCGTTCATACTTGGCCCCTTGATCCGCTTGTTTGAAAGGACTGCCCCGGGGTCGCCTGATGCGCCCTTATGAGCCGGTGAATTGAAGCTGAGTTTGAGAGCGTGCCCGGGGCTTTTCGGGCGCAATTCGTAGCGCGATCCCTGATGGCCATCTAGATGGATGACAGGTCAGAGTGGAACACCCGGACCTGTCTATCGCGCTCCTCGGGCGGTTTGGCGGCGAGTGGCCACTGAAGGCGCCAGAGCGGACGTCAGAAGTTTGCCCAAAGCTGCCCGCCTGCGTCCTCCGTTGCGCGCGGTGCCGCCGCACGCGCGTTGCCTGAGACCGCAGCCCTGTCCCAGTCGGAGTGCTTGGCCCCAGAGCCCGAGACCATTGCGACCGGGGCCACCTCATCCACCGAAGCCCGGTTCGCGCGCGCACTGGAGGCGTCGCGTTTTAGGAAACTGGCGATCACAGAGACGACCTTTTCCGCCTGCTGGGTCAAGCGTTCACTGGTGCTATTGACCTCCATCACCACGGCGGCGTTTTGCTGGGTCACGCTGTCAAGTTCAGACACCCCAGTGTTGATTTCATGAATTCCGGTTGCCTGTTCCTGAGCCGAGGAAGCCATTTCAGAGATCAGCGCCGTCACATTTCCCGTGCCGTCCACGATGGCCGAGAAGGTGCTGTGCGTGTCGTGCATCAAACGCTCTCCCTCTTCGACGTGACCGGCGCTGGTGGTGACCAGAGCCTTGATCTCGCGTGCGGATTCAGAGGCGCGCTGCGCCAGAGAGCGGACCTCGGCGGCGACGACGGCAAAGCCTTTGCCCGCTTCGCCTGCGCGCGCCGCCTCTACCCCCGCGTTCAGCGCCAACAGGTTTGTCTGGAACGCGATGTCGTCGATCACGGAAATGATGTTGGTGATCTCCTCGGAGGATTTAGAGATGTTCGACATGGCCGACAGCGCGCGTTGCATGACCTCTGTCCCGGATTCCGCCCGATGGCGGTTGTCATCGGCCATCTCATTCGCTTTTTGCGCCCGCTCTGCCGAGGCATTCACCGCGCTTGAAATCTCCTCCAGCGCGGCGGCGCTTTGCTCCAGCGTGGCGGCCTGCCCTTCGGCGCGGCGCGACATGTCGGTTGAGGTTGATTTGAGATCATCCGCCCCTTCGAGAACAACAGCGATGCTGGTCTGCATCTGTTCGATCAGGGTTTCAAACGCCTTGGACAGACCGTTGAAGTTTGCGCACAGTTCAAAGGCATCATCGCCCAGCCCGGCCCATACGTTGTCTGCCACCTGCGTCCCGACCTGACCGTTTTTCAGTGCATCCATCGCATTGCGGAGCGCGTCGAACAGCGCGGCGCGTTTCTGGTGCATCTCCTCCTCGGCGAGGCGGTTTGTTTCGGCATCCTTAAGCTGAGCGCGAAACATCTCGACACTGCGGGCGACCGCCCCGACGCTGTCAGGCCGATTGGTGTGCGGACAATGGTGTCATACCGTTTTTCCCGAATCGCCGTCACGGCGGCCCCCAGTTGACCCACAGGGGCCAGTATCCAGCGCAGTGCAAGGGCCAAGACACCGATGGCCCCGCCCAGAGACAAAAGCGCGATACCAAGGCCAGACCACAGCATCGCCGACACGGAGGCGTTCAGCGTATCCTTGGACACGCCAACATAAAGAATGCCCAGTGGCGTGCCTGTCGGCGTTTCAACCGGGACATAAATGGTGAGGTATCGTTTGCCGAGGATTGTCGCCTCTCCCCGGAAGACATCGCCGCGTCGCATCGCGGCAAAGACCGGATTGCTTTGGCCCAGAACAGTGCCAACGGCGCGGTTTCCATCCGGTTTGACGATATTGGTGCTGCGGCGGACATAGTCCTGTTGCGTCTCATCCCAGACAAAGACCGTTGCGGTTTCGCCCGAGATTGCCCCGACCAGATCAATCAGGTCGTGGTTCTCAAAGGTTGCGATTTCCGGCGCGACCGCCCCGGCAATCTGGCCATCCGGGCCGGTAGAGATTGTCAAATTCTGCGACCTCGCCATTTCATTGGCGAGAACGTTGATCGACATACTTTGCTTTTCGGCGGCATTCTCCAGCAGCGCGTTTTTGGATTGATAAAACAGCGGCACAAACAATGCGGCGGTGAGCAGGCAAAACAGCAAAGCCACGCCCAGACCGATCTGAACGCCCAAACGATTGAAGACACGGGACATTGACAAGCTCCTTTTTCTCCACAGACTCCCTACCCGGGGAAACCTTAACAAACCCCGTCTGTCGCCTTGGCGGACACGGAAAAAACCCCTGCAAATCCTAATGTTTGCGCTCTGTGCTGGTGCGTAAGTTTTTGGGCGCTTGGCCATATGGCGATCTATTCGGTCGGGGTTGCCTCTGCACCTGGCCACGGGGATGGTACAACTTGAGTTACACATGAGGCCCCCATGCGTCCCGGACCCAGAAACCTGATCACTGATGTTGCCGGGCTGCGCGTGGGCAATGCGCAGGATGCGCGGATCAAGAGCGGTTGTACGGTGGTGACGGCGGATGCGCCCTTTGCCACGTCGGTGTCGGTGATGGGCGGCGCGCCCGGCACGCGTGAGACGGATTTGCTGGCCCCGGACAAATCGGTGCAGGCGGTGCATGCGCTGGTGTTGTCGGGCGGCAGTGCGTTCGGATTGGCCGCAGCGCAGGGGGTGATGGATGCCTTGCACGCGCAGGGCAAGGGGTTTGAGATCTTCTCGGCGCGGGTGCCGATCGTCCCGGCGGCGATCCTGTTCGATCTGTTGAACGGCGGCGACAAGGATTGGGGTGATAACCCTTATCCGGCCATGGGGCGGCAGGCCCTGGCGGCGGCTGGGCCCACGTTTGATCTGGGCACGTTTGGCGCGGGTGCGGGGGCGCAGACGGCGCAGCACAAGGGGGGCCTTGGGTCCGCAAGTCTGGTACTGGACGGCGGGATTACCGTGGGTGCGCTGGTCGCGGTGAACCCGATGGGCAGCGTGACGACGCCCTCGGGGCGGCAATTCTGGGCGGCACCGTTTGAGGTGGACGCAGAGTTTGGCGACCTCGGCGTGGACCCGGCGCCGGGGTTGGTCCTGCCGCCCAGCCGCAAGGTGTCGGCGATGGCCGAGCAAGGGAATACCACGATTGCCGTAGTGGCCACCGATGCGGCGCTGGACAAGGCGCAGTGCCACCGGGTGGCGGTGGCGGCGCATGACGGGATGGCGCGGGCGATCCTGCCGGCGCACAGCCCGATGGACGGCGATCTGGTCTTTGCTGCCGCGACGGGGGCAAGGGCGCTGGAGGATCCGATGGGACAGGTGGCGATGATCGGCCACGCGGCCAGCGTTTGCCTCAGTCGCGCCATTGCCCGCGCGGTGTGGGAGGCGCGGCCCGAGCCGGGCGATACACTGCCGACGCTGCGGCAGGAATTGGGGTTGGTGGCGGGCTGAAGCCCGCCCTACCGTATGCGTTGGGGTTCTAACGCAACTTTGGCGGCTTGTCCGGGTCAGACCCCGGCGCGATCTGTTCGTGTCTTACGGGTTCGGGCGGTTCCGGCAGGTCAAACCGGAGCGCCACACCGGCAAGAAGCGCCGTGGTGGCGTCACTGTCCGCCAGAAAGGTCACGTCCAGCGCGCCCGCCTCTAACCCGGAAAACACCAGCGCCTCATTGATGGCCCCGGCAAGGGCGCGTTCCGCACCGGGCACCGTGCCGGTCAGGCCCAGCAGATGCCCGCGCGTGCCGTCGTCATAGATCACCTCGGCCAGATAGGCCTTGCGCGCTAGACCGGCGGCAGTGGCAAGGCGGGAGTCCAACGCCGTGACAAGCTGTTCGGGCACGCGGGGGGCGCGAAACTCCGACGGGCGGGCCTGTGCCTCTTGCGGGCCAGTGCCGAGGGTTTCAACCAACCACGACAGCGCCTCTGGCGGCAGCAGGATCTGCGAGGGCGCGGTTTCAAGGTTGAGCGCAAGGCCGACCCCCTGCCCCGCGACCATGGTCGCCAGTGCGCGGCCTGACAGTGCCGCATAGGGAACGACACGCCCGGCGAAGGCGGACAGGCGGTCCTCACGATCGAAGGCCAGCAGGAACTGCGCATCGCCGAGGTAAAAGAGTTCCGGGGAAATCGCGTCACCCTCTGGTTCCTGTGTCAGCATCAGGAAGAGTTCCGTGCTGGCGAGGCGGTCGTAATAGCGCAGGCGGGTGGCGTCGTCCTCTGGGGTGGCCTCCATCGCCGCGTGGGCGCGGTCGAGTTCGGTCAGAGTCTCATCGTTCATGCCAGCACCTCTGCGACGCGGGTTCTGAGGACCGGCAACAGATCTGCCTCGAACCAGGGATTTCGTTTCAGCCATGCGGTATTGCGCCACGAGGGGTGCGGCAAGGGGATGGCATCGGGCGAAAAGTCGCGCCAGCGGGTGACGGTGTCGGTCACGCCGGTCTTGATGCCAAGGTGCCATTTCTGCGCGTAGCCGCCGATGAGCAATGTTAGGCGCACATCGGGCAGCGCCGCCATGACCTGCGCGCGCCATGTCCGGGCGCAGATCGGTGGCGGTGGCAGGTCTGATCCCTTGCGGTAGCCGGGAAAACAAAAGCCCATCGGCACGATAGCAACGCGGGTTTCATCGTAAAACGTAGCGCTGTCGAGCCCCAGCCAATCGCGCAAACGGTCGCCGGAGGGATCGGTGAACGGCAGGCCAGACTGGTGCACCTTCAGTCCCGGAGCCTGTCCCGCGATCAGCAACCGCGCCGAGGGGGCCGCGCGCAGCACCGGGCGCGGCGCATGGGCGGTTTCCGTCGCAGCAAAGCGGTCGGCGCAGAGACGGCAGGCGCGGATGTCATGCAAAAGGTCGTCCATTGTGCGGACCTTACAGGCCGCAAGACAGGAGGTCACGTCGGCGCAACAGATCATTTCGACATTTATCGAAATAATACTTGCGTGGCACAATCATTTCGACAATGTTAGAAATATGAAAATGATTGAGTCCCCCTCCCTCACCGTCGAAACCGCCGCGTCCAAGTTCGCGGCGCTTGGTTCTGAACAACGTCTGCAAGTGCTGCACTCTTTGGTGCGCGCAGGCCGTGACGGGCTAAGCATCGGCGCGCTGGGTGAACGGACCGGTATCACCGGCTCCACCCTCACCCACCACCTGAAAATTCTCTCTGCCGCCGGACTTGTGACCCAAGCGCGGCAGGGACGGTCCATCATCTGCGCCGCCGCCGATTACACTGAGGTCGAGGCGCTGTCTGATTACCTGCTGCGCCAATGTTGCGCGGATGCCGACACCTGCCACAAGGATGCCGATCATGGCTGATACTACGACAACTGCAACACGCCGATTGCCACCGATTCCAAAGGTATGGCTGGTCATTCTCGGCATTCTGGCGCTGGTCGCGCTGCTGGACTGGCAGCAGTTCCCCGATACGGTGCGGTTCACAATCGAAGCGCTGCTGGGCACCGCGCCGTTTATCCTGTTTGCGGTGCTGGCTGTCGCCTTCCTCAAGGCGACAGGGGCCGAAACGCTGATGGCCAGGGCGTTTGAGGGCCGCGAGGTGCGGATGATCTTTCTGGCTGCGGCCTTGGGCGGGCTGTCCCCATTCTGTTCGTGTGAGGTGATCCCGTTTATCGCCGCCCTGCTGGCGGTGGGCGCGCCTCTGGCGGCGGTCATGGCCTTTTGGCTGGCCTCTCCACTGATGGACCCGGCGATGTTCCTGATCACCGCTGGCACGCTGGGCTGGTCCTTTGCCGTGGCCAAGGCGCTTGCGGCGGTTGGTCTGGGCCTGCTGGGTGGCTTTGGCACCCGTGCGTTGGCCAATAGCCCGGTGTTCCGCGATCCGCTGCGGGAGAAGCCGCAGGTTGGTGGCTGCTGCGGCGTCAAGAAGCCGTTTCAGGGCAAGCCGGTCTGGCGGTTCTGGCAGCATAGCGACCGGGTCGAGACGTTCCGCGATACCGGGCTAGAAAATGCGCTGTTCCTGCTGAAGTGGCTGACGCTGGCCTATGTGCTGGAGGCGCTGATGATCCACTATGTGCCGGCAGAAATGATCGCTGGCCTGCTGGGCGGCACCGGCATCACGCCGATCCTGATGGGCGCATTGGTCGGGGCCCCCGCCTACCTGAACGGTTACGCTGCCGTGCCGCTGGTCGATGCGCTGCTGGCGCAGGGGATGGCACCCGGCGCGGCCATGAGCTTTGTCATCGCCGGGGGTGTCAGTTGTATCCCGGCCGCCATCGCGGTCTGGGCACTGGTCAAGCCAAGGATCTTCTTTGCCTATCTTGGCTGGGCGCTGTTGGGGGCAATGATTGCCGGGCTGGCCTGGGGCGCGATTGCCTGACACGTCAGTTCAAACGACACAGTTGGTTAACTGTTGAATGTTCGGGCCCCCAAGCGGGGCCCGAATTGTTTTTGTTTCGTGCCGAGGCCATAATGTGAACAAATTGTCTACCTAGTTCGGCGATACACCAAGGTACGAGGGATCCGAGGCACAACCAGGGCACCCATATGTTAGAGTTCGACATGGTCAGTAAGTCCTTCTGGACAGGGACGCAGCGCAAGGTGATCCTTGACCGCGTGTCCTTTCGTGTCGAACTGGGGGAATCGCTGGGCATTCTTGCGCCAAACGGAACCGGAAAATCCACCGTTATCAAGATGATGGCCGGTCTGGAGAAACCCGATGAGGGGGAAATCCGACGCAACTGCCGGGTGTCCTTTCCGCTGGGGTTCATGGGCGGGGTCGTCTCCAAGATCTCGGCCAAGGAGAACGCCCGTTTCATTGCGCGGCTCTATGGGCTGGACCCGGATTACGTCGAATCCTTTTGCCGCTGGCTGTGCGATCTCAAGGAGTACTTCGACCAACCGCTGGGCACCTATTCGTCCGGAATGCGCGCGCGGTTCACCTTTGCGCTGATGCTGGCACTGGATTTCGATATGTACCTGATCGATGAGGGGATGCCGAATTCCACCGATGCGGGTTTCAACCAACGGGCGGGCGACATCCTTGCCGACAGGCTGCGCACCACGACGATCATCATTGTCTCGCACCAACCCAAGGTGCTGGAAAAATTCGCCCGCAAGGCCGCTGTCCTGATGGATGGCAAGATGCATATGTTCGACTCATTGGAAGAAGCGAAACGGCTGTATGATTACGAAACCGAAAGCTAAGAAATTCCGCATTCGGCGTTCCCCGGCCGCTCCTGATTTCCCAAGGGAGGACCGCACGCCCGAACCGGACAGCACCGTGCGCGCAGCGTCCCCGGCGTCGCCGTCGCCGCAGGGCAGCCCCGCGCCGACGGGCGCATCGCGTCCGCAGTTTTCCAAACCGTCCCCCGATCCCCAGGCCCGCAGCGGCGAGGTGGCCTCTCCGCGTCAGGTGGCCGGTGAGATCGATATCGACAGCATCCGCGCCGAGGGGCTGACCGGGCGACAGTTGCGCATGGCGCGGCGGGTGGCCAACAAACACGGGCTGAACCCGACATCGGATTTCGACGCGGTGCGTCTGTTGCGCCAGCGCGGGATCGACCCGTTCCAGCGCACCAACATGCTGGAACTGGTACAGGCAGAGGCCGGGTCAATTCCCGATCCGGCGGCGCAGTCCCGTCCCGCCGCCGCCAAACCCGAAACCAAAGTGCAGTTGCCGCAGACGATCAAGGTGGAAAAGCAACAATTGCCGTCGACCGAAACGGTCAGCCCGGCAGAGCGTCGCGCCGCCGAAATTCTGCAGATCCAGCGCGAACTGGCCGCCCGACGCCGCAAGAAGATGATGCTGCTGATGGTGCGGCTGATGGCCTTTATCATGCTGCCAACGGTCCTTGCCGGGTATTATTTCTACGCCGTGGCCACGCCGATGTATTCGACCAAATCGGAGTTCCTGATCCTCAAGGCAGAGAACTCTGGCGGGGCGATGGGGTCGCTTTTTTCGGGTACGCAGTTTGCAACCAATCAGGACGCCATTGCGGTACAATCCTATCTGACCTCCAAGGACGCGATGCTGCGGCTGGACCGGGACGAAGGGTTCAAGGCGCATTTCTCGCAAGAGTTCATCGATCCGATCCAGCGTCTGGAACCCGAACCCACCAACGAAGAAGCCTATTCCCTGTACAAACGCCACATCGAGATCGGCTATGACCCGACCGAGGGCGTCGTCAAGATGGAGGTCATGGCCGCCGACCCGCAAACGGCCGAGGATTTCTCTCGTGCGCTGATCGGCTATGCCGAGGAACGGGTGGACAACCTGTCCTTCCGCAAGCGGTCCAACGCGGTCACCGACGCCGAACAGGGGCTTGTGGATGCCGAAAACGGCCGACGTGAGGCGCAAGAGATCCTGGTGCGGATGCAGCAGGACGGCAATGTGATCGACCCCGAAGGCCGGATTGCGGCGCTGCGGTCGCAAATCAACACCTACGAACTGCAACTGCAGGAAAAACAGCTGCAACTTCAGGCGCTTCTGGACAACAACCGTCCGAACCGCGCCAAGGTCGACGGCACAGAGGGCGACATCCGGCGGCTGGAGACGCTGCTGACACGGCTGAACCGGGAGATGACAACCGCGACCACTGGTGAGGATTCGCTGGCCGAGATTGCCGTGCAGATCAAGCTGGCAGAGGCGGACCTGGCCACGCGCGACCTGATGCTGCAAACCGCGCTGGAACGGCTGGAACAGGCGCGCCGCGATGCCGACAGCCAAGCGCGCTATTTGACCACCTCGGTAGAGCCAGTGGCATCGGAAGACCCCAGCTATCCACGCAAGTTCGAAAACACGGTCCTGGCGTTCCTGATCTTTGGCGGCGTGTATCTGATGATCTCGCTCACGGCGTCGATCCTGCGCGAACAGGTCTCAACCTGACCTGACACACGCCACGGACTGTCCGCTCCGCCGTGTGGCGGGGCATACAGTGGCCCAGACAATCATTGGCGGTTCGAATACCGCGCGGATGTCTCTGAACCTTTGTGGAAATACGGGACGTGTCGGAGATTTGTACAAAAAATGGGCCGTCCCGCCCGAAAATCGTGGCAATTTGACAACATACAGGACACAACCCTAAGGCGTGTGCCGGCTTGTCCGGCGGGCGCCTTCCGGAAAGTGTTTGCTGATGGTTGATCCGTCCCCTATTGGTCCGGAATCGCCGCGTCCGCCTTTTCCGGACCCGGGCAGACACCGACTTGCGCGCAAGCGCGTGAAATGATCTTGGGTTGATAATGCGACTGCCTCAAAGGCCAAGACTAGACTGTCTCATTCCGGTCGGCGTCGCCATGGCCACCGTCGCCGCCTCAGTGTTTTTTCTTTCGGTTCAAAGAGGCATTCAAACCGAACGGCTTGTCTCGGAAACAAGGGTTGTCGGATCAAGTTTTGCCGCGCGTCTGGAAACCCATGTGGCAACCCGCCTGAAAGCGGGCGAGTTTCTTGGTCTTCATTTTCTGAGGAACGGCGTTTTTGAGAATAATACGTTCCAGACACAAGCCACGCTATTGCATGAATTGTTTGGCGACTTTCAGGCGTTGAACTGGGTCGACGCACAGGGCGTGATCCGCATTGTGACACCCGAAGCAGGCAACACTCAGGCGCTTGACCTGAACCTGCACGACTTACCAATTCCGTCCGCGGCGCTGGCCCGCGCGGCAGAAACCGGCGAGATGCAGGTGACGCCGCCAATCACACTGGCACAAGGTGGTCAAGGCTTTGTTGTCTATGTCCCCGTCGCCGAAAATGCGCAGCGCTCCGGTTTCCTCAATATCGTGTTCCGCACTGCGCCGTTGATGAAAACCGCGCTGGAAGAGGAGGCAGGGCGTTCCTACGCCTTTCGGGTTCTGGACGGCGAGGAGGTGTTCTTTTCCTCAGAACAGGACGCCGATTTTGACACCTTTGCGCATGAGAGCCGGATCACCGTCGGCAATCGGGAATGGCGTTTGCTGACCGCGCCCACACCGGCGCGCGTTCGCGACACCAGCAGCATGATTGACGAGGCCATCCTTGTGTTTGGCTGCCTTTTGGCAGCGTTGACCGGATTCCTGAGCCGTCTGGTCATTGACCGCCAACGTTCGCTACAACACAGCCGCACCCGTTTTGAGGACTATGCGTCTGCCAGTTCCGATTGGTTCTGGGAAATGGATGAAACCTTGCGGATCACCTGGTTCTCGACGGGGCTCGAGGATTTTCTCGGTGTATCGCGAGAGCAGCTTATCGGACGCGCCAGAGGGGACTTTCGCGATACTGAGGCGGGCGACGATGACCATTGGACGGCGCATTTTGACGATCTGGCGGCGCGGCGTTCCTTTCGGGATTTCCTCTACCCGATCCGGATCGATGACCAAAGAAAGTGGCTGCGCGTGTCCGGAGCCCCCCGATTTGACGACAATGGCCGGTTCAAGGGCTATCGCGGCACAGCAACGGACACCACCGAACTTATCCGCTCCAGATCTGAAGTCGAACAGGCGAACGCTCGTCTGGCAGAGGCTGTCGAAGGGTTGGTAGAGGTGTTCAGTCTATGGGATGACGAGGACAGGCTTGTCTTTGGCAATCAGGCCTTTCGCGACCTCAACAAGACCATTCCGGAATACACCGTCCCTGGCACACGTTTCGAAAGCTATCTCCGCGCCGGGGTCGACGACGGTCATATGCCCGATCTGGAAGGCCACGAAGACGACTTTATGGCGCGTAGCCTTGTCCAACGCTATGACCCGAACGCCGGCCCCTTTGAGATCGAGCGGTCCGACGGCATCATTCTGCGGCTTCATGAACAAAAGCTGAAGGGAGGCGGCATCGCCACTGTCGGGCTAGACGTCACAACACAGCGCCGGAACGAAGAAGCGCTGCGCAAGAGCCAGGAGCGGCTTGCCCTCGCCGTGCAGCAGTTGTCGATCTGGGATTGGGAACTGCGGACAGACAAATTGTACATGTCGCCGGGGTTCGCCACGCATTTGGGATATACCGCCGAGGAGTTCGAAGAGATCAAGGCGGCCTCGATCACCAGCATCATCCATCCTGATGATGTTGAGCGCTACCGAGCCAAGTTGAAGGCGCATATCGAAGACCCCCGGTCGATCTTTTCAAACGAGCATCAGTTCCGAACCAAATCCGGAGCGTACAAGTGGTTTCTGGCCATCGGGCAGACCATCGTCGACGACACGGGCGCGGCCATTCGATCAACCGGCGTCCTGACCGACATTACCGAACGGGTCGAATTGGAAAGCCAGCTCCGCCAAGCGCAGAAGATGGAAGCCATCGGCAATCTGACCGGCGGCGTGGCGCATGATTTCAACAATTTGCTGGCGGTCATTCTTGGCAATCTCGAATTGATCAAAGAAGCCGATGACGTCAGCAGCATTGCCCCCTTTGTCACTGCCGCGATTGAAGCAACCAATCGCGGCGCCGATCTGGTCAGGAGCATGCTGGGTTTTGCGCGTCGGTCACGTTTGCAGCCGATGGTTGTCGATCTGAATGCGCTGCTGCAAGAGACGGAGACCTGGTTTGGCAGGGCGCTTCCCGAGAATGTCGATGTTGACATTGCACTGGCGCCAGACCTCTGGCCCATCGAGACGGACCCGTCTCTGGCGCAAAACGCGGTTCTGAATCTGGTCTTGAACGCCCGAGACGCCATGCCGTCGGGCGGGAGCTTGATGGTTGAAACGGCCAACGTCACCTTGGGCGCAGACGATCTAGACGACGACGACGGCGAAAGTATCGCGCCGGGACGCTATGTGACTGTTGCAATCACCGACACAGGTGAGGGCATTCCGCACGACCGATTGAACGCTGTGTTTCAGCCGTTTTTCACAACCAAACCACCCGGGTCCGGGTCTGGATTGGGCCTATCCATGGTTCAGGGCTTTATGAAACAGTCGGGCGGCATGGTGCGCGTCAGTTCAGATCCCGGAGTCGCCACCACGTTCAAATTGTTCTTCCCGGCCGTGATCGCGCAAAGCAGTGCGCCCGCTGTCGAGGCGGACAAGACCCTGCCTAGATCCGCCCCGATGACACGGATTCTCCTTGTCGAAGATGAGGATGCGGTCCGGGGTGTTCTTGCGGAAACGCTGTCCAGAGCGGGCTACACGGTCCGCACGGCAAGATCGGGCGATGCTGCTCTTGCGGATTGGGAACAGGATCACGACTTTGACCTGCTGATCACCGACATTGTCATGCCGGGACAGCATCAAGGGACCGATCTTGCCCGCAAACTTCGTGAGAACCGCCCGGATTTTCCCGTCGTTTTCCTGTCCGGATATGCAAAAGAGACGGCGATTCCGGATAACGCTCTCAAGCCGAATGACGTTCGGCTAATGAAGCCCGTCAGCAGGCTGGATCTTTTCGCTGCCATCGAAACTGCGTTGGCTGAAAAAGCCAAGGGGCGCCCCCTCAGTCCGATAAGCTGACTTGAGTGTTGCACCCGCCCTGATTGACTGACTGGCGACCTCACGACGCCTGCGTCGTCGCTTTGGATACCGGCTGATGGTGCCAAGGCCGCGATCAACCAAACCGGCGTGAAATCACTGTTTCGACAAGCTGCTGAGGCGGCGGGCAAGTTGATCGCGGGTGAACGGTTTGGAGATCAATTCGACATCCGGGTCCAGCTGGCCGTTGTGCACGATCGCGTTCTCTGTGTAGCCAGACATGAAAAGCACTTTGGTCCGGGGCGCGATCTTGCCCGCCAGATCCGCCAGCCGCGCCCCGTTCAAATTCCCCGGCAGGACGACATCGGTCAGCAAGATGTCATAGGTTTCCTGCCGCAAAAGCTCTGCCGCTGCGTCGCCGGTCAACGCTGTATCGGCGGTGTAGCCAAGCGCCTTTAGCGTGCGTTCGGCGTACAACAGGATCGCCGGATCGTCCTCGACAAGAAGAACATGACCCGCGCCCCTTGGTTGGCCGAGTGGCCGTGCATCTGCTGCGTTGGACGTGCGTTTGGGATCGGCGATGTGCCGCGGGAAATACATCTTGATCGTCGTCCCGTGGCCCTCTTCTGAGTAGATCTTGACGTGCCCGCCGGACTGTTTGACGAAGCCGAACACCATACTCAGGCCAAGCCCGCTGCCTTTGCCTACCCCTTTGGTCGTGAAGAAGGGCGTAAATGCCTCGCGGATCACGTCGGGAGTCATGCCGGTCCCGGCATCCGAAACCGCCACAAGCACATACTGCCCCGGCAGCACCTCAGTATGCTGGGCCGCATAGTCGGCATCCAGTCTGGTATTGGCCGTCTCGACCGTCAACTTGCCGCCGCCAGGCATTGCATCCCGCGCGTTGATAACAAGGTTGAGCACCGCGTTTTCGAATTGGCCCAGATCCAGCCGCGTCTCCCACAGCCCCCCTGCCCCGACCAGTTCAAGGTCCAGATGCTCGCCAATGGACCGGCGCAACAGCGGGTCCAGATTGCGCAGTACGGTGTTTAGGGAAACGCTCTTTGGCCGCAATGGTTGCTTGCGGGCGAACGACAGCAAGCGTGACGTCAGCGTTGCCCCCCGCAGCGCCGCATCCCGAACGGCGTTTGCCAACTCAACTTCCGTGGACTCGGTGCCGCACTGGTCAACATGATCCAGTATGAGTTCGGCGTTTCCGAGAATCGCAGCGAGAATATTATTGAAATCATGCGCAATCCCGCCGGTCAGTTCACCGATGGCCTGTAGCTTTTGGGAATGTCGAAGATCTGCCTCGACGTTTGCCCGGTTCATCAGGTTGGCAAGCGCTTCGGACAGGATTTCGGCTTCCAGCTTTGCCACCGCGGCTGGCCCGACCTGCGGCGGGGACAGCAAGATCAAGCCCCCCTTTGGCGACCCGCCAAGAAACAGCGGCAGAGCGGTGATTTCAGTGAGTTCATAGTCCTCGCCAATGGCGCTTTGGACCGCTTGACGCAGGTCGTTCAACCGGCTGTCGGGGTGTTTGTCCCAGAGCTCTTCGAACCTGGAGTTCAGAGCGATCGGCGCCTCCGTTTCGATCAAACCCGACACATCACCGGTCGAGGCCATGATCCGAACGTGTCCCGCATCTTGCCCGATGACAAGCGCGCTGGTGCTGTCACTTGCGGCCACGACCGCGTCGAGCGCATGGTTCAGGTATTGCGGATCGCTGACGTCCAATTCGGACATTTGGCGCACGGCAATCAGAGTGCGCTCCAGTTCGACCGCGTTTCTGGAAAGCTGATCCTCGACGGCTTTCCGCTGCTCGACCTCCAGGTCAAGCGCACTGATCTTTTCGGCCAGCAACCGAAATCGCCGCGACAGCTCTGTGTCGCCGGTCAGCTTGACAATCACCCGGGCAGCCCCGTCCCTGTTCGAGACACGATGCGCCTTGGCGATGATCGTCGCGTTGTCCGACCTGCGCTGCACCCGCGCGATCAGCGGGTTTGAAACCGCTTGCGCAGTAGAAAGGAACTCTTGCAGTCGGCCATCATCTGGGTCGAAGACCTGAAAGATCGAGAACCCGTTTTCCGGGTTTTCCCGGGAATCGATGTCCAGCATGTCCAGCGCACGCGGGCTTGCAAAGCTGACGCTCTTGGACTTGGGATCGACGACAAGCAACGCCTCATCGGTCAGGGAGACAAATGCCCCGACGGAAAGTCTCAGATTTTCTGGCATCGGCGCCGCTCAACTCGCTGTTTCAAAGAACTCGGTCTCTTCGCGGTCCGGAATGACATCGGCCTTTCGGAGTGCGATCACCACACGGCAGCGTTTGTCACCGCGCGCCATTGCCTCGTCGATCCTGACGCGTGCGTAGCCGAGGTTTTCCGCAGCAATATGACCGAACACGTTTACCGTCATGCGACAGAGCGAGTATCTGCCGTTCACCTTGTCGCCAAAGGGACAGGCCGAGTTGACCAACGTGATGTGGTCTGCGTCGATGGATTCTATGGAAAATCCGCCGTCGATCCTTTCCTTGAGGTGGACCAGCGCCGACGCGACCTGCTGTGGGTCCAGCCGGTCGGTGCCAAGGGCCGTGCGGTAATCCTGATTGAGGGCGCGGCCGATCAAGAGGCCCACATGATTGACGTAGGCTGCGGCCTCACGCTCTCCCACCGTTTCTTCGAGAATGCCGGACAGTCCCCGAATGACTGTCCGCATAAATTCGTCCTTGTTTAACCCGGGTGGTGCATCGGATGTGTCAAATGCGGATGACATGGCTGGCTCCATCAGGGGTCTCAGAGTTGGCAGTCTATGGACGTCCACCGACACAAACATATTTTTTCAATATATCAAATAAAATCTGCCCAAAAAAATTGACATGCTGTGCGACCGTCTCGTCAGGAGGGTCATTCGGCAGAAAACCTGACGCATCGCCCCAAAGACCAAGGCTTTGCAAGGCTGTAGACCGCGATGCCACTGCCATCCGCACCCGGAACCGGGCGCAGATGAGTCTTGTCCGGGCATGAGCCGCGTGCTCTGCCGACGCCAGAGGAAAGGCCGTTAACTCCGCAACAAGGCCGACAGCTGGTCACATGCCTTGATTGCATTGTCGTATTGCCCGGACTTCACGAAGGTCGACACTCTGTCGAAGGCCGCACTGGTGCAAATCGGGTCAAGACAAAGGTCCGCGTCGCTCTCCCGGCTCGCGGTCAGGGTGTAGGATGCGTCACGTTCCGTGGCAAAGGATTTGGTATTGCGACCACTGATGCGGCCGAAATCATAAAACATCCCGCCACTGTCGATCGCCCAGCGCATAGAAAGCAGGGTCAGAAAGGACCGGAGATCCCCCGCCCCGGCGTCTGGTGCCGTCACGCAGGCAAGTTGCAGCAGGGCCCCTTCAACGCCTCGAATCCTGCAGGCGTATCTATCAGGGTCACCTTCATGTCCGCGCGAAACGATCCACCTGTCAAAGACTAAAAATGTGAACTACGCAGCCCGAGAGATCACCTGATCAAAGACGCACGCGGCGTCCTCGAATTCACACCCGATCGGGACAGTCAACGCCTGGCGCGCGCCAAAGTATGCACCGACACGGCACAAGTGACCGGCAGGTTCGGGATGCCCCCCTGCATCGTCGTATTTTCGCACTCACATCTTGGGCAACTACCCATTTTTATTGGGGCTAGCCTTAGAATTCACTTGCCGGCATGCATCTCGGAGTAAAGCCGCGATCCGAGGATGCCCGTACCGAAAAAATCTTTTTCGGGTAAGCTTAAACATCTCCACCAACACAAGCTCTACATCTGGCGGATCCACAGGTGCCCGGCGTTGTGTGGACCGGTGCTGTTTCAGAACGCGGCAAGCGTATCCTTTCGAGACACTCAACGTAGCATGAACATGATCAATACAAACACGGCGATGAGCGGCGCATAGACGTTTCCCCTTGCAGCTTCGGCCAAGAAAAGCTGCTCCAGCTTCTGTTCAGTCCCGCCTATCTGGCCGATCACATCCGGGCGCGCCGTGCCTTGCCCCGTCAGAACCTCAACCTCTGTAACGTCGGGCCAATCTCTTCTGGCTTTGGTCGCTCAGTCGCTATGTGTCTCCACCGTTTTAATAAACATCGCCGAGGCCCACATCAGTAGGGAGGACCGCTTCCGACAATTGTCAGCCGAATGGCAACAAAGCACACGATGGCTTGGTCCAGGTTATGCAATTGGCATGCCGCTGCGAATCTGGCGCGATCCTCGGAAGCGTCCGCTATTTCAGACTAGGTTTGCTCCTGCCCGGATGGCTGGGCGCGGTGGTCGGCTGAGCACGAAAGGCACCGCATGTGTTGCCCACAGCGATCCGCCCTGACATGATCGATTTGGTCCTGATTTCCGGTTTCAAAAACTGGCAAAACACCGAATTGCAGCGCTAAGGGGCAAGAGCGATGGAACACGCTAAGAAAGATTTGGCGGTGGAAATTTGCCAGGCTGCGGGCCACGCGGCCCTTACCTATTTCAAAGATCGCTCCACCCTGATTGTGGACAAAAAGGGCGATCAGGACTGGGTCAGCGAGGCGGATCGGAATGTCGAAACCCTGATCCGGGAACATCTGAATGCCGCCTGCCCCGACGATGGCATCGTTGGCGAGGAACAGGCCAGACAAACCGGGACAAGCGGGTTTGTCTGGGTCATTGATCCCATCGACGGCACCACAAATTTCGTCAACGGTCTTCCGGCGTGGACGATCGTGCTTGCGGGTGTGTTTCAGGGGCAAACAGTGGTCGGCGTGATCCACGATCCGATCCATGATGAGACGTTTGTCGCCGTTCGCGGCGGCGGGGCGACACTCAACGGCCTTCCGATCCGGGTGGCGGATGGCGTTCCACTGTCAAGCGGCACTGTCGCGGTCGGCTACTCCAATCGTGTTGCGCCAGAAAACGTCCTGCCTATTGTCTCTGCGTTGGTGTCAGAGGGGGCCATGTTCCACCGCAACGCCTCTGGTGCTCTGTCCTTGGCCTATGTCGCCGCTGGACGGCTGTTGGGGTATTTGGAAGAACATATGAACGCTTGGGATTGCCTTGCCGGGCAGCTGTTGATTGCAGAGGCAGGCGGCAGAATAGAAGAGCAGGATGCGGATGCGATGATTGCCGACGGGGGGCGCGTCGTCGTCGGGACGCCTGACGTGTTTGACGCCTTGCAGGCCATGGCGAATGAGGCCTGGTTGACATGATCCTGTCGACTGAGCCCCGACCCGATCCCGCCCCATAGGGCGTTTCAAGGGCGCTCCTTTGCCCCCGGCGCAGCAAACCGCTGGCGGCGACGGGGTATCAGCTTTCCGGCAACAGAACCGGCCCCTTGCCCGCAAAGGACATGCGGACGGCTCGCCCCACAAGCAGCGGCTCATCGACCTCATCCTGAACGGCAAAAACCTGACCAAAGCCGCCCTCAAGGGTGTATTCCATCCGCTCGCCCACATAGGTCGCCTTGGCAATCGTTGCGGGAATACCCTCATCGTCGCCGATCCGCAGGCGTGAGGGACGGACCGCTAGGGTGGCAGGACCAGCAGACAAACCGCGCGACGGCAGTGTGTGGCGATAGCCCTCAATGTCGATGGTTGCCATGTCCCCCTCGACTGCAACAATCTGGCAGGCGATCAGGTTCGCCTCGCCGATGAAATCGGCGACAAAGCGGTCCTTGGGCGCTTCGTACAGATCCCGCGGTGTGCCGATCTGGGCAATGGCCGCGTTGCGCATCACGACAATCTGGTCAGAGACCGCCAGAGCCTCTTCCTGATCATGGGTGACGTAGACCACGGTCAGACCAAGATCCTTCTGGATGGCGCGAATATCCTCACGCACCTGACGGCGCAGCTTGGCATCAAGGTTGGACAGCGGCTCATCAAACAGCAGAACCTGCGGTTCCAGCACCAGCGCCCGCGCCACGGCGACGCGCTGTTGCTGACCGCCCGACAGCTCGCTTGGCAGCCGGTCGTCATACCCTTTGAGCCCGACCAGCTCGAGACCATGCAGCGCACGGCTGCGCGCCTCTGCCTTGTCAAAGCCGGAAAAGGTCAACCCGTATTTGACGTTTTCCAGCACGGTCATATGGGGAAACAGCGCATAGGACTGAAAGACCATCGACACGTCGCGGTCTGTCGCGGGCAGTTTGGTCACATCGCGATCCCCGATCAGGATGCGGCCCGTGGTCGCCATCTCCAACCCCGCAATCATGCGCAGGGTTGTCGTCTTGCCGCAGCCCGACGGCCCTAGCAGCGTCACCAGTTGCCCGGCCTCGACGTGCAGGTCGATGTTGTCCACCGCGACGACATCCTTGCCGAACCGCTTGGACACGCCTTCGAACCGGACAGGTGCGGCTTTGCTGCTGATTTTCGCGTCGCTCATGTCGATTTCCCCGATCCGTGTTGGGTGCGCCGCCCGATCTGCACCCGTCCCACCACGACTTGCAGCAGTCCGACGGCGGCCAGCATGACAAAGATCAGCGTGGTGGAATAGGCGATGGCAAGGCCGTAATCGTTGTTTTCAACCCGGCCGATAATATAGCTGGTGGCCATGTCGTATTCCGCCGACACAAGGAAGATCACTGCCGAAATGGCCGTCATTGCCCGCACGAAGCTATAGACCAGCGCGGCAAGAATTGCCGGTCGCAGAAGTGGCAGGATCACGCGCCGGAAGGTCTGCCATGAATTCGCCCCCAGCGTCAGTGAGCTTTCGTCCAAGGACTTGTCGAGCTGACTCATCGAGGCGATGCCCGCACGCACGCCCACCGGCATGTTGCGGAAGATAAAGCTGATCACAAGGATGATGCCGGTGCCGGTGATCTCTATCGGCGGCACGTTGAAGGCAAGGATATAGCTGACCCCGATCACCGTGCCGGGAATGGCAAAGGACAGCATCGTGCCGAATTCGAACGCGTTTTTGCCTGCGAAGGTCTGGCGTGTCAGCAGGTAGGCCGTGATCAACCCCACCGCAGCAGTCAGCGGCGCGGCGATGGCGGCAATGGTGATCGTGGTCCAAAAACTGTCCCAAGCGGCGCCTGTCCAGCGAATGCCTTCGGCCTCGAACCTCACAGAAAAGGCGGTGACATAGTGCTTGAGTGTCAGCGTGTTGTTGACGCCCCAGAGGTCGACGACGCTGCCGTAGATGATCATGATATAGACCAGCGCCGTGAACAGCGCCCAGCCCAGCGCGACAGCCATCACAGGAATCGCCAGCCCGCTTGGCATCAGGGGATGCACGCCTGCGTCACCCTTGCCCGAAACGGTTGTATAGCTCTTTTTGCCCAGCCATGCGCGTTGTGCGTAAAACGCCGAGAGCGTGAAGAACAGCAGGACCATCGCCAGAACAGCGGCGCGTCCCTGATCATATTGCGCGCCGACGATGGCAAAGAAGATCTCTGTCGACAGCACGTCAAAGTTACCGCCAAGAACGAGCGGATTGCCGAAATCGGCCATGCTTTCGATAAAACCAAGGAGAAACGCATTGGCGAGGCCCGGTCGCATCAGCGGCAGGGATACCGTGCGGAACACCTGCCATTTGTTGGCGCGCAGCGTTTGCGCGGCTTCTTCCATCGAGGGGCTGACGCCTTCGACGACGCCAATCAGCACAAGGAAGGCGATGGGCGTAAACGCCAGTGTCTGCGCGATCAGCACGCCGGGCAGACCATATAGCCACCGTGTCGGTCGCACACCCAACAGATCGGCAATATAGACGGTCACAGTGCCGGACAGACCGAACAGCAGGATCAGCGCCAAGCCGATGACAAAGGGCGGCGTGATGATCGGCAGAACCGTCAGCGCCCGCAGCGCGCGCTTGTATCGAAACCCGGACCGGGTGACGACAAGGGCAAAGGCAAGGCCAAGAACCGTGGTGAGAAAGCCCACCGCAATAGCCAGAAACAGCGAGTTCCACGCAACCCCGCAGCGCGTACCCCAGAGGCAACCAAGCCCCCACAGGCGGTCATCCAGGAACTTGGCAAAGAAGACGGATACGGAATAGCTGCCTTCTTCGGTGACGAAGGCGGCGAACAGCATCTTGGCGATGGGAAAGAACACAAATGCGGTGACAATCACGATGACGCCGCCGATGGCGCTGACGACAAAGACATCGCCATTGATTGCGCCGCGCGCTGCGATGCCTTGGGTGAACAGAAACAGAAAGGCCGTGGCACAGATCATCGCGCCGTAGCCCATGCCGAACTGCCGGTCGCCCAGATCGCCGAACAACGCGGTCAGCCATTCAAAGGTGAACCCGCGAATGCCGATGCCAAAGCCCTGGGCAATCAGCCAGCCAAAGCCAAGCGCCCCGGTCAGGATCAGAATACGCGCAAACAGCGGATCAGATTTCAACCGGCCCAGCACCAGCAACGGCAAGGCCAGCGGGATCACCAAAGGCGCCAGCCACAGCTTTTCACCCTGTGCGACCAGAAACGCGGCCGGGGCGAAATCCTCATCGAAGGGATAGCCATTCAGCAGCCACTCAAACGACCAAAAACCGTCCTCGACCCCGTACCAGGGCAGGATGCAGAACCCGACCCACCCGGCGATGATCCAAAAGATCAGTACCGGATGGGTGGTCCGCTCACTTGCGGCAACCTGCATGGGTTACTGCGGCAGAACCGAGACGTCTTCGTCCCATTTCTGGAGCAGGCGCTTGCGCTCATCCGACGACCCGTATTTCACAAAGTCGTAGTCGATCAGCTTGATGCTGGCCATGTCGGGCGCCTTGTCCGAGGTCTTGGCCCCCTTGTTGGACGGCACCTGAAAGGCGTTGACCTCAAGCGCGAGGTTCTGCGCGTCGACCGACAGCGCCCAGTCATAGAACTGTTTGGCCTCGTCCATGTTGCGCGCGCCTTTGACGATCGACATGGAGCCGATTTCATAGCCGGTGCCCTCACACGGGGCGACAACCTTGATCGGGAAACCGGCGACGGCCTGCGCCACAGCATCATGCATGAAGACGATGCCGATTGTGCTTTCACCACGTCCCGCCGCCTTGATCGGGGCAGAGCCGGATTTGGTGTACTGGTTTATGTTGGCATGAAGGCCCTTCATGAACTCAAAGCCCTCGTCCTCGCCAAAGATCTGAATGATCGAGGCAAGCGTGGTGTAGGCCGTACCGGACGAGTTGGGGTTCGCCATCTGGACATGCTGCTTGTACTCGGGCTTTAGCAGATCCTTCCAGCAGGACGGTTCCGGCAGATTGTTCGCGGCCAGCAGATCGGTGTTGTAGCCATAGCCCAGCGCGCCAGAGTAGATGCCGATGGTCCTGTTTCCCGCGCTTTCGGCCTGGCTGATGGCCCAGTCATGCAACTGGTCGCGCATGGGTGACAAGTACTCTTCGGTGAGGCCCTCTTCGGCGGCCTGCAAATGCGGATCGCCGGTGCCGCCCCACCAGACATCGCCCTTGGGGTTCACCGCTTCGGCGCGGATCTGGGCAAAGGTCTCACCCGAAGATTTGCGCGTCATGTTGACGTCGATGCCGGTTGCGTCCTCAAAACCGCGGGCCATGACTTGGCACCATTCTTCCTGCGCGCTGCAATAGAACGTCAGCTTGTCCGCGTAGGACGCCGTAACGGACGCCGAAAGCGCGATCAGCGATCCGGCCAATGTAAGTGTGGTTTTCTTCATGTCTTTCCTCCCAGAAATAAACTCTTGCCGGTTTGCCCGGCTTATAGTCTGCACGTCCTCACGATGCTTTCAGAAGCGCCTTCATGCCCGGTTGTCCTGTGGGCTGCTTGGCCAATTCCGTCAGCAAGGCGGTCAGTTCCGTCTCCTCCACCAGCCTGGCCGCCTTTTTCGGAGAAAACCAGTGCCGCTTGCGTTCTTTGCGCTCTTTCCAGCGCCGTTTTAGATGTTCGACCATCATCGGATAGACTGTCACACGGCAAAGCAGGCTTCTGCCGTCATCCAACAGCTTGGCATAGTGATAAGTGCCAATAGCGGTGTTTGAGATGAAGCCGACCGCCCCTGCCTCTTCCAATGCCTCGATCTCGGCGGCGCGCCACGGCTTTTTACCGTCCATCAGCCAGCCTTTTGGCATCACCCAGCGGCCCGTGTCGCGCGAGGTGACCATCAGCACGCGTAGCCTGCCTTTCTTGTCGCGGTGGACAGGCAGGGCGGCGATCTGCTGGGCGGGATTGCCTGGGTCCGTCATGTCTGGTCTCATGTCTGGCCTCCCGCGTACCGTGGATGTGCAAGACGACTGCCAAGCAGATCACCCGTCTTTTCCGCAATCGGATAGGCCAGATAGCAAAGTGCCGCGTTGATCTGTTTGAGCAGGCGCAGGGTTTCCTGATGGATGTTGGTCGTCTCGACGCTTGCCGCGCGGCGCTTTCTGAGCCGGTTCAGGTGCCGGGCTTGTAAACGCTGTTCTTCGCGGCGGACGCGGTCCTTTTCCGCGACCAGCTGGCGCGCCGCTTCGGCATCGCCGGTTGTCAGCACGCTCAACGCAAGTTGCGTGTTGGTGACGACCTGATCATGGAACTGTTCGATATCCGACAGTCCCTGATCGGAAAAGGAAATTGCCTCGTCGTGCATCTTTTTCGCAAGCGCCAGAAGGTTGACGGCAATCTTGTCTGCCGCTTCTTCCAGATTGTTTGCCATCGCCACCAGCTCGACAGAGCTTTGCGACTGCGCCCCGACGTCGTTCTTTTCGCGCAGTTTCGAAAGATAGATCTTGGTCTCAAAGTGCATCCGGTCGACAGCATTTTCGCGCTTTTCGATCACTTGTGCGACCTGTGGATCCCATTCCCGAAACAGCCCCATGACCGGGATCAACATGGCCTGAACGGTTTCAGCCATGCGCAGCAATTCGCGTTGCCCGCACGCCAATGCATAGTCGGTGTTTTCCAGGGCATTCGGATCCAGCGCGCTGACGGTTGTATCGGTTTCAACCTTGGAAACCGGGACAAAGGCGCCAGACAGCCGGATCAACACTCGCAACCCAAGAAGGCCAACACAGACCAGCGTTGCGTTCAACAGAATGTGCAGCATCACAACCTGCTGCCCGGCGTCCGGCCCAAGCAGAGACAGGTCGATCACCTCGAACACAATCAGGCTCAGTGCAGCAAGGGTGATGCCCCCTCTGGCCAACAGGTTTCCGACAACCACCTGACGCGCCGGTCGGGGGGCCGACGACAACAAGACCATAGGCACCACTGCCCCGCCAAGGTTTGCGCCGATGACCAGTGCTGCGGCGACCGAAGGCGCAATCAGGCCGGATGCGGCAAAGGTCGCAAACGTCAGGATCGCTGCAAGGCTGGAATGCATGATCCAGGCAAGGACCGCACCGATCAGGAACGCGCTGAGCAGATCATTCACAAAATAGGCAGCGATCTCCTGCACGATTTCGTTTTCGCCAATCGGGGCGGTGGCCGTGCGGATCATTTGAAGAGAAACCAGAACCAGCGCAAAACCGATCACGATCCGCCCGATCTGCTTGGCCTTGCGGGACCGGGCATTGAAAAATGTCACGATGCCGATCAGCAGCAGGAATGGAATAACCACCTCGACCGGCGACATAAGCACTCTGGCCATTGCGGCCGATCCCAGATCCGCACCCAGCAACAGCGCCAGCGCCGAAGGTGGGGTCAACATTCCCGACGCGACAAAGCCCCCCCCGATCAGGGCGACGGCTGTCGAGCTTTGCAGCAGCATGGCCGCGATGCCACCACCTGCGGCAGCGGTAACCGGACGTTGGGACAGAGTTTTGAGGTGCCGCCGCAACTCTGCCATGAACGCACGTTCGACGCCGGTCCGGATCAATCGGACCGACCACAACAAGAGGGCCACTGCCGCAGCCAAGTTTACTGAGAGAAGGATCAAAGGTGTTGCACCAAAGTCAGCTTTCTTTCCTTTCCGCCAAAGGAACAAACCGGTGTCCGCTGGCGTGTATTCGAAAACATCCGCCCAGAATGCCACTTATGCAACAAAAATTATTGCAATAACGCCCGAAAGGCCACAATCCTGATCCTGGAACACGAGTCGGTAGGGCGCATGTCGGACACCTCGGCCTCTGAGGTCAAAAAGAAGGGAAGCGCGGACCGGATCAAAAAGTCCGAACGTCGGCGGCAAATCCTGCTGGAGCTCAAGCTGCGCCCGCATGTGCGTATCAGCGAGTTGGCCGACCGTTTTCAGGTCTCGACCGAAACCGTGCGGCGGGATTTTGGAACGCTTGCCGACGACGGGCTGATCAGCCGCGCGCATGGCGGCGCATCTGCCCCGTCACAGGGGCACTATCCCGGACTGGATGAGCGTGCCAACGCCCTGATCGAGGAACGCGCCCGTATCGGCATGAAGGCCGCGGAACTGGTTCAGAGCGGGGAAACCCTGATGATCGATTCAGGGTCTACAACGATCCAGATGGCGCGATCGCTGGCCTATCTGGGCACGTCGTGTACGGTGATCACCAATTCGATCCCGGTTGCCATGACGCTGGGACATGGTGCAGCCGAAGTCCTGTTGTGCCCGGGCGAATACATGGCTGCTGAATCCGCGCTGGTCGGAACCGAAACACTGGAATTTCTGCGACGATTTCATGTTGATCATTGCATGATCGGTGCGTCAGGGTTGTCCGAGGAGGGGCCATCCGAAACCGTCCGTGGATTCGCAGCCGTCAAGCGCGTGATGCTGCGTCAGGGCGCAAGACGACATTTGCTGATCGACGAACAGAAATTCGGCCGAAAGGGTCTCGCCTTGGTTGGATCGCTTGACGCGTTGGATACCATCATCACCGACAACAAGCCCAAGGGGGATTTGCTGTCAGCGTTGGATCTGGCCGACGTTCACATTTCGGTCGCAGACCATGACTAAGAAGACAAAAACAAGAGCGGCCCCAACGGTCGCATGTCAGGAAGGGAAAAAAATGTCACTTAACATCAATCACCTGCTGGGCGCTTCTGCCATTGCACTTATGGCGATGGGCACAACCGCATCTGCTCAGGATTGTCCGCGCGGCGATCTGGACGAACGCTATTGCGATGTGGACGGCGACCTGATCGCCGACATTCCGACCGACGCAGCGGACCAGATCGACCCGGACACACTGATTTTTGCCTATACCCCGGTTGAAGATCCTGCCGTCTACAAAACCGCATGGGCGGATTTCCTGGAACATCTTGAGGCCGAAACCGGCAAGGACGTCATGTTCTTCCCGGTTCAGAACAACGCTGCCCAGATCGAAGCGATGCGTTCGGGCCGTCTGCATATCGCGGGCTTCAACACGGGCTCCAACCCGCTGGCCGTCAACTGCGCCGGTTTCCGTCCGTTTACCATCATGGCAGCGCCGGACGGCAGCTTTGGCTACGAGATGGAAATCATCACCTATCCCGATTCAGGTATCGAAAAGGTCGAGGACCTCAAGGGCAAGCAGTTGGCGTTTACTGCGCCCACGTCCAACTCCGGATTCAAGGCCCCTTCGGCAATCCTCAAGGCGGACTACGGTCTGGAGCCTGAAACAGACTTTGAACCGGTTTTCTCGGGCAAGCACGACAACTCTGTTCTGGGCGTTGCCAACAAGGACTATCAGGCCGCGGCAGTCGCCAATTCGGTCATGGGCCGGATGATCGAGCGGGACGTTGTCAGCGCCGACCAGATCAAATCGATCTACAAGTCGCAGACCTTCCCGACGACCGGCTATGGCGTGGTGTACAACCTCAAGCCCGAGCTTCAGGAGAAGATCAAGAACGCGTTCTTCAACTTTGAATGGGAAGGCTCCAGCCTGAAGGAAGAGTTCGAAAAGAACGGCGAAGGCCAGTTCCTTGAGATGAACTATCAGGAGTTCTGGGACGTTATCCGCAAGATCGACGCGGCAAACAACGTGTCCTACGCCTGCCAGTAAACCAAACCTTGATATGGCAGGTCCCTGACGGGGCCTGTCATGAACCCCTACAAAGGGTCGATGAATGCTGCGCCTTCAAAAGCTGACGAAAACATACAAGACAGGTGATCAGGCGCTGAAGGCGATTGATCTAGAGGTGCCGGCGGGCCAGGTTTTGGCGCTGATCGGACCATCGGGTGCCGGCAAGTCGACGATGATCCGCTGCATCAACCGGTTGGTGGAACCCACCAGCGGCGAGGTGATGCTGGAAGACACCGATCTTGCCAAGCTGGGCACTTTGGCGTTGCGCAAGGCGCGCCGGTCCATGGGCATGATCTTTCAGGAATATGCGCTGGTCGAACGCCTGACAGTGATGGAAAATGTGCTGTCGGGCCGTCTTGGCTATGTCGGTTTTTGGCGCAGTTTCCTGCGCCGTTTCCCGCAGTCGGATGTTGATGAGGCGTTTCGCCTGCTCGACCGGGTGGGGCTGTTGCATATGGCCGACAAGCGCGCCGATGAATTGTCAGGTGGCCAACGCCAGCGCGTCGGCATCTGCCGCGCCCTGATCCAGAACCCCAAGCTGCTGCTGGTGGATGAACCCACCGCCTCGCTTGACCCCAAGACAAGCCGCCAGATCATGCGGCTGATCACCGAACTTTGTCAGGAACGGGGGTTGGCCGCGATCATCAACATCCATGACGTGGCGCTGGCACAGATGTTCGTGCCGCGCATCGTCGGCCTGCGGTTCGGGGAAATCGTCTTTGACGGCCCGCCGACCGGTTTGACCAGCGACAAACTGACAGAAATCTACGGCGAGGAAGACTGGGAAGCGACCATCGAAAAGGTCGAGGACGAAGACGACGACATCGAGGCCGCGGAATGAGCCATCGAGAGTTGGACGACATGCTGGGCAAGGGCTGGCGCAAGCCGCCCTTTATTACCAACACAAAGTTGCGGTGGGCGCTGCTGGCGGGTTTCGTCGCCTATCTGATCGCCGCATTCCTGACCATCGAGGTGGATTGGGCACGCGTCTATGCGGGTCTTGACCGGGGCGCGCAGTTTGTCCTGTCCTTCACCCGGCCAGATTTTGTCTCCCGCGCCGGGGACATCTGGGAAGGGTTGCTGGAAAGTATCGTGATGACCGTGGCCGCGTCTGTTGTCGGCATCGCCATCTCCATTCCCATTGGTCTGGGCGCCGCCCGGAACATCGCGCCGATGCCGGTCTATCTGGTCTGTCGCGGCATTGTGGCGGTCAGCCGGGCCCTACAGGAAATCATCGTTGCGATCTTGCTTGTGGCCATCTTCGGCTTTGGTCCGCTGGCGGGGTTCCTGACGCTGTCCTTTGCGACCATCGGATTTTTGTCCAAGTTGCTGGCCGAAGACATCGAGTCGATGGACCGCGTGCAGGCCGAGGCCGTCAAGGCCAGCGGCGCGCGCTGGATGCAGTATATCAACTATGGTGTCCAACCCCAGATCCTGCCCCGGCTTGTCGGCCTGTCCATGTACCGGATCGACATCAACTTCCGCGAAAGCGCAATTCTTGGCCTTGTTGGCGCAGGCGGCATCGGTGCGACGCTGAACACTGCCTTTGACCGCTATGAATACGACACGGCAGCGGCAATTCTGATCCTGATCATCGTGATCGTCATGGGCCTCGAATACCTGTCGGGCGTCATTCGGGCGAGGGTACAGTAATGCCGGTCATCGAACAGGACGGAACACAGATCTGGAAACGCCGCTCCAGACGCGACAGCCTGCTGCGCTGGTTTGGCTGGCTCTTGGGTGTCGCGGTCTTCATGATCTGCTGGCAGCGCATCTCTGATGCCACCACATGGTTTTTCGTCTGGGATGCGCCGCGCATCGCAAACGACATCTGGACCCGCGCTACGCCGCCTCGCTGGGAATACATCACCCAACTTGGCCGCCCGATCTGGGATACGCTGAACATTGCCACCTTGGGCACGATCATCGCGTTGTTCCTGTCGGTTCCGGTCGCCTTTCTCGCGGCGCGCAACACAACCCCGTCACGGGTGTTTGTCCGCCCCATTGCCTTGCTGATCATCGTCTCGACGCGGTCGATCAATTCGCTGATCTGGGCGCTTTTGTTGATCGCCATAATCGGTCCCGGCGTGTTTGCCGGTGTCGTGGCCATCGCGATCCGATCCATCGGGTTCTGCGCAAAGCTGCTGTATGAGGCGATCGAAGAAATCGACCATGGACAGGTCGAGGCGATCACCGCCACGGGTGCGTCGCGCTGGCAGGTCATGGCCTATGGGATCGTGCCACAGATTATGCCCGCCTTTGCCGGTGTGGCGGTCTTTCGGTGGGACATCAACATCCGGGAATCGACGGTTCTGGGGCTGGTCGGCGCGGGCGGCATCGGGCTGCAACTGTCGTCGTCGCTGAACGTGCTCGCCTGGCCGCAGGTCAGCCTGATCCTACTTGTGATCCTTGCAGCCGTTGTCATCAGTGAATGGGTATCGGCCAAGGTCCGGGGCGCCATCATATGATCAGCCTGACCGCGGACGAGGCCTTTGCGGCTTATGAGGCGGTCAGGCATCGACTGCCGAAATCCGTGGCACGGGACACGCCGGCCCGGCGTGTCACAACCCTTGCCGAGATCGCGGAGGACTTTGACGTCTTTCTGCTGGATGCCTTCGGCGTTCTGAATATCGGCGAGACGGCAATTCCCGGCACCGCCGGGCGTATCGCGGATCTGCGGGCGGCGGGCAAAACCGTCTCTGTTGTCTCGAACGCCGCCAGCCTGCCCGCACCGGAACTGTTGAAGAAATACCGCCAACTGGGATTTCAATTCGATCTGACGGACATCGTGACCAGCCGCATGGCGCTGGCCGTCGCAATATCCGAACATCATGACCTGCGGTGGGGCGTCATGGCCCCGGACGGGTCGCTCTTTGACGATCTTGGCGCAATGGACCTTGTCCTGCTGGGGGATGACCCGCGCACCTTCGATGAGGTTGAGGGCTTTGTGCTGATGGGCAGCGGTGCGTGGACTCCGCTTCGACAGTCGCTGCTTGAAAATGCGCTGCGGGCACAGCCACGGACAGTTCTGGTTGCAAACCCGGATATCGTCGCACCGCGCGAACACGGTTTTTCGCAGGAACCCGGCTTTTTCGCACATCATTTGGCAGACCGCGTCGGGATCGATCCGGTATTCTTCGGCAAACCCTTTCCCAGCGTATTTGATCTGGCCCTTTCCCGTTTGGGCACAGTCGACAAGTCGCGGGTCATCATGGTTGGTGACAGTCTGCACACCGATATTCTGGGCGCACAGACCAGCGGCATCAGCTCTGCCTTGATCTCTGACTACGGTTTCTTTGCCGGAATGGATGTCGAAAACGCCATGCGATGCGCTGATATCTATCCCGACTTCGTTGTGTCCCGGCCCTGACAGTTCAATAGATGTGACGCATTTCGGGGGCAGAGGTCACGCCTTGATGGTCGCCAAAGTCCCTGAATCTACCCTCGTTTGCGCAGCAGATGTTTCCAGGCCTTTAGATCAATGATCACCTTTCCTGTTGCCACAATAGCCAATACGCATAGCACCGTTTTTGAAACCGTGCCCATTGTTCCCTGAATCAGGATCGCATGCACCGCACTGGTCGCGACGACGATGCCGACAACGCTTGTGTGCGCAATGCGCCAGACCCGCACGCCCAACCGGCGACGGACCAGCGACAGGAACGCCGCCGCGAAAACGCCCCACATTGCGATCACTCCCCAAAGCGAAAAGGGCGTTGGCGATCTGAACAACAAGACGTCAATCACGTCAGGCGGGCTGGTGATCCACAGGCCCGCCACATGGACAATCACCGCAAGGACCAGTCCCGCGCCAACGATGCGGTGAACGCGACGCCCCCGCCGGGCAGGCAGGCCGGGAAGGTAGCCACCAGCGAGCAGCGGTTGGACCAGCAGCAACGCCATCGCAAACACGCCGGCGAAACCCGCTGCGATATAGACAGGCTCACGCCATGCCAGCAGCGGACTGCGGGCAGCGACGGCAATCGGCACGGTCACGGCAAGCGTGAGCGCCAGCCAGATCAGCGTCGACTTTGCAGGCTTCACTGCCTTCAGACGGGTTTAAGGACGAAATCGGCGCTCAGGGATGTGTCCCCGGCGCGCCGCATCACCGGACGCAGAAAGACGGATTCAAAGTCATCTCCGTCATAGGCAACGTGGCCATGCGGTTGACCAAAGGCCGGGATGATCTGCGGCATCTCAAGGCGGAAAACGCCGTTGGCATCGGTCAAGGTCGCACCATGGCTGTGCGGATCCCGCTCATGCCCCTCAGTCGTATGCGCCCAGATCTGGATACGCTGGCCTGCCAGAGGCGCACCATCCCCCGCGCGCCGTACCGTCCCTGACATCAAAAAGCCCCCGCCGCCAATACGCTCGACGATCGGCGCGCCGGGAAGATAGTTGTTGGCACCGGCACGCATCGAAGGGGTCGGCGCAATGCCCTGCGCCAGAGCGGGCGTAAAGAGGCCAGACGCCCCCGTGGCCACCAACGATGCTGTGGTGGTCAGGACTGTGCGGCGGTTCAGCAAGGACAAGCTCATGTCGGTTTCTCCTGCGAGGCAAGGATCATTCAGGTGACATGCAGGGCCGGACCGGTCGATCCAATAAGCCTGACCTCTGCACGCATGAGCTTAAGATAGTGGTTTCCGGCGGCGGGGCGAAGCAGCCCCACAGCTTCGTGAACGCGCCCCACGGCGGATCCCCGTGGTGCCGATCCTTATCAATTCGGTGACAAAGCCGCTGACCCGCCCCGAGCAAACAAACCTTGTTAGCCCGGGGCAAGCTGTATCAGACGATCAAGAAATCGTCGGCCCCGATGGTAGGCAAAGACGACAACTGGGCAAAGGCCACGGCTTCGGCATCGCCGCTGCCATCGCTGTCGTAGTAGACCTTACCGGTACCGGTCTCATAGATGATGCGCTGGTCTGCGGTGGTGGCAACGCCGTCGACGTTCGCGACAAACATGCCAGCATCCAGCGCGCCGCTGGTCAGCCCGGTGAACACCGCGCTGTCCAGAACCATCACGTCCTCGCCAGCGACAAAATCAAGGATCCGGTCCTCGTTTGCGGGATCAAGCGGCGAATTGAAGACAAAGCTATCCGCATCGTCGCCACCGCGCAGGACGTCCTTGCCCTCGCCGCCATTGATCGTGTCCATCCCGTCATATCCGTACAGGATGTTCCGGCCAGCGTTGCCGATCAGCATGTCATCGTGGTTCGAGGCGTAGACATGCTCGAAACCTGAAATCACATCGCCTTCGGCGTCACCGCCAGAGGCCTGTTGCTTACCAAAGGCATCCGCGTTGAGGTCCACCGTAACGCCACCGGAAGAATCCGTGTATTGCAGGACGTCGGACCCGCTGCCGCCCTCCATGGTATCGGCACCTTCGCCGCCCCGGATCGTGTCATTGCTCGCCCCGCCGTCGATCACATCATCGCCGTCAAAGCCAAGGATGTAGTTCTTGCCTGCATCGCCGGTCAGGTCATCGCCGAAATCAGATCCTTGGATGTTCTCGAAACCGGACAGAACGTCGCCTTCGCCGTCGCCACCAGAGGCCGACTGAAAACCGTCCAGGCCAACCGTCAGGTTGACCGTGACGCCAGCCGCAGAGCCAAGGTATCTGACCCAGTCGTTCCCGTTGCCACCGTCCAGTGTATCGGCACCCATTCCGCCGCGCAGAACGTCGTCTCCATCCATGCCGTTGATGATGTCATCGCCGTCATAGCCGAACAGAATGTTGCGCCCAGCGTTGCCGGTGATCACGTCAGCATGATCCGACGCATAGACATTCTCAAAGTTGGAGATGACGTCGCCCTCTGCATCGCCACCCGATGCCTGCTGGAATCCGGCTCTGTCCTCATTCAGGTCGACCGTGACGCCGGCGGTTGAGCCGACGTAATACAGGACGTCCTCATCCGCGCCGCCGTCCAGAGTATCCGCGCCCGCGCCGCCAGAGATGGTGTCATCGCCCGCGTCGCCGCTGATCACATCGTTGCCACCCTGACCGTCAAGGCTGTCGTCGCCAGCCAGCCCCAAAATCAGGTTCATTCCCCGGTCACCGACAAGGGTATCGTCCTGTGGAGTTCCTGTAACATTGTCGATCACGTCCGCGATATCGACATTCATCGACCCAAGGTCGATCAGGTCACCATCGACAGCGGCGCGCAGCGAAATCACCGCCACATCATCACCAAAGACGTCCTGAGCACCCGTGTATGTCACCGCGTCGCCGTCGCTTAGGAAATCCGTGATGTCATCGCGTGTACCTGTCAGGTATAGCGTGCCGGACCCGCCGCCAGTCACCGTGACATCCTGCGTTGCAGTGGCATCAAGCGTCCCGTCCGCGACCTTGAATTCCAGCGTCATGATTTCGGACTTCTTGGCGATGCTGTTGAACTTGATGTCCGAGATATCGACGTTCCCGGCGGAATCTTCGTCAAACAACAAGTCTGTTGGCAGCTTCTTGGATATGGATTTCTTCGTCTTGTCCGTCGTTTCCTGCTGAAAGATCTGCAACCATTGGCCGCCAGGGCTTGCCTGTTGGCAGTCAGCCCAGTCGAAACCGAGGCCGAAGTTCAAATTGGTATGGTTGCCTGACAAACAATTGGCAAAGTAAGAGAACGAAAACATGACGTGCCTTTCCTGATTGTGGACCCACGGGTGGCCGGCGATGGTCGGACAGGGGTGGGAGATGGTGCAGAAAGAGCACACAAACCCCGATCTGACCGGCCGGATCAAGCGGCGTGTCCGAACGTCGGATTCCTTATTAAGCTTTCATTAACCTTGAGATTGTGTTTGGCTTATGGAGCGATTTGGGAATATGTGGGGCTGTTGCGTGGCCCTGCCCCTAGACGTTGAGGTGTCCAGCCGGCCATCGGCGGCCCAAACACCGTCAAATCCCGCACACTGTCCCATCACTGGAAACATTTCCGCATTGATGCCTTCAATGTTTCTACGGTGGCCCCAATTTTCGCCACATTTGCTGTTCATCTTCATTAACAGAACGTTAAGGGATGAAGTCTCATGGTCTCCACAACACTGCAGAACGCCCGCCTTGACCGGCGCGCACGGGTTACACGGATCGAACCGGCGATCCATCTTGTGGCGGACAATACCCCGTCAAAGGCCGCTTTCGAAAACATCGCCATCATCGGGCTGGGCTATGTCGGCCTGCCGCTGGCGGTGCGATTGGCTGGAAAGTTCGAACGGGTTCAGGGTCTTGATATCTCCACGCGCCGCGTGGATGAAATCAGACGCGGCTTTGACGCATCCAACGAAGTCGATGAAGTCCTGCTGCGCCACTGCGGCCTGCGTGCAAGCACGCACGGTGCAGAGATCGCCGACGCGTCCTTTTACATCGTCACCGTCCCGACACCGATCAACGACGCCCGCCAACCCGATCTGACGCCGCTGATTTCCGCATGCCAGACCGTCGGTCAGCACCTGAAAAAAGGCGATGTGGTGGTCTTTGAATCGACCGTCTATCCCGGCGCCACCGAAGAAATCTGCGCCCCGATCCTCGAAGATCTGTCCGGCCTCAAGATGGGAGACGGTTTTGGCCTGGCCTACAGCCCCGAGCGGATCAATCCTGGCGACAAGGTCAACACTGTCACGAATGTGGTCAAGGTCATCTCTGGCGATTCAGAGGCAACGCTGAATCGGGTCCGCGCCGTCTATGAGACCGTAATTGACGCGGGCCTGCACGCCGCGCCGACCATCAAGGTCGCCGAGGCGTCAAAGGTTCTTGAGAACACCCAGCGCGACATCAACATCGCGTTAATGAACGAAATGTCGATGATCTGTGACAAGATCGGCGTCAACACCCATGACGTGATCGAGGCCGCCGCAACCAAGTGGAACTTTGTCCGCATGACCCCCGGCCTTGTGGGCGGGCACTGCATCGGGGTCGATCCCTACTATCTGGCGACACTGGCGGAAAAAGTCGGCCACACGCCACAGCTGATCATGGCCGGGCGGCGCACAAATGAGGCGATGGTGCGCCACACAGCAGATGCGGCGCTGCGCTTTTTGCTCAAACAGGGTGGGGCAATCGCGGGCAAACGTGTTGCCATCTGCGGCGTCACCTTCAAGGAGGACGTGCCGGACATGCGCAACTCCAAGGCGCTGGACCTGATCACGATGCTGCGCGGCTACGGGATCGAAATGCTGGTGCATGATCCGCACTGCGATCAGGACGAAGCCGAGGCTTATGGCCTGACGCTGTGTGACACCGAAGAGTTGGCCAATCTGGACCTGATGATCCTGACCACCGCGCACCGCGAATATCTCAATGACCGGACATTCCTGAGCCGCATTCGCGACGGCGGGGTTCTGATGGATGTCAAAGGCGTACACCGGAAATCGGACAGATCCGACACCTTAACCTACTGGTCGCTGTAATCGGGCAAACGCGGGGGCGCGAAAAGATGTTCACTGTCACACCGATCGGTTCATGCCGGATTGCGACGCCGCTGCGTCTGGGCCAATCGACGCGCGGTATCCGCCTGAACCTGAACCGCAGCTACGGCTATTGCCATTCACCCGCCGAGGCGGTGCAACTGGCGCGTTTCCTGCGGGGTGAGGTGACGATTGCCGCAGATGTCTGGCCCTTGGTGTCGCGGTCACATCGTCTAGAAACGCTGTCCTCGGAAACGCATGTTCCCTCCGATCTCTATGTGATCGAACTAGCCTCTGCCAAGGAACTGACCATCGACGGCGTGTCGGTCCAGTTGAATTATCTGAAATCGACCTATCCCGATTTCTTTGCCGATCCTGACCGGATGCAAGGATTTTGGGACGCGGCGCAGACCGGCGATCGGGCCAGAACCACAGCCTTTCTGGACAAGGCATGGTCTGCCACCGACGCGCAACGCGCGGACTCTGTCGTGTTGTCCCGGATCACGCTGAATTACGTCACGCCCGACAGTTTGGCACAGGACATCCAGACACTGGGACGCCTGTTGCCGGACGTCATGTTTGTCTCTCACGTCAATGCGCGCAAGCCGGACGGCCAAACCATCAAATCCCGCGCCAGCTTTATCTCATTGGTCAGCGACGGCGTCCGCGACGCCGGGTTCGACCTGTATGACCCGACGCAGTTGATGGCCGAATTCGGCCAACCTGCGGCGATCGAGGATGACAGCACCAGTCTTGCCCATTTCACCACGTCCTTCAGCACTGCGGTCATGGATGACTGGATGGCCCGGTTCATTGCCCCCCGGACGGATGCGGCGGTTGCAAGCGGTACAGCCCCCGCCGAGACGCTGCGCGCCCAGATCGACGCGGCATGCGCGGCGGGACACTACGCCGATGCGACAAGCCGGCTGTCGGCCCTTTCCAGCAAGACCGAAGACCACCGACCCCTTGGGAAAAAGGTACACCGCGCCCAAAAAGCCGCGCAGGCCCAGTTCCACAAGGAACTGTCGGCCACGGCAGAGACTGCGGCCAGCACATTGGACATCGCGGCCACCGTCCAACAGGCGGGTCGACTGGGCCTGTTCGAGACTGCCCTGATATTGGCGACGGATGCGGAGGATCGTTTCGTTTCTCTGCCTTGCCACGTCCTGACCGATGTGGCTGTGCGGGCTGCGGCCGGAGGCGATACCCGCAGTGCCGTGCGTTTCGCGATCGCTGCCTGCCACCAGCATGGTACTGCAGACCGCGCCGCGCAGGTACTGGCCGATCTTGTGGTCACGCATCGGACGGACCTGTCAGGAGTGCTGGAGCCAAAGGCGCTGGCCAAGGTCCAGTCGTATCTTTCCGTGGCAGACATCGAAACGGCGCTAACGCATACAGACGCCCCGGTAAGAACTCTGATCTCTAGCCGCCTGACCGCGGTAGAGCTGACCCGGATCGCAACCAGCCTTGCCGAGAAACGAGGCGTCGACGCGGCGGCTCGTGTCTTGGCCCATTGGCGCGACCTGCACGACATGCCCCGCCTTCGCGACAAGGGCTTGATCGCCCTGCTTGATGACTGGTCCGAAACGGCGACAAGACTTCGGCGCCCACTGGACCGCATCTGTGCCCTGACCGCCGTCCAACAGGCCGATCCGCGCCATAAGGCCACCCGTGACGCGCTGCGCACGGCCAGGATTGACTTGGTGTCCCGATTTCGCGCGGCGGGCAAGGCGCGCGACTGGACGGCACTGTCCGCCTTGGCCACAGAGGTTCAGGCCATTGCGATCCCGCTGCCGGAATACGATCTCTGGCGCGCAAGAGTACAATTCGACGAAGGCGATTTCGCCCGCGCCATCGACTATGGCAGCGTCGCGGCGGACAAGATGCCCGACAGGATCAATGTCTGGGTGCTATTGATGCGCGCTGCGGTCAAGGCCGGGGACACTCCCCTTGCGGCAAAGGCCGCAGACCGGGTCATCGCGCTGTCGGATGAGACAACCCAAAAACTGCGCACACAGGCCGAAGCCGTGCAACGCAGACTGCACGCCGAGGTGTAAGGGATGGTGTCGCTTGCGGAACAGATCACCCTGACCAGCAGCGGCTTGCCGCTGCCCGATGGTGTGTCGCAAGAGATTTTCGACCTGTCGAGAAACATAAAGCGGTCAGAAATGGCGGCGGACATCCTCAAACGGCTGGAGCCGGTTCTGAGAGACTACCGCACGGACAGAAACATCGCTGTGGCCTGTGGTCTCTTGCTGGAAAAGACTGGCACTGAGCGCGACATGCGGTCCCTTTGGGATCAACTTCAGGGCCGCTACCCGGAGGATGGGCTGGCCCTGCGGATGCTGATGCGGTGGTATCGCCGCGACGGGCGGGTTGCGGATGGCATCGACCATATCGCGCGTCTCTACCCGGATTGCTGGCGCACCCTGTCACAAGCGCGGATTGCCCTGCCCGGTCTTGCCGAACTCAAGGCGTGGGATGAGCTTGATCAGCTTTGGGCCACCCTGTCCGTTCTGCACCCGCAGGATCGGTCCCTGCGGATGGACTATATCAAGGCACTTTTGGAACAGTCACGATATATCGATGCTGCAGCGGTTGCCAAAGGCGTATATGCCCGCGAACGTATGGGCAGAGCATCTCAAGAAATGCTCGCCACAGTTGAGCACAAAGCAGGCATGATGGCCAAATACAACCTGTCGCACTCTGCGACGGTGATCAATGAGATCTTTGCGCGGTCGCCGTCGCCGCGCCAAATGGCGTGTGCGCCGAAAATCGTCTTTTTCAGCGGACAATTGGGCACTGGCGGGGCCGAGCGTCAGATGACGCGCATTGCCTGCGCCTTTAAGGAACGCAGCACCAAAGCCAACAGCCCATCTCCCGAAGTCTGGGTCAAACACACCAACCCGGCCACGGGGGCCGATTTCTATCGCCCGATGATGGCCGAGGCCGGCGTGCCCGTCCGCGTGTTGGCCGAAGAACGGCAGATCCAGACCGCCGAGTTGGGTGGCATATCCGCCGAACTGGCCGAGTTGATCGATCTGCTGGCCCCTGACGTGCATCGGCACACCTGCCAATTGCTCCGCCATTTCCGCGCACATCAGACTGATGTCGCCTATCTGTGGCAGGACGGCGGGATCGTGCAGTCGGCTATTGCCGCTGTGCTGGCTGGCGTACCGCGCATCGTCACCTCATTCCGAGGGCTGCCGCCCAACCTGCGCCCTACCTTTTACCGCGATGAACTGCCGGTGCTCTATAGCGCGCTTGCGCGAATGCCGCATGTCACGCTGACCGCCAACAGCCAAAGGGCGGCCGCCGCCTATGAGGACTGGCTGGACCTTGCGCCCGGAACGGTTCAGGTGATCCCGAACGCGGTCAATGTCATGACGTCAGACGGCGACGCGACCGACACGGCGCTCTGGTCCGACATCCTCAGCCAAACAGAAACTTGCATCAAAACCGTGCTGGGCGTGTTCCGGTTCGATAGCAACAAGCGCCCTCTCCAGTGGGTCGAGACCGCCGCCCGCTATCTGGCCCGGCACGATGACACCCGCTTTGTGATGCTGGGAGACGGGGCGCTGCTGCCAGAGACGCGCGCGTTGATCGACGAACTGGGCCTGTCGCACCGCATCTTTGCGGTGGGCATCCGCAGCAACGTCGGCTTTTACATGCACCGGGCGGATCTGCTGATGCACCTTGCCCAGATGGAAGGCCTGCCCAACGTCCTGATCGAAAGCCAACTTGTCGGGACACCCGTTCTTGCGACCCCAGCCGGCGGCACCGACGAAGTGGTGGAACACGGCCTCACTGGCATCATCCTGTCAGACGCGGACGCCATCCCCGAACAGGAACTGGACACAGCACTGGCCACCCTTTTGGCGGATCCAGAGCAGCTGGCACGTTTGGGTGCCACCGCGATGGCCCATTCTGTTGATCGCTTTTCGGTCGAAACGATCCTGAACAGGACAACCGACCTTTTCAATACAATCGAGACAATCGAGCAGGCATACTGAATGGCAACCATCTTCGTCACTGGAACCGCTGGGTTCATCGGCTTTCATCTTGCAAAACACCTTTTGGATGAAGGCTTTGACGTTGTCGGCTATGATGGTTTGACGGATTACTATGACGTTGAGCTAAAAAAGACCCGCCACGCGATCCTAGAGGAAAACCCCAAGTTCCGCGCACAGACCGGGATGCTGGAAGACAACGACCTGCTGGCCAAGACCGTGGCAGAGGCGCGGCCAGATGTGATCGTGCATCTCGCCGCACAGGCGGGCGTGCGCTACAGCCTAGAAAACCCGCGGGCCTATATCGACTCCAACCTGACCGGCACCTTCAACCTGATGGAGGCGGCGCGAGAGGCCAAGGTGGATCACCTTCTGATGGCGTCAACCTCTTCGGTCTATGGCGGCAACACGCAAATGCCGTTTGAGGAGACGCAAAAGACCGATCTGCCCCTGACGCTGTATGCCGCGACCAAAAAGGCGAATGAGTCGATGGCGCATTCCTATGCGCATCTGTGGCACATCCCCACGACGATGTTCCGGTTCTTTACCGTTTACGGCACCTATGGCCGCCCCGATCTGGCGCTGTTCAAATTCGTGCGCGCCGCGCTCGCCGGTGAGACGATCGACGTCTACAATCACGGCAAGATGGCGCGCGACTTTACCTATGTCGACGATTTGGTTCACGCCATCCGCCTGCTGATCGACACACCTCCGCCGCAGGTGGACGACCGCGCCACGCCCATTCCCGGCGACAGCCTCAGCCCCGTGGCCCCCTTCCGCACCATGAACATCGGCAATGGCGCGTCCGTTCCGCTGATGGAGTTCATAACAGAGCTGGAAAAGACGCTGGGCATGGAGATCCCCAAGAATATGATGGACATGCAGATGGGCGATGTTCCGGCCACATGGGCCAACACTGATCTGCTGGAGGCTTTGACGGGGTTCCGCCCCAACACGCCGGTGGCCGAAGGCATCCGCAACTTCGTCAACTGGTATCGGGACTACTATCAAGTGTAATGACAGTCGCCGCGCAGCATATCACGCCTCCGGGCACCATTGGCAGGATCATGGTCCTGCTGAACCGCGAACGGAAAACCCGTTTCGCGGGAGGTATGCTGGGGTATCTCTGGGCGTACATCACACCTGCCGTCTGGATTGCCTTGATCGTCGGGCTGTTTGTCTATCTGGAACGCACGCCGCCCATCGACGCTGGACTGGCGATCTTTGTGGCCACCGGCATCCTGCCCTATGTCGCCTTTCGCCAGACCGTCACGGCCCTTAGCCGGGTGCTGAGCGCGCATCGCTACATGCGCTATTTCGCAAGCGTGTCGACGGATGACATCCTGTGGTCTTCGATGCTGCTCGAAGGGCTTAACCTGATCGTTTCGGCGCTGCTGATCTTCGGCACCGTGACCATTCTCTTTGGCACGCCCCTGCCCCACGCGCTGCCGTCGGTGCTATATGCGCTGGCGATCACATGGCTGTTGGGCTGTGGGGTCGGTCGCTTTGTGGCCATCGGCGCGCAGATCAGCGATACTTTTGCGCGGTCCGTGCCTTTGGTCCTGCGCCCGTTCTTTTGGCTGTCGGGGATCTTTTACACCGCTGCCGAACTGCCCGGCCCGGTGCGCGACATCCTGTGGTACAGCCCGTTCCTGCATGTGACCGAAATCCTGCGAGAAGGCTATTTCCTTGGCTTCACCTCTCATTTCGCCAACGCGTGGTATCCTATCGTTGTCGCAGCCGGGTTCTTTCTGATCTCTCTGCCGCTGGAACGCTTTGCCAACACCCGGCGCATCATGCGGGGGCGGCTATGATTGCGCTTGATCAGGTCAGCATCCTGAAGCCCGGCTTCTTTCGGCGTGATCCGATTGTGACAAAGGCCACCGCCACCTTTCACCGGGGCGAACGGGTGGGCATCCTTGCCTCGCCGGGCACCGGCAAATCCTCACTCGCCCGGCTGCTGTCGGGGATCGACCAGCCGGACCGAGGATCGGTACAGCGTGAGGGGCGCGTCAGTTGGCCCATCGGGTTCGCCGGGTTCCTGCATCCCGCGCTCAGCGTGCGCGACAACCTCCATATCTTTGAACGTCTGGTCGGCATGCCGACCGACGCCACCGTCGAGTTTTGCGACGCGTTTTGCGGCATCCCCGGTGTGGCCGGCAAGATGATGCAGGATCTGACCCCGACCCAACGCGCGATCGTTGCCTATGCCTGCGCGGTTTCTGTCCCCGGTCCGGCCATGTGGATCGCCGATGAGGTGATCACGGTGGGTGAGCCGTTCCAGCGCAAGAGATGCGACGCGGTTCTGACACAGCGCCTATCCGAGGGCGGGTTGGTCTTTCTGTCGCGGAATGTGCGGCAGCTCAAACAGTACTGTGATCGGTTCTATGTGTTGATCAACAAACGCCTTGTGCCCTGCGATGATCTGAACGTGGCGCAAGACGCGCTGGACCTGCAGAAGTCCAACCAATCCGAGCTTATTTGAGGGTGTGACATGTCGAACCCGGCAGCAAAAGACGACGCAGGAATAGCCGCTTGGAAAGACAAGCGCGCGGCCATCGCGGCAGCGGATGCGGCGGCACGTCAGCAACCGCCCCCCATTGCCAAAACGCCGACAGCCCCCGCCCCGGTAGAAGAGCCGAAATCGCCTGCGATGGTGTTTCTGCAATCCGTTCCTGCGGATGATGCCCCAAAGCTCCCAGAAGCCGCACAGCCACAGCGCCGTTTGAAAGACCCGCAAAACTGGCTGTTGTTCGGATCCATCGTCATTCTGCCCGTTCTGTTGGTCGCGGCCTATCTGATGTTTGTGGCCACGCCTTTGTATGAGGCGCGCTCCGTCATTGCGATCACCAAGACCGGCAATTCAGGGTCCGGCGTACAGGCGGGCCTGCTGGGGGGGCTGGAGAAACCCAGCAACCTGCAAGAGGTGTTCCGCGCGGACACCTATATCAACAGTCAGGCACTGATGGATTCACTAGAAGAAGAAATCGGCCTCGTTACGGAATTGAGCGGCGAGGCCATCGACCCGATCCGCCGCCTGCGCACGATCCCGGTCCTGTCCGTTAGCAAGCGGATGCAGTTCGACCGTTTCGTCGAATCTTCGGTCGATGTGCAAAGCGGCCTGCTGACGCTGTTTGTGCGGGCCGACAGCCATGAACAGGCCATTCTGGTGTCCGAGGCCGTCCTGCGGAACGCAGAGGCGCAGGTATCCCGGCTGGGTCAGATGCTGTTCGACAAACGCCAATCCCACGCCGCCGACATGCGCAATGTGGCCGAAACGCAAGTTCAGGATGCGCAAACGGCCCTCGTCGCTTTGCAGATGAAATATCAAGACGTCGACCCCAAGAACCGGGTGGAGAATATATATGCCCGTATCAAGGAACTTGAGGATGAGGCTTACCGGATCGACAATGACATCCAGAAGGCGCAGATCGCCGGGGTCGGCGACAACCGCCAGACCGAAAAGCTGATCGCACTGGCGGCGCATATCTCGGCGCAGATTGACAAGGAGCGCGCGCAACTGGTGTCCCCGGATGGCATCTCACCGACGCCGCTGAACAACATGCTGATGGAATACGAACGCGCGGCTTTGAACCTGGAACTGGCCCGCGAGGCGGTCCGATCGGCGATTGCCACACAGGCCGAGGCAAACAGAGAAGCGGCGCTGAACCGCAGCATCTTTCAGGTTGTGGTGCCGCCCAGTACGGCGCAGGCCGCGCTGTACCCACGCATCCCGGCGACGCTGGCGTTTACCCTGATCGTCTGTCTGGCGTTGTTTGGCGCGGTTGTCACTTTGCGCAGCGGGCGGTCCTGACGGTCTGGATCTCGACCCAGACTCGACGGCTATACAGGTCGAGTCACAACTGGCTCCGGATACAGACCCGACGGGAGTTTCTGGTCACCCGCTCGCGCCAAACCTCCAACTAAAGGTTTGGCCTGCCCAAAACGGACAACACCTCACGGCAAATCGCGCTTGTCCTGTCGCTGGGTGCTCAGCGCGCCCGCCTCAATCGCCGATACCGCCGCAAGGTCGACAATCAACAGCGCCTCACCGACCCCCGCCTTGGCAAGGATATTGCCATCCGGTCCGGCAATTACAGACCGCCCGCCAAAGGCAAGGCCCGCCTCTGTGCCGTGATAGTTGGCATAGGCCACCGTTACCGCCATTTCCATCGCGCGCGCAGGCACCAACAGGTCAGAGACGTTCTCAAACCCGGCTGGGTTGGCCGTCGGGACAAGGATCATCTCGGCCCCTCGGTCCGCCAGCGCCCGGACGTGATGGGCGAATTCGACATCATAGCAGATCAGCAAAGCGGCGCGACGTCCGTCAAGTTCGAACAGGCAATAGGAATCCCCCGTCTGAAAGACTGACTGTTCCATCGGGCCAAACAACTGCACCTTGCGGTAGTGAGCCAGCTTGTGACCCGAGCGGTCAAAGCAACTCGCGGCATTGTAAACCGCCTCTCCATCCCGCTCTGCCCAGCCAATGACCAACCCGCAATCCGCCGCACGGCAGAGGTCTGACAGGCGCATTTCCCACGCGCCGCCCTGTGCTTGCGCGCGGGCAGAATGCAGGTCGGGGCGGTTGTAGCCGGGCAGGAACAATTCTGGAAACACGACAGATTCGGCCCCCATCGCGGCGGCCGCGGCAAGACACCGCTCGATCCGGGCAAAGGCCCCCGCCTCATCGCCGTCCGTGGGCGCACCCTGATAAATTGCCAGCTTCATCCCGCGTCACGCATCCTCTGTCACCCGTCGGGCCGTGCCCTCATAGGCCGCATAGCTGCGCTGAATCGCGATCTGGTCGGCAATGAACTTGGCATCATGCCAAACGCCCCAGATAAAAGACGACCCACGCCGGGACTGCCACGGCAGGCCGACAAAATACAACCCATGCTCCTGCGCCACACCGCGTTGATGGATTGGCGCGCCCCGGTCGTCAAACGTATCTGCCTTGATCCAGCTGAAGTCGAACGCATAACCCGTCGCCCATAGGATCGTGCCTACCCCGGCCGCTGCCAGATCCAGTTCCAGAATGGGGTTCGCCACACAGTCCGGATCGTCGGGAATCTCCCTAGCCTCAGGTTCTTCGGGCAGGTCCAATCCGTGCCGCGCGATATAGGCGTCCGCCTCATCCAGCACCGACAAATAGTTGGCATCGCCTTTGTCGAGGTTCTCTTTCAGGTCCGGGGCAAAGGTGATCTTGCCCGCGTCGTACCCTGCCGTCATGCCCAACAGGGTCATGCCGCGGTTGGCCAGTTTACGGAAATCGACCGTTTTTCCGCCCTCGGCGCCGCTGACCGCGATGGTCACATGTTCCGTCCCCGGCCCCGGCGAATCCGCGTTCCACTTGCCCAGAACGCCCAACCACCAGACGTTGTCTCGCCCGCGATAGCGACGTGGCGGGCGGTCGTGCGGACCCATCGACAGGTACACCGTGCGCCCCGCGTTCATCAGTTCCTCGGCGATTTGCACACCGGATGACCCACCACCCACGACCAGAACGGCGCCCTCCGGCAATTGATCAGGATTGCGGTAGGCGTTGGAATGCATCTGCAACGGCGCGGCATCCTGCGGCACAACGGGCGGGATCGCCGGACGCTGGAACGGGCCAGTTGCGGCCACCACATGCCGCGCCTCAATCAGTCCGTCAGAGGTTGTCACACGGAAACCCGCGCGCCCCTCCAGTGGCACAACCTCACGCACCTCGACGCCCGTGCGGACCGGGGCGCCGATCTGTTCCGCATAGGCGACAAAGTAATCCGCCACGCTTTCCTTGTCGGGAAAGGCATCGACGTCGCAGGAAAACTCGCGATTCGGAAAACGGTCGTGCCACGCCGGACCATTGGCCACCAGCGAATCCCAGCGCCCCGTGCGCCAGCGTTCAGCGATCCGATCCCGCTCCAGCACGATATGTGGAATGCCCTGTTGGCTCAGGTGTTCGCTCATCGCGATGCCGGCCTGTCCGCCACCAACCACCACCGTATCCGTGCATTCCATGCCTTTGGCCCCTTGTTCCATTGTTGCCACGAAACCTAGGCGCGGGCGGCAATGCATCGAAACTAGGCAATCATGAAGCCTTGCTTTCGGGAAGGCTAATCCCGCTTAGGGCGACACTAACCACCGATAAGACACAGCATTCCTTTTCAATTGCCCATGAGTGCCGCATCTTTGGCGTACCCGTCCTTTCCGCTAGGGAGCCTATCCAATGGCCAAAGACCAGATCGACCCTGTCGAAGCCCTGCGTCAGAACACCTCTGTCCCGTTTGAGCGCGCCCGCGCCATGCCCGTCGATGTCTACACGACGCAGGCCTTTGTTGACGAAGAATTGGCACATGTCTTCCGCAAGGATTGGTACTGCATCGGGCGGGCCGACGCGCTGAAAAACCCCGGCGATTACGTCACCTGCGAACTGGCCGGTCAGCCCATCGTGGTCCTTCGCGATCGCGAAGGCACACTGCGTGCGCTCAGCAACGTCTGCCTGCACCGCATGTCGACGCTGTTGCAGGGGCGTGGCAACACGCGGTCTATTGTCTGCCCTTACCACGCCTGGACCTACAATCTGGATGGCAAGCTGCGCGGCGCGCCCGCAATGACCCTGAACGAGGGGTTCTGCAAAGACGCCTACGCCCTGCCCCCCGTGCGGTGTGAGGAATGGCTGGGCTGGGTCTTTGTCTCGCTCGACGCTGACGCCGCGCCGGTGGCCGAAAAACTGGCCGAGGTCGAGGCAATGGTCGCTGGCTACGACATGACCAACTACACAGAGGCGTTCTACGAAGAACACGTCTGGGACACCAACTGGAAGGTGCTGGCCGAAAACTTTATGGAAAGCTATCACCTGCCGGTCTGCCACGCGGGCACAATCGGCGGGCTATCGCGGCTGGAGGACATGATCTGCCCACCGGGGCGCGACGCCTTCAACTATCACACGATCCTCAAGGACGATAAACTGCGCATCGCCATGGCGCATCCGTCGAATGACCGACTGAAGGGCGATGAACGGCGCACGACATTCCTGCTGGCGATCTACCCCAGCCTGATGATCACGCTGACGCCGGGATATTTCTGGTATCTGTCGCTGCATCCCAAGGGACCGGGGCAGGTCCACATCCGCTTTGGTGGCGGTATGTCGGACGATTACGCCGATGATCCGGATGCGCAGGACAACTTTACCGCGCTCAAGACCCTTCTGGATGACGTCAATGTCGAGGACCGCGGCTGTACCGAAAAGGTCTATCGCGGCCTGTGTTCCGCCCTCGCCGAACCGGGGCACCTCAGCCATCTCGAACGCCCCAACTATGATTTTGCGCAATACCTCATGTCCCGGATCGACGCCTCCAAGCGCGCCGATCAAGACGCCGCTGGAGATTAACATGGCCCACACCCGCATCCGCACCTTCAACACCAGCGATACCTATCCCGAACAGAATCTGGACAACGATCTGTGTCAGGCGGTCGTGACGCGGGGCGGCAGCACGGTCTGGATGCGTGGGCAATGCCCGCAGGATCTGGACACCGCCAAAAACCTCGACAGTCACGACCCCGTCGAGCAAACCCACAAGGTGATGCAAAACATCCGCCAGCTGATCGAAGAGGCGGGCGGCACGATGGAGCATCTGGTCAAGGTGGTGGTCTACATCACCGACGTGCGTCACCGCGAGGCGGTCTACCGGACCATGGGCGAATACATCAAAGGCGTACACCCGGTGTCCACCGGTTTGGTCGTGCAGGCGCTTGCCCGCCCCGAGTGGCTGGTCGAGATCGACGCCACAGCCGTCATCCCGGATTGAGAGCAAAGATTTGGGTATTTTCACAGAGAAGAAACACGAGGACGCGCCATGACCTTTTCGCTTGTCGCGCGCTGCGCGGACACCGGCATGTTTGGGCTGGCGATTTCATCCTCTTCCCCTGCCGTGGCGGCGCGGTGCGCCTATGCGCGGGCGGGAGTTGGGGCCGTGGCCTCACAGAATGTCACCGACCCAACGCTGGGCCCGCTGGCGCTGGACCTGATGCAGGGCGGGATGAACGCGGCAGAGGCGGTGGCCGAGGTACAGCGTCGGGGCAAATTCATCGAATACCGGCAGGTGCTGGCGGTCGACACGCAGGGACAAACGGCAATCCATTCGGGGCCGAACTCCTTGGGGATCTGGACTCAAGCGCAGGGGCGCGATGTGGCCTCTGGCGGCAACATGCTGGCCAATGACGGCGTGCCCGCGGCCATCGTGGCGGCGTTCGAGGGCGCGCAGGGCCATCTGGGCGACCGTCTGATTGCCGCAATGCGCGCCGGGCTGGCGGCGGGTGGCGAGGCCGGGCCGGTGCATTCGGCGGGAATGTTGATGGTGGACAAGGTCAGCTGGCCAGTGGCCGACCTGCGCATTGACTGGACCGAGGAGTGCCCGATCGAGGCCGTTGCCACCGCGTGGGATATCTACAAGCCGCAACTGGATGCCTATATTCAGCGCGCCCTAGACCCGCGCGAAGCGCCATCCTACGGCGTTCCGGGCGACGAATAGCCTCTGCCCCTTGCGCGCCCCGAGCATCAGGGACAAAGCTTGAGCGACCCAATCGTTCAAGGAAACAGAATGCTGAGGTACACCCTCCGGCAATTGGAGTATTTCGTTGCCGTCGGCGAGGCGGGCAGCATCGCCCGCGCGTCCGAGCGGATCAATGTCTCATCGCCGTCGATCTCTGCCGCGATCACCCAATTGGAGCAGGAATTCGGCCTGCCGCTGTTTGTGCGCCAGCATGCACAGGGGTTGTCGCTGACCCAAGGCGGGCGGCAGATGATGGAACAGGCGCGGCTGGTCCTTCGCGAAGCCTCGGCCCTGACCGATATCGCCGGGGATATTGCCGGCAAGGTGCGCGGGCCGCTGGCCATCGGCTGCCTGCTGACGTTTGCGCAACTGGTGCTGCCCGGTCTCCGGCGCGGGTTTGAGGCGCAATACCCCGAGGTCCGACTGCAGCAGGCCGAACTGAACCAGGTGGAATTGTTCAGCGCCCTGCGCCGGTCCGAGGTCGATCTGGCCTTGACCTACGATCTGGACCTGCCCGCCGACCTGCAATTCACCAGTCTCGTGCGCCTGCCGCCCATTGCCCTGATGGGCACCGGGCATCCTTTGGCAGACCGCGACGCGGTCACCATCGAAGAGCTCAAGGATCATCCTATGGTTCTATTGGACCTGCCCCTAAGCGCCGATTATTTCCTGTCGTTTTTTAGCAAACTCGATACCAAACCCATCATTGCCGAACGCACTCGGGACATGGCGGTGATGCGCAGTCTTGTGGCGAATGACTTTGGCTATTCAATCGCCAATGTCCGCCCGCTGAGCGACATTTCCCCGGACGGCAATCCAGTGCGTTGCGTACCGATCAGTGGTAACGTGCGCCCCTTACGGATGGGGTTCCTGACCGCGCAGGACGCAGACCGGTCCAACGCGGTGCGCGCCTTTATCGAATATGGCATCGAACTGGTCCGCAGCGGAAGGCTTTCCCGCATTGGCGGTGAACCGTTGGTCTGACCTTAGCGCATGCCTAAGCCATGCTTTCGTAGGGCAATCTTTCGGGGCAGGCCCGCATGGGTATCCTGCCCCCAAACATCATGGAGCAGACCTTGCGCGATCCCCGTTACGATATCCTGTTCGAGCCGCTGACCATCGGCCCCGTCACTGCAAAAAACCGTTTCTACCAGGTGCCGCACTGCAACGGTGGCGGCTATCGCGATCCGTCGGCGGCGGCGGCCATGCGCGGGGTCAAGTCGCAGGGCGGTTGGGGTGTGGTGTTCACCGAGCAGTGTGAAATGCACCATACCTCTGAAATTACGCCGTTTATTGAACTGCGGCTGTGGGAGGATAAGGACATACCGATGCTAGCCAAGATGGCGGGCAAGATGAAGGAACATGGCGCGCTGGCGGGCATTCAACTAGCCTATTCCGGCATCAACGGGCCGAACTTGTACACCAAGGAGGTGCCGCGCGCGGTGTCCCCCGGACCCATCCGCACCTTTACCAACGACCCGATGCAGGCCCGCGCCCTGTCAAAGGATGAGATCAAGGACCTGCGCCGCTGGTTCGTGAATGCTGCGAAGCGGGCCAAGATCGGCGGGTTTGACCTGATCTGCCTTTATGGCGCGCATGGCTTTGGCATCTTTCAGCATTTCCTGTCGCGCGCGACCAACATGCGGGACGATGAATACGGCGGGTCATTGGAAAACCGCTCACGCTTTGCGCGGGAGGTGATTTCCGACATGCGCGATGCGGTGGGCGATACGATGGGGATCACCCTGCGGGTGTCCTTGGATGAGACCATTGGCGACCTTGGTTTTTCCAACGCCGAGGTGCGCGAATTTGTCGAGATGAACAAGGATCTGCCGGATCTTTGGGATCTGGCGCACGGAACGTGGGAGGATTGTTCCGGCCCGTCGCGCTTTAAAGAGGAAGGCGCGCAAGAGGCGCTGGTGCGCGGCATCCGCGAACTGTCGGACAAGCCGGTGGTCGGTGTCGGGCGATTTACCTCGCCCGACGTGATGGCCAAGATGATCCGCAGCGGCACGCTGGACGCCATCGGCTGTGCGCGGCCCTCGATTGCCGATCCGTTCTTGCCGAAAAAGATCGAAGAGGGCCGGATCGAGGACATCCGCGAATGCATCGGATGCAACATCTGCATCACCGGCGACATGACCATGTCGATCAGCCGCTGCACGCAGAATCCAACATTCATGGAGGAATGGCGCAAGGGCTGGCATCCGGAACGGATGAACGCAAAGGGCGAAAGCCAGTCGGTTCTGGTGGTCGGTGCCGGTCCTGCGGGGCTGGAGGCGACGCGCGCCTTGGCGGAACGCGGCTATGACATCGCTCTGGCCGAGGCGGGTACAGCGGTCGGCGGGCGCGTGGCGCGCGAACGCCTGTTGCCGGGCCTGTCCGCATGGGGGCGCGTTGCGGACTATCGCGAGTACCAAATCGGCCAGAAACCCAACGTGCAGACCTATTTCGACAGCGCGCTGGACGCCGACAGCATCCTGGAGTTCGGGTTTGAGAACATCTGTATCGCCACAGGCGCAAAGTGGCGGCGCGACGGGGTCGGCCGTCAGCATGTGGTGCCCTTCCCGATGGATGCAGCCACCCCGATCTACACACCCGACGACATCATGGACGGGCAACGCCCCTCTGGCCATGTGGTGATCTATGACGACGATCACTACTACATGGGCGGCGTTCTGGCTGAACTGTTGCGGCAGGAGGGCTGTGAAGTCACCATCGTCACGCCCTCGGCCTATTTGTCCGACTGGACGGTTAACACGTTGGAACAGCACACGATCCACCGCCGGCTGGCCGAAATGGGGGTTGAGATCGTGTTGAACCGAGGCGTCACCGCCATCGGCAAGGGGCATGTCGTGACCAATTGCACCTACACGGATCGCCTGACAGAGATTGGCTGCGATGCGGTTGTCGTGGCCACCTCTAAGCTGGAAAACAACACACTTTATACCGACCTTTTGGCGCGGCAGGGTGATTGGGCCGACGCGGGCATCAAATCGGTCAAAATCATCGGCGACGCCGAGGCCCCCGGGCCCATCGCCTGGGCCACCTACGCAGGCCACCGCTATGCGCGTGAGTTGGACGGCGAAGACATCGGCGATGCGCTGCCCTTCCGCCGCGAAATCACAGAGTTGGCGGCAGAATGAAAGACCCGTTTCCCTTTGACCCCGCCGCGACGGATCAGATCCTTGAGTGGACCGCCCGTCGCATCGCCGACGGCCCTGACCCGAAACACGGCGCGCAGGCCTTTGCCGCGCTAGAGCCGATCCTTGGCGGGTCGATCACCGCAGACGGCATTGGGGGTGACGCCGCCTTTGGCCTGTTCACTGACACCATCGTGCCCTCGACCCGGCCTTTCGGGCATCCCACCAGCCTGTCCTTTGTCGCATCCGCCCCCAGCCGCGCGGCGCTGAGTTTCGACGCGGCCCTTGGCGCGGCAGGCATCTTTGCGGGCAATTGGGACGGCGGCGCGGGCGCGATCCATGCGGAAAATCAGGCGCTGCGCTGGATTGCCGATCTTGCCAGCTGGGGGGACAGCGCGGGCGGCGTGTTTGTGGCGGGCGGCACCTTGGGCAACCTGTCGGCCCTGCACGCGGCACGCGAATGGCATCGCCGCACCCACGGACGCCGCGACCGCCGCGCCATCCTCTGTTCGTCCGAGGCGCACAGTTCCATCGCCGCCGTCGCGCGGATCATGGATGTTGAGGTGATCCTTGTGCCTGCGGATGCCTCGGGGCGCATGTCCGGGGAAGCAGCAAAGGCCCACTTGGAGGACCACCTCTTTGCCATCGTCGCCAACGGCGGCGCAACCAATTGCGGCGCGGTCGATGACATCGCCGGTCTGGCGGATTTGGCGCAGGCGCATGGGCTCTGGCTACATGTCGACGGGGCCTATGGTGGCGCGGCGCTGGCCGATCCGGTCATGCGGCCCGCGTTCGACGGCATAGAGAAGGCCGACAGTCTGATCGTCGATCCGCACAAGTGGCTGTTTGCGCCCTATGACAGCTGCGCGCTGATCTATCGCGATGCCGGTCACGGCGCGGCGGCGCATGGGCAGCAGGCGGTCTATCTGGACACCGTGGACAAGACCCATTGGAACCCCTCCGACTACGCCCTGCACCTGACCCGCCGGGCGCGCGGCCTGCCGTTGTGGTATGCGCTGGCTACACATGGCACCCGCGCCTTCACGCAAGCTATCGCCGCCACGCGTGAGGTGGCAGAGGAGATTGCACAGGGGATCGCGGCCACCCAAGGGCTGGACCTGCTTCTTGGCCCACAACTGACGGTAATCCTGTTCCGCCCCAAGGACATGTCCGAGGACGCCATGATAACATGGGCCGAGGGGCATCGCCGGTCCGGTGCGCTGCTGTGCCTGCCGACACGCTGGCGCGGCGAGATGGTGTTTCGCCTGTGTATCGTGAACCCGCAGACCGACCCCGATGCCGTGTTGGAAACGCTGAAAACACTGGTGCCATGACGACAAGCCTTGAGATCCTCGACCGACTTGTCGGGTTCGACACGGTCAGCGCCCGGTCGAACCTGCCGCTGATCACCTATGTCGAGGACTTCCTGAAAACCCGCGGCTTTGCCGTCACACGCGTCCCCGACCCGGTCGAGGGCAAGGCCGGGTTGTTCGCCAGTATCGGACCGACGGGCGCAGGCATCCTGCTGTCAGCCCATACAGATGTGGTCCCGGTCGAGGGCCAGACCTGGACCCGCGACCCGTTCCGCCTGACCGTCGAAGGCGACCGCCTGTACGGACGCGGCACCACTGACATGAAGGGATTTCTGGCCGCAATGCTGGCCTGCGCCGACAAGGCGTCAAAACGCACGCTGCGCGAACCCCTGAAACTGGCGATCTCATACGATGAAGAAATCGGCTGTGTCGGTATCGCGCGGATGATCGATGCTTTGCCCCCCGCCATCGGCCTGCCCCGCGCGTGTATTGTGGGAGAGCCGACCTCGATGCAGGTCGCCGTGGGTCACAAGGGCAAAAGCGCGATCCGCGCCATCTGTCACGGCGAGGCCGGGCATTCCGCGCTTGCGCCACGGTTCACCAACGCGCTGCACCTTGCCGCGGATCTGGTGGCCGGGTTGCGGGCGCTGCAAGACGATCTGGCAACGCATGGCGCACAGGACGACAGCTATGCGATCCCCTATAGCACCGTGCATGTGGGCAAACTGTCAGGCGGCACCGCGCTGAACATCGTCCCCGACCGGGCCGAGCTGTTGTTTGAGTTCCGCCACCTTGCCGCCGACGCCCCAGACAGCCTGATGGCGCGCATCCGCGCCCTTGCCGACGACATCGCCACCACCCACGGCGCGGCGATTACGCTGGAGCAGGTCACCGCCTACCCCGGTCTGGACACCCCCGCCGACGCCGAGGTCACGCGCCTTGTCCAGCGCCTTGCCCGCAAGCAGACGCTGACCAAGGTCGCCTTTGGAACAGAGGCCGGTTTCTTTGACGCCCTTGGCATCCCCACCGTTGTCTGCGGGCCCGGCGACATGGAGGCGCAGGGCCACAAACCGGACGAATACCTGCTGCATTCGCAGCTGGACGCCTGCGACTCGATGCTCGACTCGGTGCTCGACCATCTCGGCTGACCTTGCGAGGAATCTCAATGTCGCTCAAAAATTATGCGTCTGCGGCACCTTTTTGTGCAACCATTCGGGCGGCGGTAGGAAAACCCGTTTTTCGGCGCGTCTTAGGCTAAGGCTAATGACCGCTGAGGCAGTCGTTGCTTCTGACCTTCGGACGGCCTTTCTATGCTCCTGCCAGCAATCGGACCAAAGGCGGGGCGCGCGTGGCAACAGAAACATCCAATGCGATCGACGTGCAAAACGCGGTCAAACGGTACGGCGATTTCACCGCTCTCAAACGCGTGTCGTTATCGATCCGGGACAATGAGTTCTTTACTCTGCTTGGCCCCTCTGGATGTGGCAAGACCACGCTCTTGCGGATGATCGCCGGGTTTGAGGACGTGACCGAGGGCGCGATCCACCTGTTCGGCGACGACATCGTAACCCTGCCGCCGCACAAGCGCCCGATCAACACGGTGTTCCAGAACTACGCCCTGTTTCCGCATATGACCGTGCTGGACAACGTCGGTTTCGGCCTTGAAATGCTGGGCAGTACCAAGTCAGAGGCCCGCGCCCGAGCAGGCGAAGTGTTGGAAATGGTGCAGCTGTCGCAATTCGCGGCGCGCAAGCCATCGCAACTGTCCGGTGGTCAGCAACAACGTGTGGCCCTCGCCCGCGCGCTGGCCCCGCGTCCCAAGGTGCTGCTGCTGGACGAACCGCTGAGCGCGCTGGACCTCAAGCTGCGCAAGGCGATGCAGATCGAACTGAAGCACCTTCAACGCGACACCGGCATCACCTTTATCTTTGTCACCCATGATCAGGAAGAGGCGCTGACCATGTCCGACCGGATCGCCGTCATGTCCGCCGGTGAGGTGCAGCAACTGGGCGACGCGCGTGAGATCTATGACCGTCCCCGAAACATGTTTGTCGCGGATTTCATCGGCGAGACTAACCTGCTGGAGGTCACGGTCGATACCGTGACCGATGGTCAGGCTGCCTGCCATCTGGGCGGCGGTAACCGTCTGACCTGCGACGCGGTCGAGGGCATCGGGCAGGGCGCAAAGGTCCACATGTCGCTGCGCCCCGAACGGCTGACCCTGTCCGCTGACCCCACACAGGGCGACAGCCTGAAGGGCCGCGTGCGCGAGAACATCTTTTCCGGCACCGACATCTCGACCATTCTGGACCTTGCTGACGGACCGGAATTTCGTGTCCGCGCGCCCAATTCCAGCCGGGGCGACAGGCGCACCTTTGATCCAGGCACAGAGGTCTTCGTCAACATGGAGCAGGGGGCCGCGCGCCTCCTGATAGACTGATGGCAGGCGGTGCCGCCACGGGCGGATCATCGACCAGTGATACCTATGCACCGGCACGCGGCTGGCTGTTGCTGCCCGCATGGGTGAGCTTGGGCATTCTCGTCCTCGCCCCGGTCACGATGATGCTGATCTATTCCTTCCTGACCAAGGAATTTCGCGGCGGCGTGATCTGGGAGTTCAGCCTTGCCGCCTATGACCAGTTCTTTTTCGATCGCGGCCTGTTCGGGGATGACCCGCCACGGATCGAATGGACCTATATCCAGATCTTCTGGCGTTCTATCTGGCAGGCCGGGGCGGCGACGATCCTCAGCCTCGTGATCGGCTTTCCCACCGCCTATTTCATCGCCACGCGGCCCGCCGCCCAGCGCACGTTCTGGCTGTTCCTCGTCACCATCCCCTATTGGGTCAACCTTTTGATCCGCACCGTGTCGATGAAATTCCTGCTGCGCGACCAAGGGCCCTTGAATGAGGCGCTGCTGGGCATCGGCATCATCAGCGAGCCGCTGTCCATCGTGAACACCAACGTTGCCGTGCAACTGGGGCTGTTCTATTCCTACCTGCCGTTCATGGTGCTACCGATCTACGCCGCCGTGGAACGCTATAACTTTACCCTCTCCGAGGCGGCCTCGGACCTTTACGCCCCCCGCTGGACGGTGCTGCGACGCATCCTGCTGCCGTCGGTGAAACCGGGGATCGTGGCGGGCTGTATCCTTGTGTTTGTGCCCTCAATGGGGTCGTTCCTTGCCCCCGACCTGCTGGGCGGGGCCAAGAATTTCATGATCGGGTCGCTGATTGAGGAACAGTTCAAGGGCAACGCCGGCAACTGGCCCTTTGGCGCAGCGGCGTCGATGATCCTGTTGACGCTGGTGCTGATCATCCTGCTCGTCCTCGCCCGGCAACAAAGCAAGGCGGAGGGCTGACATGAGCGCTGGAAAATACGATCTCCGCGTCTACCCCGGCTTTCGCGCCATCACGATCCTTTGCCTTGTGATCCTCTATGCACCGCTGGTGGTGGTGACGGTCTACAGCTTCAATTCTTCGCCCTCGATCACGAATTGGGAAGGCGTCAGCCTGCGCTGGTACGCGGATGTCTTTACCGGCCCGGAAAGCGGCAAGTTCAAGCTGGCGGCGCGAAACAGTTTCATCATCGCAATCATTGCGGCTAGCGTCGCCACCGCCATCGCCACACTGTCCGCCACGGCCATCCTGCGGGCAGGCAAGTACAAACTTCGCATCGTGTCCTTTGGCCTGATCTCACTGCCGCTGATGGTGCCTGAAATCGTGACCGCCGTGGCGACGCTGATCTTTTTCAACGCCATCGGCTTTGACCGGGGGCTGCTGACGATCCTCTTGGCGCATATCGCCTTTTGCATCCCCTTTTCCTACCTGCCAATCGCGGCCCGGATGCAGGGGATCGAAGCGACCTATGAACAGGCCGCGATGGATCTGTATGCCACCCGCAGGCAGGCATTCACCCGCATTCTGCTGCCGCTGATGGCGCCGGGGATCGTGTCAGGTTTCATACTGGCCTTTATCGTGTCGCTGGATGATTTCATCATCACCAATTTCGTCAAAGGCGCGGGGATCGAGACCCTGCCCACCGCGATCTTTGGCGCGGTCAAACAGGGCATCAAGCCCAACATCATGGCCATTTCCACCATGCTCTTGGGCGTGTCGGTGGTGATGGTCACCCTGTCATGGCTGATCAGCCGCAAAGATAAGACAAAATGATCCAACAGAGGGGAACGACAATGAAAAAACTGATGACGACAACCGTGGCGGCGCTGGCGCTGACCGCTGGCATGGCGGCAGCCGAGGGCAAACTGGTGGTCTATCACTGGTTCGAATACATCCCGCAGGAGGTGCTGGACAAGTTCGCAGAGGAACATGACGTCGAGGTGGTCATGGACACCTACGACAGCAATGAGGCGCTGCTTGCCTCGCTCAAGGCGGGGGCCATCGGCACCTATGACGTGGCCGTTCCGGGCGACTACATGGTGCAGATCATGGCCGGTGAGGGCCTGCTGGACACCATCAAGGACGGCGAACTGGCCAACAAGGGCAACATCCTGCCGCAATGGGCCGACCCGTCCTTTGATCCGGGCCGCGCGCATTCGATCCCGTACCAGTGGGGATCAACGTCATTCGCCGTAAACCGCGACGTTTATGACGGCGACATCAACACCACCGACATCCTGTTCAACCCGCCCGCCGAACTGTCGGGCAAGATCAACATGCTGGACAGTCAGGGTGAGGTCATGGCCATGGCGGCGCTGCACATGGGCATCCCGCAGTGCTCGACCGACCGCGATCAGCTCAAGGCGCTGAACGCCATGCTGCAAGAGGCCAAGACGCACTGGGCCTCGTTCAACTCGGACACCGCGAAAGAGGTGCTGGTGTCGGGCGACGCCGCCGTCGGCCAGATCTATGACGGCTTCGCCGCCAAGGCGCGTGAGGAAGGGGCCAACACCGAATACGCCTTTCCGACGCAGGGCTATATCGTCTGGATGGACAATGTCGTGCTGCTCAAGGACGCGCCGAACCGTGACAACGCGCTGAAATTCATGGATTTCCTGCTGGAGCCGGAAAACATAGCCGCCGTCACCAACTATGCGCGTTATGTGTCGGGCGTGGACGGGGTTACGCCGTTCCTTGATCCCGCTCTGGCAACGCAGCCCGAATCCAACCCGCCTGCAACTGCCGGGGAAGGCGTGTTCATTCAGGTCTGCGATCAGGCCACGCAAGAGGTCTATGACCAGATCTGGACCAACCTGAAAAAGTGATCACTTGTACCTACGAAACGACTGGAGGAGCGCAATGCGCTCCTCCTTGCGTTTGACGGCAACGCCACCTGTTCTTGACTCAGGCAACACGCGCCGCCTGCGCGTCATCTGACACGGCTTCAAGCGACCGCGCAGGCCATGTCACCATGATAACCGCGCAGCCATGACAGTCCGCCGCGCGCAACGTCTGTTCCAGCGCGTCAAGCGGGCAGTCCAGCAACTGCTGGGTGGGTTTGGAGACGTCGACGCCCAAACGAATGCGCGTTTTCGGCGACAGGCCCCGCGCCAGCAGATCATCGCGAATCCGCCCCGCTTGCCCCACCGACATGTAAAACACCGATGTCGTCCCCGGTGAGGCGAGGCGTGTGCTATCGGGCAATGCCGCGCCCGCCTGCGCCATTCCCGTTGTCAAGATCAGCGTATCGGATACTCCGCGTTCGGTCAGCGTCTCACCCCTAGCGGCGGCCGCAGCAGAGGCAGCTGTGATGCCCGGCACAACGTCCACGTCAATGCCCGCCGCCCGGATTGCGGTCAGCTCCTCACCCACTCGGCCAAAGACACCCGGATCACCGGATTTTAGCCGCACCACGCGGCGGCCCCTGCGTGCCTCGGCCACAATAACCGCGTTGATGCGGTCCTGCGGCCATGCATGCGCGCCGACCACTTTGCCCACATAGACCCGCTCGGCATCGCGGCGCGCCAGTTCCAGCACGTCGGCATCGACCAACCGGTCGTAAAAGATCACGTCGGCCTCTTGCATGCGCTCGACCGCCCGCAGGGTCAGCAGGTCGCGCGCGCCCGGCCCGGCCCCGACAAGAGAGACATGACCTTTGCGCGCCACCTGTGGCGCGCCGCCTGCCGCGATCGCGGCCTTGATCTGTTGCGCCGCCTCGCGTTCGCGGCCGCGAGTCCATGTGCCGCGCGGACCGCCTTTGAACACCCACGCCCAGAAGGGGCGGCGCTGGTCACGCGGCACACGCGCCTCAACCACCGGGCGCAAGCGCCCCGCCAAAGCCGCCAGCCCGCCAAGGTTCAGCGGCAAGCTTTCCTCTAGCCGTGTCTTGATTTCGCGTGTCAGCACCGGCGCGGTGCCCTCACTGCCGATGGCGATCACAACCGGGTCGCGGTCCACCAGCGCGGGGGTGGTCAGGTCGCACAGGTCGGGCCGGTCCACCACATTCACCGGACAGCGCACAGCCTGCGCCAGCCCGTGCGCCGCCGCGTCCAGACCCGGACAGCCGGTGGCGATGAACCCCATCGCCGCGCCATCGAACACCTCTGCCGTCAAGCGCGGGACATGACGCGCGCGCCCCTCTGCCACCAGCGCCTGCAATTCGGCGTCCAGCTCGGGGGCGACCAGAACGATCTCGGCATCGGTCTTGAGGATCAGGCGGGTTTTCTGCGCGGCCTGCTCTCCCCCGCCGACGATCACAACGCGGCGGCCCGAGGTACGAATGAACATCGGAAAGCTTTTCATGGCGGTCTCCTAGGCCGATTGCAGGACGGAACGGGCGCGCCAGAGCGCGGTCAGGTCGGGTGCGGTGCCCAATGTGTCAAAGGCCAGCGCGGCGGTGCCCAGCACGATCTGGCGGGCAAACTCGGGGCCATTGTCGTCCTGCCATAGCGCGGTCAGCGCCTCAGTCGGCAGGTCCAGATCGGCCAACCGCCGGTGATCCTGCACGCGGGCCGGATAGCTGCCTTGCCACGGCGCGCCGCCCCGCAGGCCAAAGCCCGCGATCTCCATGCCGGGATGCCGTTCAAACTCACCGCCGCCGCCTTTGATCACACTCAGGTTGCGCCAATCCAACAGCTGCGCTGCATCCGCCTGCAACAGGCGGTAAGACGGGTGAAAGACCCCCTGCACGCTGGCGCTGGCGCGGCCCGGATTGAGCATCCGACAAACCGTGTTCACGCAGGACCGCAGGCCCAGAGTGCGCCGCAGGTCCAGCAGGCGGAACAGTGCGGGATGCGCCGCCTCCAGCGGCAAGTAGGCGATGCCCTCTGCGTCCAAAGCGCGGGTCGCAGCCTCGGGCGTTGCGGCCACCGGGATGCCCAGCGCCGTCAGCCCCTGCCGGATGGCCGGGTCCGGCCCGTTCCAGCCGTGCAACAGTACGCGCGCGCCGCTGCCCGCGACCAGCTTTGCCGCCAACAGGAACCACGGCAGGCCGCGCGTGCGGCCCGCCGCATAGCAAGGCCAGTCCAGATCGACCTGCGGCCAGTCCGCCAAGGGGGCCTGTGCGACACGGGCGAACCCGGCGATTTCCTCCGCCGTCTCGCCCTTCATCCGCAACAACATCAGCAGCGCGCCAACCGCCTCTGGCGCGGCCCCTAACAGCATCTGCGCCATGGCGTCGGCGGCCTCATCCTCGGTCAGCGACCGCGACCGGCCCGGACCGCGCCCCAGCGTGCGCACATGGTCCGACAAGCTCATTCCGCCGCTTCCTTGGCCTGCGCCATGGTCAGTAGGTCTGCCAGTTCCGGTCGGCACGATCCGCAGTTGGTGCCCGCCTGCAACGCGGTGCCAATGGCCTCGACCGACATCAAACCCTGCTCCTCGATCCCGGCAAGAATGGTGTTCACACCCACACCGAAACAGGAACACAGGATCGGCCCCGCGTCGGGCACATCCGCAGGCGACCGCCCCGACAACAGGCTTTGGTCAGGGGCATCCGGCAAGGTGGCTAGGTAGTCGCGCATCACCGCAACAGGTGTCGGCGACACGAACAACGCCGCAACCAGCCGACCGTTTTCGCGGAACGCCAACCGTGCAACGCCCTGCCCCGGCCCATGCACAGAGGTCAATTCGGCCTTTGGCAGACCGAAGAGCCTGCGGGCAGCGACCTCCCAGTTGGGCGGCGTGTCCTGCCCAGCCAGTTCTGCGCGGCACCCTGCTCTGGTTGTGCTGAGCGCCCAATAGTCCGCGGTCGGTGTCATCGGACGGGCCGACACGGCAAAGCCGTACCAAGATGCTTGCAGGCGGGTCACGCGCACGACGCTGGCCTTGCTTTCGGGCTGACCGGACACCGGATCGGTTACGGCAGCCACCAACGCGTCAATCCGGGCCGAGGGCGCGGTTTCTCCGGTCCAGTGCATCGGTGCAAAGACCTGTCCGGGCTGAACGGCATCGGTAACCCGCGCCCGCAAGATGGCATTGCCCTGCGGGCTGTCTAACGTCACCAGATCGGCGGGACCGATCCCAAGGGCGCGCGCATCCTGCGGATGAATCTCGACAAACGGCTCTGCCAGATGGGCGGACAGACGTGGCGACAAAGCGGTGCGGGTCATCGTGTGCCACTGGTCGCGGGTGCGACCTGTATTCAGCACAAATGGAAAGCGCGGCGCGGTCCGCGCCGCCGG